>Ga0182015_10001994_pt1 | contig 25673 bp, 27 predicted proteins | sample 712P3MmetaG_FD_120478 | JGI IMG/M metagenome (GOLD analysis project Ga0182015, IMG submission 120478) | Permafrost microbial communities from Stordalen Mire, Sweden - 712P3M metaG | ecosystem: Environmental > Terrestrial > Soil > Wetlands > Permafrost | place: Sweden: Stordalen | collected...
CAACTCAATCTCGCTTCCCGCCCGTTTGTCGAGCTCGGCCCGCTCTATTTGCGGCTGCGCATCCTGATCATCCTGCTGGCAGTGGTTGCCGTGCCGCTCTGGTTGCTACTGGCCACAGAAAAGGGGAAGGCCTCCGAGGCCGCGGCCCGCCTGGAAGCGGTCGACCAGCACATCCAGGCACTCGAGACGCAGCGGCAGGCTTTCCAGGCACAGATGCGGGAACCGCAAAATGCCACAGTATTGTCACAATCACAATTTCTTAACCAGATGTTCGTCAACAAGGCCTTCTCCTGGACCGCGGTGATGATGGACCTGGAAACCGTGCTGCCCAGTGGAGTACAGGTGCTCAATATCGATCCGGTCCCCACTCGCGATGGCAAAGTAACCATCCGGCTGCGGGTGAACGGTCCGCACAACCTGGGTGTTGACCTGGTGCGCAATTTAGAAAAATCGAACCGTTTTGCCGCTCCGCGGCTAGCCCGAGAAACCGCAGAGAGCAACCAGAATCAGCGGCAGCTCGAGCCGGTGAGCGCGGTGGCCAATGTCAACTTCGATTTGCTGGCTGAATACAAACCGCTGCCCGAGACGCCGGCCAAGCCGGCGGCAGCCACGCAGCATGACCATGGTCCGGTCAGTGCCAGGCACCGTAAGACCGTTCCCACCACTCCCCCTCTGGCCTCCCCCCGGCCGCGGCCTGCCGGCAAGGCGGTGGCACAATGAAGTTCACTCGCACCAACCTGCTCAGCTTACTCAACCTGCACATCGCCGGAGTTGCGCTGCTACTGATCCTTAACCTGGTTCTGGGTGTGCGGCTTTTCCTCGCCTGGAATACGTTGCGCTCGGCCAGTGCCGACCAGCTTGAGCAACAACAGACGGCACTTCGCGCGCTGCAGCTTGAAATGAGCCCGTTACGGGGACTGCCGCAGAAGGTGGACCTTTCGCGGACCCAGGCGGATGAGTTCTACGCCGACCGCTTTCCCAGTGCATACTCCACCATTTCCGCAACAATCAACGACCTCGCTACCAAGAACTCCGTGCGGCTAACCAACCTCGCCTACACCCCGACGCCCGCCATTGCCGGCCTGGCGCAGATACGTATGGACGCCAGCCTCAGCGGCGAGTACGCACCCCTCATGCACTTTATCAACGGGATGGAGCGCAGCAAGACCTTCTTCCTGATCAGCGGCCTCACCCTGACCGGGCAACAGGGTGGTCTGGTGAACCTGCGTCTTCGAGTTATTACGTATATGCATTCTGCCAACGGCATCCAGGCTCCTCCACCCGCCGAGGGCGAACAAGCGTCCGCTGGGGAGGAAGCCCGCTAATGGCTATCAAAGTCGGCGCCGAAGACAAGAAGAAGGTGTACCTGGCGTCTGGCCTGGTCGTGGTCATGCTGATGCTGGCGGTGTGGGAGATCTTTGGCCCCTTCGGCGCCCCAAAACCAGTCGCAGCGCCGGTGCCACCGGCTGTCGTCACCGCGCCGCGGCCCGCGGCCACGCCTAGCGAAACGGCGCAGGAGAACGGGACTGGGTCGCCTTCCGCACACCAGGCTGCCAAGCTCAGCAACCTGGCGTCGCTTGATCCGACGCTGCATCCGGAGATCATGCGTCAGGCGGAATCGCTCGAGTACACCGGACATGGGCGAAACATCTTCTCTCTGTTGTCGGCCCCCACGGACATCCCTAAACCGGTAGCCCCTATTCGCGAAGCACACATGGATACCGGGCCTCCGCCGCCACCGCCTCCGCCGCCCATCACCCTCGGCTTTTACGGCTACGCCGCGGAAAAGGGCGGTCAGAAACAAGTCTTCCTATTGCACGGGGATGACATCTTCATCGCTTCGGAAGGCGATGTGGTCGACCGGCGCTATCGCGTAGGTAAGATCGGGCCCGCTTCCGTACAGGTGGAAGACATTCCTTACCACAACACGCAAACATTGCCGTTACGCCAATGAAGCCAGCCATGCAACGCAACTCGATACAGCGCGGCCCCCAGCGGGAGGGCGGCTTTCTGTTGCTCGGTGTTCTTTTCTTGCTCGTGCTCGTTCTGATCGCGCTGTCGATCGCGGCGCCCAAAATTGCGCAATCGATTCGCCGCGATAAGGAGGAGGAGACGATACACCGCGGACGGCAATATGCTCGCGCCATCCAAATGTTTTACGCCAAGACCGGGCGCTATCCATCCTCGATCGATCAGCTCATGAAGACTAACGATCAACGCTTTTTGCGTAAGCGCTATCTCGATCCCATGACGGGGAAGGATGATTGGCGCATCATCCATGACGGCGAGCAAAAAGTGCCGGCCCTGGGCTTATTCGGCGCAACCTTGCAACAGACCGGCATTACGCAAACCGGAGCGAGCACCGGTATCGGCAGTGGGTCGACCAATCCGTTCGGATCGTCCTCCTCTTCCCCAGGTGGAAGCAACTCATCCTTTGGTTCTTCGGGATCCTCTTTCGGTGGTGGCAGTTCGTCCCCCGGCGCTTCGGGGTCTTCTTTGGGTAGCAGCGGCAGTTCGTTTGGCGCCTCGGGGTCAGCCTTCGGCAACAGCGGCTCATCCAGCTCGCCCATCGGGGGCACTGATTCCGGTTCTTCCGGCAGTGGGTTCGGGTCGTCGACCGGAACCTCCGGCAGCAGCGGTGGTTTTGGGGCATCTACGGGAATTGGCGGAACGACTACGACCGGTGGAACCGCGACCACGGCTACACCCGGAACGACCGGAAGCAGCGGCGCCTTCGGCACTCCGGGTGCGACCTTCGGCGGCGCACCGATCGTGGGAGTCGGCTTGCTCAGCAAAAAGGAATCGATCAAGGTCTACAAGAAGCAGACCCACTACAACCAGTGGGAATTTGTTTTCGATCGCAACCAGAGCGCTCTTGATGCTACGGCCGGCGCCCCCACCAATGTCAACGGCGCATCGAACAGCACGGGTACAAACGGCGCGTCTGGTACGGGCTTCGGCTCGAGTAACAGCAGCGGTTTTGGCTCTAATAGCGGCTCTGGCTTTGGCTCGAATAGTGGCTTCGGTTCCAACAATGGCTCGGGCTTTGGATCCAGCAATGGTTCCGGTTCGGGCTCAAGTAATGGGCCAAACTCTGGATCCGGGTTCGGCTCCAACAACGGCTCCGGCTTCGGTGGTGCGCCGCCCAGCTCGGGAGGCCCAACGACCCCGTCCAGCAACACGCCTCAATAGGAAAGACCGAACGATGCGGAGACCAAGCGTGATTTGGCCCGATAAGAAACAACAACTGTCTTTTGCGAACTTATTTGCGAAGACAATCAACGGTTAAGAATAACGATCGCCGACAACGACGCCCACAACTTTATTCGTAACATTCACCGTGGCGAAGACTGAGATTGCCAAGGCTTTACGGTTTCTGTCGTTGTGCCTTCCGTCCAGTTCCAACCACGCCTACCGCTTCTGAAAGTCTGGCGACCCTAACAACAATCCCGCCACCAGCGAAGCCTGTTTGTCGGCTGGCGCCGGTATCGGCGTCGCCAGATCCATTACCTGCACGAATGCGGCCCGGATAGGCATCACTCCGGCTTGCTTCGCGCCTGGTTTGGGCGGCTCGGTCCCTGGTAGTGCGATCGGCCCCTGAGCGGCCAATTCGTCAGCCTGTTGCAACACCGTTTGCCGAGCCTGCGGATTTAATTGTCCATCCAGAAAGACCGCCTCCAACTTCGCTTCCTTCTGCGCTGCAGACGCGGCATCAGGCCCCTTGATTTTGATCAGGGCATCGAGGTCCGTCGCCGTGCCCAGCTTGTGGCTGGCGAGCGCGAGCGCAATATTGATGCGGTTTAACAAATCACCGGAATTCACCCAGGCTCCGGCCGCCCACGAATACCCGTTCGGCGTTTGGCACCCGAAGAACGGCATTCCCAACTGGCCCATCGCGTTGAGCACGATCGCCGGGCGGTCCACTTCGCCCCCGGTCGCCCGCACGGCCGACAGAACAAACTCTTCCGGAGTTTTCACCTTGGCGCGATACACCTCGCGGGACCAGAACTCGGGCGACGTAAACATGGTCCGCAGCACCTGTCGGATATCGCCACCAGAGTGCAGGTAGGTCTTGGCCATGCGATCGACCAGCGCGGGAGGCGGTGTGTCGCTCACAAAACGCTCCGCCAGTTGCTGGGATAGATGGTGCGCCGTCTTCGGGCTGGTCGCCAGTTGGTGCAGCACCGCCAACCCTTCCTGCTCGCCATTCGCCTGGATGGTTTGGCCCATCACATACTTTGTTCCCGGCTCGTGGCGCCGCTCGTTGAAAGTGAACGCTGCCCCCTTGCGAGGTTCGTCGATCGTCCAACCGGTAAAGACCTTGGCCACTTCCGTAACGTCTTTCTGGGTATACCCTGCATCGACGCCAAGGGTGTGCAATTCCATCAGTTCGCGGGCATAGTTCTCGTTAAGCCCCGGGTCGCGATTCTTCGCCGCAGGATTGGCCTGCGCGCGTTCCGCCGCTAAGGAATGCGGGCCAATGCTGGAATGATTGTCGAGGTAGAAGAGCATTGCCGGGCTCTTTGCTGTCGCGACCAGCAGGTCTTCAAACTTGCCCATGGCGTGCGGGGCGATTACGTTTTGCTGGTAGTCCACCAAGTACCACGGAGCAAATGGTCCCTTCTTCAGATACACATTGAAGTGATTCAGCCAAAAATCCGTCATCACCGCCTGCAGTTGCCGCTGACTGTAGATGTCGGTAAGCAGCCGCGTTTGCAGAACTTCTCCAGCTACCAGGAGCGTAGGGTTCAACAACGCAACCACTGTTTCTTTTTGCGGAGCCGTCATCCCAGCGGTCAATTGGGTCCGCTCTTCCGGCGTCAGGCCTTTCATGAAGCCACGCAGCTGACCCGGCTTCATACTCACAAGCCGATCCAATCGCTGATCCGGAGACAGATTCACAATCTGCGTCGAAGCCAGGTCCGCATAGAGTTTTTGCTCATGAACAGTGATTGAGGGGGAACTCGCCACATCCTCGAGCGCCGTCGCGTCGGCGATGACGCTATCGTTTTCTTTTAATCTGGCGGTCTCCTGGCTGTTTTCTTGCCCGCTCACGGGCTGAACGGCCGGGGGTGCGGCCGTCATCGAGTCAGCGGCGCCTATGGGTTCGGCCGCTGGCTGCCGCGCCGCCTCCTGCGCCTGCTTCTGACGTTTCTCTTCATAGGCAAACACCTGGTTTTGGTAAATCGCATGCTCTACCCGGTCCGCAGGCAGGGGCATCTTTCCATCGGCTGTCGCGCGAATCACGGCCGCGGACGGAAAGGCTCGCAGCAGATTCTGTTGACTCAGACGCATCGCGGGAAAACTCTGTAACCGCGCCTCCAGAAGGCTGTCGTCAATCTGCTCCGGGTTGAGTTGCATCTCGATCCACTTTTTGACGCCAATCGCCTGGATTCGCTGCAGGTCGCCGGGGCGCGGACCAAAGGTGAGCCGGTTGAGGGCATGCGTCGAGCGTTCTTCTTCCGACAGCGGTCGGACTGCGGGGGCCCGCTTGCTATGCCAGGAGGGAGCAGCTTCAGCCAGCAGGAATGCAGGCTCCTGCACCAGGGAGACCATAAGGCAGCCAGCCAGCATACGCATAAAACGTCCGGCCGTAGAACGTGAAGATAAAGGCATGGTCGAGCTACTCCAAAAAACGTCGATCTAGGGATGCAGACCCCCGGACGGACCCGAAGTCGCGGGATGTAGAGGATTTCCCATAGTACGAGGGTTAGGGGAAGGTAGGGATACCACGACGGTGTGCTCCGAGAGACCCTGGTCAACCCTATGGGAGCAGATCGGTTCGGCGGCCTGCAACCCCGAGACCACATCCTGCACCAAAGGAAGAAAGACTCGTCTCAAACAGTGTGCCGAAGTCCAGCCAAACCTAAAGACCAGCCACGATCAGGAGAAACCATGCCCCCCACCAGCAAGCCCGAAAGCGCAACCTCGACGATCACGCGTGAACAACTCATCGACCTGCTCAACGAAGATTTGGCCCGCGAGTACCAGGCCATCATCGCTTACGTCGTCTATTCCCAGGTGCTGAAGGGCGCCGCCTACATGAACATTGCAGCAGAGTTGGAGGTCCACGCCACGGAAGAACTACAGCACGCGATCATCCTCGCCAACCAGATCGACTACCTCGGGGGCATGCCGGTGGTCACGCCCAAACCGGTCAAAACGTCAGAAAAGGCGGAAGAGATGCTCCGCTTCGACCTGGACAACGAGAATGAGACCATCCGAAATTATCGCGACCGGGTGCGCCAATGCGATGCATTGGGCGAGTTCGCAACGGCGGAACACATCCGCACCATCCTGATGCAGGAACAGGATCATCAGATCGCCTTGGCCACAGCGCTGGGTATTGATGTCCCCAATCTGAGCGAGTCGCCGAAACCGGCGAAAAAGTAGATCCAATAGCGCCCCAGGCGGGGATTTCCCAGATCCCCGCGGAACGCGCTTCCCCATCGGTTAAACTTGAATCGTCATCATGTTTGAAAACCTATCCGACAAGCTGCAACGGGCATTCAAGAACCTGCGTGGTCAGGGCACCATTACGGAAGAAAATATCGGTGACGCCCTGCGGGAGATCCGCGTCGCTCTGCTGGAAGCCGACGTCAACCTGGACGTAGTGAAAGACCTGGTCGACCACATCCGGGAAAAGGCTGTCGGCCAGCAGGTAATGACGGCCCTCTCCCCCACCGAGCAGGTAGTCAAGATTGTTCGCGATGAGCTGGTCGCCCTGCTGGGCAAAGACACCGCGCGCTTCAACTTCGCGTCCCGGCCGCCGACCGTGATCCTTATGGCCGGCCTGCAAGGGTCGGGTAAGACGACCACCTCGGGAAAGTTGGCCGCCTGGCTGAGGAAAGGGGGTCACCGGCCTCTGTTGGTCTCGGTTGACGTTTACCGCCCCGCCGCCCGGGAGCAGCTCCGCGTGATAGCCAACGCCATCAAGGTAAATCTGTACGAGGGCGACACCAAGGGCGAGGCGCCCGGAATGGCGCTGGTCGAACGGCTGGCCAAGGAAGCACGCCGCGAGGCCATCAATTCCGGCTGTGACACACTCATCGTCGATACGGCCGGCCGCCTGGCCCTGGATAAAGAGCTGATGGAGGAGATGCGGAACCTCAAGAATTTGCTGAATCCGCAGGAAATCCTCTTCGTCGCCGACGCCATGACCGGTCAAGATGCGGTGCACTCCGCTGGAGAATTCCATAAGCAGCTGGCGCTGACCGGCATTGTGCTCACCAAGATGGATGGCGATGCACGCGGTGGGGCAGCACTCTCCATCCGCCACGTTACTGGCCAACCGGTCAAGTTCATTGGCACGGGCGAGAAGTCTGACGCGTTTGAGCCTTTCCATCCCGACCGTATTGTCAGCCGGATTATGGGTATGGGCGACATGATGACGCTCATCGAGCGGGCTGAAGAGACCCTGGACAAGAAAAAGCAGGAAGATTTTGCACGCAAGGCGCTCTCTGGGGACGGCTTTTCCCTGGAAGACTTCCGCGACCAGCTGCGCCAGATCCGCAAACTCGGTTCCATGCAGAGCATTCTGAAAATGCTGCCTTCCGTAGGGCCTTTTCAGGGCATTCAGCAAATGGCGGGCCAGGTGGATGAGTCGCAGTTCACACGCATTGAGGCGATCATCAACTCGATGACCAAGCAGGAGCGCGACAAACACGAGCTGATCTCGGGCAGCCGCCGCAAGCGAATTGCGCGCGGTTCGGGAACCAGCGTGCAGGAGGTCAATCAGCTTCTGCGCCAGTATGTACAGATGCGTAAAATGTTCAAAAGCGCTTCCAAGGGTGGGGGCATGCAGCGCCGCATGATGGGCGCCCTGGGCGGTATGCGCGGCATGGGCCGTTAGCGCGCTGCGGTTCCTGCTGAGGGTTTTACCCGGGAAAGTAGACGGGCATCGGTGAAAACGATCTCACCAACTTTCTTTGAAGCCGTTTTGCCCCGGAGATCGTCAAACCGCTTAAGAGCAGGTACTCACTCCCCCAAACGAATGCGGTTCTAAAGCAGGAAAGAGCAATTCCAGCGATCGCCTATGTCGAAACTGCAAGACCAACTCGACCAGATCACCGCCAATACGCGCAACCTTGTCCAGCCGGAACGGCTTGAGATCAGCGAGCGCGCAGTTGCCGAGCTCTACGCAACGGGGGTAGAGGATAGGGTTCTGCAGGTTGGCTCGCAGGCTCCAGAGTTTGCCCTGCCAGACGCGGCAGGCCGCATTGTGCGCAGCGCCGACCTGCTGGCCCTGGGGCCGTTGGTGATCAATTTCTTCCGTGGCCGCTGGTGCCCCTATTGCGTGACCGAGCTTGAGTCGTGGCGCGATTTGTACACGGCTGTGCGCAAGCGTGGCGCGTTGCTCATCGGGATTTCCCCCCAAACCGTTCGCCAAAACGACTTTACCGCGGTGCAGCACGGGTTACCGTTCCCGGTTCTCACCGATGCCGGATGCCGGCTAGCTGCCCAGTTCGGGCTCGCCTACGCAGTGCAGCCGTCCCAACAGCAGTACTACCGGAGCATTCTGGTGAATATCCCGCTGGTCAATGGGGACGCTAGCTGGCGGCTTCCTCTGCCCGCCACCTACATTCTAGGGAAAGACCGCACCGTCCTATTTGCCGGCGCGTATGCTGATTTTCGCGTGCGCCCGGAACCACGGGATGTGCTGGATGTGCTGATACCGTAGTTCCCGCTAAAAGAAGCGACGCTCTCAGCGTAGCGATTCTTACGCAAGCCCCATCTTCAACCCGCCAATTCATTTAACCGTTTCGCAATGAACCGGCGTGCCGGTTCGGGTTGCGCGAGTTCGAGAGCCCTTTCGTAGGACGCACGGGCGTCCGCTACTCTCCCCAACCGTCGGCATAAATCTGCCCGCGCCGAGTGCGCAAGATAATAGTCCTGCAAAAGGCCCCCTCCCGCATTGCCCTGCAGGATGGCATCGATCAGAGCGAGACCCGCTTCCGGACCGTCGCGCATGGCGACGGCAACGGCGCGGTTCAATTCCACAACCGGGGATGGGCTCTCGCGCACGAGTGCGTCATAGATTCGAACAATTTGGCTCCAATCCGTTTCCTTCGCCGTGGTCGCCTCGGCATGAACAGCGGCGATCGCCGCCTGCAAAGTGTAGGCGCCGAACCGGCGAAGGGCGAGCACACCGTCTACCAGCGCTATGCCTTCACGAATCAGCCCACGGTCCCAGAGTGAACGGTCCTGATCGCCCAAAAGGACCAGTTCGTCCTGGGGGAGAATGGCGGGCGGCGCGGCGCGATTCGTGCAATAACATCAGCGCCAGTAGTCCGCGTGCTTCGGGCTCGGGTAACAATTCGACGAGTAGCCGACCCAGACGAATGGCCTCCGCAGAAAGATCGGGCCGCGTAAGGGAGTCGCCCGAGGACGCCGAGTAGCCCTCGGAAAAAACGAGATAGATAGCATGGAGGACGATGCCCAGCCGTTGTTCAAGGTCTGCCGGCACTTCGTAAGGGATGCGCGCATCACGAATCTTTGCTTTGGCGCGTACGATACGCTTGGCAATCGTAGGAGCGGTGGTGAGAAAACCGCGTGCGATCTCTTCTGTCGTAAGCCCACACACTTCGCGCAGGGTCAGTGCGATCTGGGCGTCTGGAGACAGGGCGGGGTGGCAACAGGTAAAGATCAGCCGTAACCGATCATCCTCGATGCATGGGTCATCCAAATCTGATGGCGATTCCTCAAGCGATCCCACGGGGTCAACCACAACTGTGCCTGAGGTGCGCGCAAGCTCGGTGAGCGATGCGTCAAATCTCGCGCGCCGGCGCAAGCCGTCAATGGCTTTGAATCGTCCAGCGGAAACCAACCACGCGCGGGTGTTCTCAGGAATGCCGGTCCGAGGCCACTGCTGCACTGCTGCGATAAAGGCATCGTGCGTGGCTTCCTCTGCCAAATCAAAATCGCCCAATAGCCGAATCAGCGTGGCAAGGATGCGGCGCGAGTCGGAGCGATAGACTGCATCCACAATCGCGCTCACCCTACCCGCATCCTCCTCGCCTTTTCGCAGTTTGCGCATTGCCCCCTGATGGAAAACAGGGCACATCCGGTTCAATCCTTTTCAGGATTGCTGCTGACGAGTGTTTTAATGGGCCGCACTTCAATACTCCCGAGACGTAGGACTGGGACCTTCGAAACCAATTGGATAGCCTCATTCAGATCTTTCGCTTCGATCAGAAGGAAGCCACCGATCTGCTCCGTAGTTTCTGCAAAAGGCCCGTCAGTGATCGATAGCTTGCCACCTCGAAAGCGAACCGTCGTTGCCGCTTGCACAGACTCCAGCGCTTGTGCAGCGATTAGATGGCCGCGCTCCTGGAGAGTTCTGTCATAGGCCAGGCTCTCATCATCCAGGGTTTGGGACTCGCTTTCAGAAAGTGCGTTTAGTTTCTTCTCATCCAGGCAAACCATGCACAGATATTTCATTCCTTCCCTCCGCAACAAATTTCCGTACGTAGGTTAGTCGTGGGAAGAGGCCAAAATGGACAAGGACCAGGAATTTAATTTGCGCATTTTTTTTTGCGCCCCGCCAGACGCGGCCTACATTCCGGGGAAACTCGTTTGCCCTCGATGGCCCGAACAATCCCAATCGAAAGTGACCTGCAATGAGTGCACACGAAGAATTTCCTCGCGTCACTCCGTTCCTCTAGTTCGACAACACCGCAGAAGATGCGGTAGCTTTTTACCTCTCGGTATTTGAGAATTCCCGTCGTCGTGCGATGCAGGCCATGTTGAAAATAAACAAGCTCGATGTCGCCGAGCTCGAAGGTGCAGCGAACGAGTAGCGAATTCAGAAGAAGGAGAAAACGATGAGCACAGCAACCCAGCCGGTAGCCACGCCAGTCAAAGCAGCAACAGGCGATTTTGTCTGGCACGAACTCAGAACCACGGACGCCAAGGGAGCTTTGGAGTTTTACACGCACGTTGTCGGGTGGCAGGCAACTGCCTCCGGCGACCCTGGGGGCATGCCCTACACTCTGCTCTCCGTCGGGAGCTACAGCACTGCCGGCCTAATGGAGCTAACCCCGGATATGCTTGCCGCAGGTGTGCAGCCCTCATGGGCCGGCTTTATCGGCGTCGATGACGTGGACGCGTACGCGAAACGCGTGGAGCAGGCGGGAGGTAAACTGCACTGCGCACCGCAGGACATTCCAAACGTCGGACGCTGGTCCTCGGTCGAGGATCCACAGGGCACGTCCTTCCTTTTGTTCAAATGGCTTTCCAACTCCGTCCCGCCCCTCCCCGCTGCCGGCTCCCCGGGTACGGTTGGCTGGAACGAGCTCTCCGCCAACGACGGTCCAAGCGCATGGACCTTTTACTCCTCACTCTTTGGTTGGACCGAAGAAAGAATCATGGACATGGGCCCAATGGGTATTTACAGGATCTTTACCAATGGCGGCCCGGCGATCGGCGGCATGATGACCCGGGACCACAGCAAGTCCCCGGTCCCGTTCTGGCTGTACTACCTGGCCGTTGAAGACATTGACGCAGCAGCCAATCGCATCAAGGAAAAGAATGGTCAGGTGCACATGGGTCCACACGAAGTGCCTGGCGGCAGTTGGATTATTGTTGGCCAGGATCCCCAGGGAGCCATGTTTGCGCTCGTAGGGCCCAAAAAACAGTAGCTGTCACGAGTGGCTGCGCATTGCTTAGGAGTGCGCAGCCACATGGATATTTTCGCTCGCCTCGCCGCGGCATCCAGGTGCTTCCCGCCAGAATTCACGATACTTCATACCCGTTCGCACAACAAAACCAAGTTTTTCCGCAACCTGCTAAGCCATCCTGTTTTCACGATGGACTGGGGAAAAGCCACAGCAGACTCTGAAGCCCAACTTCTCCAGCCCCTTTTCGGCCGATACAAGGCATGAGAGTCGCGCATCTCGCAGATGATCTGGTTCGACTCCTGAATCAACTGTTAGAGTCCACTAGCACTCGTTACTCATAGCGCAGAGCGACCATCGGATCGATCTTCGTTGCCCGTCGCGCCGGCAAATAAGCAGCTGCCAAAATGACTGCGGCAAGGACGAAGACCGCGACGACGAGCGTGAGCGGATCCGAAGGACTTACTCCGAAGAGTCCAACCCGAATGACGTGACTCGCGGCGAGGGCAGCCGGAACACCGAGAGCCACTCCGATTACAAGAAGCAGCAGGGACTCCTTCAACGCCATCCACAGGACTCCACCCTTCGGTGCGCCCAAAGCCATGCGAACGCCGATCTCATGGGTGCGGCGAACCACGTTGTACGTCATCACTCCATACAAACCGACACAGGCCAGCGACAAGGCAAGGAGCGAAAAGAAGCCGGACAGCTGGGAGATGAATTGCTGTTCGTCGGTCAGATGATTCACGTCTTCGGCGAGGGTTCTGATTTCCAGAAGAGGCAAATTCGCATCCATACCGGCAAGTGCGGCGCGCACTTCGCCAGTGATTTTCGCGGGATCACCGACAGTCCGTATTTGCAGGGAGTAAGCATATTGATCGTCGCCGGTGAGTTGGGCCAGCGCGAGGTAGGCGAACGGCTGTGGTTTTTCGGCAGGGCTGTTGTATTTCGCGTCGCGAACGATGCCGACGATTTGCCACGTCCCAGTGACCGCGGGATCGGCAACCTTGAAGCTGTGACCGATGGCATCGCCCTTAGGAAAGTAGCGGTCGGCGAGCGTCTGGTTGACAACGACGGCTTTTACCGAGCTGGCTGTATCCTCGGCGCCGATCGTGCGGCCGCGCAGCAGAGGGATACCGATGGTCTCGAAGAAGCCGGGGGAAACGCGATTGAGCAAGGTACTCACGTCATCGTTGGGAGCATAGGGATGCCCATCAATGGAAATCGGCGATCCCCAGTTACCGCGGGCCATCGGCGGAGCGCCGGAAAGAGTCGAGATGCGAACCCCCGGCAACGCATCGACGCGATCGAGGATGCGGTCGTAGAGCGCATTGAGTTGTTCCGGCTTGTAACCTGCAAACTTGGGGTTCGTCGTGACCAACAGAGTGTTGTTGCGGTTGAATCCAAGATCCTCGGTGCGGAGATTGTGCAGAGTGCGCAGAAGCAGACCAGCCACCGCGAGCAGCACCAGGGAGAGTGTGACTTGCGCGACCACCAACATCCTGGGCAGCAAACGTGCGCTCAGCCCGGCCGCGCCCGTCGCGGTGCGCGCGTTCAGAGCTCCGGCCAGGCTGCTGCGAGAACCCCGCCACGCCGGCGCAATACCAAATAGGACGCCGGTGAGTACGCAGATGGCCGAAGTGAACGCGAGCACGTGCAGATCAGGCGTTGCCGTCAGCGCTGTGTGAGTGGCGCCCCGGTCGATGAAACGAATCAGCACCCGGGTCGCCCAAAAGGCGAGGCCCAATCCCAGTGCGCCTCCGCCGAATGCGAGCACCAGGCTCTCGGTGAGAACCTGGCGGATGATCCGGCCACGGCTCGACCCGAGCGCAAGCCTTGCTGAAAACTCGCGCTCCCGCGAAGCGGCCTTAGCCAGGAGCAGATTAGCGAGATTCGCGCAGGCAACGAGTAAAACAATGCCGACCATGACCATCAGGACCGTCAAAGGAGCCTGATAGGCCGACCGGAGGTGCGAGAGCCCCGATCCCCCGGGCAACAATGGAACGAAAGACTCGCTTATCTGCCGGCGGCGATCGCCGGTTATATGCGCTCCTGAGCGGTCCACCAGAAACCGCTGGAACTGCGCCGTCACCCAGGACTGCGCCTCGGCCACATCCAGGCCGGTCTTTCGCCGCGCCATGATGTGAATCCAAAACAATCCGTCCGGCGTAAGCAGCGAGGGCCGGAGCATGACTTCCTGCTGCATGGTGATGGGCAGCCACATGTCTGATGGCTGCTCGTTCAGATCGACGCCGTAGAATCTCGCCGGCATCACTCCAATTACCGTAAACTGCGTGCCGTTGATCGTGAGGTCGCGACCGATCACAGACGGGTCCGCGGCCAGTTCCTGCTGCCAGTAGCGGTGGCTGATGACGACCACGGGGGTGCGCCCGGCGACGGCGCCGTCCTCCGCGATGAAGGTGCGGCCCAACAATGGCTCGGCGCCAAGAACGCTGAAAAACGTGCTGGAGACCAGGTGGCCGATGGCGCGGGTAGCGGAACCTGCGGACCCGGTCCGAACGCTCACGGTGGTGGGAAAGCTGGCGAAGGCGCTGATGCCCTGAAACTGATCTTGGCGCCTGGCAATCCGCCGGTAGAACTCGTAAGGAAAAATGTCGTAGGGTCCCGGGCCGGAGGATTCCATCGTGCCGCTGTTGCTTCCGTCTCCGAACGAAACCAGTTGCTGCGGATCGCGAACGGGCAGCTGCTTTAGAAGCAGATCATTCATCAAGGTAAAAATCGCTGTATTGGCGCCGATGCCCAGGGCGAGCGAGAGAATCGCCACGATGGAGAACCCCGGAGAGCGCAGGATCTGGCGAACACCATAGCGAAGATCCAGACGCAGAGAGTCGGCTGCCGACTCCCACCCCACGGACCAGACCTTATGTCTTACCGTTTCTGCGCTGCCCGCTTCGGCACGTGCTGCGCGTGACGCAGCCTCGCGGCTCATCCCGCGCCGCATCTTCTCCTCCACCGACGCATCCTCGAAACTTCGCAGTTCTTCTGCGATTTCTGCGTTGCGATCGTTGCGGTGCAAGAGCGCTCTGATTCCGCGGGTGAGGCTGCGCAACGTGATCATTGCATCCCCTTCTATGCTTCCAGGGTTCCCTGTACAAGGTCGCGGCTGTGGTGTGTCACGCGGGACGCCACCTCGCTCCAGTTGATAATCAAGAGGTATAGCGGGATTCCTCTAGACTGTCAAGAGGAAGATTGCTGGCCGGGGCGTAAACGATCTCAACAGGCACCTGGAACAAGATTTCATCGCCTCAGTACCGAATCTATTCCTTGGGTTTCCAACAGTGGGCAAACTCTTTTCGGGTGTGGCTGATGCCCATGACGTTGAACGAGCGGGTCTGTTTCGAGTAGATGACCTGCTGAATGCCGCCGTGAATGGAATTCGAGTTGTTGTAGTGCCCAGTGCCCGTCCCCACGTACTCACGGTTCATTCGAATGTAACTATGCCATTCCGGGTTCCCGGCTGCCTGAAAGCCCGATGCTTCGAGCAAACCGTCCTTGGGCTGCCATGTAAGGTCGACTGTCCCGCCAATCGGCTCATGGGATCCATCGTCCCTGATGCTGTAGGTCAGATATTGGCCATCGAGGGCGCCATACTCTTTGGTGAGCGCGCGCAGTTCCGACCACTTTCGAAACCTGGAGCCAAGCTGCCAATCGGCTACCACGCCCAGAATTGCGCCCAATATGGACCCGATTGCGAGATTCGGCAAACTAATTGTCATTTCCCATCCCTGTAAAGCGATGACGTAGCTCTTCGAACAGGTACGCTTATACTCCCTGTCCGGTTCCCTCCAGGTTCCTCCGGCCTTCACCAAACGCACGGCGCGCCTGCAGGATGGTCTCGCGGTGTTGCTCCGCCCAGACCCATACCCCGCAAAAGGCAGCTCCAAGGCTCAGCCCAAGCTCGGTCAACTCGTACTCGACTCGGGGTGGGATGACGGGAAACACTGTCCTCACAACCAGCCCGTCCGCCTCCATCTGGCGAACCGTCTTCGTCAGCATTTTCTGGCTCACCCCTCCGATGAGCTCTCCGAGACGCGTGAAGCGCAGGCGGCCGTGGTCGCTTAGTACCTCCAGGACGAGCATTGTCCATTTATCGGCAACGCGCCCGATGATCTCGCGAACCAAAGCCTCCAACTCGGGATCATCGTTTCCCGTTGCTGCAGGATGCGACCCTTGCTCACGTGAAGGGGTCGTGGGCGGTTCGGTAGCGTTTCTCAATGTCACTCTCCTTTCGGTAAGTATGGCTCCAAAAGGTGCCTACTTCCCATCGGTTCGTAAGCATCCTACGATGAATTGAGGAGAAGCGCATGCAAATTACGGGGAACACCATTCTGATCACCGGCGGAGGCTCCGGCATTGGCCGGGCTCTCGCGGAGGCCTTTCATGCCGAGGGGAACCAGGTGATCATTGCCGGACGCCGCAAGGAAGTACTGGACGAGACAACAGCAGCGAACCCAGGCATGAAGTCGGCGACTTTCGATATCGGAAACGGCGACGCGATACGGAGTTTTGCCAGGCAGTTCGCGGCCGACTACCCGGCCTTGAACGCTGTTATCCACAATGCCGGCATCATGAAGCCGGAGCGGATGCACCAGGCCGATGTCGCCGACGCCGAGGCGATCGTGACCACGAATCTGCTGGGGCCGATCCGTCTGACCGCGGCCATGCTGCCGCTGCTTCAGAAACAACCGCGGGCTGCGATCATGACCGTTTCGTCGGGACTGGGGTTCCTGCCGATGGCGATGACCCCAACCTACTGCGCTACCAAGGCGGCGATCCACTCGTATACGCAATCGCTGCGCTACCAGCTCAGAGATACCTCGGTGCAGGTGCTTGAACTTATTCCTCCTTACGTGCAGACCGGATTGATGGGTTCGCGGCAGGCGAACGACCCTAACGCGATGCCGCTGAAGGACTTTATCGCCGAAACCATGAACATCCTGAAGACCTCGCCCGACGTGACCGAGATCTGTGTGGAGCGGGTGAAGCCATTGCGTTTTGCCGAGGTAAACGGAGGATATGATGGGTTTTTCAAAAAGTTCAACGATGGAGTGAGCGCTGCTGCACATTAGGGGATATAAGGCATGACGGAGCGGAAACCACTCGATGCAGCGCTGCGACGCTTTTTAGACGAGCAAGCGGCAGCGGCTGGGCAACCCGGGGAGTTGACGGAGGAGGAACGGTTAGCCATGGCGCGGGCACGCATTATGCGAGCGCTGGAGAGCCGCACGTCCATCCCCGGCCTTCCCAACGATGTGGAGACACGCGATGTTGCAATCACCGGCGCTCTTACGGGGCGCCTGTACACGCCCCATCGCGCCATGGGGCCGCTGCCGGTGCTGGTCTACCTGCATGGCGGCGGCTGGGCGGCCGGCTCGGTTGCCACCCATGATCCATTTTGCCGCCTGCTGAGTAACGCAGCCGCGGTGATCATTCTGTCGGTGGAGTACCGGCTCGCGCCGGAACATCCCCATCCCGCGGCGTTGGAAGACACGCTCACTGCCGTGCGCTGGGCCACCGATCATGCGGCGCAGTGGGGTGGAGACCCGGCTCGTATCGCTCTTGGCGGAGACAGCGCAGGTGCGCACCTGGCTGCGGTCGCCGCCAACCAGCTCTCTGCCGACGCCCAGCCACACGGATTGCGCGCCCTGCTGTTGCTTTTTCCTGTGACCGACTATCCCAGCGCGAATCATCGCTCTTACACCGAGAATGCGACTGGCTACGGGCTCGAAGCCAACCTCATGCGTTGGTTCTGGGGGCAGTATGCGCCCGCGATCTCCGCCAACGATCCCACTGTGTCACCGTTGCGGTTGCAAACAGTTCCTGCTCTACCGCCAACCCTGGTGGCGACGGCGGAGTACGACGTGCTGCGCGATGAAGGCATCGAGTACGCAGAGAAGCTTAGAGCGGCGGACGTTGTGGTGACTCACATGCACGCACCAGACATGCACCACAACTTCGCGGTACATCCTGGGACCGTGGCGCGGTTCCCGCAATCCGACGCCGCGCTCACTCGGTTTGCGGGCTGGCTGCGGGCGACGCTGGTTGCTTGACGCTGGTTCAGCAGCGGTGCTTGGGGCGCAGCAATCAACGGCTACACTGCTAACTACTGGAATACGGACCCAAATGGGCAGAACCGCCCTTCAATCCGTGGATGAATACATCTCCGCGCAACCGGAGGCCGCGCAGCGACTACTCGGGACTGTGCGGAGCGCGATCCGCACAGCCCTGCCCGGAGCCGACGAGGTCATCTCTTACGCGATCCCTACGTACAAGCTGTACGGTGAGGCAGTGCTCTATTTCGCTGGTTGGAAAAAGCATTACTCGCTTTACCCTGCGGGCGAGAATCTGGTGGCGGCGTTTCAGCCTGAGCTAGCGTCCTACAAAATTAATAAGGGTACTATCCGCTTTCCCCTATCCGAGCCTGTCCCGGTGAAGTTGATCAGACGCATCGCGAAGTTTCGCGCCAGCGAAGCACAATATCGCGCGCAGGCGAAGGCCGCGAAAAAGCGCTGAACACGCTCGTATATCAAATTTTCCCGCCAACGCAAAGTTACTTATAGTGGTTAGGGTGAAGGTTTTGCAGAATTGTGCGCATCTGCGCGAGCGACTACGGTGCAACGCCAGGGAGGCTTTCGGTGAATCCATCTCTCTCGAAAATTCGTGAACTCAGAGTCAGAGCCGTCCAGGTACCAATGGCTCATCCCCATCGAACTGCCAGCGGGGTGATCGCGGAGTCTCCTCTTGTATTGACTGACATCTTCACTGAAGACGACGGTGTTGGGCACAGTATGGTGTTCACATACACAGCAGCGGCTTTGAAACCAACCGCGGACTTGATCAAGAACCTTGGGCCGCTGGTTGTGGGCGAGCCCCTTGCACCGGCGGAGATCGCACAGAGTCTGGCGCGGCGGTTCAGGCTGCTCGGTACGCAAGGCTTAGTCGGAATGGCGCTCGCGGCCATCGATATGGCGTTGTGGGATGCGTTGGCACGGAAGAATTCCATTTCTCTGACTCGTCTTCTGGGCGGAATCGAGAAGCCCCTTCCCGCATATGGCACGGTGGGGTTCGATGGCCTTTCGGGTTCTGCGCGCGCGGCGGAGGAATGGGCAAAACGCAAATTCAAGGGGGTCAAGGCAAAAATCGGTTACCCAACCGTACAGCAGGACCTTGAGGTAATACGTGCGATTCGCAAAGCGGTGGGCGACGAGATGGCAATCATGGTTGACTACAACCAGTGCCTTACACCTACCGAAGCGGTGCAGAGGCTGCACGCGCTCGACGAGGAAGGGCTCACCTGGGTGGAAGAACCTGTCATGGCGCATGACTACGACGGCCACGCTTTCGTGGCACGTGCGATTCATACACCGATCCAATGCGGCGAAAACTGGTGGGGCCCGAACGAGGTGCAACATGCCCTTCGGGCCGGGGCCTCGGACTACGTAATGTTCGACGTGATGAAAATCGGCGGCGTAACTGGCTGGCTTCGCGCCGCAGCCCTGGCGGAAGTGCACGCCGTTCCTCTTTCAAACCACCTGTGGCCAGAGATCAGCGCGCAATTGATGTGCGTAACGCCAGCGGCCCACTACCTCGAGTACGCCGACTGGTGGAATCCCATTCTTAGCGAACCCTTACGCGTGGAACAGGGGATGGCGATGGTCGAGACCACTCCTGGTACGGGTGTCCAGTGGAACGAAGAAGCGGTAACGCGCTACGCCGCCCAGTAGGGTGGTTCACTTCTCTTGTGGATCCCAGGGATCGAATGTTCCAAAATGCCAAATGTGTCCCTCGGGATCGCTGCAGGTGAATCCTTTGCCGCCATAATCTTTCCCTTCGAGATCCATCAACATCTTCGCACCAGCGGTCTTGGCACGAGCATAGATTGCGTCTATATCGGCCACGACAAGATAGGGAGATTGTGTCTCGGCCCCACCGATCTCATCCGGCTGCTTCACCATTTTTGACGACGGCGTCCCATTATCGACCGAGCCGATCATGATCATGCCGTTGCCAAAGGTCAACTGGGCATGCATCACCGCGCCATCCGGTCCGTCAAAGACAGCCTGCTTCTCAAATCCGAACGCTTGGCACAACCACTCGATCATAGGCTTCGCGTTTCGATAGCGGAGCCCCGGGATAATAGTTGATTTGCAGTTCTTCGCAAAGGTTGTCATGTCTGCCATTCTGGCAAAAAGGCGTTTCTGTTTCTTGGAAATTTCGGAACTCCGTCATTTTCACGGAACAACCGCTCCCGATGCGACTTTTCTCAGGAAAGCCGCTCTTGGCTGATCTCTCTCCGGTAAAGAGTAGAAGTGAAAATGGCTTAGACAATGGGCACGTGATTTAGCCACCTCGTCCGGCGTGCGGCATAGGTGGTTGGGTTGAGACCGGAAAAAGCACGGAAATCGTTGGCGAAATGAGACTGATCGTAATACCCACAGCGCAGCGCCAACTCGGCCCAAGGCACATCTACCCCGTTGTGCAGAGCACGCAGGGCGACTTGAAAGCGGTGTATGCGAGACCAGGTTTTCGGGCCCATACCAACCTGTTCGCGAAATACCTGGGAGAGTCTGCGCTCGCTTACGCCCACAGATCGGGCGCACTGGGCGACGCTGAGGCCGGGGTCGCGGAAAAGATGGATCCCGTGCTCCACCAACTCAGAACCGCGGTTGCCCTTGTGGAAGCGTTGGTTCAGCAGCACTTCGAGCGTTCTGAGTTTGTCGAGCGGGGCCGGCAACTCACTCAATCGCTCGCTGAGACGCGCTCCAGCCCAAATATCATCCAAAGCGATAGACCGCTCAAAAAACAGATCGGCACGCTCACGGAACAACCCTGCAAATCCTCCGGGCCGAAACACAATACCGGCAAGTTCCTCCATATCAGCGGAATCAACCACTTCATACCGCGCCCGCACCCCAACGACGATAGCGCCGGGAAGACGTTCGTCCGCTTTCCCGTCCGATCCGCATTCGGTGAGGTAGCTGCGGGACAGATTCAGGATGATTTGCATGCAGCCATTCGGCAAAACGCGTTCACGGCGATGTGGGACGTGCGGAGCGCGGCAGTACCACAAAATCCGCACCAACGAGCCGAGGCGGGAATGGGGAGCTAGTTGGAGATAAACCATCGCTTCACCGTTATGAGCCTGGCCGCGCTTGTTACCCGCTGATGCTACTCCCTGTGTCCGTCAGTTCACAAACGGGAATCATGGGAGTGCTGGAAAGAGGCACACTGGAGGGATTGCGCGGTTCTCCCTTGGCGCTGGTGACTCGCGAGAGAATACCTTCGAGTAGCGGTGTCACACGTGCGAGCTGGCGGGCACGGATGATGAAGTCCCACAACGATTCAAATCTCTTCCATCCCGCCGCGTAGAAGAAGTGCTTGGCCTGGTGCTTGAGCGTCCCGTGATGCCTCGAGGCGCGGGTGATGGATCGCCAACTATAAAACTCACGATACGCCCAGTCATACCCCTGCTTCAGCGCTTCAGGTTCCAGTCTCGCGGGACGATAGACAACGTGTCGCGTGTCGTAGAGATTCCAGTCTTGGGTGAGCATACGCCCCTCACGCACCATGCGGGCGTGCAATCGCGTTCCGGGATAGGGTGTTTGAATATGAAAGGTTGCCGTAGTGATGCCATGCTCAATGGCCCAATCCACCGTGCGCCGGAACACGTCTTCGCCATCGTCATCCATGCCAAAAACAAAGCTGCCGTTGATCATGATGCCAAGCGCGTGCAGGCGGTTCGCAACTGCCTTGTAGTCGCGACCGAGGTTTTGCCGTTTGTTGCTTTGTCTGAGATTCTCCGGGGTCAGGGTCTCAAACCCGACAAAGATGCTGCGCAATCCGGCTTCTGCGGCACGCTCGATCAGGTCGCCGCGCAAAATCGAGTCGACCGTTGCGGCACCCTGAAATAAGCGCCTCATGCCCTTCATGCCGGCGAAAAGCGCTTCTGCAAATCGACGGTCGCCAAGCAGATGATCGTCGAGGAAATAGAGATGCCGTCCAGGCAACCGCTCGATCTCGGCCAGCGCATCGTCCACCCGCTGGGTGTAAAAGCCACGGCCCCCCTGAAAGAAAGCGTCTTTGTAGCAGAAATCACAATGCTGCGGACATCCGCGGGTCACAACGATGGAGTTGGGCACGAGATAACGGGAGCGCTGAATGAGGTCGCGGCGAATGCGGGGCACACGCTCCAAGGTACGACCTGCCGCAGAGGTGTAAACCCGCTGCGGGCTGCCGGCACGATAGTCCTGCAGAAATTTCGGAAAGGTCTGCTCGCCGGGGCCGAGAAAAATGGCGTCGGCGTGAACGGCTGCTTCCCCGGGAAGCGAAGTGACGTGCAACCCGCCAAGACAAACGAAGGCTCCCTGGCTGCGATAATGGTCCGCTATCCGGTAGGCGCGATAAGCGTTGGTAATGTAGACCTGGATAACCACCAACTCGGGTTCATCGGCGAGAAGCAGTGGTTCCACATGCTCGTCCACAATCACCGCGCGGTCATCGGGAGCCAGATATGCGGCGAGGGTGGCCAGCCCCAGCGGCGGGAATAGCGAATACTTGATGGGACGCCAGTAGGGACCGGTCGCCTCCGTAAGTGCGGGCAGGATGAACTTCACGTGGAGCGGGCGCGCACCCGGCGCGATCATCACTCACCTCCCCGGCGGGAGGCCGCATCATTGTTGGCGGCGGCCGGAACACCGCCAAAGCGGCGTTCTCTGCGGCTGAATTCTCCCACCGCCGCATCCAGATCGGCGGCGTCAAAGTCTGGCCACATGCGGTCCATAAACACAAGTTCAGCGTAGGCGGACTCCCACAACAGGAAGTCCGAGAGACGTTTCTCGCCCCCGGTGCGAATCAGCAAATCGACTTCTCCGCACTCAACAGTGAGCGCCTGGCACAGCATGTATCCGAAACGTTCGGCCGAGGATACGCCGTTTCGGGCGAATGCACTGGAAACGCCGGCCGCGGTCCGCGTGATGGCATCGCGCGAAGAGTAGTCCACGGCAACTCGCAGGTGCAGGCGCCTTCCCGCAGCCGTCGCCAGTTCTGTTTGGTCGATTTGGCGCAGCAACTGTTTGGGCAATCGGTCACGCCGGCCGATTACCTGCAGCCGCGCACCACGCTGCCTCAGGCGTTCCGTTTCAACCCGCAGAAAAGCACGCAGGAGCCAGAAGATACTCTGTACCTCCTGCGCCGGGCGACGCCAGTTATCAGATGAAAACGCGTAGAGCGTCAGGCGGGCGATGCCGAGATCCGGGGCGTGCTCGACTACCCGGCGAGCGGCGGTGACACCGGCCCGATGGCCCGCGACACGGGGCAATTGACGCCCCGCGGCCCAGCGGCCGTTACCGTCCATAATGATGGCGACATGCAATCCGCGGCACGTTTCACTTTGCACTGTAAAGCTATCGGACGAAGAGAGCACACTTTGCATGGTAAAGTTACTCCACAAAAGAATTTAACCCCGCGAAGTCGTGAGATTGCGCAACAAGCTGAACACCGGCTCTTCTTTGCTTCCCTTCAGCGCGTCCCGAACCACCTGCTCCAGCGTGGAAAGATATTCGAGGTAGCGCTTGCGCCCTGACGGCGTGATGCGGCACATCGTCTGGGGGCGATTGTGGTCGTGTCCCTTAGCGATCTCGACCATTTTTCCTCTCTCCAGCACGCGCAGATGACGGCTCAGATTGCCATCGGTGAGTGCGCACAGCTGTTTGAGATCGCCGAACGTCAACCCTTTCGGATTGGTGATGAGAGAGGTAAGAACGCTGAGGCGAGCACGCTCGTGGATTACGCGATCCAGCCCTTCATAAGCGAAGCGGCCTTCGCCGGCCGGAGTTTTAGCCTTCATCTCCAGCCTCCGCACTATTGAAGAGCAGGATACCCGCGACGAGCATTTGCCCCGCACCAAACGGAATACCCATAGCCCAGGGAGAGAGCGCCCGGATATCTCCACAGGTGAGGCAGATTAGTCCCGTGAGCAGATACCACACACCCGCAGCGATCATCGGGCGGGGCAGAAAGCGGCACGAGGAAAAGACGCCCAGACTAAACACAACCTGCCATATTCCGGGAAGCATCCATAGGGCCGCGGGCGCATAGCGCAGGAGCACAATGGTGACTAGCATTCCCGCAAGAATGGAGGGCAGAAACTGCTCCACGGCCAAGCCCAACATCTCATCGGACAAGCCCGAATGCATGCGCCTTGTGCGCGTGTACATCTGCACCCCAGTCAAGGCGGCCGACAGGACCGCCGTCGCGATCCAGATACCCAGGTAAGCCTGCATGCGATCAGCCGGATCCGGCAGCCACAGAGCCTGCGCAACCGCGGCAAAGATTGCGATAACGCCCGTCGTAGCGAGCGTTGCCGGACCGTAGCCACGAAATTCCGTAACCCGGGCCATTTGCCTACGAATGGATCGGATGTCGTCGAGCGCCTTGTGCAGATCACTCATGCTGTTTTTACTTTACACTGCAAAGTAAATCACTAAAGTGCGGCGGTCGTCAATGGGACGAGCGGTGCTTATGCTGATTGGGGTCTAGACACGAAAGGCATTTGCGGAGGGATTGACGCTGCTGTCACCGCATCGTTGCTCAGGCAAGATAACGTGCTCTCAGTCGATGGGCTCTTCGAAAAGACGCAGTAAAAACCCGCCACCCGGTGTGCGTGTGGCGGGCTACGAAATCATCGCATGACCGCTTCTTTATGGTAGGTGGCCGAGGTTCAAGGAAGCTCCCTGACCCAGATATTTCGAAAACTGAGTGGCTCGCTCTTATCGCCATGGGCCTGCAGCTTGATCGGGGCTTCGGTGTAGCTCTTGTAAAACGGCTTGCCGATGTACAACGTCTCGCCCTTCAACTCAAAGTGATTCTCCACCAGCACGCCGTTGAACAGGACGGTGGCATAGGCCGGAGTCTTCACAGAGCCATCCGCGTTAAACGTGGGGGCCGTCCACACCACATCGTAGGCTTGCCACTCTCCTGGTTTGCGGCCCGGATTCGCCAGCGGGATGGCTTGCTTGTAGAGGCTGCCTGCCATGCCGTTCACGTACGTCTTGTTGTTGTAAGAATCAAGAACCTGCAACTCGTAGCCGGAATCGCCGGCTCCGGTGGAGGCTAAAAATACACCGCTGTTGCCGCGGGCCTGTCCCGAGCCGGTGATGTTCGCGGGAACCTTCCACTCGATGTGCAGCTGGTAGTTCTTGAAGCTTCGCTTGGTTTCGATGCTTCCCTCTCCCTTGCTCACGGTCATGACGCCGTCGCCCACCGTCCATTTGGCGGGAGACTTGTCTTTGACGGAAAGCCACTCGTCCTGATTCTTCCCGTCAAACAGCACGATTGCGTCGGAAGGAGGAGGCGTCATACAACTGGGCCCCGGAGTCACTACCGGGGGGACGGGCTCCCATATTTCCGTATCCTCAGGTTTCGCTTTAGCGGGCGTTTGTGCGAATACGGGAACAACGACGGCCAACAAAGCCGCGGACAAGAACCATCGTGAACATGCCATTTGCATCATCCCAAGAAAATACACCAAAGTATGCGCGTCTGGGAAAAGGCAAACCCCACAGCGGGAAACGCTACCATTCGTTGGGCGCTTGCACCATGCCCTATGCATACCCTTCGACCTCTTATTTCGCGTGCCCTTTAGTCCCAAGGTATGGCTTGATGGTCTCGTTAGTTGCCGGGCGAGGCAGTGGCGATGGAAGGCCATCCACTGGGAGCAAAACTGCAGATTCCTCGACTACCCCCGGCTTTCCTGTAGGTCTCTGCGGCCTTGGCGCGGGGCGTGCGGTTTTCTTTGCGGAAAACCGCAAACAATTTCGTGGTCAGTGTTGCGCGGGAGGAACTCCGGGGGTTCGCTCGGAATGACAAAGGGGAGGGTGGGGCTTCGGTTGAGAGTAGTGGCTGAATAGGCAAACAGCAGGTCCCTCCACTTCGCTGCCCCGGATTTCCTGTTGAGGTTGGTGGCGTTGGCGAACTTCATGCGGCTTTCCTTAACGAAAGCCGCACACGTGGACGTTGGTGAGTGCCGCGTGGCAGGAA
>Ga0182015_10001995_pt1 | contig 25667 bp, 17 predicted proteins | sample 712P3MmetaG_FD_120478 | JGI IMG/M metagenome (GOLD analysis project Ga0182015, IMG submission 120478) | Permafrost microbial communities from Stordalen Mire, Sweden - 712P3M metaG | ecosystem: Environmental > Terrestrial > Soil > Wetlands > Permafrost | place: Sweden: Stordalen | collected...
CCAGCAACACGAGCGCGGGTCGCTTTCCTGACGGCGCTGACACCGACAGCAACTGCACCGACTTCCTGGTGCAGGCTGCTGCAACGCTGTCGACCGCTGCGGCCGCGGGCACCACCAATATTAAAGTCGCCAGCGTGGAAGGTTTCGATGCTGGCGAGAAGATTACGATTGATACCGGCACGGACCTCGAGGCGGGCATCATCGCGACAATTGGCACGCCAGGTGGCACTACTGCAGGTTCCGCTACCGATGTGGGTGCGACCGTTATCCCTGTCGCCAGTGCCATTGGTTTTCGCGACGGTCAGACCATCACCATTGACGATGGCGCGAACTCTGAGACGGCGGTTGTCGCTTCTGTCAGAAGGTTCGGCCCCTCCACGATTACCGTCGCCGCGCCGCTCACTCATGCGCACGCGGCGGGCGCCCAGGTCTCCGGTACCGGCATCACGCTGACCGCAGCATTGACACGGGCGCATTCCGCCGGGGCGCAAGTGAGCGACAACGTTCCCACTCCCGGTGCGCCCAACCACTATCACAGGAGAGCTCGTTGAGTCGCGGGGGACGAGCCACCCCGATCTCAAACTCTTTTTCCACGCTTACGTTCGCAAGGAGGCCGGGCTTTCGTCCCAGATCGAGGGGACGCAGTCATCCCTCTCCGACCTGCTGCTCTATGAGAATGCGGAAACGTCGGGCGTCCCGCTGGACGATGTGCAGGAAGTGTCGAACTATGCTCCCCGACTGCTTGCGCTGCAGTGACTCGCATGGTCGAAGTCGGAAACCTGCGAGACCCTGGTGGCAGGCGAAGAGGCCGTCTGTTTCTCTGCGAGAGCTACCTCGACATCCTCAAGGGCGGCCGGATGATGCAAATAAGGAGTTAATCGTCCGAGGCGAGGGAAAAAACCGGCCTGGCCCGGCGCGATTTGCTACCAATTTGCTAACGACGCTAACTGCCACCAAAACGAAAAGGCGTTCAACCAAGTGGGTCGACGGGCCGAGCCGTGGGGGATCAGCCCGGCAACCATTTCCCGATTCCAGGAAGAGGATTTTTCGCCCTACCGTGCGCTGGAGCCGGAACTCGCGACCTCTGCAGCGCCCGAACCCTAAGCTGTTGAAACAACTGCGCACCAATGGCCCCAAAACCGGGAAAAACACCCAAAAACAACCTTCAACAACGTAATCGAACTCCCGCCGAAGTGAAAAAGCAGAGGTCAGGATCAAATAACTAACAGTGGTCAAGAAGAGTTCGATTTTAGCTAGTTCTCGACGTAGGAAAGCGCATAGATCTCATTCGGATCCTGCCATCGCAGGAAGATGATCGAGTCGTCGGGTGTGATGCCAAACCACGTACCGATTCGGCCCGGCATGCTTTTGAATGCTGAGAGGTCGACCGCGGATTTCACCGATCCGTCCGCAAGAGACACCTGAACTACGTAGGGTCGGTCACCATTGGGATTGCTGGCATAGACAAAGCGGGAGTCCGCGGACCAGCTGAGATCGTTGCCAGTCACGCCGTCCGCCAGCTTCCTCCACTGCTCTGTCTTCACATCGAAGACCTCGATCCAATGATGGTCCGGCCACAGTGCTGCCACCTGATGACCGTCGGGAGACCAGCGCGCGGTCCCAAATCCGTCCGACCCAGGAAGAGTTGATACCTGACCGCTTGATAAGTCGATTTTCCGGATGGCGCATGTCCTGCTCTGCTCACACCATACATTGCCATAGACCAGCCACTTACCGTCCGGAGACCAGGTTGGTGCTCCCTGGCTATCGTTTCCTATTGACGCTTCCTTATACTTGCCGTTGTCTACAAACGTTACAAAGATTCGCCAAGTCCTGCCAGGCAACCGCGCCATGAAGGCGATCTGCCGGCCATCCGGTGACCATCGCGGCAACTGAATACCGCCGGCCGAAACGTTTATTTGTCGTGCGTCACTCCCATCGGGGCGACTAACCCAAAGCGCCTGACTGGTGGTATAGGTAATCCACTTTCCATCTCTGGAAAAATCGACATCCTCTGCGGGGATGCCAGGAAGGAAAGGCCGAACCTCTCCTGATTTTCTGTTGTACAGGTACGCTTCATTCCAGTGGTTTTGAAGGGAGCGAGCCGACAATGACGCCGATCCGCCGATCACGAACAGCCGCTTTGAGTTGGAATCCAACGCGAGGGAACTAGGATCGGAAATTGTTGGCTTCAGCCGAATCGAAGTGAACTGAGAACCCCAAAGCCTGTGCGCTCTCTCTATCGTGCGGATACTATTTGGGTACAATTCATCGCCCGCCAGGAACGATCGAGCCTCCTGATTGATGGAGGAGGTTCCATTGCAGCAGGCATCGAAGTCGATATGCAGAGGAGCGAGAGAGGATACAGTGGCGTCTTCGGCATTCGAAAAAGACAGCTCCCAAAAAGATCCATGCCGCGTGCCGAGATCGCGCAGCTGAAAACGAAGGCGGGTTCCATCCGGGAACCACTCGAGGAGTTCGGGAGTATTGGTGAAGGTCTGAAGCTCCTTCGTGTATGAGCCCTGGTTATCGGTCAGATAGAGGGCGTTGCCATAGACGTATGCGATCTTACGACCGTCGGGAGACCATACAGCCTCATGGGCCAGGATGTGGCCAACCGCAGCTGGTGCGCCACCAGAAACAGGGAGGATCCATAACGTCTTCTCTATTTCCTGCCCGATATACGCGAGGATTAAGAGTCTCGTGCCATCGGGAGAGACGGCCTGAGGGATGGCCTTTACAAATGGACTCGGAATAAGGCGAACCGTACCGCCATCGGCGGGGACGGTCGCCAGTACAACCTTGCCATTCCGTGCTTCGTTGAAAAACAGATTGCTCCCATCTGTGACCAGGGCTTCTTTGGTGGTTCCGTCCGAGGTGATCTGCGCGACGCTGGTGAAGTCGATTTGCCGCGGGGACTGCAGCCAACGTGCCACGTCGAATATCAGCAAGACAAGACCGGCTGCCACCATTACGATCGCAACCGGAAGCCAGGTTCGCCCCCGGCCCAGTCGAGGGGCGACGGTGGGAACGGCAGGGGATTCAACGCTGGCACCAGTGTCGTTGTGCCATTCAGGTCGCACATCTGCGATTGCCAGGGCCGCCCCAAGTTCGAGACTTCCAGGAAGACTCCCGGCCATCCACTCGTCGATTTCATGACGAAATGCGTATACCGCCTGCCGCTGGCCCACGGGGACACGGTAAACCGGTAGCCCGCCCTTTTGCTCCCAACGGATGACCGTGCGGACGTCTCGCCCGACATAAGCGGCGATCTCTTTCCAGGAATCCAGCTTGTTTGTAACCCCTGCGCCTTCTGACATGCCCCGACCCTTCAGCAGACTAGAGAACCAGTTCCTGCAACGTCGATTATTCAGGCAGCAACGGTTCCGGTCACCGTTACAAACCCGGGAGGGGGCGTTTCGAGCGCAATCGGCTTCACGATTGAGCCTCCTGCGGTAGCTGTCACTGTTAGTCCGGCGACCGCGCAGGTTCCCGCTAACAGCCTTCAACAGTTTAGCGCGACAGTCACCAACACCTCCAACACCGCAGTCACCTGGAGCGTGAACGGAGTGGCAGGTGGCAATGCTACGTTTGGAACAATCAACGGCGCAGGTCTGTACACAGCTCCCGCCACAGTTCCGAGCCCCGCGCTTGTCACAGTCACAGCCACGAGCCAGGCGGACACGGCAGTAAGCAGTTCTGCCGCCGTCACTATAGGGCCGTATGCGGTGAAGAACCTCTATTCCTTTACGAGTCTGTCCGACGGAGCCGCGCCTTCGGCGCCTTTGATCCAGGGAAAAGATGGCAATTTCTACGGCACGACCCAAATGGGCGGCACCTATGAGGACGGAACCGTCTTTAAGGTCGACACGGCCGCCAATATCACGACCCTGCATGAGTTTACCGGGAGCGATGGATCGGGAGCTATCGCGGCCCTCGTGCAGGCGAATGATGGAAACTTCTATGGGACGACACCCAACGGAGGAAGTTACGGAGGCTACTATACGGGAACCGTTTTCAGGATAGATTCCGCCGGGGATTTCACGTCGCTTTATTCATTTACCGGCGGCGCTGATGGAGGTGGCCCGGCGGCTGGCTTGATTCAGGCCTCGGATGGCTATCTCTACGGCACCACGTTCCAGGGCGGGAGCTCGAACAGCGGAACGGTCTTCAGGATGGACCTGTCGGGCAATCTCACGACCCTGTACTCGTTCACCGGAAGTGCGGACGGTTACGGCCCTGAAGGGCTGATTCAGGGTAAGGATGGCCTCTTCTATGGAGTAACCCAAAACGGAGGGGATCTGTCGTGCCCGGGTGCCTTCGGCGGCACGGGCTGCGGGACGGTGTTTCAGGTGGATTCCAGTGGCGATTTAATAACTCTGCATTCCTTTACCGGTGGTCAGGACGGAGCCGATCCGGAAGAGCCGTTGCTTCAGGGCAATGATGGCGATTTTTATGGGACCGCATTGTTTGGAGGAGATGCATCCTGCAACGTCTCCACTTATACGGGTTGTGGCACCGTCTTTAAGATCGACTCCGCCGGCGACTTCACTCCTCTACATTCCTTTACGGGAGGAGCCGAAGGGGGGGTGCCATTCTCTTCGCTGATTCAGGCGGGGGACGGCGACTTTTACGGGACGGTCACTGCAGGCGGCGATCCTTCGTGCTCGGTGACCGCGTCGGGGGAAAATTATCCGACTTACATTGGCTGTGGCACCGTCTTCAAAATGGATACGTCCGGCAATGTGAACGCTCTGTACTCATTCCAGGGCAGCCCCAGCGACGGATCGAATCCGTTTGCCGCGTTGGTTGAAGGCACGGATGGATACTTCTACGGAACGACACGGTGGGGTGGAACGGCCACTTCGTGTCCTTATACAAGCGACGGAGGGTGCGGAACATTCTTCCGGGTTGCTGGTCCGGGCGGGCCGGTGCTTCCAGGCAGCGCTTTGAAACCTGGTACAGTGGTCTCATCCTCGCAGAAAAAGACGGCTTCCTTGCCCGCGAAACTGGTTGCCCCTCCGACGAGATCGACGGAAGGAACTAAGATTCTCCAGAAAGGATCGGCCCCACTCACGGGATTAAAGAAGCCCGAATAAGCCAGGACTCGAAGACTCGCAGACGGCTGGTTGCGCGTCGGGGAGCTTTCGGTCCCGCTGCCGCTGACTCTCAGCCGCGTGACAGCATTTGTCACCTTTTGTCACCTATCGCCAAGAGACATTTTCCTGGCGGCGGCATTCAATGGGCTGTCCCGGCGGTGGGGATTCCGAGGCAATCGGTCCTCAGCCGCCCGGGATCAGGAGAATGCCTGTGTCGCTACGGAAAACTGTAGTTATCTCTGCCTTTCTCGCGGCTATGGTAGCCGCTAACTGCCTTCACGCGCAGGGCGGCGACCCAAAGAGCGCCCTCGAACAAAGACTGAAAGAAGCCTTTCCGCCAACGAAGTTCTCCGCGAACAAAAGTGACGTGGTCACGGCCGGCGCGGTCGTGGTCCTGCAAAGGGACAAGCTGATGACTTATGCCGTCGCCTCGCCCATGCCGCCGATCAATACCTATAAGAACGGGAAAATATCCCAGGGGTGGGGCGGGTTCGGGCGCGATCTGCTCATTACGACGGCTGCCGGAGGCCAGGGCACCGCCAACGACTACCCGCACCAGGAATACGTGACGGGGCAGACGCTGTGGGTAGGCCAGATCGCTGTCAACAAGGACGACATCAGCTTCGTGCTGGTCAGCGATCCCGATGCCAACAACATCCGGTACTACGCGCAGTTGAAAATCCCTTTTCGTAAGGGTTCGATTCCGAGTCCCGACGACGGCCTGAAATCCGTCTCGGAAGTGCTGACCGTGCAGCCGGCGTCCGGTGACAACTCGGGTCACCAACCGGCTCCTGATTCGGGGGAGCCTGCCGCGCCGTCTTCAGGTCAGCATGCGTTCGCGCCGTTGATCCCGCCGCCCGCTCAGCCAGTACAGGCTTCGCTGCCTCCGCTCCAGCCGCCGCCGCCGCCGACCGACGCTTCTCCGCCACCGCCCGCGGCCCCGAAGACGATTTCTCTGGGGCAGACAAAGGACCAGGTCATCGCGACCTTCGGACAGCCGCAAAAGGCAGTGCATGTCGGCCCGAAGGAAATCGACTTCTACCAGGATATGAAGGTGACGCTTGTCAACGGCAAAGTAACCGACGTTCAGTAGTGCGGGCGCGGATCGACGATTTGCAATGGAGCCGGGGAAATCCCGGAACAAGGAAAGGTGACAGCAATGAAAAGCACATCCAGGATTTTGGCGGCAGTGTTGTTGTTCGTGTTCGTACTGTTTGGTTCTTCGAGTGTGTTTGCGCAGAACAGCAAGAAGAGTACGAGCACTGCTGCACCGGCGAAGCCGGCTCCGGCTGCGAAACCGGCCCCGGCGGTTAATGCGAGCGGTCCAACAAAGCCGCCGCAACCACACGTGATCAATCCGCCAAAGCCGCCGACGCCGAATCCGCCGCGCCCACCCCTGGTGCCAAAGCCGACACCGCTGCCGCCCCACGTTCAAGTGAAGCAGCTCCCCGGCAATAACAACATCCAAACACGACCCGACGGATCGGTTCGAGCCATCCATGACGAAAACAGACATATGGATGTTGCTCACGGCCTGAACGGCAGCCGTCGTATCTCGGTCGAGCGACCGGACGGCACGCGCATCTTTGCCGAGCGCGGGCACCCTGGATATGTCGAGCATCCATTCAACCTTCACGGGCATGATTTTGGACGCCGCACTTACTTCTATCAGGGCCGCACTTACAGCCGCTTCTATCGCCCGTACACCTATCGGAGGGTGCTGATCGATGTCTATGCACCCAGCCGCTACTACCCATTTGGATTCTATGGAGCGGTTTATGGCCGGTGGGGCCAGGTAGCTTACGCCTGGGGATGGGGCGGCGCTCCCTGGCTCGGCTACTACGGATACTATTTCGCACCCTCGGCCTTCTATCCGAGCGCGTCCTTCTGGCTGACTGACTACATGCTCTCGCAGGACCTTGCTGCCGATTATCAGGCTGCGCAGGATTCTTCCAGACTGGCACCGGAGCAGGCTGCCAGCGGCGCCACGGAACTAACCGCGGATGTGAAGCAGCAGATCGCCAATGAGGTCGCCGGTCAGGTCGAGCTCGAGTACAACGAGGCGCGGCAAAATGCGCAGAACCAGAACAATCCTCAGAATCTCGATCCCGATCCCGCGTCGAGCGGCATCGAGAGGATGCTCGGGGACGGGAAGACACACGTGTTTGTCGCCGGCCAGGACCTGGATTTAGTGGATACAACGGGCAACGAGTGTGCGGTGAGCGGAGGCGATGTTCTGGCACTGAATACACCGCCGGCTCCTGACGCGAACGCGGCCGATCTGGTAGTGCTGGCCAGCAAAGGCGGAAAGGAGTGCCAAAAGTCCGACAAGGTCACCGTGGCGTACGCGGACCTGCAGGAGATGCAGAACCACATGCGCGAGACGGTCGATCAGGGCATGGAGGAACTGCGGACAAAGCAGGGCACGGGCGGGCTTCCGGCTGCTCCGGCGTCTGCGCAGCAGCCATACGCAGACACGGCCATAGCACAATTTGCGCCCGCGCAGGATGCGTCTGCGAGCACTGAAATCAACGAGCAGATGCAGCAGGGGGATGCGGCTGAGAAGGAGGTGACCGCGCAGGCAGGCCAGGAGAATCGAGCCGCAACATCGCAGACGTCGATTGTGCCGGAGGCTCCGGGAGCGGCAGCACCGGTGAGCATCTCGCGGGGTCAGAGTATCGATCAGGTAACGGGCGCGTTAGGCCAGCCGATGCGGATCGTCGATCTCGGGGCAAAGAAAATCTACCAGTACCGCGACATGAAGATCACGTTTAGAGACGGGAAGGTGGCCGACGTAGAGTAATCGGCGGGGAGTCAGGAGCGCGCGAATGGACTCCCGCTCCTATTGCATGGCGTACCACGCCAAACCCGGGCCTCGAAGCCTCGGCGAGCCTGAGGGGACAATATGGGATTGTTTGGCAGTCTCGAATCTTTCTTCGATGCACGCGGGAGACCGGCGAAGACCGGCGGGATTATCTCCGCCGCCGGACTCTGGATCCTCCTGTCAACAGTCATCGCACCCGCTCAAAGCACCCCGGATGTCCCCGCATCCGAAGCACAGCCAGGCGGCCACCCACTTTTGCGACAATACCGCTCTCGTCAGGCTCCGACAATACCCACTCCCGCCGCACAGTTGTGCAGGTTCGCAAAGTGCCCGCACTCCACGGGCATTCCAACTTCTGACTTATCGATATTCGGGTCGCTCCCGGGATCAATGGAGACGCCCCAGGTTCCACCCGCTCCCGTCGGGCCTGGAGTACAACCCGGAAATTTCAGTGTCGGCGCCGATTTCGCGCCGAGATCAAGCAGGTCCATCATACTTTTGAAGACAATCTGAGCATGTGCGACGTCGGCGGCAATTTCCGTGCAGTCGATAGCACAGTTCAGGGGCATATTGCATTTGGCAGTGAGGCAGGTCCGGAAAGACAGATGGGTGATTGGTCCGGAGTTCAAAGTCACGACTGGCTGCGTGGTATCGCTGCTGGTCACGCTTGCCGAGGTCCATCCTGAGTAGATAAAGGCGAGCGCGGCGGGCCAGGACTGGATGCTGGGAATCTGAGTTATGCTGGGATCGACATTGATGGCGATGCCGCTCAATAAGGCCGCCGGGTGGATTGCAGAAGGCATGGGGAGGGAAATGGTGCGCAGCCCCGCCGGCATACTCGACAGGCGCTTGACATTGGTGAAGATCAGACCCTGGCTGTCGGATTTCATCGACGCGACGAGCGCCTGCGAATTTGCGGCGGGTGTGTAACCCGCCACGCTGACGGTGTAAGTCGAGCCTTTCTCGATGGGCATGCGAGGCTGGCCGGAAGGCCAGGAGATACCTAAGTCGTAGGTATGGTCGGCAAAGTCAGTTGTTACGATATTCATTGCGCCGTTTTCAAAGCAGCACAACCATGCGCCAGGAAATATCAGGTACAGGTCCGTGGAGCTAACGGTAGCGTCAGCGGCTTGAATCTTCTGCCCTTATCCGGGAGCGGTTGCGGACAGGATGCCGGCAGCGGAAGCAATTCCAAGGTCTCGCAGAACTCGACGACGCGAATAATTCGCCATAACAGCCTCCATGGGAGATTTCTATCTTTAAGCTTTCGTAGGCCGAACGCCTGGTTGCCCAGGGGTATCCGGTTGCATTACCGGGGAGGGATGTATGCGGGTCAGGCTCCGACAATGCCCACGCCCGCAGCGCAGTTGTGGAGGTTGGCGAAGAACTGGTGGGCCTTGGCGAACGGTCCGCCGCCTGAGCGTCCACAGTAGCTTGTTGAAGGCATTCCAATTTCGGTGGGATCGATGTTGGAATCGCTCCCGCAAACGATCGAGACGCCGCCCCAGGTGTCCGGGGTTCCACCCACGCCGGGAGTGCATTTTGGAAAACACAGCGTGGGCTCTGCCTTTCCGCCGAGGTCGAGCAAATCCATGATGCTCTTAAATACAGCCTGGGCGTGGATCGTCTCGCGGTCGATCTGGTCGCAGTCAACCGTGGTGATGGCCGGCATATTGCATCTGCCGGTAATACAGGTGCGAAAAGAGAGGTGCGCAGCTTGCCCGGGTTGCGCTGTCAGGAGGGGCTGTGTGTCCCCAATCCTGGTTACGGTCGCCGAAGTCCAGCCCGGGTAAGTCAATACGAGGGCGGCGGGCCAATATTGAATGTTCGAGTTGTAGGTAACGCTCGGATCGGCGTTGATGGTGACGCCTGCCAGCAGCGCTGCCGGCTCAATTGTCGCAGGGATTGGAACGGAAATGGTACGGAGCCCAGCGGGTTTCGATGAGTTACGCTTGATACCGCTGAAAATGAGGCCCTGGTTGGCCTTGATCATAGGCGCGACGAGAGTCGTCGAATCGGTACTGGGTGTATAGCCGTTCACGGTGACGTTATAAACCTGATCGCCCGCGATGGGCAGGCGGGATTGACCTTTGGGCAAAGTGATGCCCATGTCGTAGAGGTGACAGCTGCAATCGGTGGTAACGAGGTTGAGGCAGGGCTTTCCGTTCACGTCTTTCTCAAAACAGGCCAGCCACGCACCCGGGAAGATAAGGTAGAGATCGGTGGATAAGAGGGCGCGGCGAGCTTTTTGGCCGGGAAGGGCAAGCGAAATCATCCCCGCAGCCGAAGCCATTCCAAGGTCCCGAAGGATACGACGACGCGAGTAACTCGACATGCTGTCCTCCTGGCAAGCGGCGATTTTACGATTCAAGCAGGCTGAACGCGGACCAATAGAAGGGGTGCTGGAACTGGGGATCGTTGCGGAGCCGGCCTTCTGCAACCATTAACGCGGTGGCGGGAGAAACTCCTTTGACCAGTTCATCGTAAAAAGCGAGCATAAGGAGGCGGGTGGCCTGGGAGTCGACATCCCAGGAACTGGCGACGACATCGGTAGCCCCGGCACGGAGAAAGGCGCCGGGCAAGTCGGCGTTGAGTTGCGCGATGCGCGACGTGCCGCCCACGGTGGTGCAGGCAGCCAGGACAACCAGGCGGCAATGGGGTGCGGCGATGCCGTCGATGGTTTCAGCGGTGAATGCGGCCTGGGACCGGTTCGAATCGGCTCCCAGCATCAGGCCAGAGGAGTATCCGGTGTCGGCGGAGTGTCCGCTGAAGTGAAAAATGTCCGAGGAGCGAAGCGCTGCCACGATATGCCCCCGGCTGTGATCATCGCTCTCGATCAGGTCAACGTTGGAGAACCTGGATGCCACTTCTCTCGATTCGTCATAGACCGAGGGAATGTGACGAAGCGGGGAGCCGGAGGTGGGGGCGCGCACAATCAGAAGATGGCTCGCAGGAGAAAACGCAGAGGGGGCAGGATCCGGATGCAGGGTCCAGTCCTCGCTAAGAACGATGACGCTGATGTGGTCGCCCAGAAAGCGGCCATCAGTGGCCGTGAGAGCCATGAAGGGGATGCGCTCAAGGCGAGGTTCGGCGTCAATTCTAATTTCGCTGTAACCGGCGGTTGCTTTGGCAAGATGCATGGTGGAGAAAAGCTGAGCACCGACGGCTTTGATCTCGGACAGGCGCGACTGGGGATCGGCACAGAGCAGGGAGAAAGTGCGGATGAGCTGGTCGAGGGTATCAGGGTCGACTTCGAGCTTCCATACGCTCAGATCGTTACCACGAATAGCGAAGAGCACATAGTGATCGATCAGGCGTGCGAAGACGAGGGTGCGCTGAGTGGGCGAGTCTGCAGGGAGAAGGCGCTCGTGCCTGAGTTTTTGATCGAGGGGACAGTCGTCCGCGATCGCATCGGGCGAGCGACGCCAGGATTCCCAGGCCTCCCACGCGTTCCGAATGCGGTTATTCTGCAGCAGCGAATCGACGAGGACGACGTAGGCGCGCCTGGTGCTGATCTGCCAGGCGCGGCGGTCGGCAGGACTGCGGAGGCCTTTAAAGATGTCGTCGGCATAATTTACGGCGGTTTGCGCACTAGAGAGGGCGTCGGCAGGTTTTCCGGAAGCGCGTTCAAGAAGCGCGCGCCGGCTCCAGTAATTGAGTTTGATCAGGACGCTTTGGGTGCGGTCGATGTCGGGCAGCACCGATCTGGTTTGGGACAGGGCAAGATCGCCGCGTCCCTGAAACTCGAGGAGCTGAGAACGGTCGGAGGACCAGTCCGCGCGATATTCTCGCGAACTGGCGTTGTCGCCGAGGCCCGTCAGAGTAGAGTCTGCCGTCGCGAAGGAGCGTTTCGCTTCTTGAAGGCGAGAAGATTCGAGCTGGCGTTGGCCGAGAACCTCGAAGGCATAGGCCGTGATCTGGTTGTTGCCGGCGGAGAGGGCTCGTTCGGTGGCGAGCTGAGCGACGGAGACGGAGACATTGGTGAGATTGAGCGAGATGGATGCGTCGGTCAGATCGGAGAGGAACTGATACTCGCGCATCGCCGGGCAATGGAAGTCCTGGCATAACCACAACCCACGGACGTCGGCATCCCATCCCTGTTCTGACAGGCCCTTTACTGTGAAGTAACTGGCCAGAAAGCCCTCGCCACGCGCATAGAGTATCGGATATTTGTGGGCCATCGCGGCGGCCAGGGCTTCCTCGACCGCGCCCCTGCTGTCTGCCAGAGAGCCGGCCATTACGAGGCAAGAGCCTTGCTCGAGGAGGAGTTGAATTTGAAGGTAGGAGTAGCGAGACAGGGCCGGGAGCAACCGAGCCCGCTGAATGCCAGAAAGACAGTCCCTGGCGCGCCCCATGCGCTGGAGAGCATAGACCGCTTCGGCTACGGCTTCGGCAACTCCGGGATTGTTATTGGAAGCGGAATAGTACTTCTCTGCGCGCTGCGCCAGGTCCAACGCCTGGGGTGCGTCTCCCCGCTCGTTGGCCTGAATTGCTTTCGAGAGGGCGGAATCTCCAGCAGACTCGGGGCGATGGCGTGACATCTCCAGCCAGTCAGAGAACCATAGGTCGCCGTGATTTCTCCCCGAATCGGCCGCTTCTTGTAGCCGCGCTGCGTTATCTGAATTGGAAAGGCTGAGCCCCTGGTGGAAAATCTCTGCCCGGCTCTGTTCGTAGTCGCCGGAGCGGTCGGCAAACTCCACCTGGATGGTGGAATTTGCCGCGGGTTCCGCCCAGGTGCGCGCCGCATGCGGAGCCTGTTTCAGGTTGTCAAGCTGTCTGCGAATTTCGCGTTTCCATTCCGGACGCCGTTCACGTTGCAGGGCGTCGCTGAAATCCTTCTGCGCGAGCTCGTTGATCCCCATCCGCTGCCAGCAGAGAGCGCGATCGTAGAGGGTCACCGGATCGGGAGTCTGTCCGGTCGCGAGGAAGCGGCTGAACCGTTCGGCGGCATATCCATAATCGCTGCTATCGTGGGTTTCATCGCCCAGTTCGAAGTAGGCAGTGCCGAGATCGAACTCTATTCGCGGGAGAGAGGGAAGTTTGGTTTCTGCGATTTGAAACTCGCTCAGCGCGGATTTCGGCTCGGCCTGAATCACAAAAACTCTGCCGAGGACCTGATGCCACCTGGCGCTACCGGGATCCTGCTGCAATCCCTTTTCTGCGGCGAGTTTGACCTCCAGTAATTCAGGCCATTCCTGGGAACTGGAAATGCCGCGAGCCGGAGAGTAGAGGGAGACGGCATCGCCACCAGGAATGCGCAGATCGGTGAGACGCCGCGCATCGTAGGCTTGGGCAATGAGCTGGTCGATGGCGTGTGCCGAGCGGTACCAGTACACGACGGACAGCAGGACCAAGAGGCAGGCTGCGCAGGAGTAAACCGGCCACCAACGCATGCGCCGAGCCGGAGGAGCGGTGCGGAATCTGGAAGATGAGGGTTCGCGAGCCGGTGGGGAGGCAGCGGAACGAAGGCGCTCGGCCTGTGCACGCTGCCAGACTTTGGTCGCACTGGCCAGAGTATGGGCTTCATCCTCGATCGAGTCCGACCCCACGACCTCCAGAGCTTCGTTCATTCGGGCGGTGCAGGCTGGGCACTTCGCCGCGTGTTCCATAAGCTGAGGCGATTCGGCGTCTGCGATGAGTCCGGCGGCCATTTCGAACCAGACCCTTTCATCCGGGCACGATTCCGATGGGGAGACTGATCTGGTGAGATCGGGAAGGAACTTATGTGCTTCGGCCAAGCCTCGACATTCCTCGCATCCCTCAAGATGAGCGCGAAGCAAATCGCGGCGGGAAAGCTGCTGAGATGTGAGGTCATTGGCAGACACGCGCAACAACTCTAGCTCTTCCAGGCCAAGGTGACCGTTCCCGAAACTCATCTGACCTCTCCTAACGGCGGCGACGACAGAAGTCCTTCATCTTTTGCGTCCGATTTGACCTTTTGAAAATTCATTTCGCGGCGAAGAGCCTGGGTGAGTCGCAGGATGCAGCTTTCGACCCCTTTGGCGGAGAGGGATATGCCAGGAATCTTCGAAATGTCGTTGGCGGTGTAGCCCTGCTGGTAGTAAAGCCAGAAAATTGCTCGGTCTCGCTGGTTTTCCGTGATCCGCTCGAGTCGAAACGATATCTGCTTCATCAGGATGGCGGCGTCGGCATCGGGCTGCTGCGACGGTACCGTTGAGACCAGATCGTCAGAAAGCATCGCAACCTCGCCCGACCTTTTTTCCGCCTTTCGAGCCCTGAAATGATCCATGGCGACCGAGGCCGCTACTACTTTGACATAGCCGAAGATCGCTTCCTCATGACGATGCTCGAACTGCCGCAGCGCCCTGCATTCGTCTTTGCAGAGCCGCAGGTAGCACTCCTGTATGAGGTCATCCGCAACGGACGGATTCGACTCTCCATAACGTCTCATGACCCGAATGACGACCGAAGCGATTAGTGGCTGAAAACAGCGGACAAACTGGGTCCAGTCGTTGTGCGAGCCTGACTCCAGGCAGGCATTGATAATAGCCGCGGCACTCAGATCGGAGCTCGGCATCCCTTTTCCACATTGAAAAATAGGTGACTGCGATTATACGACGCCTTTTGAAACAGGAACTCTAAAGATATCCGAGGGTTAAAGGACCCGATGCGGAGGACTAAGGTTGATACCAGGGGTTAGGGCGCGGGGAGCAGCATGATTTCGTGGCTACTCGGATACGAGGGTCAGGGCTGCCATAATTTTTTTCGTTCAGAAAAGGGAAACTGCTGGCCGACGCGTTTTTGTGGGCATGAGGGGTCAGCCCATGAAAAGGTATCGGCTTTGTATCACCTGGACCTTGTTTCTGATCGTGTTTGCCCATTTGCAAGGAACAGCCAGGGCGGACAGCACGGCCAAAGAGCTGGCGAATGCCCGTGTCGATTCGATTGCTCCGGACTTCAGCTCAATCCAGCTGACGGAATGCCCGGACCAGAACCAGACCGCTACACTACCCAACAATTGCGCGGCTCAGTCGACAAAGTACGCGATCAACAACGGTGATGCAAAGCAGCAAATCAAGCTGATTCACCAGGGTGACCACGTCAAGGCGTCGATTGATGCGACGCCCGCCATCAGCTCGATCACGGTGCGCAGCAAATACGTCGGCGTGTCCGCGCGGCTGTTCGCGATGGTGTTTGCTTATCTGGTGACATTTCTGCTGGCGACGCTGCTGACCCGTGGCCACCCGCTGCAGCTGATCATCGGGCAGGATAATCGCTACAGCAACTCGCAATTCCAGGTTGCTCTCTGGTTCTCCATTCTTATCGCCAGCTACCTTGCCACCCTCGCTTTGCGTTTTCACACGCTGGGGTGGGACTTCTGGGATGGCATTGATATACCGACCCACCTGTTTGCGCTTTCCGGACTTAGCGCGCTGACTTACGGCGCCGCGAAGGGAATTACAACCTCGAAAGTGCAGGCAGCGATCGCGGCAGGTGATCCCAACTCGAAGCCGTCGGGTACGCCGCGCTTCCTGCTGGACCTGGTGGGGAATGACCAGGGCGGGTTCGATCTGGGCGACTTCCAGATGTTGGTGGTGACGCTGCTGGCGGTTGCCATGTATGTCGTGGCCACCTTCGGATTTCTGGCGTTGATGGACAAATTGGCCACGGTGAAGCTCCCGGATGTGGATACGACAATTCTGTCGGCCTTTGGCCTTGGCCAGGGCGCGTACCTGACGAAGAAAGTTGCCGGAAATCCGGGAACCAGCTAGCGAGAGTTTCGCGAGGAGACCTTGGAGCGGTGCGGCCCACCTGCCGCGTTGTGGCCGAGATGTGTCTGACAACTGAAGCGAAGCAACGAAAAGGAGACGCTCAAAATGGCCCCGTGCAAAACCACACCTGATGCAAACGGAAACCTACACGTGGCGGCGGCTGCGCTGCCCATTACCTGCAAGCTGAACAACCCGCCTAACGGAGTCACAATCTCGGAAGCGGAATACTTCGCTCCGAACAGCAACACCGGCACGCCCTGCCCTCTGGCCGTGGACGGCCAATCGTTTACCTTCCCTGACGCTGGCGGCCTCCCCAGTGGAGCGACGGTCAATCTGTTCGTCAGAGTTAAAGGCAGTTATGACCCGGTGACCGTAATCCCTGTGGTGGAGAACTGCGACAACCAGACAGTTCTAATGAGGATCGCGGATGGGAAGAGCAAGTACGCTTTCGCGACGGTGGAGGTGGAGTGATGCATCGTTCTTCTCATTTGGGCATTGTCGTTGGAGCCATTGCGATGCTGTTATTCTGCCCGACGAGCAGATCGCAGGATGAGGACTGCAAAAATCTGGCGAAACAGGTCCTTCAAGACGAAAAGGCTCTCGATGAAAATGGTCTTCTCGACACAAATGTGCTCCGCCCCGTCAACGCTATCAGCTGTTTCATCGAATCAAATTCGAAAGTTGCGGTCCAGTCCCTGGTTCCGACTCGTCCCGCATTGTGGAATGCGCTGAATAACCTCGCCGGAGACGAACAACAGGGTTCGAGTGTCAAATCCGGCGGATCGACCAACGCCGTCTCCAAGCCATCGGGACCATCATCGCTGATCGAGGAGTTCGGCGGCGCCAATGTCACGACCGGGGCCAGTTCTTTCACGGTGCAATGGTCGCCGGGGACCATGCTCACGAACCTGACGACTGCCGGCGTTATCAATCCATGCCTCGACAAAGGAACGCCTCCGGGATGTATCTCGGTCAGCGCGTTGAAGAAACTCACGCCTCTCACCCTCAAAATCACGGCGAGCACTTCGAACGGAACAAGTTCTCTGTCGGGACAGAGCAGCGGCGCGAGTTCTGGCGCCGCATCGCAGCAGGTAGCCGTCAACTCGAAGGGAGGCAGCGGCCCGGGCTTCACGGGCCTTACCGCCCAGTACTCCTTTTTCGGCAAGAAGGCGGCTGGAGTTCCGTCCGCTACCAGCCAGGCGGTATCAACCGAGTTGGGATCTGCCAATGACGCATTACAGGCATTGATGAAATGCAACCCCATAACCCCCAACCCCCAACCCGACAACCCCACCACAATCTACGACGCCTGGAAGCGCGGCGCCAGGAACGAATTTGTAGCGTCGGGACTGATCGTTCCTCCAGACAATAAACGGTCAAAGGAGCAAGATGATGCGCTGGTGAGCGCGCTTCAGCAGCGTATCGAATCCGAATACGGGATCCTGTGGAACAGCCTTTCAACGTCTTGCCCAGGGGTGGTCGACAAGATCAAAGCGCTTTATTCTGCGGTTCTGACGGCGATGGCTGAAGACGTTTTGGGGACGACCCAGCAGGCGACCCTAACTCCAGAGATGGCCCTGGAATACGATTTGAATACGCCGCAGGACCAGCCCAGCTACTCAACCGCAAAATTCACCCTCAACTGGCAGTTCGGCAAGTGCACTCCCGGTGCGTCCGGTGAGTCGTCAAATGCAAGCTGCACCAAAGCGAAGGCCTCAAAGTCCGACAAAGCCGTCCAGACGAAGTTCGAAGCCGCCGTAAGTAAACAGACAGCTTCCGCGACCAATGCAACAGGGAGCGGTTCCGGCAACATTGCAAATCAAACAACCGCTGCTGCCAAGCCCGTGGCCCAGGCAATTGCACAGCCTTGGTCCCTTACGCTCAGCGGCGACGCTGACGTCTACCACAGCGAGCCGCCGGCCTCGGTGCCATCCGCGAGTCACTGGCGGGACATCCAGGCAGGCGCCGAGATCTCTCGCCTCATCACGCCATCTGCGAACAGCAATGGCTTCTGGACGTTCGTTGGTCCAATTACCGCCTCAGCCGCCTATTCCTATCAGGATCAAACCAGCCCTGCGATCCTCACCGGGCCGGCGCTGAGCGACTTCACCGGGCTTCCTTCTTCGACGACCAGTGCCTACGCGAAACGCGGCGTCATTCATCTGGGACAAGTACGCCTCGGATTCGGTCAGGGGGCGAACACCAGTTTTCCGCTTGTGTTCACCTACTCGAATCGGACGGAACTGGTGGTTCATCCGACCTGGGGTGTGCAGTTTGGCGTCAGCTATAACCTGAATTCGTTGTTCAGTTCTTCCAGCGCGAGGTAAATAAGAGTGGTTGATTTTGGTTCGAAAACTGCCAAACCGCTTCGGAGAGACTCATGAACTATCAGGGCACCGGTCTTGACTTGACTAATTCGTCCGCGTCCATGCCGACTCCATCAGCGACCCGACTTGGCCGCTCGAATCGGGACTTCTCAAGGTGACGTACGCAGGTGTCCACACACAGCACCCCCGCGAGCATCTTCCATAAGAGAAGGGCGGGTGAGATCCTGCCACAGATGACGATACCGAGAAGATGTGGATTTGGACCTCCGCCTGAAGTTGTCTCTTGTTGATTCTGTGGAGCACCGGGCGGGAATTGAACCCGCGAATACTGGTTTTGCAGACCAGCGCGTTAGCCGCTTCGCCACCGGTGCTCATCTCCCGCCGCGCCTCACGGGCGCGGCGGCAATTCTTTTGACTGCCGACTACTGAGGCTGCGCAGTCGTTCGCAGATAAGGCTTCACCGTCTTGTACCCCGGGAAAATCTTGTCCGCTTCCTCGTTCGAGACCGCGCCCGTGATGATCACGTCCTCGCCCTGCTTCCAGTTCGCTGGCGTCGCCACCTTGTGCTTTGCCGTCAGCTGAATCGAATCGAGCACGCGCAGAACCTCGTCGAAGTTGCGGCCCGTCGTCATGGGATACGCCAGCGTTAATTTGATCCGCTTATCGGGTCCGATAACAAAAACTGTTCGCACGGGAGCGTTCTGCGCTGCAGTGCGGCCATCCGACGTCTCTCCGGAATCCGCAGCCAGCATGTCGTAGAGCTTCGCAATCTTCAACTCCGGATCGCCGATCAGCGGATACTTAACGTCATATCCGCCAACCTCCTTGATGTCCGCCGTCCACTTGTCATGGCTGGTCACCGGGTCAACGCTCAGGCCAATCACCTTCGCGCCGCGTTGCGCAAACTGGCTTTCGAGGCTGGCCACCGCGCCCAGCTCCGTCGTACATACCGGCGTAAAGTCCTTGGGGTGCGAGAAGAGAACAGCCCAGTTGTCGCCGATCCACTCATGAAAGTGGATGACCCCCTGTGTGGTCTCGGCCGTGAAATCGGGAGCAACATCGTTGATGCGCAATGTCATGGAACCTTCCTCCTGGGACTTTCCGTTTTTCTGTGAAGTGAATCGCAAAGCAAAACCCACCCGGCCATGTGGCAGCGGGTGGGTTCTGAGTGATTTCTAAACTTTACTTCGCGTCTCTCAGACATACCCCCGCACGGCGCAGCTGCAACAGCAGCAGCAGAGACACATGCAGGTTGGAGAGAAAGCGTTCATTACTGAGTACAGCCTAGGGCCTGGCCCGCGCGACTGTCAAACACGGGTCCATTGAGCCGTCTCTGACAGTCCTCATGTCGTCAGTTTGCGGGAACCTGCCCCAGTGTCTGGTAATTGTGCGCGACCTGGAAGGTCATCACGCCGACATACATGTACTGCGATACGCGCGCCAGCGACCGCTTGTTGTGGTGGACCAGGAAGCGATAGGCCTCATAGTTCAGCGCAATCGTGCCTCCCTCGAAAGCCGCAAACGCCGGCTTGTTCTTCACCAGAGCCTGCGGCAATACCGCCTCGTGAAAATACTGCGGCTCGGTCAGAGCCTTTTCCGTGCTGGTGAAGTCCAACACGCGCAGTGCCGACGCAGCGCCGATCATGCTCCAGTCCAGCAGGTTCATGCCCGCAGGCTTCTCCCTAACCTGCGGCTGCCGCACCGGGTAGACGCCCATCGCGGAACTGCTGAACGGATCTCCAGCCGGCTGTGAGTTCGCCACCGCGACAGTGGGCACAGGAGCATCCACCAGCATGGCGGTTTGTGCGGAGCATTTCGCGAGAGGCGTTAAAGCGAGAACTGGCAGCAGCAGAACAGCAGAAGAAAACTTCATTTTTTAACCTCATCGACTGAACGACGAGAGTGTTTGGGTCGAGATCGAGAGCCGGCACAAACACTACAAGTCGTGCAATGAGTTCGGCTCGTGATGTGCGGTTGAGGATTCCGTGACGTCGAGCCTGTGCGTCACTACCGCAGTCCCAAAATAGGATGGTGTAGTGTGGCACGGAAACGCATCAGAGTCGCACTTATCTTACGTCACTTCAATAAGTTACGGGAGGGGGAGATTTCCATGGCTCTTCGGTGAAGGGCAGGTGTGACTGACCTATCCAAAAACGATTACTGATGCGCGTAAAGCCACTAACGGAATGGTTACTAATGCGCGCCATGGCTTCCCGATATGGACCGACAAATCGAAGAAAAGGCGGGAGCATCTTCCACAAGCGGGGTAACCAACGGCGTGCTCGAGCGGCGGCACGCTCACCCCATAACGAAAGCGGCAACCCAAATTCGTTGCGTATACGAACAGGTAACCATCCGACGGTCAAAGTTCGATACCACCGAGGCGGACGTATCCAGGATCCGGCGCCCGACAAGATCGCGTGCCCCATCGAACGCGCTGTCGGACTTACGCCCAGCGTGTCCGACGCGACCATCGCTCGGCAATATTCGTCGAACGCCGTCCAGTCCCGTGGCAACGCGTCCGCGGGAATGCCGAACAGAGCCGCCGTGGTTTTGCTCTCCTCGTAATACTGCTCGCGCTCCGCGTCAGACAAATGTCCGACACACTCATACGCGAGTACCGCACTCGCCACGAGCGTGGCGAACACCCACCGCAACGCGGCAATTTCGTTTGCCTCGTAGTGCGATCCCCGCGGCCACGCGGCAACCGTGTCAGACATTTCTCCGCGAATGCCCGTATGCAGCGTATGCAGATGCCGCGAGGCCGCGAACGCCTGTCCGACGCTCCCGAAAATCATCGTAAAGACGATGCGAAAGGTGTTTTGAAAGCGCGCGATCGGGTCGCCGAGCAGCGACGAATGCTGCGTCAGCGCCGTGGCCACCCAGGGATGCGCCAGCTGCAGCAGCGCCGCGCGCCCAGCTCCCAGAAACAGCGCTGCCTCGCGATTGATTTTCCACGTGACCGAAGAAGGACCGAAAATCCCAGCGCGCGGATCCCGTCTCTGATCCTCTGCCCGATGCGCAATGGAAGCGAGCAACGATTCCAGTTCCAGCCGCGAGACGAGTCGCTCCATACCTTCAATTATGATCTGTGGCGTCTGACGCGGGCGAGATGAGCTAGCCGATCCGATTTCCGCGCCCAAACTCGCTGCGATGACGGCTGTACGTGAAGTAAATGACGAGCCCAACCGCCAGCCACACAAAGAATCGGATCCACGTCATCACCTCGAGCCCCATCATCAACACCACGCAGAAAATGATGCTCAGCACAGGAAACACCGGTCCCAGCGGAGCCCGGAATCCGCGTCTCCGGTTCGGCTCACGGTAGCGAAGAATCAACACTCCGGCCGAGACCAGGACAAACGCGAACAGCGTTCCGATATTCGAAAGGTTCGACACCGTGCCGATGTCGAACAGCCCCGAAGGAATCCCAACCACAAATCCCGCCACCCACGTCGCAACCGCAGGCGTCCGATACTTCGGATGCACATGCGAGAAGACCGCCGGCAGCAGCCGATCCCGCGACATCGAAAACCAAACCCGCGCCTGCCCCAGTTGAAAAACCAGGATGGACGAGATCATCCCCATCAAGGCGCCAATCACCACAAACAGCCGGATCCAGTGCAACCGATGCCCGCCCGGCAGCACCGACAATCTCTTCAGCGCGTTCACCACCGGCGCCGCGTCGCCCATCATGCTCTTCCACGGCACCAGTCCGGTCAGCACCACCGCGACTCCGATGTACAGAACCGTACAGATCGCCAGCGTCGCGAGAATTCCAATCGGCACGTCGCGCTGCGGATTTTTGCATTCCTCCGCCGCCGTCGAAACCGAATCGAACCCGATATACGTGAAGAAAATAATCGAGCCGCCCGTCAGCACGCCCGACCAGCCGTTCGGCGAGAACGGATGATAGTACTTCGGCTGAATAAAGCTGGCGCCGAACGATACGAAGATCAAAATGGCCGCGATCTTCACCAGCACCATGATGTTGTTGGTCTCCGCCGACTCGCGAATCCCGCGCACCAGCACGATAGTCAGCAGAAACACGATCAGAAACGCAGGAATGTTGAATCCAAAATGCCATCCCGGCGGATACAAATCGTTTCCGGCCAGATCCTGCAAACCCTCCGGCAGATACGCCGGCGAAATCCATTTGAGCGGCGGATGGATGTTGAACCAGTCCAGCAAATCGACAACATGCGCCGCGAACCCCACGCTCACCGACATGTTCGAGAACGCGTACTCGAGGATCAGGTCCCATCCAATGATCCACGCGATCAGTTCGCCCATCGTCGCGTACGTGTAGGTGTACGCCGACCCCGCAATGGGGATCATCGACGCCAGCTCCGCGTAGCAGAGCCCGGTGAACGCGCAAACAATCGCAACCAGCACCAGTGACAACGCCAGCGCAGGCCCTGAGCCTGGCCGTCCCACCATCGCTGTGTGGCGAATGAAGTAGTCGATCAGCGGCGTGTTTTCGATCGATGCGGTAGGGAACTGCTGCCCCGCGATCGCCGTGCCGATGACCGTGAAGATCCCCGACCCAATCACCGCGCCGATGCCCAGCGCCGTCAGCGAAACCGGGCCCAGCGTCTTCTTCAGCGCGTGTTCAGGATTCTCGGAATCCGAAATCAGCTTGTCGATGGATTTACGTGCGAATATCTGGGACTTGGCTTGTGTCCCTTCGGGCCGAGATGGAAGCGCGGGCTGATCCGCCAACGACAGCTCCTGCGGGGAGGGTGAATTGGAGTGAGTGTAGCGATTTTCCGGGGCCGACGAAAGTGAATTCGCCAGCCCCAGTTCGTAAGGCTGTGGTTGTTAGCGCTTCGATTGGCCGCGTGAGAGCTTCTTGATTTTCTTCTTCTGCGCGCCGCGTGCTGTCGTGCGCTTCGCTTTGGGGGCGGCCTTTTTGCGTGCCGCGCGTTTCAACTTTTTGCGCTCTTGCGTGTCTTCGATCTTCTTTGTGTTTGCCATAGAATCCTTTTCCGAAGCGTTTTGCGGCGCTCACAGCCGCTCCAACTGGGCGAATTTCTCCACCAGCTTTTTCACTCCGAATCCTGAAAATTGTACAGTAATCTTCGCGTCTTCTCCGTCACCTTCGCGCCGGAACACCACGCCTTCGCCATATTTCGGATGTCGCACGCGTTGCCCGCTCCTGAATCCCTTCGCGCCCGTAGGCTCCGGAATGTCGAGTTTCGGTCGCGCTCCCTTCGCCGGCACGCCTCGCCCCTGACCTGGACGTCCCGAGAAAAACTTGGCGATGTTGTCGATAGCGTCTCCCGGACGCGCACTGCGCCCAGCCGAAGCCGCCCTGCCCGACGCACTCTGATCCTCGTCCTCGTAGCTGTAGTGCCGTGAACTGAAATCGTCACCGCCGTTGTGACCCAATCGCGAAGGCGTCTCCGTATAACTCGCCGCATAGCCGCCCCAACTCGACGCGCGGTTCCGCCCACCGCTCAAGTCTTCGAGCAGATGCTGCGGAATCTCCTCCAGAAACCGAGACGGAATCGACGCCTCCGGCATGTCGTTGCCGTAGCGCCGCCGATAGCGCGCTCGCGTCACCACCAGCGCATCCATCGCCCGAGTCAACCCCACGTAGCAGAGCCGCCGCTCCTCTTCCATCTGCGGCGGATCGTTCAGCGTCCGCGAATGCGGAAACAATCCCTCTTCCAACCCAGCCAGCACCACCAAAGGAAACTCCAGCCCCTTCGCCGCGTGCAGCGTCATCAGCGTCAGGCGCGCCTCGGGATCAAACTGATCCGCATCGCTCACCAGCGCCGCATGATCCAGAAACTCCGCGAGCGTCTCGCCGCGCTCCTGCGCATCCTGCGCCGCGTTGGCCAGTTCCTTCAGGTTCTCAATCCGCGAAAAAGCCTCCGGAGTCCCTTCTTCTTCAAGCGACCGAATGTATCCCGTCCGGTCGATGATGAACTTAATCAGCTCCGGCAACGTCGCCGCATCGCCCGGCTTGCGGAAACCCGGAACCGCGCCATGATCGGAACCCTGCGCCGCGTCCTGCTCTGAGCTCTGAGCTCTGGGCTCTGAGCCCTGCTTTCGTGCCGCCGCATGGGGAACCACCGGCTCCTCCGCGAACACAGAAAACTTCGCCGGCTCAAAATCCTCAGCACCCTTCGATACAAAATCGTCGCCCGACACAAAATCGTCGCCAGCGTTGTGCGTCAGCGCCAGCATGCCCTGCGCTGCATCGCCAAAGTCGAAGCTGACATCCGCATCCGCCGCGGCCAAATCAGGAGCAGGAGCCACATCCGCCGTCAGCTTCTCAACAAACCCAGCGCCCACCATCGCCCGCGCATCCTGAATGATCCGCTGGAACCCATCCAGCGCCGCCAGCGACCGCTGCGGCAGCAACCTCTGCTCCAGCGCGCGATCGATCCCCGTCCACACGCTCGATCCCGTCTCGAGCGCGATCCGCTCCAGAGTCTCCATCGTCGTCTTCCCGATCCCGCGCGCCGGCGTGTTCACCACGCGCTGCAGCGCAATCGAGTCGTGCGGATTCTGCACCAGCTTCAAATAACTCAGCAGGTCCTTAATCTCCGCGCGCTCATAAAACGAGAAGCCGCCGACCATGGTGTACGCAATTCCGTACCGCCGCATCGCCTCTTCAATCAGCCGCGACTGCGAATTGGTCCGGTACAGCACCGCGCACTTCGGATCCGCCTGCTCCTCCGCCGCCTTGCGCAAATATTTCTGAATGTAATCCGCGACGAACAGCGCCTCGTTCTCCCCATCGGGAGCCTCGTAGTATCCGATCAGCGAGCCGCCTTCGCGCGACGTCCACAGCTTCTTGCCCTTGCGCTGCGAATTCCGCGCCACCACCGCCGACGCGGCCTCCAGAATGATTTGTGTCGACCGGTAATTCTGCTCCAGACGCACCGTCTTCGCGCCCGGAAAGTCCTTCTCGAACTCCAGGATGTTGCGAATATCCGCGCCGCGCCACGAATAAATGCTCTGATCTTCATCGCCCACTACGCAGACGTTCTTGTCCTCGCCCGCCATCAGCTTCATCAGTTCGTACTGCGGGCGATTCGTGTCCTGATACTCGTCGATCAGCAGATACCGGAAGCGCCGGTTATACCGCTCCCGCGTCTCGGACGAAACCTTCAGCACCCGCACCGCCTCGAGCAACAAATCGTCGAAGTCCATCGCATTCGCCTTCAGCAGCTCCTTGCGATAGGCGTCGAAAATGTGCGCCACCTTCTCACTGTTCGGATCCGCTGACTGCAGGTAAAACTCCTGCGGATCGATCATGTGGTTCTTCGCCCAGGAAATTTTCGAAAGCACCACCCGCGGCGTCAATTGCTTATCGTCCAGCCCCATCCGCCGCATCACGGCCTTCACCACCGCCTGCTGATCGGACTCATCGTAAATCGCGAAGTTCTTGGTGAGCCCTTCGTTATTGATCCGCAGCGCTTCAACATCCCGCCGCAGCAGCCGCACACAGAAAGAATGGAACGTCGAAACCACAGGCTTCGCCAGTGACGCATGCCCAATCAGCTTCTCCACGCGCTCGGCCATTTCGCCCGCTGCCTTGTTCGTGAACGTCACCGCCAGAATCGAATCCGGTGCTGCGCCACGCTGATCGATCAGATACGCAATCCGGTGCGTGATGACGCGCGTCTTTCCCGACCCCGCGCCGGCCAAAATCAACACGGGCCCGTCG
>Ga0182015_10001996_pt1 | contig 25667 bp, 16 predicted proteins | sample 712P3MmetaG_FD_120478 | JGI IMG/M metagenome (GOLD analysis project Ga0182015, IMG submission 120478) | Permafrost microbial communities from Stordalen Mire, Sweden - 712P3M metaG | ecosystem: Environmental > Terrestrial > Soil > Wetlands > Permafrost | place: Sweden: Stordalen | collected...
AGCGTTAAGAACGAGAACCCGAATGGCCCTGCTCCGTATTCCCAGACAGAAACCCTGTTTGCGGATGCGAATATCACTGCGGGCGAGCAGACCTTGCTCGAACTGCTGTGCTGGGTGGACACATTGGAAAGCGGAAAACAATGCTCCTGCACACCGGAAGATTTCGACTTCTAAGCTTCCGATTTGCATTGAAGGCCAGGGGAAGCAGCTTCGCCTGAGGCTGTCAAGCTGGCCACGACAAAAGCTATCCAGACGCCGAATGCAATGGTATAATCGGCGTCTGGGCCCTCCCCCCTTTTTTGCCCCCCCGCTTAATTTCAATGAGAGGAAACCTTCCGCGATGTCGATGCAACGCTTCTTGAAGATGCTTGGAATGGCGGCAGCTTTGGCTGCTTTTTCCGTTCCAATGATTGCCCAAAATGATTCCGACGTGGTGGCCGAGATTGGCGACCGCAAGATTACCGAAGGCGAACTGGAACACAGCCAGGCGGGAAAGCTGCTCCAAGCCCGTTACAAGTTCTACCTGGCACAGCAGGAGGCGCTGGAACAGCTGATCACCGAGCAGCTGATAGAAATGCAGGCAAAGAAGGAAGGCTTGACCGTCGACGAGCTCGTCAAGCGCCATATTTCGACCAATGTACCAGACCCGACGGAGGATCAGCTCCGGTTCTATTACGAGGGTGTGCAAACCGAGGAACCATACGAATCGGCGCGGCCTCACATCGTCGATACAATTCACCAGCTGCGCATGAAAAAGGCCCGCGAAGCATATATCACGCAGCTGCGTGGAGATTATCGAGTCGTATTAGAGCTAGCCCAGCCCAGTGCGCAAGTCGAGGTCGCGGACGCGCCCAGACTTGGCCCCGCGAACGCTCCGGTTCAGATTGTTGAATTTGCGGACTACGAATGCCCGTACTGCCAACAGGTGAACGCCGACCTCAAGAAGCTCCAAGACCAGTTCGGCGCTCAAGTCTCTATTGTTTATAAAGATTTCCCGCTTCCCATGCACAACCTAGCACAAAGGGCCGCGGAGGGTGCTCGCTGCGCTGGGGCACAAGGGAAGTTCTGGGAGTTTCACGATTTCCTATTTGAAACCAAGAAGGTTCAAACGAGCCCCATGAAAGAAGAGGCGCGCACGCTGAAACTGGATGGGGCTCGCTTTGACAAGTGTCTGGACAGCGGGGAAGAAACCGCTGTGGTGAAGAAGGACGCTGACGAGGGTCGACGGCTTGGCATACAAGGTACACCAAGCTTCTTCATCAATGGTCACTTCATGAGTGGCGCCGTTGGGTATGGAAAGCTGCGGGAATCGGTGTTGACCGAGCTGAGCAACAACGTTAAGAAGCAGAATTCCGCCGCTTTGATTCAACCAAGCGCGAGTGAGAATAAGTAATCCGCCGCGCGAGGTCGCTGTTCATGAGGCCAGGGATCGCTGCATCTACTTCTGTGAAGCTGCTAGTGGCGGCGGAGTAGATGCAGCGGCTGCCTTGAACGCAGCGACGCCCATGCAGTAGTTGCCGCCAGTTCCTTTCCCGGAAAGAGTTGGTTCATAAGTTCCCGGGGAAGCGTTCAGCAGATAGACATAAGACGGCTTAAAGTACCAAGGTGCCGAGGCTGCGGTCGGCAAAGGCATCGCAGAAGAAAAGCGGGCAATAATAAAGTCATTGGCAGAGGTCTTAATCTTGGGGCCGACTTCTATGCCGGCGCTGGTCCGGGCGCCGTCCGTCAAGTGAACTCCTTCGCCGTCGAGCACGGAGGAGGGCTGGAGGCCTGAAACCTCGAGAAAGGCATTCAAACTCGCGATCGCGTGGCCGGAGAGGTGGAACTTAAGCTCGGTCACGCCAGGATTGCACTTCTCGCAATACCAGATATCCAGAAATGCTCCCGTGCATGATGCAACGCTGCCGGGCACCTCTTTGTACGTGTTGCCTCCGGCGGGCGCGTTGTCAGTCACACTCAAAACCTTGATCCCGGGAGTCAATTCGAAGGGCATGGCGATAAGCGTGCTGCCTTCAGCGGTAGGCTCGAGGTCCATATCGGAAACGGTTCCCGCCCCCCTGCTTATGGCCACAAACTGTTGAACGACTGTCTGTGCCGAAACTTGAGCCGCACACAAAATGGTCAACACGATCAATGTGTTCCTCATTTCGAATCCTTTCTATAACCAGGCAATAGCGTGTTCGCCCTATCGAGTCAAGGTAACTCGAGTTTCGTGGTATTCGGATAATCAACCCTGGAGCCGTTGGGGTTTAGAAATGACGCGCTCTTCGGGGCGGCTACTTGGTGGGCGCCTCAGGCTTCACCTGAGAATGCTTAAGCGCCATAATGAAGGGAACTCCGGTTGGGGATGCAGAGATCTTGCCGCTAACGCACATGCGCTTGCCATTGTAGTCAGGTCTGGGTTGGTCGGTGGCTTCCGGACCCGGCACGAACTCGATGAAGTAAAAAACCGCGTGCGCCGCCGGTTCCTCCATGTAGAAGGATGCCGGCAACCCATGCCCGGAGAGTCCGTTTCTGGGGATCTGAGCGTCGACCACTTTTCCGCAAACGATCGCATTCTCTCCCGAGTGGTTTTTCGCGTCCGCAGGCGCTATACGCTTGGGAGCGGGCTCCTGAGCATGCGCAGCCTGCCAAAGGCCGACCAGGCAAATCATAACGATTATCGTTCTCATAATCATCGTTCTCATCGATATCACGATACACTCCCTCCAGTAATCTGCAAGCACCAGCGGCGAATGACCCTATTTCGCATCCGGCGACACTTTGATCGTAGAGCGATCGGGCACGAAGATGCACGGTGCTCCTGCGGCCGGCTGCGTGATCATGCCAGTGACGCACACATTTTTTCCCTTGTAGGCGTCGATGGCCTCCTGTGGGCCGCCATCCTTCGTGCCAAAGGTAAAAAAGAAGAACACAGGGTTCGGTTCTGGCTGATCGAGATCGAACCACACCGGCTTCCCATGCCCTGCCAGCCCATACTTGGGCACCTTTGTGTCTACCACTTTTCCGCATACGGTTACGGTCTCGCCGACGTGTTTTTTGGCATCGGCGGGGGCTATGCGCGGTGGGGGTGCACCCTGGGCAAAAGCGAGAGCCGACAGGCCCGTCATACACATTATAACCATCGCGGTCTTAATGACATTTGTCATATTTGAGTCCTTTGGCGTGCCTGGCTTTGAAGCGAAAGCCAGCAGATTAAGGAAATCGGCAGTGCATCGGGCCAATCATCCAGCCAACATCTAAACTCAGATCCCGCAACCCGTCAATTCCTCTTTTGGTTAGGCAGGCTCGGGAGCGGTCCAAGATTGTCAATCTGAAAAGCCAACTCATCCAGCTAAGCCATCTGGGGAATTGCAAGACGAGGCGCTAGGAAGTCACTCGCCTGAAGGAACACGAGATTGCTTCACTGCAACAGGGACAGGGAAAACGGCCCTTGGGTGTGGGTGCTTCCCAAAAACGCAGGGGACAAACCTACGTATATGAGGACAAACGCTGCGACCTGTCCCCCTATGCTTCGGTTGTGTCCGACCCGCCTGGCCAATACCGCAAATCGGAAGACTAGAAATCCGAATCTTCGGGTGTGCACGGGCATGGCGATCCGCCCAACAGGGCATCTACCCAGCACAGGATTTCCATCAGGGACTGGTCGCTCGCAACCAGGTTCGAATCCGCAAGAATGGTTTCCGTCTGGCTATAAGGAGCAGGGCCATCCGGGGTCTCGTTCTTAACGCTCTGAATGTGCGTCGCCCAGACGCGCAGTCCAGGGGACGTAATCTCCGCAGGCGGCTCCTCCTCTCCGGCTACCGGGAAGAACCCGTTCGTGCTCGAGATCATTTTGATCACCCCACGAGTTGGGGCGACTTCGCGGATCGCGCTCGCCGTCATCTTTTTTACGGACTCGGAAAGCAGGCCGTCTGGTGTGACTTGGCAGCTGCAGCATGTAATGAGCTCTTCGCTATCGTCGAACAAGTAGAAATCGGCGTACAGGTCGCCAGCTCCGTATGCCCCAGCACTGCCATCGTTGATCACGCGCACGCTCGCATCCGGAGCAGCGGCAACATTGTTGGCAAAATAGGTGACAAAGTAAACGCTGTTGTCACCCTGGGCCACAGCGCTTCCTGAACAAATCAGGGCGATGGCCAGCATCGAAAACGACACAAATCCGTACCTTTTCATTTGGTGCGATCCTCCTCCATTGGTGGCGGCGCCTAGCCTTGGGGGAGGGTCAGCGGTTGGGCGATTGGGAGAACTTTAGTCTTTCGTGAGTTCTTTACAAGTACCCACGTGGCTTAGCCAACACGCTCAACTCCCAGAGCTACTACTTATGGAGTAGTTCCGTCTTCGAGACGGCAGCGTGAGGCGCAATCGAAGCGGCGGTTGTGCGAAACTCCGCCGGACGCATCAATGTTGGAGGACTACGTGGAGAATAGTGTGGCTAGTGCTGCGGCTTGTCTCATCGGCCGGGCAGTCCTGAACGGAATGATCTTCTGCGGCGCTTCACAAATATTGAAATGAAGCGGTAAATCGCCAGTCCCGGGATCGGAGCAGCGGGTCCGAGCAGCTGAGGCCGAACGTTTTCCGGAACTTCCTGTCGGGCTGGCCCCCGAATTAAGATAATTGTCATGCAGAACGCAACGCCGGCTGCCATCGCGGTGCTTGTGCTGGAGCTCACACCAGCCGCTGTATTTGGATTGGCGGGGGAGCGGGTCGCACGGGCATGCGACCGCTGGCCATCCATGCTGCGAACCGCGCTGCCTGTACTCTGCGCGCCACCTTACATTCTGATTTCCTGGTCGCACCAGATGTTTTCGTGGAAATGGTGCGCTCTGTACGCGGTGCTGCCGGTGGTGATCGCCTGGCTGCTGGGGCAGGCCACAATCGCCGATCCCGAACAACGCGGCAATTGGCGGGACGCAATTATTCTCCTGACGTTGGGGTTGGCGGTTGATCTACGCTGGTTCGAGCGGGCATGGCCGAGTGGGCTTGCGGGTCTGGGCAAACTGCTCCTCGTTGATGCCGCATTGTATGGATTCGTCACGATCCGCCAATTGCGCGGCACCGGCTTTGACTTTCATTTCCGCTGGAGTGACTGGAAAAGCGGGCTGCGGGAAGTGGTTTTCTTTACGCCCCTGGTTCTGGGGCTGGGGCTGGCGCTGGGCTTTCTCCATCCGCATGACCACGCGCTGCGGTTGTCGATGATTCCAACATGGATCTACATTTTCATTTTCATTGCTGTGCCCGAGGAACTTTTCTTTCGCGCGTGGGTGCAGAATCTTCTAGAGCGGCGCGTGGGACGGCGAGCAGCGCTCGCGATTACGGCGGTGTTGTTCGGCCTGTCACATTTCAACAAACGATCGGCGCACTTCAACTGGCGCTATGTCTTGCTGGCAAGTATCGCCGGAATCTTTTACGGCCGGGCATGGCGCGAGCAACGGCGAGTACCGGCCTCGGCGATTACTCACGCCAGCGTGGACGCCATCTGGTCGTTCTGGTTTTAGCCGCGCTGCGTGACTTTCGTAGAGACGAAGCTTGCCGCGTCTAACACCGGCAGCATCAAAAGTAGGAACGGTAGAAATGGCAAGTGACTCAAAAACGTATTCGACGGAAACGCCGTCCGTTCCCGCAGCCGATAGCATACTGCGGGCGGGCGGTTATCGCCGCTACTACGTCTGGGTCCAGATCGTCATCATCTTCCTCTTTCTGGAGCTCGCAATCTGGGCGCGGACCCGCACACTTCGGAATCGCTGGGCGCTAATCGCAGCCATCGCAATATTCCTGTTCGTCCTCGTAGACGCGCTGATCGACCGCGCGTCACTGAAGCGTCTCGGCCTGGGATTGCCGAACCCGCTTGGAGCGGTCGTGGTGCTGGGAGCCGGTGTGACGGCAGCTTTCTTTGTCCTGATTCTGGCGCACTCGGCCGGCGCTCAAATCCCTGCAGACCCGACGTGGTTTCCGAACCTGCGATCGACGTGGGGTTACGTGCTATGGGCTCTGCTGCAGGAATTCATCCTACAATCATTTTTCTTCAACCGCTGTGAAGAGCTCTACGGAGGCCCGCCGGCAGTTTGGATGGCCGCCACGCTCTTTGCCGTCGCCCATCTGCCCAATCCTGTACTGACTATCGCCACGCTAATCGGCGCCCTCTTCTTCTGCGAAATGTTCCGCCGCTACCGCAGCATTTATCCCCTCGCCATCGTCCACGCGATGTTGGGAGTGACCATTGCCCTGGTTACACCCGACAGCTTGCTGCACCACATGCGCGTCGGGATTGGATATCTGCGGTATTAGATAGTTCTGTAGCCGGTCATGGGGTGCCCCGTCCAAGCTCCGCTTGGGCGGGCACGCACGGCTCTCCACTAACTGACAGCTTTGCGGTGGAACTGCCGAAGACCGACTGCAAGGAAGAGCGCGTCGAAGAGCGTCAATGCCACCAGCACAACCAGTCCCGGGATATGGGGAAACTGCGGCACGAGGGTTCCGCGCAGGCCCTCGCTGGCGTAAACGAGCGGATTCACGAGAACGATTTTCTGCAGGATCGGAAAATGATCCAATGCGCTCCATGGGTAGTAGGTGCAGCCGAAAAAAATCATTGGAGTCAATACCATGCTGAACATCAGACCGATGTGGGTCTGACTGATGCTGCAGCCCAGAGCCAGACCGCCGGAGGCCGAGAAAAGCGCCACGAGGAGCGTAACGCAGGCAAAGCGCAGCGGAGAATGCAGATTCAATCCAACTCCCGGACGCAGCAGCAACCACGCCGCTGGAATCACCACCAGTCCGGCGATCAGAGCCTGCATGGTGCCGAAAAATACTTTCTCGATGGCCAGCCAGGAGATTTCTATCGGCGCCAGCAACCGGTCTTCGATCTCGCGAGTAAATTGAAATTCAGCGATGAGCGGCATTGCGACTGCCCAGACGCCGGTGAACACCATGCTGATTGCCATGATGCCCGGCAGCAGCAGGCTCTTGTAGGCGGGAGGCATGTAGCCGCTGCTGACCATCACGCGACCGAAAATAAAAACGAACATCATAGGCTGCAGGAAAGTCTGCAGCAGCAAAGGAACGAAATTGCGGCGGGCGACATGAGCATCGCGCGCCAGCAAGGCTAGAAAAGTTTTCCAGTTCAATCGCGCAAGCTCCTTCCGGTGTGGTGCAAAAACAGATTCTCCAGGCTGGGCTCTGAGATGTGCACGTCGCACAATTCAACCGAGGCGCTGACGGCAAGATTGGCAATCTCAGGAATCAGCGAACCTCCGCGATCGGCGTACACGTCGGCGGAGGTGTCGTTATTATTCTCTTCACGGGTCGCGCCACTGCTCGCGCGCACCTCTCGCACGCCCGCCAGGGTTTGAAGACGCTGGAGCAATTCCGGAGAGTGCCTGCCGAAGCGCAACCGAAGCAGAAACCCGCCAGGAACCGAGGACTTCAACTCCGCCGGCGTTCCCAGGGCGATGTTTCGTCCGTGATCGATGATGGCCAGCCGCTGGCACAAAGCGTCGGCCTCTTCCATGTTGTGGGTGGTCATGAGGATGGTCTTGCCGCCCTGGTTATATTCACGAATGATTTCCCAGAGAAGCAATCGGGTTTGCGGGTCCAGGCCGGCGCTCGGCTCATCCAGGAAAAGTATCTGGGGGTCGTGCATCATCGCGCGCGCGATGGAGAGACGTTGCATCATGCCGCCGGAGAATCCGCGAACCATCTGATCGCCACGGTCGCTGAGTTTGAAGCGATCGAGCAGCGCGTCCGCTCTCTCGGCTCGTTGCCGAGTCTCGATGCCGAAATAGGCCCCGTGGAACAGGAGAATCTCGCGAGCGGTGAGCGAAAAATCAAGGTTCGGACGCTGCTGCACCACGCCGATCAGGCGTTTGACCGGGACCTGTTCTGCCCACACGTCATGCTCCCCGATCCACGCTTGACCACCCGTCGGGCGTACGCGGGTGGTGAGGATTCCCACCGTCGTCGATTTGCCCGCGCCGTTCGGTCCGAGCAAACCGAAAATCTCTCCAGGTGAGATCTCAAGCGAGAGCCCGTCCAGAGCAACGATCTCCGGCCTGGGTTGCTTGTTCTTCTTGCCGCGCGCGGTGCTGAAAGCGAAAGTGCCGCCCGAGGCGAGCGGAGGCGCTGAAGTGTAGATCTTGCGCAAATCGCGAGTACGAATGCCAGCCAGCATGCCCATTGCCTTCTAAGTCAGTTCGGATTGTTACTTGTTTCGAGATTTCCACCAGCATACCAAACGGGACAGCCAAACGCCCGGTCAGATTAGCGCGCAATCAGTGGCGACAAACCGGCGACCAATACTGGAGAAAAGTCACAAAACTCTACAGTTCACGGCCAGCGAGAGCGGTATGATCCAAGTCAGACAGCACCGATCAGTCTGCGCTCTGCTATGAAGAGTTCCGGTCTTAGCTTTCTTATGGTTAAGGGCAGGCTGCGCCCGGAGTACATCTTTCCGTTCGTCTTCCTATTTAATGTTGTCGCGTTGCACCCGCATCTGTTGTGGGGCCAGGCGGTTGCACCAGCCCCCGGATGGCGAATCATTCACGGCATCGTGAAGTCGGGGAATATGCCGATTCCCGGCGCCGGAGTTTCCGCGGCGAATACGGACACGAAGGAGCAAGTCAACACGTCCACCGATGTGGACGGCAGTTACCGGTTGCCGGTTCCCGCCGATGGACGCTACACCGTGCGCGTGCAGATGGCGGCGTTTGCCGGGAGCGCGAAGGAAGCGGTGTTGGACGCAACCCATCCCGACGTGCAGGCGAATTTTGAATTGGTGCTGCTGTCGCGGGCGCGCGAGGCCGGCAATGGAAACGGTAACGACCAGCGGCGCGCCAATGCAGCAGGTGGACGAGGTTTTCAGAATCTTTCCGTGTTTCAGAGTGAAGCGGGGCAGGATGCGTCGGGCGGTTCCATGAGCGACGTAGCGCCTTCCGGCATGCCCGTACCCGGGATTGCGCCCGGCACTGCGACCGAATCTGTAGCCGTTTCAGGCAACACTTCCAATTCGTTCAATACCATGAGCTCGGACCAGATGCAGCAGCGCTTCGACCAGGCCCGCCAGCAAGGTGGAGGATTCGGCGGTGGAGGCGGATTTGGCGGTCCGGGCGGTGGTCGCGGCGGCGGAGGGTTCGGAGGCGGGGGCGGTTTTGGCCGGCGAGGTTTTGACATCAATCGCCCGCATGGATCGGTCTATTACGGCGTCGGTGATTCGGCGTTAAATGCATCGCCGTTTTCGATCACCGGCCAGCCCACTGAAAAACCGGCGTACCTGCAAAATAGTTTCGGCGGCTCCGTCGGCGGACCGCTCAACATTCCTCGTATCTACCATGGCGGCACCAAGACTTTTTACTTCATCAACTTCAACGGCAAGCAGGGGAAAAATCCTTTCGATGAGTTTTCCACCGTGCCCACGCTGCTGGAGCGGCAGGGCAACTTTTCCCAGACCTACACTTCGGGACCCAACCCGGCGCCGATAGAGATTTTCAATCCGGCGACCAACCAGCCGTTCCCCTGCAATCCTACGTGCAACACGCTTCCGCAAATCAACCCGGTGGCGCTGGGATTGCTGCCCTATATTCCGTTGCCGAACCTGCCGGGCGCTTATCAGAACTTCCACTATGTGACTTCCGCCACCAGCGACAGCGACGATCTGAACATACGTATCAACCACAGCTTTGGCGCAGCCCCCGCGGGCGGACGCCGCGGCGGAGGCGGTGGCCGCAACGCACCGCGCAACAGCCTGCAGTTCGGCTTCCACTACCATCAATCGGACGCCACGCTGACCAATCCGTTTCCGAGTGTGGGCGGCAGCACCACGGTCCGCAGTTTTGATATCCCGGTGTCTTACACACGCAGCATCGGAAAGCTGACCGACATCGTTCGCGCCGACTTTAACCGCACCCGTACGCGCACGCAGAATCTATACGGTTTCAGCGACGATATTACGGGATCGTTGGGAATCACGGGGGTTTCAACGAATCCCTTCGATTGGGGACTGCCGAATCTTTCTTTTACAAACTTCGCCAGTCTTCAGGACACGACTCCGCAGCTCAATCGAAGTCAGACCTACACCTTGTCAGACAACGTGATTTGGAATCACGGCAAGCACACGTGGCGCTGGGGCGGAGATTATCGGCGGGTGCAGGTGAATACGGACGCTGATAGCAATCCGCGCGGGTCGTTCGTCTTCACCGGCGTCAACACCTCGCAGCTCGACAGCAGCGGAACCCTGGTGCCAGGCACGGGATATGACTTTGCCGACTTTCTGCTGGGATACCCGCAACAAACTTCCGAGCAGTTTGGACAAAGCGACCACTTCCGCGGCAATTACTGGGATTTGTATGCGCAAGATGAGTGGAAGATGCGCGCGAATCTGACGCTCAATCTCGGAGTACGCTACGAGTACGTTTCACCGCTGACGGAAATTAACAATCGCATTGTGAATCTCGATCTTTCTCCGGGAGTGCTGGTGCAAACGCCGGGCCTGCCGCTGCAGGTGACACCAATTCAGCCAGGTCAGGTGGGCCCCTACGTCGGCAGCCTTCCGGACAGCCTGGTGCGGCCCGATCGCAAGGACTTTGCGCCGCGCCTCGGCTTTGCGTGGAAGCCATTTTCCAATACCGTGGTGCGCGGAGGATATGGCATCAACTACAACACTGGCGCGTATCAAGGCATCGCCCAGCAACTTGCCGTGCAGCCACCGTTCGCCACCACCGCAACGAATGTTCAGGCATCTTTCTCGTCTCCCCCCAATCTGACGCTGCAGGACGGATTTCCAGCGCCGACCGGCATCACCAATAGCTATGCGGTGAATCCGAATTACCGGCTGGGCTACGTGCAGATTCGCAACCTCGACATTCAACAGCAGATTCGCCCCACGCTACTGCTCAATATCGATTACACCGGAACCAAGGGAACGAATCTCGACGTCCTGGAAGCGCCGAACCGAACTCCGACCGGCGTCCGTATTGCCGAGGTGGAAGCCTTCACCTATGAAAACTCGGTGGCGGATTCGGAGGCCAACGCGGGATCGATACGACTGCGCAAGCGCCTTGCGGCAGGATTCTCGATCGGCGGCACTTACACGTTTTCCAAATCGCTGGACGATGCATCCTCGATTGGCGCGGGAGCCACCTCATCGGCGAGTACGCCCGGACTGGGCGGAGGCGGTACCGGCGCTGCCGGGGGCGGCGCTTCGTCGAGCGGCGGCGCGGCCAACGTGGCGCAGAATCCTTTCAATCTTTCGGCAGAGCGTGGGCTTTCCAGCTTCAACCAGACCCACAAGTTCACCGCGGATTATTTAGTGGAGTTGCCTTTTGGCCACGACAAGCGCTGGCTCACGGGGAACACTCCATGGCGGGCCATTGTGGGCGATTGGCAATGGAGCGGCGATTGGACAATTGCTTCCGGGCTGCCGTTTACGCCGCGACTCCTGAACGACATCAGTGACGTGAACGCGGGAACGAACGGCACGTTGCGGGCTAACATGGTTCCCGGCCAATCGGTAAACTTGCCGAATCCCTCGATCCTGGAGTGGTTCAATACCGCCGCGTTCTCGACCCCGCCCACGGGCACTTACGGCGATGCGCGACGCAACAGCATCATCGGTCCGGGCAGCAAAGTGTTCGACATGGCATTCACGAAAATCTTTCCGCTGAAGGAAGCGCGCGTGCTGGAATTCCGCGCGCAGGCCACAAATATTTTCAACCTGGTGAATTACTCGTCGATTGACACGAATCTTAACTCGCTCACCTTTGGCCGGGTTACGGCGGCTGGGGCCATGCGACAGTTCACGATCACGTCGCGCTTTCGTTTCTGAGGAGGATCCGCAAGAGGATCACCATGACTCTCACTCCAAACCGATTCGCGGATAGAGCCGTAGCCGCGCTGCTGGTGTTAGTGCTCTTGTGTCCTGCTTTGCCCTCGCAGCAGCAAACGGACTATGTGTTTCACTCGGAGTCGGATCTCGTACTGGTGAATGTAACCGTAAAGGATAAGAGCGGAAAGTTTGTGCCGGGACTGAAACCGGCCGATTTCACGATTCTCGAAGACAACAAACCGCAGAAAATTGTTTCCTTTGACGTGGAGAACGTCGATGCCTTGCCCGCAACGGATGTCGCGCAGGCAAAGCCGCTGCCCGAGTCGACGCCTGTACCGGCGACTCCGGCGGCTTCCGCAATCGATAAGGCGGCGCAGTTCAAAGATCGCCGCCTCATAGTTTTATTCTTCGACCTCTCTGCCATGGAGCCGGACGAAATCGACCATGCGGTCACGTCGGCCGAACACTATGTCGATACTCAAATGCTGCCCGCGGATCTGGTTTCCATTGTTTCGCTGGGAAGTTCACTGCTGGTGAATCAGGACTTCACCACCGATCGCGCGCTGCTGAAAAAGCAGCTGGACGCATTCAATTCGGGCGCCGGGCAAGGTTTCGAGGAAGCCACCACCGGTACAACCGAGGGCACCCCCGACACAGGACAGCCCTTTACAGCGGACGACACGGAATACAACATCTTCAATACCGACCGGCGGCTGGAGGCGTTGCGATCGGTTGCAGAAAAGCTGGCGTTCGTGCAGCAGAAGAAGTCGCTCATTTATTTTTCCAGCGGCATGGATCGCACCGGCATCGAGAATCAATCGGAACTACGCGCCGCGGTGAACGCGGCAGTGCGTTCCAATATGGCGATCTACACCATGGACATGCGCGGCTTGCAGGCGCTGGTGGCGGGCGGCGAAGCGCAGAACGCCAGTCTGCGAGGCGTTTCAGCCTATTCAGGGCAGGCGACACTCAATGCGCTGAATTCCAATTTCACCACGCAGGAAACGCTGGTGACACTGGCCAGCGACACCGGAGGACGCGCCTTCCTGGACTCCAACGACTTCAGCAAGATTTTCAAGGGAGTGCAGCAGGACACGTCAACTTACTATCTGCTCGGCTATCACAGCACGAACGCCGCGCGTGACGGGCGTTACCGGCGCATAGTCGTGAAGAGTAACGTCCCCGGCGTGAAAATCGATTACCGCCGAGGCTACTACGCGCCCGCTGACTACCAGCACTCCACCAAGGACGACAACGAACGGCAACTCGAGGAGGAACTCGCATCTGAGTTGCCGGCCACGGATCTGCCGCTCTACCTGGGGGTCGCCTACTTCCGGCTAGATGGCAACAAGTTTTTCGTCCCCATCTCGCTGGTGGTGCCGGGCTCGCAGATTCCATTCGCCCGCAGCAGCGACCGCGACAAGGCAACGCTTGACGTGATTGGAATGGTGCTCGACAACGAACGCCATCCGTTGAATAGAATTCGCGATACCGTGAAACTCGCCGTGAGCACGTCGACGGATGTGCAAAAAAAGAATGTGCAGTATGACACCGGCATGAGCCTGCTGAGCGGCAAGTATCATCTGAAGTTTGTCGTGCGCGAAAATCAGACCGGCCGCATGGGATCGTTCGAAACCGATATTGAAGTGCCGGATTTGAAAACGCAGCCGCTCAAAATGAGTTCGGTAGTGCTGGCCAGCCAGACCCAGCCGGTAAAAATAAAGAAGAGTGAGGACCTGAACCCGCTGGTGCACGACGGTTCCGAGATCATTCCGAACATCACGCATGTTTTCTCGGCCTCGCAGCACCTGCTCCTTTATTATGAGGTGTACGATCCGGCGCGACCGGCGGGAACTGATTCCGCAAAAAACAACAAGGCCGACGTCCGGCTCTTGTCCAACGTCGCCTTTTTCGTGGGTAAGGCCAAGGCCTACGAAAGCTCATTGGTGGAGTTGACGGAATTGAATGCCCGGCAGCGAAAGGCCGCCGTCTTTCAGTTGGACGTGCCGCTCACGTCGCTCAAGCCTGGCTTTTATACCTGCCAGGTAAATGTCATCGATGACGCCGGCGGCCACTTCCTGTTTCCACGGCTTGCCGTCTTGATCCGGAAGGATAGTGCGCCCGCGGCGCGCTGAAAAACGATTTACAGTTTAAGTCGTCTTGTTAGATTGAATGATTTTTTCTGTTCTTGAAGATGAGACTGCCCGCATGTTCCTGGGGAATTACTTGATAGAATAACGATTTACTGCATGATAACGACTTTGCGACGTGCTTACGAATATTTACCTTCCATTACGGAATCTTTACGCTGGCTCAGGCTAAACGGTGCTTCGATCAGAAGGCGAGTTTAATTTAAGATTCTTGGATACGAGAAGACGAACAAGATCGGCTCGACAACGACGGAGTAGTCGCGAACTTTCACGCTTGACTGCCTAGCAGCGTGGAATAGCAATGTTGCCCGACTTTGGAAAAAAACGCCGCTTAGGCTGGCGAGAAAGCTACGTCAACTGATGCCAGAAGATCGGATGGAAAACAAACCTCCTGCTCCTCCCATCGGGCCCGACCACCAGCTCACGTCTGGCCCCCAGAAGTCCAAGTGGCAAAAATATTTAGTCTGGGGCGTAATCCTTCTGGTGTTCGTGATCATTTTTGTATTGGTCTTGTATCGTCACGAGGAGGCCCAGGGCGGCGGTACGTCATCCCGGCACGCTATGACGGGTCCAGTTACCATTACGACCGCCGTCGCCAAGAAGGGAAATATCGGTGTTTATCAGGAGGCGATTGGGACGGTCACTCCGACCTACACCGATCAGATTACGAGCGAAGTCACCGGGATGGTGACCCAGGTTCACTATCAGGAAGGCCAACTGGTTCGCAAAGGCCAGGCGCTGATCGATATCGATCCGCGACCATACGAGGCGCAGCTTTTGCAGGCCCAGGGCGCGCTCGAGCGCGACACATACGTGCTTGAGCAGGCAAAAATGGACTTGCAGCGTTACCGCGACGCATGGGCGCGCAACGGCATTCCAAAGCAGACACTCGATGACCAGGAAAAGATCGTGCTGCAGGACGAGGGCACGGTAAAGAACGACCAGGGCACCGTGCAGTATGACCAGGTCGAGGTCGGCTTCTGCCATATTACGGCTCCGATTTCCGGGCGGGTTGGTCTGCGTCTGGTGGATCCGGGGAACGTCGTCCAGGCAAGCGCCACCACGATTCTGGCAGTGATCGCCCAAGTGCAGCCCATCACCGTGGTCTTTACCGTTGCGGAAGACGATCTCCCCCAGGTGCAGGAGCAGATGCGGCACGGAAAGAAGCTGGTTGTCGACGCTTTCGACCGGGCCCAGCAGAACAAGATCGCCTCGGGGAAGCTCCTCACGACCGATAACCTTATCGACACCACCACCGGTACGGTTAAGATGCGGGCGAGCTTCGATAACAAAGATGGATCTCTGTTCCCCAACCAGTTCGTAAACACCAGGCTGCTGGTCAAAACGCTGGAAGGGGTAACTCTGATTCCTAGTTCTACTATTCAACATAACGGCCAGACCGCGTTTGTCTACCTGATCCAGAATGATGCCGCCCAGATCCGCAATATCAAGCCGGGCGTCGTGGACGGTGGCCAGACCGCCGTCGAAGGCATCAATCCGGGAGACGTGGTTGCTAACAGCAGCTTTGAGAAGCTGCAGAACAACTCGAAGATCGTCGTTTCCAAGCAGCCACAACCCGCTGCGACAAGCGGGAGCTCGGCCCCGTGAGTCCGTCTCGCCCTTTCATCCTGCGGCCGGTCGCAACCTCACTGCTGATGGCGGCGATCATGCTCGTTGGTATTGTGGCGTACATCCAGTTGCCGGTCTCGGCTTTGCCCGAGGTCGATTATCCGACCATCCAGGTCGTTACCTTTTATCCGGGCGCCAGCCCGCTGGTAATGGCAACCACGGTGACCGCGCCGCTGGAGCGGCAGTTCGGCCAACTTCAGGGACTCAGCCAGATGACCTCCACCAGTTCCGGAGGCACATCCGTCATTGTGCTGCAGTTCAATTTGAGCCTCAACATCGACGTCGCCGAGGAGGAAGTGCAATCGGCGATCAATGCCTCGCAAAGCTACCTGCCCGCCAATCTGCCGGCGCCTCCGGTCTACAGCAAGACCAACCCGGCCGACGCGCCCGTGCTGACGCTGGCTATCAGTTCTAACGATGTCCCGTTGCCGCAGGTGGAAGATCTGGTCGATACACGACTGGCTCCGAAACTTTCGCAGCTCAATGGGGTCGGCCTCGTAAGTATCAGCGGCGGCCAGAAGCCAGCGGTTCGCATTCGTGCCAATCCCGTCGCGCTCTCTTCTTACGGCATCAATATGGAGGATCTGCGCACCGCTCTTACCCAGGCCAGCGTAAACGCCGCCAAGGGCAACTTCGACGGCCCGCGGCAGGACTATCAGATCGACTCGAACGATCAACTGGTCAGCAGCGCCGACTATCGCGGTGTCGTGGTTGCCTACCGTAATGGCGCCCCCGTCATGCTCACCGACGTGGCGGAAATCATCGATGGCGTCGAGAACACGAAGCAAGCCGCCTGGATGAACCTGACGCCGGCCGTCATCCTGAACGTTCAGCGCCAGCCCGGCGCCAACACCATCCGTGTGGTCGAGAGTATCAAGCGGCTGTTGCCGCAGCTCGAAGCCAATCTTCCCGCCTCCGTGCAGGTTACGACGCTCACCGATCTCACCACCGCGATCCAGGCTTCGGTGGACGACGTCGAATTCGAACTGATGCTGACGATCGGGCTGGTCGTGATGGTGATCTTTCTGTTTCTGCGAAGTCTCTACGCCACCATCATCCCCAGCGTGGCGGTGCCGCTGTCGCTGGTCGGAACGTTCGGCGCCATGTACGCGCTCGGTTACAGCCTGGATAACCTCTCTCTGATGGCGCTCACCATTTCCACTGGATTCGTAGTGGACGATGCCATCGTGATGATCGAAAACATCTCCCGCTACATCGAAGAGGGCGAACAGCCCATGGATGCAGCGCTGAAGGGAGCCGAACAGATCGGCTTCACCATTGTGTCGCTGACCGTCTCGCTGATCGCGGTGCTCATCCCGCTGCTGTTCATGGGTGACGTGGTGGGCCGGCTTTTCCGCGAGTTCGCCGTAACTCTGGCGGTCACCATCGTCATCTCCGCCGTGGTATCGCTGACGCTGACTCCCATGATGGCAGCGCGTATTTTGCGGCATGAGCCCAGGGAACAGCAGGGACGCATCTACCGCTGGTCCGAGAGCGTTTTCGAACGCATGATCGCTTTCTACGGACGGACTTTGAAAACCGTTTTGGAGTATCAGACCATTACGCTTCTTGTGGCTCTGGGCACGCTGGTACTCACCATCTTTCTTTACATAGTGATTCCCAAGGGATTTTTCCCGGTGCAGGATACCGGTGTCATTCAAGCCATTTCGCAGGCTCCCGAATCCATCGCCTTTCCGGCAATGGCCCAGAAGCAGCAGGAAATCGCCAAGGTCATACTCCAGGACCCCGCCGTCCAGAGTCTTTCTTCGTTCATCGGGGCCGATGGCACCAACACCACTCTCAACAGCGGGCGCATGTCGATCAACTTGAAGTCGCTGGCCGATCGTCATCACACCAGCGCCTCCGATGTTATTCGCAGGCTGCAGTCCAATCTGCAGAAGGTGCAAGGCGTCCAACTCTTTATGCAGCCGGTGCAAAACATCACCGTGGACGACCGCGTAAGCCGCACCCAGTATCAGTACACGCTCGAAGATCCGGATTCGAATGAACTCAATGACTGGACCAATCGCTTTGTCGCGAAATTGAAATCCTTGCCGGAACTCGAGGATGTTGCCACCGACCAGCAGACCGGAGGGCTGGCGGTCTCGCTGGTCATCGATCGCCTCACCGCGTCCCGGCTGGGCATTGCTCCTTCCACCATCGACAACACCTTGTATGACGCCTTTGGGCAGCGTCAGATCAATACGATGTACACGCAACTCAACCAGTACCATGTGATCCTCGAAGCCCAGCCGCAATTCCAATTGGATCCCAGCACCCTGCAGCATCTGTATATCCAGGCGAACGCCTCGTCGGGAACTTCCGGTCCCGGAGCTTCCACCTCTTTTTCAGCAACGGGGTCTGCCTCCGCCGGATCGAACGCAACCACTAGTTCGGTGCTCTACACGCCCTCTTCCGGCGTGCTCACGGCTCCTGCGAATGCGCTGGCGCCCAGCAGCACCTCGACAGGATCCAGCTCATCCGGCAATACCAGCAGCAGTTCGGCGATGAGCAACGCCGTACCTCTGGGAACGTTCACGCACTTTCAGCGTACGGCTGAGGCGCTGTCGATCAACCATCAAGGGCAGTTCCCCGCGGTGACCGTCTCGTTCAACCTGGCGCCGAACGCTGCGCTCGGAAGCGCCATCACCGCCATCGACAAGGTGCAGCATGATATGCACATGCCCCCCAGCCTGCAGGCCGACTTTCAGGGCACCGCGGCGTCATTCAAAAACTCGCTTTCCGGCGAGGCTCTGCTGATCCTGGCTGCGCTGGTGACGGTTTACATCGTGCTCGGAGTGCTCTATGAAAGCTTCATTCACCCGGTCACCATCCTTTCCACTCTGCCCTCCGCCGGAGTAGGCGCGCTCCTGGCCCTCATGCTGTTTGGCCAGGATCTGAGCGTGGTAGCAATCATCGGCATCATCCTGCTCATCGGGATTGTGAAGAAGAACGGCATCATGATGGTGGATTTCGCGCTCGAAGCCGAGCGCGAGCACGGCAAGAATGCGACCGACGCAATCTATGAAGCCAGCCTGTTGCGTTTCCGTCCCATCATGATGACCACCATGGCTGCGCTCCTCGGCGGAATTCCGCTCGCTTTCGGACGCGGAATCGGATCGGAGATCCGGCGCCCCCTGGGAATTGCCATGGTTGGTGGATTGCTGTTGAGCCAGGCGCTCACCTTATACACGACGCCGGTGATCTACATCTTCTTTGACAGCCTCGGGCAGAGATTCTCGGGTTCGCGTTCCCGCTCCGGCGAAGATTCAGCCGACACGGAACAACCCGCGGAGCCGGCATGAATCCCTCCAGCCTTTTTATCCGGCGTCCCGTCGCAACAACGTTGCTGACCATCGCCATTGCCATCGCCGGAGCGATCGCCTTTACGGTGCTGCCGGTTTCGCCCCTGCCCCAGGTCGATTTCCCCACTATCTCCGTTGGCGCGTCGCTGCCGGGAGCGAGCGCCCAGATCATGGCATCGTCCGTAGCCACCCCGCTCGAGCGGCAGTTCGGCCACATTGCGGGCGTCTCGGAAATGACCTCCTCGAGTTCGCTCGGCACCACCTCGATCACGATTCAGTTTGACTTGAGCCGCAACATCGACGGGGCGGCGCGCGACGTCGAAGCGGCCATCAGCGCGGCCCGCACCTATCTGCCGACAAATCTGCCTGGCAATCCTACCTATCGGAAAGTAAATCCCGCCGATGCTCCGATCATGATCATCGGCCTGACCTCCACCAAATTCGACACCGGCAAATTGTATGACGAAGCTTCCACCATAATGTCGCAGAAGCTTTCTCAGATTTCCGGGGTGGGACAGGTCTCGGTAGGCGGCAGTTCGCTTCCATCCGTGCGCGTCGAAGTCAACCCGACGCAACTCAACAACTACGGATTAACCCTGGCGAACGTTCAAGCTGTGTTGAGCACGCAGAATGCCGACCTAGCCAAAGGACAGATTTCCGATGGTTTGGTGACGGCCGATATTGTCGCCAATGACCAGATCTCAACCGCGGCCGACTACAGTCCAATAGTCATCGGCACCCACAACGGGACAGTTGTCCACCTCTCGGATGTAGCCGAGGTGGTCGATTCGGTCTCGAACGTGCGCTCCGGCGGGTTTCTGAACGGTATACCTGGGGTCATGATGTTCATCTTCCGCCAACCAGGCGCGAATATCATCCAGACCAACGATAATATACGCAGCGAATTGCCCTTTCTGAAGGCGTCGATTCCGCAGGGCATTGATACCACCATCGTTCTCGACCGTACCACTACCATTCGGGCTTCGGTTCACGACGTCGAACGCACGCTAATGATCTCGGTGGGCCTGGTCATTCTCGTGGTCTTCATCTTTCTGCGCAGTCCACGCGCCACCCTCATTCCGAGTGTTGCCGTTCCAGTGTCGCTGATCGGAACTTTCGCCGTGATGTATCTCTGCGACTACAGCCTCGACAACCTTTCGCTGATGGCGCTTACCATCTCCACCGGATTCGTTGTCGATGATGCCATTGTGGTAATGGAAAACATCTCGCGTCACCTGGAAGCAGGAATGAAGCCCTTCGCGGCGGCGCTGAAGGGCGCGCAGGAAATTGGATTCACCGTGTTTTCCATCAGCATGTCGCTGATAGCGGTCTTCATACCAATTCTAATGATGGGAGGAATCATCGGCCGTCTTTTCCGCGAGTTTGCAGTCACGCTTTCGACCGCCATCATCGTATCGATGGTCGTTTCCCTGACCACCACGCCCACCATGTGCGCGTACCTGTTGAAGGAGGAGAAGAGAGAACATCACGGCAGGATGTATAAAGCGAGCGAGAAATTCTTCACCTGGCTCCTCGAAGGCTATCGCCGCAGTTTGATCTGGGTGCTCGACAATGCGGGGCTGACACTGGCGGTCCTGCTACTCACGATCGCGCTGAATGTTGTGGTCATCTACAGAATCCCCTGGGGCTTCTTCCCGCAACAGGATACCGGCGCCATTGTCGGAGGGCTGCAGGGTCCCCAGGATGCATCGTTTCCCTTGATGGACAATTCGGTCAAACAGCTGGTTGGCGTAATCAAGAGTGATCCCGCGGTTGCCAATGTGATGGCTTTCACCGGCGGGCAGGGCGCCACCAATACGGGATTCATTTACATCAGTCTCAAACCGCTGAATGAGCGCAAGGTGAGCGCCGCGGATATCATCAACCGGATTCGTCCCAAGATGAACCGCCTGCCTGTGGCTTCTGCGTTTTTACAGGCGGCCCAGGATCTGCGTATCGGAGGCAGAGGCAGCAACGCGCTTTATCAGTACACCATCCAGTCCGATAACGTTCAGGATCTGCAGACATGGGGACCACTCCTGTTGGCCGAAATGAAGAAGCTGCCCGGCCTCCAGGACGTAAACTCCGATCAGCAGAATGGCGGACTTTCGGAGTTCGTGACGTATGACCGAACCAGCGCCGCGAAATTGGGGTTGACGGCGCAGTCCCTCGATTCCTCGCTCTATGACGCTTTCGGCCAATCTGAAGTCTCAATCATCTACACGCAATTGAACCAGTACTACGTGGTTCTGGAGGTCGCTCCGCAATACTGGCAGACCCCCCAAGGACTGAAGGACATCTACCTGCGCGGGGCAAACACCAGCAGCACGTCATCTAACGGCGGGAACTCGCCTGGCACCGGCAACATACCGCTCAATACAGTCGCAAGCGCTAAATCCAGTACCACGCCGCTTGCGGTAAACCACACAAGTTTGTTTCCATCGGTAACCGTGTCGTTCAATCTCGCAAACGGAGTTTCCCTGAGCGACGCCACGCAACGCATTGCTCAAATGCAGCAGAGACTGGGAACGCCCTCCACCATCCGGGGCTTCTATGCCGGGACGCTGTTGGCTTACCAGCAATCGCTGACCACGTTGCCGATGCTGGTCGTCACGGCCCTACTGGCTGTCTACATCGTCCTCGGCGTGCTCTATGAGAGTCTGGTACATCCGCTGACCATCATCTCGACGATCCCTTCGGCCAGTGTCGGCGCAATGCTGGCGCTGATGCTGTTCAAGATGGACTTGAACATGATTTCCATCATCGGGATCGTTCTGCTCATCGGCATCGTGAAGAAGAACGCCATCATGATGATCGATTTTGCCCTGGTCGCCGAACGGCAGGAAGGCAAGAGCACCAGAGACTCGATCTTCGAAGCCTGCATGTTGCGCTTCCGTCCGATTCTGATGACCACCATGGCGGCTCTGTTCGGGGCGTTGCCGCTGGCGTTTGGCACAGGCACTGGTTCGGAACTGCGCCGGCCGCTCGGTATCACCATCGTAGGCGGATTGATCGTAAGCCAGATGCTGACCCTCTATACCACCCCGGTGGTTTATTTGTTCCTCGATCGCTTGCGGCTTTGGGTCCTGGGCAGGGAGCATGACGCACTTCCGTCTCCGGCTCCCGAAGCCAGTTAGAGTGACGGGTTAACGCGGTAAACTGGGATCAACGGCTGATTTGGCAGAAATTGGTTGGGTAGAATTTGGTTGGGTAGAAACGTTATGATCATCTTGGGACAGACACCATGGCACCGCCCGCGCAGATTTTGTGCGGCGGCGGTTTCATTCATATTGTTAGGGATGCTGGCGGGCTGCGTGGTCGGCCCCAAATACCATGCACCCGCGCCGCAGGCCCCGGCGCTGGAATACAAGGAATCGCCCACTCAGTTCAAAGAGAACGAAGGTTGGACCGTTGCTCAGCCGGCCGATGCCAAACTCCGCGGCAAGTGGTGGGAGATCTTCGATGACCCCGAACTCAACGCCCTCGAAGAACAACTGAATATTAACAACCAGAACATCAAAGAATATTTCGAGAACTACATGGAAGCTCGCGCCATTGTGCGTGAAGCCCGCTCGCAATACTTTCCGACGTTGACGGCAGTGCCCGCGATCACCCACTCGCGGACCTCCGCAAACCTGGGCACAACTGCCGTCAACACCGGCACCGGCACCACCGCCTCCGTCCCGAAACTTCAAAGCTCGCTCTACTCGCTGCCCCTCGAAGCCTCGTGGGAACCCGACCTTTGGGGCAAAGTCCGCAACACTGTGCGCGAGGCGCAGTACGCCGCGCAGGTCAGCGCGGCCGATCTCGAAAACGAGCGGTTGGCCGAGCAAGCCAGCCTAGCGGAATATTTCTTCGAGATTCGCGGCCAGGACATGCTGCAAAAAATCTACGACGACACCGTGGTCGCGGATCAGCAAGCTTACGACTTGACCCGTGGACTCTATGAAACGGGCATCGACGATGAGATCTCGGTAGTCGAAGCCGAAACCATGCTGCGGAGCGCGCAGGCGGGAGCCACCAATGTCGGAGTCGCAAGGGCGCAGTATGAGCACGCAATTGCCGTACTCGTAGGTAAAGCAGCTACCAGTTTCTCGATTCCGGTGAAGCCGATGACCACTGCTCCACCTCCGATCCCGGTCGGCGTGCCTTCACAACTGCTCGAGCGCCGTCCGGATATCGCCGCCGCCGAACGCACCATGGCCGAAGCAAACGCGGCGATTGGCATAGCCTATGCGGCCTATTATCCAAACCTCACGTTGAGCGCGGAAGGCGGCTTTGAGAGTTCGTCTATAGCTCACTGGCTCTCCTGGCCGAGCCGATTCTGGTCCGTCGGCGCTTCGCTCTCGGAAACCGTCTTCGACGCCGGGCTGCGCCGTGCGACCGTCCAACAATACGTCGCGACTTACAATGCGGATCTCGCCAGCTACCGGCAAACAGTACTTACCGGATTTCAGCAGGTGGAAGATGGCCTTGCCGAAGTCCGCATTCTCTCCAAGGAGATCGAACAGGAGCAGGCGGCAGTAGCTTCCGCTGAAAAGTATCTCGATCTCGAACAGGCCCGGTATGAGACGGGCATCGATCCCTATGTCGACGTGCTGATTGCGCAGACCACGGTTCTGTCGGACCAGCAGACTCTGAACGGCCTTCAGGTGGAGGAGATGACTTACGCTGTGGCGCTGGTTGAGGCCCTCGGCGGCGGCTGGGACAGCTCGCAATTGCCGACCCCGGCGCAAGTCACGCAGAAGCCGGATAAGTCACAGACGACCATCCAGCAATAAGTATCCGGTAGTCATCCGATTGACAGTTTCCGGAACTAGCGCTGTACTCGATATGGCGCTCCGGCATAATTTCGGGTCGCTGGCTCTTCATGTCAGAAAACCCGCAAAATCCGCATCCACAAAATAAACGAAGCACCCGTTGGCGATGGATTGGCGGCATCGCCCTGCTGCTGATTGTCGCGATCGCCACACTGGGCATTGTGGTCTATCGCGCCGAGCCGACCATTCACGCCATGGTCATCGAGACTCTGTCGACAAAATTCAAAAGCAGGGTTGAGCTCGACTCGTTCGACGTCTCACTGCTTCAGGGATTGGAGGTTACCGGCGCGGGCCTCAGAATCTTCGGAGAAACCGACCCCAATAATCATGAGCCCGGGTTTCAACCGATCTTCAATGTCCCGGAATTTCGGTTCCATCTGGGAATACGGGATCTTTTTCACTCTCCCATTCATGTCGACACGGTCTACGTGAAAGGATTCCAGTTGAATTTGCCGCCCCGGGAGCATCGCAGCGAGATGAATAAAATGGGCTCCGGCTCCAAGGGCGGCAAGATAGAAATCGTTGTCGATAAACTCGTCTTTGACCGCGCACAACTGATAATCAACACTCTGAAACCGGGCAAGCTGCCGCTGGAGTTTGATATCGAGAACTTGAAGATGACGAGCGTGGGGCCAAATGCCCCCATGCATTTCGATGCCAACCTGACCAATCCCAAGCCCGTCGGCAACATCCTTTCCAGTGGATCGTTTGGTCCATGGCAGGCGGACAGCCCTCGCGACACTCCGGTGAGCGGCGCTTATTCGTTCAACCATGCAGACTTGAGCACCATCAAGGGTATCGGCGGCATCCTTTCGTCTACTGGAAAATATACCGGGATTCTTGACAAGATTGAAGTGGATGGCGCCACCGACACCCCGGATTTTCGCCTCGCGATCAGCGGACGCAGCGTCCCCTTGCATACCGACTTTCACGCTATTGTGGATGGAACCAGCGGCGACACATACCTTGAGCCGGTAAAAGCAAGGATTCTAAGTTCATGGCTCGTGGCAAATGGCTCGGTGGTGCGAATGAAAGATCCCAAAGGGCATCACGTAGAACTCGACGTTGTGATCGAGAAGGGAAAAATTGACGACCTGCTGAAACTCGCGGTACGAACCGAGCCTCCTTTCGTCACCGGCACAGTTGCATTGAAGACGAAGCTTGATCTGCCGCCCGGCGCGCCCGACGTGGACAAGCGCCTGAGGCTATCCGGCAACTTTCAAGTTTCTGCGGCGCATTTCACAAACGAAAAGATTCAGGAAAAAGTCGACGCCATCAGCATGAGAAGCCAGGGTAAGCCCGAGCAGGCTCGGGACACCACTGCCGACAACGTACAGTCAGATTTGAAGGGCACATTCAATCTCGCAAATGGCGTTATTTCCTTTTCGCAACTGCAGTACCTGATTCCTGGCACGCAGGCGAATCTGACAGGCACATACAGCCTGGATGGAAATCAATTCGATTTTCATGGCAAAGTGCGGATGGACGCGAAACTTTCGCAAATGGTAACCGGCTGGAAGTCGATTCTGCTAAAACCGGCAGATCGGTTTTTCAGTAAGAATGGAGCCGGCACCGAAATCCCGGTCAAGATTACGGGTACGAACTCGGAACCGCACTTCGGCCTCGATTTCGGACACAAAGAAGATGAGAGTAAGAAATCCAAAGAAGCACCCACAAATTAAGCGAGCAGAGCCAACCAAGGGGTGCCTCATCCTAACGTCATGCCTTTCGACGTTACGGTGGGATTCCACGAACGCTGGCGAGTTAAGGCGTTCTTTCGAATCTACAGAGGCGACTAACGCCAAGCGACTCTCACCCAAAGCCCGGCTAGCGAAGCCCGAAACGGTAGACCATGCCAGTGACGATACGAATATTGTTCTGGATCTGCATCGCCGCGGTCGAATTGACAAATGTCGTGCGAAGATAATCAGCGCCGACTCGAATG
>Ga0182015_10001997_pt1 | contig 25666 bp, 24 predicted proteins | sample 712P3MmetaG_FD_120478 | JGI IMG/M metagenome (GOLD analysis project Ga0182015, IMG submission 120478) | Permafrost microbial communities from Stordalen Mire, Sweden - 712P3M metaG | ecosystem: Environmental > Terrestrial > Soil > Wetlands > Permafrost | place: Sweden: Stordalen | collected...
GCCCCGACGAGCTGCATCACTTCGCCGTAGTCCCGATCGCAGCGCTCGACCGCTCCAGCATGCGTGCGCTCGCCTACGCCGCCTCGCTCGGCGTGCCGCTGGTCGCGCTGCACATCAGCCCGAGCGAAGAAGAGGCTAAGCGCTTCAAGGAGTACTGGGCGGCGTGGGGCGATCATCTTCCGCTCGAGGTCCTGGTGTCCCCCTACCGCGCGATCGTCGTGCCGCTCGCGCGCTACATCGAGTCGCTGCACAACCAGCGCGATGACGTGACGATCACCGTTGTGATCCCGGAGCTGGTGCCCGCCCACGCCTGGCAGCGCTTTCTTCACGCGGGAATCAGCGGACGCGTGCGCCGTGCTCTCCTGCACGTGCCGCGCATTGTCGTCACGACGGTCCCCTTCCACCTGCCGACCTAGGGCCCGGCGGATGTGCTCTAGACGGCGGCCGTTGCAGCGCCGTTGGTGGCCGCGGCGCTCGCGGCGGCGGCCGGTGCAGCATGACGACGTTCGAGCACCTCGGCGACCTTCTGATACTCCTCGATCGTGATCTCGCCCGAGGCTAGCCGGCGATCGAGGATTTCCGCGGCTGAGAGTGTGGCCAAGGCTGACGCCGCGGCGGGCGCGGGTGGCATGGGCGTTGAAGTCTCGTCGTCCTCGAGGCTTGCCGTGCGCTCACGCCATACGCTCGTCAGGACATACACCGCAGCCGCCATGAGAACGAAAAGCGCAATCCCACTGATCAGCGGATAGAGCCAATTCCCGGCCGGCGTGTGGCGTTCAGGCACTTCGACGAGCATAATTCAGATCGCCGCTCGATGCGCTCCGGCCCGCAGACCCTCGCCCGACGGGACCTGACCGAGCTGTAAATCGACCGCGCGGCCCGCTAGCGTACGTTGCCACGATGATCCTTCTCTGCTACGACGGCTCGACGTCAGCCGAGCACGCGATCGCCAGCGCCCACTCGATCGTCGGCGACTCGCGAGCAACGCTGCTGCACGTATGGGACCCGCCGATCAACTTCCTCGGCCCTGACCCCTTCGGCGGCATCGAGACGTGGAGCGGGCCACAAATCGTCGAGCTGGAGGCGATCGCACTCGAGCGTGCCAACCGCACGGTCGAATACGGCGCGGAGCTGGCGCGCAACGCGGGCTTCACCGTCGAGGGCCGCCTCGAGCGCACCGCAACCGCCACCTGGCGGGCAATCCTCAACGTGGCCGAGGAGTTGGACGCGCAAGTGATCGTCGTCGGTGAACGCGGCCTTTCGACGATGGAGTCAGTGCTGATCGGCAGCGTCTCGACGGCGGTCGTGCACCACTCCAGTCGTCCTGTTCTCGTCGTGCCGGCGCCGCCAGCGACGGTCAAGGACGCCAAAGAAACAAAGGACTCCAAGGACGCGAAGGCGGGCTGAGCGCGAGAGCGATCAGGCGAGCGCCGCGAGCGCCGACGCCTTTCCCGCGCATTCATAGAGCGTTCCACCCAGTTCCGATGAGGCTGCAGAGCTCGTGTCCGCGGGCGTGCAGACCTTTGCCGCCGCGTTCAGCACCGCCGTCGCGCCGGCGCGACCATCAGCCGGCGCGCTGAAGCCGAAGGAACCGTCGTCGAGCACCCAACGAATGTGTCCGGAGCGGACCTCGTGCGCAAACCAGCTCACGCTTGGGTCGCTTTCGCGGCCGGAGAACCCCCCGATTCCCGCTACGTTGGCATGTTCGTCAATGATCGCCGTAGCCGCACTCCCCTGGCTCGAAACCGCGATCGTCCCGCCGCCGTGTGCCTCGACATAGGAGACGACCTCATTCAGTGATCCACCGCCACCGGAGCCGCCGGCGCGAAAACCGCCACCGCCGAATCCGCCGCCCGTGCCGAGGCTCCTGCGCGGAGCAGACCCCGCGGTGGGCTGATTGCCAAAGAGCGAAGACACGCCGCCGGCCGCCACGCCGCCGCCGGCCGCCGGTGGGCTGAAACCGCCCGACGGTCCACCGCCGGCGAAGCGATGCCTTGCGCCGGCACCAAATAGGCCGCTGGGGCCAGCACCGAAACCGCCGAGGGCGATGTCGTCAGCGGCCGGCCCGCCGGAGGGGAAGGTGCCTTGGGTGACGTAGCCGAGCGTGTCGAAGGCCCAGATCGTGGGAGCGACGAGCAACGCGGCGATCGCAGCGCTGAGTGCGACGGCGCGGATGCGTGGTTGCTTTGCCGCCAGCAGCGCGAGGCTCGCGAGTACGCCGACGATCACGAGCATCGCTGGAAGCCACTGCAGCTGGCCCGGATAGTCGCCGCGCACGACCAGCTCGCACACCACCCCGCCCGCGATAACGAGCACCGCGACAATCGGCGGACCGAGCTTCGCGGCAAAAAGCTGACCGACGCCAGCACCGACCAGCGCCGCCGTAAACGGCGCCAGCAGCGAGACGTAGTAGGGATGGAAAATGCCATGGGCGACGCTGAACACCACGGCCGTAACGAGGAACGAGCCCCCGACTGCAAGCAACCAGCCGGTTCGCGCGTCCCTGCGGCGTAGCCGCGTGACAACGAGGATCGCCACGCCGCCCAGCAGCGCCACACCGAGCAGCCAGCCGTCCTGCCCACCGAGCGACGCGTTGAGCAGGCGTAGCGGACCGCTGCTGCCGGCGAAGACCCCGCCGCCTCCGCCACCGATACCGCCGGGTCCGCCCTCTTGCCCGTCGATCCGGCCGAGGCCGTTGTAGCCGAAGATCAAGGAGAAAATGCTGTTGTCGGACGTCGCGGAGATCCACGGGCGGTCGGCGGCCGGCGTGAGCCACATCAGCAGCGGCCAGGCACCGCCGACGGCGAGCATCGCCGCTCCGCCCGCGAGCAGTTGGCGCACGGCGACGCGCCACCCACGCGGCGCGACCCACAACCAAGCCGCGACGATCCCAGGTACCACGACCAGCGCAACGCCCATCTTCGTTTCGAATCCGAGGCCGACCACGACCCCGGCCCCGACAATCCAACGCGTCCGCCCGTCCCCTAGCGCCCTGACGAGGAACCACAGCGCGGCGACGCAGCACAGCGCGAGCAGAGCGTCCGGGTTGTTGTGGCGCGACATGGCGACGGTAATCGGCGTGGTCACGAGGGCGAAGCCGGCGACGAAGCCGGCCACGCGTCCGAATAGCCGCCGCACGAGGTCGTAGAGCAGCACCACCGTGGCGATGCCGATCAGCGCATCGGGAACAAGGATGCTGAGCGGGTGGTAGCCGAAGACGCGAACCGACAGCGCCTGGATCCAGAACGCGAGCGGCGGCTTGTCGATCGTCATCACGCCGCTCGGATCGAGCGAGGCGAAAAGGAAGTTGTGCCAGCTCGTGCTCATCGAACGAACGGCGGCGGCGTAATAGGTGTTCGCCCAGTCGTTCTGTCCAAGTGCCCAGAAGTTGAGGATCGCCGCGAGGCCGATAAGTCCGACCAGCTCGGGCGTTCGCCGGAGCGCCGTCGCCGCGCCGCCCAAGCTGCGGATGCGCCGCCCGCGCAGTCTCGTGCGGAGGCTGCGCTCCGGGAGGTCACGGTCGCCCGGCCCCGCAGGGCGCGGTTCGAAGATCTGCTTGAAGATCGGCATTGGATTCGTGCTCGCCTCGGGGCGAAAAGCTCTCAGCACAGCCTGTTGAGCCTCACTCACCGTGACATATGGCGATACTGAGAATCTCCTAAGGGTGGCTGCCCGGCAGCGCAGCCTCGAGCGCTCGATCGTTCAGGCGACGCGGCGGGCCTGGAGGAGCCGTTCGCGCCAGATCCACGGCCGATCTATAATCCCGGCCCCCGCGGATGTAGCTCAGTTGGCTAGAGCGTCTGCTTGCCATGCAGAAGGTCGAGGGTTCGAGTCCCTTCATCCGCTTTGGAGATGGCCGGACACGTCGATGCTCTGCTCAAGAGCATCGAGGATGCCGGTCACGCAGGCGAACGCCGCGCACGTGGAGGAACACTGGGCGAAGCTGACAAGCCCGGAGGGACTCGAAGCGCTCCGCGCAGCGCTCCTGCACCTGCTTACCGAGCTCAGGGCCACCTGAAACGGCGGCGCCCACGCCGGCACCGACACCGGCCTGACGTCGCTTCCGGGCGCGCGATCCGTAGCATCGCTCGCGTGATTGATCGGTTCAGCGCCTGGATCAGCGCCTATGAGGCTGCGTGGCGTGCACAGGGTACCGGGCGCCTGAGCGACCTCTTCACCACAGATGCGACCTATCAAGCGGCCCCGTTTGACGATCCGCTCGTCGGATTGGACGCGATCGCGCAGTTTTGGGAGGACGAGCGCGAAGGACCCGAAGAGGTCTTCACCCTGAGCTTCGAGATCGTCGCTGCCCACGGCGATACCGCCGTCGCACGCCTAGAAGTCGTCTACGGCGTACCACCGAAACGCATCTATCGCGACCTCTGGATCATCACGCTCACCGACGACGGACGCTGCCGCGCCTTCGAGGAGTGGCCCTTCCATCCCGGACAGCCACGCACCGCTTTTTGAAAGCTTCCGCCTCACAAGGCGCCCCGGGAAGCGTCGCAGTCGCCGCTAGGGGGCGTAGCGGCGGTGGAGCATGAGCGAGTTACCCTCGCTGTCACTAAAAAACGCCATCTTGCACACGCTCGTATCGTGCTCGCCGCTGAACCGAACGCCGCGCTTCTCAAGCTCGTGCCGCGCCGCCGCTACGTCCGACACTCGAAGCGCTATGTGAGCGGTATGCGGAGCGAACTCCATTCCCATGGCGGTCGGGTCAACGAGGTAGAGCGACACGTTGCCGGTCTCGATTTCCGGAAAACCAGCCTCCCAGTTGGGACTCTGCATCCCCAGAGTGTCTCGGTAAAAAGCCTTAGCCCGCTCCATGTTCTGGACAGGGACCGAGACGTAGTCGGTGCGCTCCACCAGATTTTCCATAGCGAGAAGTATGACCGCCGCCGTCAGATCGTGAGTCGAGAAACGCCCGCCAGGAGTTCGCTGAACGTGCGACCGCTTGGTTTCCTAGCTATTCGCCTCGGGCGCGTAACTCAGGATCGTGATCCCGTCGGAGCCGATCTGCCGGCTCTCCAGAAGCCGCAGCCGGGTTGTGAACATACCGTCGGCCAATAGACGTTTGCCGCTACCGAGCAGGATCGGGAACACCATCAACCGCAGCTCATCCACCAGGCGCTCGGCCAAAAGTCCGCGGACCAGCTGTCCCGACCCGGCGACCAGAATGTCACCCGGGTGGCTGGACTTGATCACCGGGATCTCGTCGGCAAGGGTACCGCGGAGCACCGTCGAATTGGTCCAGTCGGCGCTCTGTAACGTGCTCGACACCACGTACTTGGGCATCGAGTTCATTTTCTCGCCGAACTCCCCGGCGCCCGCGATCGTAGGCCATGCCTTCGCAAACCCTTCGTAGGTGACGCGGCCCAAGAGCTGCGCGTCGGAGGCCATCAGCTCGTCGAACTTGAAGCGATTTCCGTCATCGCCACGGTCAAACGTGAAGGTCCACCCGGCATGCTCGAAATCCTCGCCGCCGCCCGGGGCCTCAAATACTCCATCGAGCGACACGAACTCACTCACAACCAGCTTTCCCATTCCTATGCTCCTTGTTGATCTGGGTTGCGGAACAGCTCTACGGACCGCCGTGCTCAACCGAACTCATCGCTGCTCGCGTCCCGATCGCGTCGAGACGGTGGTCGATCAGGGTCCGCTGACCAAGCTGAAGGTCCATAGTGAGGCGTAGATGCCGCTTCTCGCGTTCGGTGGGACGCTCACTTGGAAGGTCAGCGTCACGGTAGAGGCCCCGAGACCGGTGCCGACCGCCGCGTCGTAGAGCTTGACGGCAGTTGGCGCGGCGGCCGCGGCCGGCAGCGTGACGGGGTAGCTGATTGCGTTGGTCGGGAGCCGGCAGGTGCCGGAGGTCGCCGCGACCGAGCCGGCGGTGACGGTTGTTGCCGCCGTTGGCAGCGTCGTGGCACCGCTCAAGAATGTCGTCGATGTGCCAGTGACGTTCCAACCGCTGCCACTCGCGGTGGCGTCGGTGGGCGTGAAGGCCAAGCTTGTCGAGATGGTCTGGTTGGTGCCCTTGAGCGTGAGGCTGGGGAAGCCGGCCGTGACGGGCGCGGCCAGCGAGAGCGAACCGCCGCCGCAGCTGCCGTAGAAAGTCGCGATCACGCCCGACCATTTTGCGCTGGTGCCGGCCGTCTCGGTTTCGCTTACGCTCCCCGAGCTGACGCCGATCTCGTAGTCGCCGGTGTCGGAGACGCTGCTCGCCGGCAAGAGGTTCGTCCATCCAGACCCCGGCGTGAACGTGTTGCCACTGGTGCCAGTGCTGGTAGCGAAGCTGGTGATGGCGAGCTCGTTTGGCGCCGCCGTGGTTGCCGAGACCGCCAGGGTCGTGCTGTTGGCGGTCTGGGTGCCGGTGCCCGTAGCGTTGAGCGGCGTCGCGGTCGCGATGCCTGACCATTCGGCGAGCTGGGCCCTGACGGTGTCGGAGGCCGACAGCGAGAATTTGACGCTCGAGATGCCCCCTGGATTGTTCGCGTAGTACCAGATTTGTGTCGTGCCGACGCTCGCCGTGTAGACCCCGGTCGCCTTCACCCAGCCGGTTGGCGCAGTAAGGGTCGTGTTCGCGGCGGTTGCCACGATCGCCGTCAACAGCTCACCGCTGGTGCTCGCGGTCGCGAGGGTGGGTGTGATGCTTGTGACCGCGGTCCCCGAAACGTAGGTTCCGACCTCTACCTTCACGATCGTCGCAGACGCACTCGCGGTGCCGGCTGACAGCAATATGAGTACGGCCGCACCGAGGGCCAGCAGAACGCTGGGCACGCGCAAGATGTGTTCGTGGGGGCCGCTCACGGCTGGGCGGCAGCCGAGCGCCGGTTGTGCACACCGCAGTCCCAGCGCGATGGCTGCACACGGTTCGTCTGCACCACGCGGGCAGTGTAAGCGTCGCGTCGGCGGCATCAGGCGTGTCGCAGGCAACTCACTAGTCGCCGGGCGAAATGTCGCGCCATCGCCCATGACCAGTGCACTCATGCACGATTCCGCCCAGCGGAAAACTTGTCTAATGACCCCCGCCGGCGCTGCCGATTCTGATGCCGCGCAGCGTCGATGAGTTCCTTGTCACGCAGCGATAACTCACAACGGGCAAGCCGGCGGATCGCAGCAGTTGGGCGAAGGTGGGGCAGCTCAGTGGAACCCCTAACCGACCGGAGAACGTCCGATGTATACCTCAAGAAAACGCGTGACATGGCTCGCTGCGGTTTGTGCGCTCGCGAGCGCGGGCATCGCGTCGCTGCCGCTTACTGCACAGGCCTCGACGGCGGCGTCGGTGACGCTAAGCTCGGGAACACTCTCTTTCATCAACAGCACACCGGCGGCAACGCTCACGTTTCCGACAACGGCGCTGAACGGCGCGAACCAGACGATCACCGCCACGCTTCCATTCGACATCGGTGATGCGACGGGCTCCGGCGCCGGCTGGAATGTGACGGCAACCTCGACGACGTTCACGTCTTTGACACACACACTGCCGACGACAGCTACAACCGTTCAGACGGCTCCGACCGCGACGTGTGATACAGGTGCAGTTGGATGCACGCCCGCAACGACAGTTGTTACATACCCGTACACCCTTCCCGGGGCTACGGTTGCGCCGACCGCGACGAAGCTTTTCGATGCATCGGCCGGCACCGGTATGGGCGACCAGTCGTTCACGCCGACGTTCTCGCTCGCAATCCCCGCGAGCGCCGTCGCCAGCGCGACGGCTTACACCTCGACCTGGACGCTTTCACTCGTTAGCGGCCCGTAGTTGGTGGCTCTCGATCGATCACCGCGAACCGCGGCGCTCGCTAGCGCGGTCGCGGTGATCGCTCTTGCGTTCACTGCGCTCTCCGCGTCTGCGGCGACGATCGGCGGCTTCGGCGCGCGTCCCGCGCATCCGAGCCGCGACGACCTGGCGACGCGGGCCTACTTCATCATTCACTCGGCCGCCGGCCGCACGGTCCGCGAAGAGACGGTCGTGACGAACGACGGAGCCAAGCCGCTCGTGCTCAAAGTGAACGGCGTCGACGGGCTGACAGGTGTGACGTCCGGTGTCGTGTATGCAAACGGCGACGTCACAGCGCACGGCGCCGGGCGATGGATCCTCCCGGAGTCCTCGCGCATCGTCGTACCCGCCCGCAGTTCAATCGACGTCCCATTTCTTGTCAGCATCCCGAGGTACGCCCGCCCGGGGGACCATCTCGGCGGAATCGCCTTCGAGGCGCAGAAGCCGACGACGTCCGGCGGCGACTTTTCGGTGACCGTTGACGTGCGTACCGTCGTCGGAGTCGAGATTGAGCTGCCGGGCCCCACGACAAGACAGATTCGGCTGTTGGCGATCGGCCTCGCGCCGCTTCCGGGAACGAGCGTCCCGTCGGCCGTGGTAAAGCTCGAGGATGAAGGTGGCCTGCTTTGTCACCCACGGCTTACGGTGGCGCTGACCGGCCGTGACATGACGAGGACGATCACCCAGACACTCGGGACGATCCTCCCACGCGATGTCATCGCCTACCCGTTCCGCTGGCCCGGAGCGCTCAGCGAAGGCCGCTACATCATCAGCGCGAGGGCGACGCACTGCGGTCGCGCGCAGACGATGCGTACCATCGCCGCGTACTCGCCGACCGCCACACCGACGAGTACCGCGACGCCGACAACGGTCGCACCGACCGCGCCGCTCGCGAACCCGTCGAGTCCGTGGACCTGGTGGCTGATCGCCCTGATCGCCCTCGGCGGCATGCTCGGCGGCGCCGGAATCGTGCAGCTCGCTCGGCGGCGCCGGACTCCACGGACCAAGACACCGGGTGCTGCGGCGTCCGCCGCCAGCGCGACGAGCACCGCCACCACCGCTGTCGCCGCCGCCGCGGCTGACGCTGGCGCCAACATGAGCGCCACGACGGGGCGCGTTGGCTCGCCGCGTACCTAGCCGCGGCCAGACCAGCGCTCGGGCGTAGACCTCCCACTAGATTCAAGGCGTGACGTTCGTCCTGCTGACCGGGGCCACGCGCGGCATCGGACGAGCCGCGGCGATCGCGCTCGCCCGCGATGGCGCCGATCTCGCGCTCGTCGGCCGCGACGCTGGGCGCGTTGAGGACGTGGTCGCCGACGCCCGGGCCGCCGGCGCCGGAGTGAGGATCCACGGGCACGTTGCCGACCTCACTCTGATGTCCTCGGTGCGCGAGCTGGCCGACGAGGTGCGCGAGCGCTACGGAACGATCGACGTACTCGCCAACAACGCCGGCGCCCTCTTCGCCTCGCGCGAGGTTACGGCCGAAGGCCTCGAGCGGACTTTTGCGCTGAACCACCTCGCTCCTTTCCTGCTGACCAATCTGCTGTGTGACCGGCTGGTCGGCGGGCGGGTGGTCAGCACCGCTTCCGACGCCCATGAGTCGGGACTGCTCGATCTCGAGGGTCTGCAATCGGCGCGGTCCTATGGGGCGTTTCGCGCCTACGCGATGTCGAAGCTCGCCAACATCCTCTTTACGCGCGGACTCGCGCGGCGCGCACCCGAGCTGTGCGCGACGTGCTACGCGCCTGGCGTCGTGCGCACCGGCTTCGGCAAGAACGAGAACGGGATCTGGAAGGTCCTGACGACGCTCGGCGGGCCGCTGCTGCGCTCCCCAGCGCACGGCGCTCACTCACTCGTCTGGCTCGCCACCGCGGCGGAGGCCGCGAGCATCAGCGGCGCCTATGTGAGGGACGAGAGGGTCATCCTGCCGAGCCTGCAAGCCCAGGATGACGGGCTCGCAGCGGCGCTCTGGGAGCGCAGCGCCGAGCTCGTCGGCCTCGCGGTGGCTTCCTAGCTGAGCGTCGCAGCGCGCGCGCCGAACGCAACCAAGTCGGCGCTCAGCGCAGCAGGGCGATCAGACCGTCCGGATCCTCGACGCTCAAGCGCAGCTGGCGCAGCTTGGTCGGAAAGCCGAGCACCCACGCTCGCTGGACCGGCTCGAACGTGATCGTGACAAGCCCGCTCGCCGCGCCGTTTACGAGCCAGCGCCCGCGCCAGCCGTGCACGCCGATCCCGCCGACTGGACCTTCGGAGCGCTCGGGTGAACGAATCGCTGATCGCGGCACAGAGGCGTAGAAGGCCCAACCCATCCGGACCTTCAGCCGCTCCTCGCCCACCTCGGCGTATGAGAACCGCGGTCCGAGCGCCATCGCCGAGAGCAGTGGCCGCAGCAGGCCGTACTTGATCGCGTATCGCCGCCCGATTGGCACGACGCGATGATCACACACCTCGCCCTCACTCGGCCACGTCGTGAAGAGCGACGGGCTCTGGGTGCAGCGCACCCCTGAAAAATGAGGCTGAGCCCGTCGAGCGGCCAATCAGGCCGGTGGCTGTGCTTCGCGGATCGTGTCGAGGAGTGAGAAGGGGTGGACGAGGTCGATACCGACCGGGAGGTCCAGGTAGCCAGCCCGCGCGCCGGCGTGGTGGTCGTGGCCGTACTGCCAGACGATGGCGTTCGTGTGCGGGTCGATCACGATCACGCGGTCGTCGCGCTCGTCGCTGACCAACACGTCGCCGTCTGGGAGCCCGAACGCCGCCGACGGATCGTCGAGTTCGCCGTTACCACTCGTGGGGTCGTAGCGCCAGAGCAGCTTTCCGGTCGTCGAGAAGGTCTCAACGGCTCCGGGGTGCGTGTGCTCGACGCTGATCAGGACGTTCGCGCTGACTTCGGCGGTTGTCGAAGGGTGATGGAAGCCGGGAACGGGTACCGCTTTGATCAGCGCGCCGGCGGCGCTCAGGAGGTCGGCGTAGCCGTCGCCCTGCTCGTTGACGACGATGCCGCCACCGGTCGTTGGAAATGCGTTCGTCGGGTCGTCGAACTTGGTCGGCGGGTCGTGCGCGCAGCGTCCGGTAGTGCCGATCTGGCGCGTCACGTTGTGGTCATACGGCGTGATCACGACCAAGCGGCAGTTGCCGAGGTCGGCGGCGAGGATCTGGCCCTTGGCCAGGCGCAATGCGGCGGACGGGTCAAGCAGGTGGTTCGCGCCCGAGCCGGCGTGCCCGAAGTGTCCGTAGCTGAAGACGATCCGCCCGGCGTCGACGTCGAGCACGTCGATCACTGAGTAGCCGTCCTCGGTGATCACGATCTCGTGGCCCGATGGGGTAAAGAAGGCATAGTCGGGGAAGAGCCCCGGGGTCAGCGCGCTCGCTGCTTGGGAGTAGCTCCACACGGTCTGGCCGAGCGGCGAGATCGCGAGCAGCCGCTTGTTGCCGCGATCGGCGATCAGCAGGTTCCCGGGGAGCACCGATGACTGCGAGTTCTTAGCGAGGTGGCTGGGGCCGGCGCCCGCCGCGGCGACGGGCGAGTTGCTCACGTGCGTGGGCTTAGGGTGATTGCTGGAACTGAAACCGCCGACGGCAAAGGTCACGACGAGCGCAACGATGACAAGCAGGCCGAACAGGCGGATGAGCCCGTTGCGGCGGTGGCGGCGGTGGGCCGCGACACGTCGTGCGTGGATCTCCTCGGCGGTGTGCTCGCGACCGGTGCTGAGAAAGTCGGCCGTGGGGGCCGCGATCCCCTCGTAAGTGTCGTCGTCGTCCTCATAGGCGTGCTCCAGGCCGTCGTCGAGGTCGACGTCGTCGGGGTCGTGTTGGAGCTCGTGGTCGTCGAGGTCGTGGTCGAGGTCGTGGTCGTCGTCGAGGTCGTCGTGGTCCTCGTCGTGCGCGGAGATGCCCTCATCGCCGGGCGAGCCAGCTTCGTCGCCGGCCTGCGGTGATGGCGAGGCGCCAGCGTCCTCGTCGCCGCCGAGGCCACGACCCTGGGGGTTGGTCCACAACTGGGCAGCTGATAGCGGCGGCTCCTCTGCCACCAGCTCGTCCTCCTCCTCGCGCTCGTCGGTGCCCTCCTCGTGGGCCTCGGGCGCAGCGTGCTCGTCGTCGTGCGGCGCGCCCTCGTCCTCGATCGGTTCGTCGTCTTCGTGATCGTCGGCGAAGACGTCGTGCTCGCCTGTTGGCGGCAGGTCGTCTTCGGGCCGTGGCGGATCCTCGCCAGGCGTGGTCGGATCGTCATCGGGCATCGATCAGCCCGCCTTGGCCTTGGGCGGTGATGCTGTCAAGGCGCCGACCGAGCCGAGCACGGCGCTGCCGTTCCAGCCGCCGGCCAGGTAGATCGTGTTGCCGACCGTGACCGCCGCGGTCTCGGCGCGCGGGTCGGGAAGCGAACCGGCCTCGCCGACAATCTTGCTTGAAGGATCGATCGAATAGATCGTGCTCACCGGGGTCTTCGGTGTCTGCATGCCGCCAATGAAATAGGCGAGCTTTCCGAGCGTCGCCGCTGAGGCCGCGTAGAGCCCGATCGGCAGCTGCGTGAGCAGTCGCGTTTGTCTATTCGCCGGGTCAAACACAAACACCTTCTTGCTCGGTGCTCCGCTCGCGGTGAGGCCGCCGGCGATCACGAGCTCGCCGTCGACCGCCGCAACTGCTGGGAATTGGAGCCCCTCGGGCAGCTCCCCGGCGGTCTCCACCGGGTGACCTGGGCCTTTCCAGGATTCGATCGTCGCTATGGCGTCCGCCCCCGTGTAACCACCGACCAGGTAGATCGTGTGGCCGATCGCTGCAGCCGCCAGACCGTAGTCTGCCTGCGGCAGCTGTCCGATCTGGGTGACCTCACCCTTCCCCGCGACGGAATATTCGTAGATGTAGGGCTGCGCCGCGCTCCCGTTGTCGCCGCCGAAAATGTACTCGTGGTCGCCCAACGTGACCGCTGCTTCGGCGTACAGACTGACCGGCAGGCTACCGACGAGGGTTCCCCCGGACGTGTTGACCGTCGCAATGCCGGCCGTCGCGGCGAGTGGCTCTACCGCCGAGTCGGTTCCGCCGATCAAAGAGAAGGATGTCTGGCCGGGATAGGAGGCTGCTGCGCTCTCGCGGATCGCAGCCGGCAGAACAGTTGCTGCGTTGTATGTGAGCGGTACAGCGCTTGGCTGGATGAGCGGCGCGGTCGAGGAAACAGCACTGCTCGGTGGAGAGCCACCACCGCTCGTGGAGACGATGATGACGATGATCAAGACCAGCAGCGCGACGGCGACCCCAAACGTGCGCCGACGCCGCCGGTAGATCACCGCCTGGTTCCACATATAAGCGCTCAGTCTCTCTTATTATGAGGCGGATAGGTAGGTTTGTAGTCCGCTGAGCGGCGGCTTGCACTCGGCACCGAGGCATGCGAACATGTGTTCGTATGATCGCCTGCATCCTGCTCCCCCGTTTTGAGCTGACGGTGGCTGCCGGCGGGCCGGAGGCGCTCGCTGGACGTGCCCTAGCAATCGCCGGTGAGCGCCGTTCGGCAGGCAGTGGTCTCCTTGGCGAGACCTCCGGTGGCGCGGAGGCATTTGGGGTGCGCAGCGGCATGCCGCTCAGCGAAGCACTCGCCCGCTGCCCAACGCTCGAGCTCGTTAGTGCCGACCCGATGGCTGTCGCCAGCGCCTGGGAGCGAACGCTGCGCACGCTCGAGCAGATCGGCGCCGGCGTCGAGCCGGAACGGCCCGGACTCGCCTGCTTTGCGCTGGATGGGCTGCGCGGCATCCACGGAGGCTCAGACGAGCTTGTGCTAGCCGCGGCCCGGCGCGCGCTCGACCGCCCGGCCCGGATCGCCGCCGCGCCAACCCGCTTTTGCGCACTCGCTGGCGCACTCGCAACCCGCCCTCGCCGCACGCTGATCGTTCGTGGCAGCGCGCGCGAATACCTGGCGGCGCTGCCGATTACGCTGCTGCGCTCGCGCGAGCGCACCGCACCGCTGGTGGGGACGCTCGAACGACTCGGGATCGCAACGCTCGGCGAGCTCGCGTCGCTGCCACGTACCGCAGTCGCCGACCGCTTCGGTGCGGCGGGGATAGAGGGCCACCGGCTGGCCTGCGGCGAGGATGATCCACCCCGCCCACGGACTGTCGAAGAGCCGCTGGTGGAACATTTCGAGCTCGCCGAAGCAGCTGGAGGACCGGCGCTCGAGCGCGCACTTGGCGTACTGATCGATCGGCTGCTCGCGCGGCCGGAACGGCGTGGACGCACACTGCGCGCAGCAACGCTTGGCGCGCGACTCCTCGACGGCGGTAGCTGGCGTACCAGCGTCACCTTCCGCGAGGCCCTGGCAGCGCCGCGGAGGATGGCGCTCGTACTTGCACCCCGGTTGGCGCTCCTGCCCTCGCCGGCGGACATGCTCATGCTCACCGTCGAGCGCTTTGGCCCTGCGGGCGGCGAGCAAAGCGCACTGTTTGAGCAAGCCGACCAGCAGCGCCGCGCGCGGCTGCGCGAGGCAGTCAGCCAGATGCGCATTGCCGCAGGGGCCGATGCCGCCTTGCGGATATGCCGTTTGGAGCCCGACTCACGTGTCCCTGAGCGTCACATGATGCTCGCCCCGTTTGAGTCGTGACTGGGCCGCGACGCCTGTTCCTGCCGCGCGCCGCGCGCGTGCGAGCCACCTCCGGGGGCACGCCGCTCGCGGTCGATGGTCAGTCGGTTGCCTATGTGCGTGAGTCGTGGCTGGTTGAAGACCGCTGGTGGACCGAGCAGCCATTGCGCCGTCGCTATTGGGAGCTCGTCAGCGAATCGGGGCGTGATTTCGTCGTCTTCCACGACCTCGCCAGCGGGCGTTGGCTGCGCCAGCGCTGAGCCGAGCTGAGCGGAGCCATAGGGCAAGTCATGTACACCGAGCTGCACTGCCACTCCGCATACTCGTTCCTCGACGGCGCCTCGCTGCCGGAGGAGCTTGTCGTCGCAGCGCTTGAACTCGGTTACGAAACCCTCGCGCTCACCGACCACGACGGTGTCTGGGGCTCGATGGAGTTCGCCCAGGCCGCCCGTGGGCTGGGGCTGCGAGCAATCCACGGTGCGGAGCTGAGCCTCGACGACGGACGCCATCTCACGCTGCTCGTCGCCTGTGCACAGGGCTGGCGCAACCTCTGCCGCCTGCTGAGCATCGCCCACGCGCATACCCGCGATCGCCCGCGTGACCCCGTTCCCCCCGCCGTCACACTGGCGAGCGTTTGCGCCCACAGCGAAGGGCTCGTTTGCCTCACCGGTTGTGCGCAGCGTGGCGTCCACGACATGGCGGGAATGCGGATGCTGCTGGAGGCCTTTGGCAGCGAGCGGCTGCGGGTCGAGCTCCAGCGCCCGTTTCTCGCCGGAGACCGTGCCCGCAACGCCATGCTCGTCGCCCTCGCCGACCGGCTGGGACTGCATTGCGTCGCAACCGGCAACGTCCACGCCCACGCCCACTCGCGCGCTCCATTGCAGGACGCCTTCGTCGCGCTGCGCCACCACCTCACGCTCGAGTCAAGCGAACCAGTACGACGACCCAACAGCGCCCACGTCCTCGCCTCGCCGGCGGCGATGGCAGCGCGCTTCGCCGATTATCCGGACGCACTTGCACAGAGCGCAGCGCTCGCCGAGCAGCTGCACTTCGACCTCGCCGCGGACCTCGGCTACCGCTACCCCGGCGTCGAGGACCCAGACGCTGGGCGACGCCTCGCAGAGCTCTGCAGTGCGCGCCTGCGCGAGCGCTACCGGCGAGTGGCGCTCCGCCAGGCTAGCGCTCGACTCGAAGAGGAGCTGGCCGTCATCGAAAAGCTCTCGCTTGCCGGGTTCTTCCTGCTGCACTACGAGATCCTCGAGCTCTCGCGCGAAGTCGCAGCGGAGATACGCGGAGCGGATTCGGCGCGGGCGCTGCTGCCGCCGGGACGTGGACGGGGCTCCTCGGTGTCCTCGATCGTCTGTTTCCTCACCGGTCTCTCGCACATCGACCCGCTCTCGAGCGAACTCGCGATAGGACGTTTTCTCAACCCTGAGCTGAGCTCGCTGCCCGATATCGACCTCGACTTCCCGCGCGACATCCGCGAGCTGTTGATCCGTCGTGTCCACGACCGCTACGGACGCGATCGTGCGGCGCTGGTCGCAACCTTCCCGAGCTTTCGCGCGCGCGGCGCGATCCGCGAGCTCGGTAAGGCGCTCGGACTACCACCGGCCGAGATCGAGCGTGTCGCGCGCGGCGCCGACGGCTTTGGCCATCACATCGATCGCGATCTCGCAAGCGCGCTCGGAGCGCGCTCGCGCAGCGGACGCTGGGTCTGGCTCGAGCACCTCGCCCAAGAGGCGCTCGGGCTGCCACGCCATGTCTCCCAGCACCCGGGCGGAATGATCGTTGCGACGCAGCCGCTGATCGACTGCTGCCCGGTGGTACCCGCGGCGATGGAGGGACGCCAGCTCGTGCAGTGGGACAAGGACTCCTGCGCTGATGCCGGCTTTCTCAAGATCGACCTGCTCGGGCTCGGCATGCTTTCCGCGGTCGAGCGCTGCGTCGAGTTGATCGCCCGCACGCGCGGCCAGCGGATCGACCTTTCACGGATCCCCTTCGACGACCCGCCGACCTTCGCCGCGATCCAGGATGCGCAGACCACCGGCGTGTTCCAGGTCGAGAGCCGCGCGCAGATGCAGTCGCTGCGGCGGACACGACCAGAGAACCTTGAGGAGCTCGCCATACAGGTGGCGATCATCCGCCCCGGGCCGATCCAGGGCGGCGCGGTGAACCCCTACATCCAGCGCCGTCAGCAATTGCGGGAAGACCCCTCCTACGAACCTCCCTGCCTGCATCCTTCGCTTGCCGATGTCCTGCGCGAGACGCTCGGCACGATCATCTTCCAGGATCAGGTGCTCGAGGTCGCCCAGGCTTTCGCCGGCTTTGGCCCCGGCGAGGCCGACGGTCTGCGTCGGGCAATGAGCCGTAAGCGCGCGACCGCGGCGATCGAGCGCTATCACGACCGCTTCATCGATGGTGCCCGCTGTCACGTCGGCGCTGAGCCCACACTCGCGCAGCAGGTTTGGGAGATGGTCGCGGGCTTCGCGGGCTTCGGTTTTCCCAAGGCACACAGCGCGGCCTTCGGCCTGCTCGCCTACCAGTCGAGCTGGCTGCGCGTGCACTATGGGCCCGAGTTCCTCTGTGCGCTGCTCAACGAGCAGCCGATGGGCTTCTATCCGCCTGACAGCCTTGCGCACGAGGCGCAGCGACGAGGTATCGAGCTGCGCGCTGTCGAGGTCAACGCCTCCGGCGTGGAGTGCACTGTCGAGGCTTCTCTGCCGTCCCTGCGCGAGGATGGACGGCTGGTGGGCGCGGTGCGCATCGGTCTGGGCTACGTGCGTGGTGTGCATAGCGAGGAGGTCGCGGCGCTCGTCGCCGCGCGCGAGGTGGAAGGACCGTTCACCAGCGTCGTCGAGCTCGTCGCCCGCGTACCGCTAGCGCGCCCCTCGCTCGAGCAGCTCGCCTGGTCGGGCGCCTGCGACGCGCTAGCCGGAAGCCGTCGCGCCGCGCTGTGGGCACTCGGCGTCGCCACACCCGGACAGCGCGTCCCCGGAGGCACCCAGCTCGCGCTCGCGCTCGCGCTCGACAGCGGCCCGCTGCCGCAGCTGCGCAAGCTCAGCCGCTGGGAGCGCTTGCTCGCCGACTACGCGACCAGCGGCGTGACGATCGACGATCACGCCCTCGCGATCCTGCGTCCCCGGCTTGCCGGCGTCACCACCAGCACGGAGCTCGACCGCCTGCGTCATGGAGCTTTGGTTTCGGTGGCAGGCCTCGTCGTCGCCCGCCAGCGACCGGAGACCGCCAGCGGTGTCGTCTTCCTGCTGCTCGAGGATGAGCACGGCGTGATCAACCTGATCGTTTCTCCCACGCTCTATGAGCGCCGGCGTCACATCGTTCGCGCGGAGCCGCTGATCCTCGCCGAAGGCCGGCTCGAGCGTCCAGCTGCCGGCGGCGGCACGATCAACGTGCTCGTGCGGGAGCTACGTACGCTCGAAGATGAGCTCGCGGAGGCCACCGCGTCGATCAGTCACCTGCCGGTGCGCGAGGTCCACTCGCCCGCCGATCCTGATCAGCGTGGCGCCGCTGCGGATCTGCGCGCGGTTGCGCCGCCGGTGCAGAGCTTCGGCTCAGGGCGGCGACGCTGATCGGCTCGCTCAGCCGTAATCGACCGGGCGCCGTGCCCGGTCCGAGACGAGCAGCAGCAGCGCGAGCAGGACGAAGTTCATCACGACCGAAGAGCCGCCGTAGGCCACAAACGGCAACGTCACGCCTGTCAGCGGGATGAGGTCGGTGACGCCGCCGACGATCACGAAGACCTGCATCGCGACGACGAAAGCCAAGCCGGTCGCGAGCAGCTTTGAGAACGAGTCGCGCGCAAGCGTCGCGACCTTCAAACCGCGCGCGATGAAGAGGACATAGACGACGAGCAGGCCGGTCGCCCCGACCAACCCGGTCTCGTTCGTGATGACGGCGTAGATCATGTCGCTCTCGGGGATTGGGATGAGCGAATGGGCTTGGCCGTTGACCGTCGACCACAGAATCGATTGGTCAAAGCCGGTGCCGATCACGCCGCCATCGGCCTGTGAGAACAGCGACTGTGCGAGCTGATAGCTGCCGTTCGGCTCGTAGTAGAGATTCTTCTCGAACGGATGCTCCCAGGACAGCACCCGCGTGTAGATGTGGCCCACATGCGTGCCGAGGTAGTACGCACCCGCGGCAAACAGCAGCAGCCCAAGGAAAGGGAACGACAAGCGCCCCGTGGCGACATAGAGCAGCGCGAGGAAGACACCGAAGAACATCAGCGACGTTCCGATCTCCCGCGTCACAAGGAGCACGCCCATCGCCGAGCCCCAGACCAGCAGCAGCGGACCGAACTGCTTCATCGGCGGCAAGGTGACCCAGAGGATCCGTTTGCCTGCGGTCACGAGCAGCTGGCGGTTGTCGCGCAGATATGAGGCGAGGAAGATCACGATCGCGATCTTTCCGAGCTCAGAGGGCTCGAAGGTGATCGAGCCGACGTGCACGCTGAGGTAAGCACCGTTGACCTCGGCGCCGATCCCCGGAAGCCGCGGCAGCAGCAGGCTGCCGACGCCCACGATCGCGATCAGGTAGCGGTAATTCTCGAGCTTCATGTAGCGCCCGTCGCGCAACGCCACAAGGGTCAGCGAAAAGAACAGCAGCCCAACGACCATCCACTGACCCTGCTCGCGCGCGAAGTCAGAGACGCCGGGGTAGTTGCCGATCCGATACAGCTCGACGATGCCGACACTCGCCAGGACCGCGGCGAGCGGGAAAAGGTAGGGATCAGCGAACGGCGTGGCGCGGCGAATCACGAGATGCGCTGCAAGGCAGAGCGCAAGGAAAGCGGCACCGTATGTGAGCGAGACACCGGACAGCTTGCTCTGGCTCTGAATGAAGATCGCCGCGAACCCGGCGGTGACGAGCAACGCGGCGGGTATCAGCCCGACAAGCTCCCTGTTGCGCGCGCCGAGCACGCCTCAGAGGGTAGTGCTAGTGGCCAAGTGAAGCCTCCGCTCAGCGCGCCGCCGCGTCGAGCGCGGCGTTGACGAGCGCATCGGCTCGGGCGTTCCTCTCGCGCCGCACCGAGCGAATTGACGAGCGTTCGAAGCCGTCAAGTGCGGCGCGGGCCTCCGCGTGGAGCGCCGCCATCGCCGGATGCTTCACGCGGTAGGCGCCGTTGAGCTGCTTGGCGACAAGCTCAGAATCGTTGATCACCTCGACCTCGCTCGCGCCGAGCTCTTTGGCTCGCGCCAGGCCTAGCAGCACACCACGGTACTCAGCGACGTTGTTGGTGGCGATACCGATCAGTTCGCTCGCCTCTTCGAGCAGCACTCCGGCGTCATCGGAGATCGCCGCGGCGGCGGCTGCCGGACCGGGATTGCCCCGCGAGCCGCCGTCGACGTGGACGACGACCTTCACGCAGCAGCGTCGGCGGACACCTCGCCGAACAGTGGCGCGAATTCTCCGGCCACGTGGCGGCGGCGCCGATCGCGCAACAAGCGCTGCTCGCTTTCGGCAGGAGTCGCACTGCGATACCGCCGCTCGGCCCTGCGCCGGTCAACGATGACCGCCACATTGGGGTTGCCGGCGTAGTGGGCCTTCAGAGTCTCGAACAGCTCACCCTCGAGCTCGCGCGGGACGACGCAGTAGATCATTGCCAGCAGCTTAGCGGGCGTCAATGACGCGCAAGGGTGAGTTTTCCACGCTCGTCGGCGATCGCGTTTGCGGGCATCAGGTCGCCACCCAGCTCGGCGGGCTCGTAGCCCTGGTCGCGCAAGCGCACGGCTGCGTTCTCGAGATCGACTTCGTAGCGATACCAGCAGAGCTCCCAGATGACGAGGATGTCGATCAGTCCCTGCTCATCGCTGGCCCCCGCGTGGACATAGGGTGCTCCGAGCGAGCGGATCACGCCCGCGATCGTGCGCGAGAATCCGCTGGCGTTGAACAGGCCGAGTGCGTGGGCGGCCTGCACCTGCGCGTCAGTCGGCACCGCTTGGACGTGGTGGGGCAGGTCATCGCTGGGCTCGCCCGCCGCCACCACCTCGCTGGGGGGCGCTGGATGGCTGTCCTCGGGCCGTGAGCGCCAGCGGCCGACGAGTGACCGCGCACGCTCAGTGTGGGCGGTCGGGGCCGCCGCGGATTCGCCGCCGTCACGGATCCAGCCCTGCCTTTGCGCCCGCCCCGTGCACAGGTCGCACACGTCGCGCTGGGTGTGCCCGTCGTAGAAGCTGACCGGGTGCTCACCGCGCAACAGCGACCGCCGGCAGACCTCGCACAGCACCGGTTCTTGAGAGGTGTGGAGCTCTCTGGTCGCCATCTGCTCAGCCTAGCGCGCCACGCGCGGGGAACGCGCGCACACTAGGCGTGCACAGGCTCGGCGTCCGCCGCCGCGAGCACCTTCGAGACGAGGTGGGTCGGAACTTCCTCGTAGCGCAGAAACTCCATCGTGTAGTCGCCCTGACCACCGGTGAGCGAGCGCAGGTCTGGCGCGTAGCCGAGCAGCTCGGCCATCGGCAGCTCGGCCTTGATCGCAGTCATCGTGCCGACCGGCTCCATTCCCTGCGGGCGGCCGCGGCGGCTGTTGAGATCGCCGATCACGTCGCCGACCGTGTCCTCGGGAACCGACAGCGTGACGAGCATCACAGGCTCTAGCAGCACGGGATCTGCAAGCTCGAGCGCCTGCTTCATCGCGAGCGCGGCGGCGAGCTTGAACGCGAGCTCGGACGAATCGACGGTGTGAAACGAGCCGTCGAAGAGCGTCACGCGGACGTCCTTGACCGGGTAACCGGCGAGCACGCCGTGCTCGAGGGCCTCGCGCGCTCCCTTCTCGACCGCGGGGATGAACGACCGCGGGATCGCTCCGCCCTTGATGCGGTCGATGAACTCGAAGCCGGCGCCGGCTTCACTCGGCTCGATCTCGATGTGACAATCGCCGAACTGGCCGCGTCCACCGGATTGCTTCTTGTGGCGGCCGTGGGCTTTTGCCGAGCGGCGAATCGTCTCCTGGTAGGGCACTCTGGGCGGCTTCAGCATGACGTCCGCGCCGAAGCGCGAATGCAAGCGATCGACGATCACTTCGACGTGCATCTGCGAAAGCCCGGCGACGATCTGCTCGCCGGTCTGCGGGTCGCGGTGCAGATCGATCGTCGGATCCTCTTCCTGGAGGCGTCGCAGCGCGGTGAACACCTTGTCTTCCTCGCCCTTCGCCTTGGGCTCGACCGCAAATGCCATGACCGGGGCCGGCAGCTGGTCGGCAGGCATTCGAATCGGTTCGTCACGCGCGGCCAGCCAGTCACCAGAGCGTGTCTCCTTTAGCTTGGCAACGCCGCCGATGTCTCCGGCGCCGATCTCATCGGCGTGCCCGTTCGTCTTGCCCGAGAACACGATCAGCTGGCCGACGCGCTCGCGCGCGTGAGTGCGCGTGTTCAAGAGCTGCGAGTCGCGGTGCATCACGCCCTGATAGACACGGAACAGGTTGATCCGCCCCGCATAGGGATCGGCGCGGGTCTTGAAGACGTAGGCAAAGAGCTCGCCGCCGTCCTCGGGCGCGAGCGTCACCTCCGGCAGCTCGAGCCCCCCGTGCTCCACGGGCGAGGGCAGGTCCTCGACGATCGCGTCGAGCAGTCGGTTGGTCCCGAGGTTCCGCGTCGCAACGCCACAGACGACGGGGAAGATCGAGCCGTGGTTGGTGCCGCGCCGTAGGGCGTCGACTATTTCGGCGTGCGAGACCGGTGAGCCCTCGAGGTAGCGCTCCATCAGCTCGTCGGAGACCTCGGCTACCTCGTCCATCAGCTTCTCGCGGTATTCCTCGGCCCGCGACTGGACGTCGGCGGGAATGTCGATCTCGGTCGCGTTGCCGCGCCCGGGTTGCTCGTAGGAGTACGCGCGCATGTCGACGAGATCGACGACGCCACTGACGTCGTGCTCGCCACCGATCGGAATCTCGGTTGCCACGACGTGCGGTCCGAATGCGCTCTTCAGGGACTCGAGCGTACGGAAGAAGTCGGCGCGCTCCCGGTCGAGCATGTTCACGAAGAGCATCCGCGCGATGTCGCGCTCCGCAGCCGCGTTCCACAAGCGCATCGTCGCGACCTCAACCCCCATCACGGCGTTGATCACGAAAATCGCGGACTCACAGACGCGCAGCGCGCCGAGCGCGTCGGCGACAAAGCTCGGCTCGCCGGGCGTATCGAGCAGGTTGATCTTTCGCCCCGACCACTCAAACGAGCTGACCGTGGCCGAGATCGACATCTGGCGCGCCTGCTCGTCGGGATCGACATCGGACGCCGTCGTCCCGTCGAGCACGCTGCCGAGTCGCGTGAGCGACCCCGCTTCAAACAGCAGAGCCTCGTTCAGTGAGGTCTTGCCTGCGCCGCGGTGGCCGACGAGCGCAACATTACGAATAGCCTCCGCATGGTGGCGCATGCCCTATCTCCTCTGCTCGGGGTGCGGTCAACATAGCGCGAATCCGCCCGAGTTTGGCGGGCGCTTAGCGTATCTGTGAAAGGTTCGAGCGGAGCCCGAGGACGGCCTTGGTGTGCAGCTGCGAGACGCGCGACTCGGTGACGCGGAGCACGTCGCCGATCTCGCGCAGGGTCAGGTTCTCGTAGTAGTAGAGCGCGATCACGAGCTTTTCCCGCTCGGGCAGCCGCGCGACAGCCTCGGCGATGCGATCGCGCACCTCGTTTTGATCGACGATCCGCTCCGGATCCGCGGCGGAATGATCGCGGAGCGTGTCGAGCAGCGAGACGCTGTCACCGCTCGAGTCCGACGAGGTCCAGAGCTCATCGAGCGCACTGATGGAGGAGTTGGCGATCTGGACCAGCGCGTCGCGGAACTCCTCGATCGTCAGCTCGAGCTCGGCGGCGAGCTCCTCCTCGGTCGGGACGCGTTGAAGTCGCGCTTCGAGCTTGACGTTCGCGCGCTCGATCTGGCGGGCGCGGGCGCGAACCGAGCGCGGCACCCAGTCGAGCGCCCGCAGCTCGTCGAGGATCGCGCCCTTGATCCGCGTGATCGCGTAGGTCTCGAAGCGAATCTCGCGACTCATGTCGAAACGCTCGATCGCCGAGATCAATCCTCCAAGGCCGTAGGAGATCAGGTCGGCCTCATCGATGTGCGCCGGCAGGCCGACGGCCATGCGTCCGGCGACGTATTTCACGAGCGGTGAGTAGGCGACGACCAGTCGTTCACGCGCGCGGCGGTCGCCCGACGTCTTGTAGCGTCGCCAAAGATCGCGAAGCTCGACCGCTTTTACGTTCGTCTGCACCACGTCTGCACCACGTCTCCAAGGCTTGGCGCGTCAGCGCCCTAGGCCCGCGGATGACTGCTCGCGTAAGCGCGCTTCAACCGCGCGGACTCTACCCGAGTGTAGACCTGCGTCGTCGAAATGCTCGAATGGCCGAGCATTTCCTGGATGGCACGAAGGTCGCCGCCACCGTCGAGCAGATGGGTCGCGAACGAATGCCGCAGGGCGTGCGGGTGCACCGTTCCGCCAAGACCGGCGCGCGTAGCCCACAGCCGCAGGCGTCGCCGCACGTCGGAAGTACACAGCGCGCGCCCGGATCGGGAGAGGAAAAGCGCCTCGTCGTCGTCATGTGCAAGCGCGGGACGCGCGCGCTCGAGATAGCGCGCGATCGCCGCCAGCGCCGGCTCGCCGACCGGCACAAAGCGGGTTTTTGAGCCCTTGCCCTCGACCCGCACCTGTTCGCCGTCGAAGTCCACGGCGCGGAGATGGAGGTTCACGAGCTCCTCGGCACGCAGGCCAGAGGCATAGGCGAGCTCGAACATCGCGCGGTCACGCACCTCGAGCGGCGTGTTTGCACCGATCCGGTCCAAGAGCCGCGACAGGTCCTCCGGGCGCAGGACGTGCGGCAGCGCGCGCGGCCGCTTTGGCAAGGTCATCAGGTCGGCGGGGTTCTGCGCCACCTCGCCGTGCTCGCGCAGCACGCGGTAGAGCGCGCGCAGTGATGCGATCTTGCGCGCAAGCGAGCTCGCCTTGAGCGCCGCTTGCGAGAGCGACGCGGCGTAACGGCGCAAGTCAGGCACGCCGACCGCAGCAGGCTCGAGCGAGCGCGCCGAGCACCAAGCAGCAAACTGTTCAACGTCGCCGCCGTAGGCGCGGCGCGTCTTCTCTGCGGCTGCCCGACGACGAAGGTCGGCATCGAGCTCCCGCAAAGCATGTTGCCAGCGTTCGCTCAGCGCCGACGCGGGTAAGGTGGCGCCGGAGGAAGACATCGTTGCTCCTTTCGGCGAGAGTTGCCATGCGACCTGCAACCTTTCGACCGCCTCAGATCGTGACAGCTCCCTGCGCGGCGCTCGACACAACGCGCGCGTACTTTCCGAGCACCCCGGTGAGGTCGGGGTTGGGCGGCGGCTGGTAAGCCGCAACGCGCTCTGCGATCTCCTCGTCGCTCAAGGCGACGTCGAGTCGTCGAGCGTCCACGTCAAATGTGACCTCGTCACCGTCGCGCACCGCTGCGATCGGTCCGCCACGGACCGCCTCTGGTGCCACGTGCCCGGCCATCAGACCATGGGTGGCGCCGGAGAAGCGCCCGTCGGTGAGAAGTGCGACCTCCTCCCCGATCCCGGCGCCGCTGATCGCCGCGGTCACCGAGAGCATCTCACGCATGCCCGGACCACCGGCCGGCCCCTCGTTGCGGATGACAACCACGTCGCCGGGCTGGATGCGACCGTGTGTGACAGCGTCCATCGCCGCCTCCTCGCCCTCGAAGACGCGCGCCGGGCCGCGCTGGAAGCGACGCTCGTGGCCGGCCAGCTTCACGACACAACCGTCCGGCGCGAGATTGCCGCGCAGGATCGCAAGGCCGCCGGTCGCCTTGAGCGGATTACTCAGCGGGCGGATGACCTCCTGACCCGAGCTCTCATGCGCCGCCGCAGCGATCTCGCCGATCGTCTGTCCGGTGACCGTCGGCGCGTCGCCGTGCAGTAGGCCGGCCTCCAGGAGACGCTGCGCGAGGACGGCGACGCCCCCCGCGGCATATAGGTCGGTGGCCACAAAACGCCCACCGGGCTTTAGGTCACAGAGCAGGGGCGTGCGCTCGCTGATCCGGTCGAAGTCATCGATTTCAAGCTCGATGCCGGCTTCGCGGGCGAGCGCCAACAGATGCAACACGCCGTTGGTGGATCCGCCGCTGGAGGCGATCGCCGCGATCGCGTTTTCAAGCCCCTCGCGCGTGATGATCTCGCTGGGAAGCAGGCCGCGCCGCAAGACGTCGACGACGAGCCGGCCGGTCGCGCGCGCGGCCTCGGGCTTCGTGAGCTCCTGCGCGGGCATCAGCGAATCGCCGATCGGCGAGATCCCGAGCATCTCGAATGCCATCGCCATCGTGTTGGCCGTGAAC
>Ga0182015_10001998_pt1 | contig 25650 bp, 20 predicted proteins | sample 712P3MmetaG_FD_120478 | JGI IMG/M metagenome (GOLD analysis project Ga0182015, IMG submission 120478) | Permafrost microbial communities from Stordalen Mire, Sweden - 712P3M metaG | ecosystem: Environmental > Terrestrial > Soil > Wetlands > Permafrost | place: Sweden: Stordalen | collected...
CACCAACTGGTATTCGCCATCCTACAGCCCGCGGACCGGGTTGTTCTACATTCCATCGTGGGATAAATATTCGTCGGTATTCGTGAAGGTTCCCACCGATTACACGGAGGGGAGGCGGTACGTGGGGACGTCGCCCAGGTCGGTAGTGGGACTGCAAGGCGCGGCCGTCAATCAGCGTAAAGAGGAAGAAGGCTACGGCGCGATTCGCGCCATCGATCCCAAGACCGGCGAGCAGAAGTGGGAGTTCAAGATGCTGGATGTTACTGATGCCGGCGTCCTGACCACGGCCTCTGATCTGTTGTTTTCGGGCGGGCGCGAGGGATACTTCTATGCGCTGGATGGGCGCAACGGCGAGTTACTGTGGAAGGCCAACGTAGGCGGCGGTGTGGCCTCAGGCCCGATCTCTTATGCGGTCAACGGGAGGCAGTATATCTCGGTGACCGCCGGTAGTTCGTTGCTGGTGTACGCGCTGAAACAGTGAGCGTAACTGCGGCGGCCCGTGGGATAATTTGATGGACGAGACGAGAGGGAGGACAGATGCATAAGGTCGCGATGATCCTGTGCGCGATGAGCGTTTCTCTCACAGCGCAGTGGCCGAATCACCGAACCCCGGGATTGCCCCAAGCACCCGACGGTAAGCCCGACCTCTCGGCCGCCGCCCCGCGATCCGCGGACGGCAAGCCGGACTTGTCCGGAGTCTGGCGGGTAAAGCAATCAAGTTATCTGACCTACGTCACCTCGGACCTCAAACCGGAAGAGATACGGCCCTGGGCCGCGGCGCTGTACAAACAGCGTGCGGATGATTATCGCAAGGACTCAGACGGAATCGCTTGTCTCCCGCCAGGCCCGAAGGCCGGCATTTCGGGACTCGCTTTCCCGATGAAGATCGTTCAAACATCCAACCTGGTCGTGGTCCTTTACGAATATGAGGTCATTTATCGCCAGATTTTTACCGATGGCCGTGCCCTGCCCGAAGATCCCAACCCGACCTGGATGGGCTACTCGATCGGACACTGGGACGGAGATACCTTGGTAGTCACAACCGCTGGCTATAATGACCGGACCACGCTCGATCTGGGCGGGCATCCCCACACGGAAGCATTGCGCGTCACGGAACGCTTCCGCCGCCGCGATGTTGGCCATATCGACCTCCAGGTGACACTCGACGATCCCAAGGCGTACACCAGATCGTGGACGCTTCCTATCGAGCTCGATCTGATGCCGGATGGGGAACTGATTGAGTACGTCTGTGAAAACGAGCGCGATGCGCCACACCTGGTCGGCAAGAGCGGGGAGGAGTTTCGCGTTCCTCGCGAGGCCCTGGCTCAGTACGCCGGCGCGTACGGATCACCCGCATCGCCTGCCGACATAGTAGTCTCCTTGGACGGGAGCAGTTTTACGATCAATACGGGCGGAGGTGGGAAGATCCCGCTCGTCGCGCACTCGGAAACCAGCTTCACCATGGAGGGAACCGGTGTGGATTTCGTCAAGGATGCAAACGGCGCGGTCACCGCGATGATCCAGCACTGGGTGGAAGGCGATCGGTACTTCGCCCGCAAGAAGTAGGTGACCAGCAAATCTCGCGAGTTCCGCTTTATTGCGGCTCGCCATTTATGCGAACGCCTCCCGGACCCGCGATTGTCTTGGGAGGAGGTGGCCCGTTGAGCGGATTCAACCGTCCCCCGAGCTTGAAACTCCAGACCAGATCGCCTCTAGCTTCCGTTGAGCCGTCCCGGCTCCCTCCAGCCGCGATGGCAATGTACTGTTCACCGTCAATCTCGTATGCCGCAGCCGGCGCATCCGCGCCGAAGCCAGTCTGGAAACGCCAAAGTTCCTCGCCGGTCTTGGAATCGAATGCGCGAAAGAAACCATCGGAGCCGCCGTGGAGAATCAGTCCTCCGGCGGTAGCCAACAGCCCGCTTCCGAAGCCGGCCGGGTAAGGGACTTCGCTCTGCCACACGCGCTTGTTGGTGCGGGAATCCAGCGCGGTGATTAAACCATACTCGCGAGTCCCCTCGATCGGAATTCGCGTGGCGAGGTTGAACTGGCGCGTCGCCACTTCGGTGGCGAAGAACAAATATCCAGATTGCGGGTCGTAAGCGCCGGGCGCCCAGTCGCCCGCAGCCGACGGTTGTGCGATCTTCGTGTCGCTCCACGCGGGCGTGAACATGCAGCCTTGCTGGTAGCCTTTGACCGGCTCGCCGCATTGGGGCGCGGTCGGATCGCCAGATGGGATGGGCTGCGTGGCTACGGTCTTCTGTCGCGGTTCTTGCGGAACAGGCTTTTCTTCGATATCGAGCAGTGGTTTTCCCGAAACACGATCCAGGATATAGACCCAGCCTTGCTTGGAATGGGCCGCGAGAGCGTGCCGCACTTCTCCGTTGTAGGTTTGGTCGAACAAGATGAGCGGCGTGGGCATGTCAAAATCCCACAGATCGTGATGCACCGCCTGATAGTGCCAGCGATAGCGGCCTGTCATCGCGTCCAGCGCCACAACGGAGTCCGTGAACAGATTATTTCCGCCGCGGGTGGAACCGTTGTAATCCGGCCAGGGATTTCCCGTGTTCACATAAAGGAGTCCCAGGTCCGGATCCAGCGCTGGCTGCACCCACATGGCTCCGCCACCTGTCTTCCAGGACTCGCCTTCCCAAGTGTCGTTGCCAGGCTCGCCGGGCCCAGGTATCGCCCACCAGCGCCAGACTTCGCTGCCCGTCTTAGCATCGTGCGCGGTCAAGCGTCCGCGCAAGCCGCCATCCCCACCTGAGATGCTCATGTACACCAAACCCTTGTAGTAGAGCGGTGGCGCGGTGATGTACTTGCGGAAGCTCTTGGGAACATCTTCGCCCAGTTCGTGCTTCCAAAGCAGCTTTCCGGTCTTTTGATCGAGAGCCAGCAAATAAGTCACGGGCTCAGGACGGCCCGTCGCGGGCGCGGGCTTGCGGATGTCGGTTAGCACGCCAAAAACCATTCCATCTCCGAGCCCTACTCCGCGCTTGGCTTTGTTGTCGGGCGTCTTCGGATCGGCTTCCGGGCGAAATTCCCAGATGATCGTGCCGGTCTTTGCGTCGAGCGCGAAGATGTCCTGCTGGCCGGTGGTGATGTACATCACGCCGTCCTTGACCACGGGCGTGGCTTGCTGCGAAAATCCAGCGCCGAACCCCGAGCTCAAGCGCGCCATCCAGGCCCCCTTGAGAGTCTTCACGTTCGAGCGGTTTATTTGTGAAAGTCTGGAGAACCGCGTGTTTCCCCAATCGCCGCCCACCAAAGGCCATTCGGCGGCTGCTGGTTGTTGGTAGCTGGTTGTTTGACCTGAGGCAATCCCACCGATTACTAGCAGCAGGAGTGGGAGACTCTCGCGCAGTTGCATATTGTGGCCTGGTCCTATTCGTAGTACTCGGGAGATTTCTTCAGTTTGCGATTGCCGATCATGTCGTGCTGAATCCAGAGCTGGGCTCCGGTTGTTTTAATGAGGGCTTCGATCTTGGCCCTCGAAGCAACATACTGCGCATTGCTGCCCGGCGGAAATGTGTGAAATTCCCGTTCACCCGGAAAGTGGTAAAGGTCACCACTCAGCAGCACGGGACCCGTTTTGGGGAGCCTCACCAGGAGACATTGATGGCCTGGTGTGTGTCCAGGCGTCGAAATGAGCGTGACGGTTGCGTCGCCGAATACGTCATAGTCCCCGTCGATGATGATCGTCTTACTATCCTTCAGCTTGATGAATTGGTCCGGCCGGACCGACGTCGTAGCAGCGACACCATCACTGAACATAAAGTCGCGCTCGGCCTTCTGAACGATCCAGGTCGAACCCGCATAGTCGTTCCCGTTGCCGGAATGGTCACCATGCGCGTGGGACATAGCCAAGTAGGTAATGTCGGCGGGCCCGTATCCGATCGCAGCCAATTGGCTTCGCAAGGATTTGTCAATCTTGTCGTGCTTCGCGCCTCCGCCCTCCGGACGATCGTAAATCATGTCGTTCAGTCCGGTTTCCCACAATAATGTTCCCTTCGGATGAACGATGAGGAAACACGGATCGGACATGTCGACGGACCCAACCTGTTCTCGCGTGAGACCGTACGCGGCAGGATCCCGGTCCTTCAAGGTCGCGCAATCGAACACATACATCCGCATTGATGGCGGGCTTTGGGCGTAGAGACCAGCGCTCGCCAGGATCAGTGCCGTTATGATTCGCGTCATTCTCTTGCACCGTGGAGTATATCTCAAACGATAGAATTGTTGGAACCATCAAAGGAGAGTGTGGCCATGACTAGAATTGTTCCAACGCTTCTGTTATTCGGTTTCCTCGTAAACGCTCAGGATCGAATGCCCCCGATCCCTGCCGAAAAGATGACGGAGGCTCAGAAGAAGGCTGTTCAGGATTACAAGGACTTGCGCAAACAGGATCTGACTGGGCCACCCTGGTCGGTAATCCTGCGGGTTCCCGATCTTGTGGTTCCTTCGCTTCAAATGCGCCTGCACAATCTAAACAACAGCGCCCTCACACCGAAGCTCACCGAGTTTGCCATCATGATCGCCGCACGGTATTGGACCAATAACTACGAGTGGGCTGCCCACAGCACTCTCGCCGGCAGGGCGGGGCTCAGCCCGGCTATCCTGGCGGCCGTAGCCGATGGGCGGCGTCCAGAACACATGGCCGACGACGAAGCACTGATCTACGATTTCTGTACCGAGCTCTTGCACAACCAAAGCGTCAGCGATCCCACCTATGCCAGTATGCTGGCGAAATTCGGCGAGGCGGGTATCGTCGAAGCTGCGAGTCTCGAAGGATACTACACCTACCTGTCCATGATCATGAATACGGCGCGTTCACCGCTGGCGCCCGGCACCAAGCCAGCGCTAGCGTCGTTCCCGAAATAGCGGCCGGCACAAGCTTCTCGCCGCTGGCCGTTACGCTTGCATTGATGTTACCTCGGCGTTAGCATGTGAAGGCGTTGGCGGACGCGGGTTAAGACAACAGGAGGCGACGGGAATGCCCAGCCGTCGGGAATTCATTCAGCGCGGAATTGCAGCTTCAGTGTTGGCGGCGTGCCCGCTGACCTCTCGTCTGGCGCTGGCCGGCAGCAGCAGTGGGAAAACGTACCGGCTCTTCAAGGTGGTCTTCGATCAGACCTTTGCCGAGGGGGCGGCGTTCGGAGCCGAAGCCGTCAGCCGGGGCGCACCGGCGCGCGCCGTTGGAAGTAACGCCGGCAGCGTCTGGATGAACGAAATCGAACCGCGCTGGAAACGCGGTCCGGCTGTAATAGCCGGTCTAACCGGCCGCGCCTCCCTGTTTTGTCTGGAGCTGCTGGCGCGCGACTACGGGATGGGCGTGGTATATCGCGCTGAACACTCGCCGACTGGCGACGGCGGCATCCGCCATGTCATCACTGGCCCTGAAAGCCTTTCAGAATGGCAGGCAGAATCGAAGACCCGCCTTACCGCGGCCGGCCAGTGCTGGAGCGCCGTTGCCGCTCGGATGGTGATGAATTGCCCGGAGACTCTGGAGCCGGATCCAAGTATCGGCCTGCTGGATCTGGCGCAGCCGGCCGGAATCGCCGGGCCCTCACTGTTTTCCTGGGTGATCGCGCCGGCCAAGCGGCCGGGTGTATTGGGCGAAAGGGCCAAGCGAGGATAAGCATGCCACAACCGCCAAAAGGGATGAGCGATCGAGATTTCCAGGCAGCGCTCCGGCGCATTCGCGAGGTCGCCGGAAGCGAGTGGGTGTTCAGCAGCGATGAGGACGTCGAGCTTTATCGCGACGCATACTCGCCGCTCTGGGGCGAAGAAGAGGAGCGGGTTGCCTCGGCGGCGGTGGCGCCAATCTCAGTCGAAGAGATTCAAGCGATCGTCCGAATCGCCAACGAATACCGGCTGCCGCTGTATCCGATTTCGACGGGCAAGAACCTGACCTATGGCGGTTCGGCGCCGGTGTATTCGGGCAGCGTCGTCCTGGACCTGAGGCGCATGAATCGAATTCTCGACGTGAGCCTTCGGGACAGGAGCTGTCTGGTTGAGCCAGGCGTCAGTTATTTCGATCTGTATCGCCACCTCCGCCAGGAAAAGATACCGCTCTGGATCGACACCGCGGACCCGGGCTGGGGCGGTCTGATCGGCAACTCACTCGATCACGGCGCTGGCTACACCGCGTCCGATTTTCGCGACCATTTCGACGCGCACTGCGGCATGGAGATCGTGCTCGCCTCGGGCGAGGTGGTGCGCACCGGCATGGGCGCGAATCCCAACGCCAAGACCTGGCAGGTCTTCAAGTACGGCATGGGGCCGTGGGTGGACGGGATCTTCTCGCAATCGAATTACGGGATCGTCACCAAGATGGGCTTTTGGCTCATGGAGGAGCCCGAAGCGGCCCTGATGGTGAACGTGACGGCGCCTCGACGCCAGGACATCGTTCCTTTGCTCGATATCCTCACGAGCCTCATATATTCGCATACGATTCTGTCTGAGCTGCAGGTCATGAGCCCGATCATGAATGGCTCGCCGGATCCAGAGCTGGTTCGGCTCAGAGTAGCGGGCGCGGGCGCGACGGATCAGGAATGGGCGCGCTACGTGGAGAGCAGGAATCAGCCTTGCTGGGCTGCGTCGTTTTGTTTCTACGGCGCGCCGAAAGTGATCGCGGCGTCCTGGGAGCACACCAAGGATCGGCTCGCGGTCATTTCAGGCGTGCAGTTCCGTGAGACCGCGTCTTACACATTCCCGCTGACCGACGAACAAGTCGACGCTGTCGCCGACAAGCCACGCCTCGGCATTCCGTCGCTCAATCTCTTCGGATCGCGCAATTCGCCCACGGCGAGGCCGAGCGAAGGCCATCTCGACTTCTCACCGATGGTGGCGCCGCGGGGAGAGGAATTGCTGGCGCTCACCAGCGTCACCGGGAAGGTTTACGCGGACATGGGCCTGCCGCCCCCGTTCGTCGGCGGATGGATCTACCACCGGCGTGGCATGATCGTTTTTCATCCGGTCAGCACGTACCGCAATGCCGAAGACAACCAAAAAACGCGAGCCTTGTTCGAGCGTCTGGTGACCGCGTGTGCGGAGGGCGGTTGGAACACCTACAGGATTCACGCCAACTTTCAGGCGCTCGCGATTCAGACCTATGGCTTCAACAACGGCTCGCTGCATCGGCTGCACGAAACGCTCAAGGACGCGATTGACCCGAACGGCATTCTATCTGCCGGCCGGTACGATATCTGGCCGAAGCACCTGCGGGAGAAACGCGCATGAAACAGGCTCTGGTGACATTGGCGATGGCCGCCGGCGCACTGGTGGTAATGACAGCGAGTGCAGTTGCCCAGCAGGCGAGCTTCCCGGCTCCCGCATGGAGCCGAACCACCGCCGCCGCGCAGAACCGCGGTTCCCTCACCGAACGCGGCGCCGCGGTGTTCAACAACTGGTGCACTGTCTGTCACGGCAAGGACGTAAAGAACGCGCCAGGAACGCAATCGCTTCAATACAAGTACCAGGGAAAGTTGCCGGCGGCGCTGGAGGAGCGGCGGGATCTCACTGCCAAGTCCGTCAAGTTCTACGTGCGAAAAGGCGTGGCCACGATGCCCTTCTTTCGGAAGACCGAGATCGGCGATGCTGATCTCGACGCGTTGGCCGCCTATCTGTCGCAAGGGAAGCCGTAGGGTCCTATGCGATCCGAAGCAAGGTTGATCCTGGCCGCGGTCGCCACGCTGCTGCCTCTTCTTTCGCAGACACGGGACCGCGCGGACGACTGGCCAACCTACAACCATGATTTGGCTGGAACACGCTTCTCGCCGCTGGCGCAAATCAATACGGCGAATGTCGGGAAGCTCGCGCTGGCGTGGTCGTATTATACGCCGGACATCCAGGGCCAGCCGCGCGGCGGTGGAATCAGCGGCGAGCCCGAGATCACACCGCTGGTCATCAACGGCGTCATGTACCTGACCGCGCGCGATCGCGTGGTCGCACTCGATCCGGAAACCGGCCAGGAAATCTGGAGTCATCCCATGGAGAGCGGCCAACTCGCTTCGCCTCGCGGCGTAGCCTATTGGCCGGGTGACCGCAGCAATCCGCCGCGCATCATTTTCACGGCCGGCCAGCCTAGCTTGGACGGCTATCGACGGTTGATCGCGCTCAATGCGAACACCGGCAAGGTCGATCCGGGCTTCGGCAAGGAAGGCGAAGTGGATATGGCTGTGGCCTACCGCGGCGCGCCCACAATATACAAGAACGTGATCATGCTGGGAGCCTTCGCCCTGGAGCATCAGCCACTCGGCAATCCCGGCGACTCGCGCGCCTATGACGCACGCACCGGCGCAAAGCTGTGGGACTTCCATTCGGTGCCGCGTCCGGGCGAGACTGGCCACCAGACCTGGGAAGGCGACAGTTGGAAGGATCGCTCCGGCACGAACATGTGGGGAGTGCAAGCCACCGTGGACGAGCAGCGTGGCATCGTCTACATGCCTTTCGGCGCGCCATCTTCCACTTACTACGGCGGCGATCGCCACGGTGACAATCTGTTCGGCAACGCGCTGGTTGCCATCGATGCCGAGACCGGCAAGTACAAATGGCATTTCCAAGTGGTTCATCACGACATCTGGGATTACGATTTGCCTCCCGCGCCGGGGCTGATCGATATCGTGCGCAACGGGAAGACGATTCCAGCACTCGCGCAGGTGGGCAAGACCGGCTACATGTTTATTCTTGACCGCGTCACAGGCAAGCCAGTTTTTGGCGTCGAGGAGCGTCCGGTGCCGGCCGGCGACGTTCCCGGCGAGTGGTATTCGCCCACGCAGCCGTTCCCGTTGAAGCCGCCGCCGCTGGCGCGCGTCACCTTCACGCCTAGCGACATGGTGACAGAGGCAGACACGAATGCCGAGCATGTCAAAGCTTGCCAGGAGCTGATGGAAAGAAGTGGCGGTCTTTATAGCAAGGGAATCTACACGCCGTGGCTTTTCCGGGCCGACGGTGCGCCACCCCGCAGCACCATCGCTTTCCCGGGATTCACCGGCGGCACCAACTGGGGCGGCACGGCTACGGACCCTCGGTCGGGCTATGTGTATTTGTTCTCGGAGGACTTGGCCAACATTGGTTGGATCCAAAAATACCCGCAGGGCTACCACGATGCGGGTCTGAACGAGACCAGCACGCTGCAGTACGATCGCGGCAGCGAGTCCGGGCCAGGTCCGGGACAGCGCTTCGCGGCGAAGGTCAACGGTCCCGATGGCAAGCCAGTAGTGGGTGAAACGTGGCCTTGCCAAAAGCCGCCCTGGAGCCGTCTTATCGCGGTGAACGCGAACACGGGCGACATCGCGTGGCAAACCACTGTGGGCGTCACCGATGAGTTGCCCGAGAGCAAGCGGAACACGGGACGGCAAGGCACCGCGGGTCCTATTGTGACAGCGGGAGGCCTGGTGTTCCTGGGCGCCACCAACGATGCCCGCTTTCGCGCGTTCGACGCCAAAACCGGCAGAGAGCTGTGGGTAACGAAGCTGGAGTACACGGCCAATGCGGTTCCGATCACGTATCGGGGCAAGAGCGGAAAGCAGTACGTCGCCGTGATGGCGGCCGGTATTCCCGGGGCCGGGGCCGTGCAAGGTCATCAAGGTTTGATGGTGTTTGCGTTGCCCTAGCAATCGAGGTGATTATGAGACCGTACTCGGTTCTTCTCCTGGTCGGGTTGGCCGCGCCAAGCGTCGCGCAACAGCCCATGGTCTTCGACACCTACACGCCTGGGCCGTGCTCGCCGAACGGACAACCGCACGGCGGGTGCCCTCCGGGTACGCTGCATCGAATCCGCGTGGTTCCTCTTGCGACTGGGTTGGACCGCCCCTGGCACATCGCGTTTCTGCCGGATGGCCACGGCATGCTGGTCACCGAAACACCCGGACGATTGCGAATGATCCGCGACGGCGTGCTCGACCCAAAGCCGGTCTCGGGCTGGCCGGTAACGTCCCTGAATGCGCAAACCCTCAACTCGGTCCTGGTCCATCCGCAATTTGCGCAGAATCATTGGGTGTATCTGTCGTACTCAAAAGGCGACGATCAGAAGCGTACAACTTTGGCGCTGGCGCGCGGACGTCTGGACGGCATGACGCTCACCGACATCCACGATATTTTCGTGGCTGACGCCTGGGAACCCGGCGGCGCACTGGCCGGCCGAGCTGCATTCGGCCCCGATGGCATGGTGTACCTGGCGGTCGGCGACCGCGACCGATTTGTGACCACTGATGACAGCAGCGCGCGCATGCTGGCGCAGGATCTCGGCAACGATGCGGGTAAAGTACTGCGGGTCCGCGACGACGGCGGCATTCCAGCCGACAATCCGTTTGCCGGCCGCGCGGGCGCTAAACCGGAAATCTATACCTACGGTCATCGCAACGTGTACGGATTCGCGTGGCACCCCGACACTGGGGCTCTATGGTCGTGCGAGATTGGCCCGATGGGCGGCGACGAACTCAATATTCTCCAGCCAGGCAAGAACTACGGCTGGCCGCTGGTATCATTCGGGAAGATTTACAACGGCAATCACGCGTCGGAGCAATCGTACTACCGGCCTGGGATGGAAATGCCGGTCATGTTTTGGATGCCCGCCATCAGCCCCTCCAGCCTTATCTTTTACACTGGCGACAAGTTCCCGTACTGGAAAGGGCACCTGTTCGTGGGCGCGCTGAATGGCCAGCAACTTCAGCGCATCGCCTTCAATCAACCTCCACCGCAAGTAGAGCGTCGCGAATCGCTGCTCACCCAGCTTGACGCGCGAATCCGCGACGTGCGGCAAGGTGCTGACGGATATATCTACGTCGCGACGGAAGCCGCGGAAGATACCACCGGCTTCCCCAACCCTCGATACGGCCAAGGCGCCGCTCCAGGCCCTCGGCACGGGATGGTCCTGAGGATCGAGCCCGCCGAGTGATCTAATTTGCCACCAGATGCCGGGCGTCTTTTTCATTGTCCATGCAGAAGAACTCGAGCAGGTCTGTATCGACTACACGCGACTGATTCACCCAGATGGTCCATGGCTTGGTGTACGCCTTGGGATCATCGATAGTGACATCAATTTCCAGACTCCCGAAGGTGGGACTGTGAAATCGCTCCGTTACCATGGCGGCATCCGTCAGAGGCGTGCCGCTAATGTCGAGCCATAGGCCATCTCTGAAGCCATTGGTCTGGACCACCAGCGTGTCCCCTTCCCACTTCCCCGTCGAGTATCCGTAAAAGGACGGTTGCGGGTCGACCGGCAACGGGCGCCCATCCGTAAAGATTTGCCGGTACACCGTGTCGCGCTCATATAGAATCACCATTAACCCCGGAAGCTGGAGAACTTTTCGGGGATAGGGATGCAGGTGCATTTTGACGGTTCCCAGCGGCTGGCAATGACCATCCGGGTCGTCCTTGTTATTCACCGCTCGGCGCGCTTTCACCAGGTCAGCCGCCCACTTTTGAAAGGGCAGGCCATCTTTGATCCACTTGCTGATATCGGCGAACTGCGGGTCAGCTCCACCGGACGCGGGTTGCCACAGACCGGATAGATCCGGTTTGCCGTCCGGCGTGCGGGGTGCGGGCGCGGAGAGATCCGGCCTGCCGTCCGGTGTGCGAGGGATACCGGGCGTAGGGTAGTTCAACCACTGTGCCGGCGCAGTAAACGCGAACAGAGTAGCCATGGCGACAGCACCAATCACTTTGCACATCGTCTTCTATTCCTCCGGCGCGAACGCCAGTAGAACATTGCCCGCGATGCCACCATTGCGCGCGTAGCCCGAGTTCACGAACAGCATGCCTCCGGCGATCACCGGACCGGCACCATCGAGAGAACCACCCTTGCCGCGCACTCCGTTTGCGGTCTCATAATCGCGCACCGTGTTGAAGTCCCACAGCACTCGGCCGTCCTCGGTGGCGAAGGCGCGCAGGTGCCCGTCGTCCGATCCGGAAAACACGACGCCGGGAATGGCGGTCACCGCCGCGGGTTGCGCCGGACTGCATTTCGGCGCCGATCCGCACGGCTGCGGCGCCGCGTACCAAATCTTTTCACCGTCCGATATGCGAAGCGCGGTGAGCCCGCCGCCCTGTGTGGGATCGGGCGGTAATCCTACCAGAACAACCGTACCTGGCGGGGCCTTCCTCGCCAGATCGGAAACCGCTGCGTAGACCTTCTGCCCATCGCTGGCCATGCCCCATTGCACACCGCCATTGGTGCCACCTTTGCCAACGCGAGTCTGCCAAAGAATCGCGCCTTTGCGATCCGGGTCAAGAGCATAAACCACGCCCGACTTCTGTCCCGCAAGCAATATCTCTCGGCCGTTCGGGAGTTTCTCAATGAGGACCGACGACCCGAAGTCGTAGTCCGGCCCCGGACACTTGCCCGTGCAGGAGCCGCTGAACACGTCGCCGGGCGTCACTTGTTTAGACCATACGATTCGTCCGCTCTTCAAATCCAGCGCCAGAATCGAGTCGCTCATATCGGTGGCGGGAGTAGAGAAATTGTCGCCCGTCGCAACGTACAACAAACCGCGCTTGGCATCCAGCGTCGGCGATCCCCAGACGCTCGCGCCCGATGGACCAAAGGTTCCGACACCGCCCTTCTCGATTTGCTTCGGCGTCTCGCGAATGGTGTAGGTCTTCCACACCTCGGCTCCATCCTTGGCGCGCAGCGCCGTCACGCTGCCTCGGAACGTGCAACATGGGTAATCCGGATTGGTCGCACGAGTCTCTTCCCAGGAAGCGGCTGGGATGAAGATAATTCCGCCATAGACCGCGGCGGAGCCGGTTAACTTGGTGGACTCGTGCGGCTCGGGTTTCTTCTTCCACAGCAGGCGCCCGCTCTCGGCCTCTACCCCGTAAGCCCAGCCGATGAGATCCGTAAACACCAGCACGTGAGTCTTCCCGGTGGGGACCGCGGACATTGCCGCTCGCACTGGTCCGTCGGCCTGGTAGACCCAGCGGATGCAGCCCGAATCGGTGCTCAGCGCTTGCACCGCGCCGCCCGCGCTGCCAATGAACAGCGTGTTTCCAAGAACGGTGGGTGCGCCGAACGCGGTCACATCGCCATCGAAACCATAGGCCCACTTCAGCTTGAGCTTGCCCACTTGATCCAGCGTGATGCCGCTCGAGGTCGCGTAGCGCGTGTTCGAGAGGTCGGGCCCCCAGCCGTTCCACACAGGATTCGGAGACGCGCCAATGTTCACGGTGCGGTCCGCGCAGTAGGCCTGCTGGGGCACCGGCGCATCCGGCCGTTGGACACCCAGGTAGCTCGCGACCGCCTCGCGCTCCTCGCGATTGAGAGGATTGGCAATGTTAACCATGACTCCAAAATCCAGCGTTCGCAAAATTCGCGCGACGGACAACTGCTTCAGCGCATCACGAGGCGGAACTGTTTCACTCCCAGAGTCGTGGCAAGAGGCACAGCGCCGTTGATACACTGCCTCGCCCGAGACTGCCGCCGCGCAAGGCAATGCCGCAATGACCGTCAGCAGCGCGAAGCTTCGGAAAATAGACCGATCAGGCACGCGGCCCATTTTACCTGAATCCAAGCGGGGATCGGTGCAGGTTATGAATCGCGCCGGATGCTCGGCGCAGACACGCTTGCCGAAGAACGCCGGAAGGCGAAATAAACTGGGACGCCTGTGAGGACAATCACGAGGCCGGGAAAAGTTGTCGCCGGACGATACACAAAAAGCATCGCCAGAATCAAAGCGGCGCTCAGGATGTAGAGCGCCGGCACCAAAGGATAACCCCAGGTGCGATAGGGCCGCTCGGCTTCCGGCCGTAGGCTTCGCAGGCGGAACACCGCCGCGATGGTCAGGATGTAGAACAGCAGATCGGCGGAAACAACGTAGTCCAGCAGATTGCTGTAGAGATTGCCGAACGTGCGGGTGGACGGATCGTAGGTGCGGACCAGAACCAGAAAGGCCGCCCATGCGCCTTGCATCCCGAGCGACGCGCCAGGTACGCGGGCTCGGTTGACCACGCCCGCGCGCCGGAAGAACAGGCCGTCGCGCGCCATGGCGAAATAAGCTCGGGCGCCCGCCAGGAGCAAACCGTTCATGCAACCGAAGGCCGAGATCATGATCACAATCGCCATCAACGCCGCGCCCACCGATGGAAAAACCACTTCGACCATGGCGGAGGCGACGCGATCCGAAGGCGCATGCTGAATTTTATCGAGTGGCAGCACCGCGGCGTAGGCGAAGTTAGCACCGACGTAAAGGGCGATAACCATGATCGTGCCAAAGGCCAGCGAAAGCGGCACGTTCCGGCGCGGATTCTTCACCTCGCCTGCGGTGAACGTAATGTTGTTCCAGCCATCGGCTGAAAACAGCGAGCCAACCTGGGCTATACATAGCGCGGCCACTAGTCCGAACAAGGTCTCTGGCGTGAGCCCGGGTGCTACGGGCGTGTAGCCCTGGGGCTGCCACAGGTTAGTGAAATTCGACTTGGCAGCCACACTCCATCCCACGATTCCCACAACGATCACGCCGAGAAGAGCGGCTAGTTTGGCGGACGTGAAGGTGTTTTGAACCAGCTTGCCGTAATCGATCCCGCGCGCGTTACTCCAAGTCAACAACGCGATAATCGATACGCCGATCAGCTGGGCCGTGGATAGCGAAACGGCGTAGTTGCTGCTCAAATGGATGGGAGAAATCAGGTACGCATTCTCGGAGATGCGCGGCCACAGAATACCCAAGTATCGAGCGAACCCGACACCCACCGCCGCAACGGTTCCGGTCTCGATGACGAGGAATAACGTCCAACCGTACAAAAACCCGCACATGGGGGACCAGGCCTCGCGCAGATACACGTACTGACCTCCAGCCCGCGGCATCATCGCCGCCAACTCGCCGTAGGACAAAGCAGCGGCGATGGTCAACAAACCGGTAATCACCCAGGACGCGAGTAGCCATCCCACGCTGCCCACCTGGCGCGCCATGTCAGCTGCGACGATGAAAATTCCGGCTCCAATCATGGAACCGGCCACGATCATTGTCGAGTCGAAGAGACCCAAGCTTTGTTTGAGACCGGCGCTGTTCATGGGGCTCAGGTCAGTCCAGTTCGCTTAGCGCGCGGCCCAGCGCCTCGACCAGTCCATCCAGCTCGGCCTCGCCCATGGGCGTCGATAAGCAACCAAAAATTCCGCGTGGCGAGAGGATGAAGCCGTACTCCAGCATCGTGTGACACAGGTCGCTGTAGACCGGGTTGGTGCGCGAGAAACCGCGCAGCGATCGGAAGTCGATCAGTTCCTCCGTGGTGAGGTGCGCTAGAAACATCGATCCTGCGCCACATACTTGAGCGGATCTCCGAGTATCGCGAAACAGACGGCGCAGACCATCCCGAACGTATTCACCTAAGTGATTCAGCCGGTCAAACGCCTCAGGCGTCATCTGCCGCATGGTTTCGAGACCGGCCGCGATGGTCACCGGATTCGCATTGAAGGTTCCACCATGATGCACCTTGAGCGCTCCAGTATGGTCGAAAACGGACATTATGACCCGCGATCCCGCCACGGCGCCAACGGGAAATCCGCCGCCGATGATCTTTCCGAAAGTCGCCAGATCGGGCGTGATGCCGTAGGTGTGAAAGGCGCCATGATAGTCGAGACGGAAATTCAGGACCTCATCGGCGATCAGGAGAATTCCGTAGCGCTTGGTCTCTTCGCGTAACCAGGGCAGGAATCCCGAGCGAGGCGCAATCATCCCGATACCCAGAGGCATGGGATCCACCAGCAGAGCGGCCAGATCGTTCTTGTTCCGCTCGATTAGTTCGCGGCAGGCTTCCGGCCGGTTCCACGGCAGCACCACCACATCGCGCGCCACGCTCGCGGGCGTGCCGGGTTCGGTGATGGACGCGGGAGCGTCTGCCTCGCCCCAAGCGTCCGGCGTTGGACCTTCGCTGACTTCCGCGTAGTCGTACATGCCATGATAGGCGCCTTCGAACTTCGCGATCTTGTGTCTGCCAGTAAAGGCTCGGGCCGCTTTGATCGCCAGCATCACGGCTTCGCTTCCGGAATTGCAGAACCGGATCTGCTCCACATAGGCGACGCGTGCCGCGAGCAACTCCGCCAGCTCGACCTCTTCCGGCGTCGGCATGGTGAACGCGGTTCCCAGCGCGGCGCGGCGTTGTACCGCCTCAGTCACCTGGGGATGCGCGTGCCCAAGAATCAATGACGTGTAGTTGTTGAGGAAGTCGACGCGCTCCTCGCCTTCGACATCTGTGATACGGCAACCGCTGCCGCTGCGCGCGTAAATCGGGTAGGGAGCAAGCGCGACGGAGTGCCGCGTGTTGCCACCGGGCATCACCCGGGAGGCCCGCTCATAAAGCTGCCGCGACAATGCGTCCGGCCCTCGGTATTTCGCTAGCAACTCAGCCTCCCGCCTGACGCAATTCCGCCAGCATGCGGCGAAGCGCGTTCTCAATCCGCGCTATCTCTTGGGCCACCCGCGCCGGATCTTTCAACCGAATGGCTTCCGCCAATCCAGGCAAGGGCTGGCCATCGTACAACGAGTAAATGTTCCAGCCGTAGATGACGTGCCGATACCAATGCTCGGCTGGGCTACCGCTCTCGTCCAGCAGGTCCTGCTCCAGGTGCGTTAGCCGATCGTTCAATGACGGGGTGGACGCATCCGGCCAGCGTCCGCTTTCCACATTTTCGTCGATGCGCCGTTCCAAGGCCGTGGATCGAGTCGTAATCTCAGTAGCGAGCATCTTCGCGCTATCCAAATTGAGCGTCACAACACCCCACGTGCCCGCATCATCGAGAAACTCAGAGATTTTGTGCGCGTAATGCGAATATCGGTATGGAAGCACGGCGGCATCGGCCAGCCGCATCACGGTGACCCCGAAGACCTGCGCGAGCGTCCGTGCGACGTGGAACCCAGGGTCGCTGAAGTGCTCCACGTAGTAGCGCGAGTCATAGTTAGAGTGATAGGCGCCATAGCTGCCGTCAAAATCATACTGCACCGACAAAGTAGGCAGGCCCAAGTAATCCTGGAAGGCCACGAAATCGGCGCCGCTGCCAAGAGCCGCCAATTCGACTTCAAGATTCTTAGGACCCTTGTGTTCAGCCCGCCACTCATCATATACGGTCCCTTTTCCGCTGAGCGCCGGAACATCTTTCGTGACCTGGACCAGAAAATCGCGCAAGGACGGCGTTCCACCACCGAAGAAGTGCCCCTGCATGAACAGGTCGGTATTTATGTAGGCCACCGCCTTCTGTCGCAGTTCGTGTTCGAACGCTTCGGCGTACTCGGTGGAACCAATCAGTCCGGGCTCTTCGGCATCCCAGAAAGCGAAGACGATGGAGCGCTCGGGTGTCCACCCCTGCTTCGCCAGTGCCGCAAGCGCTCGCGCTGTTTCGTAGACTGCCGACGTTCCGCTTCCGGGGTCCATCCCGCCGAACGTCCAGGCATCATGATGGGTGCCGAGCACCACCCACCGGTCTGGATTTCGCCCGCGCAGCTTGGCGACGATATCGCGGATGGGGCGACGGCTCGCATCCATCTGCACATTCATGTGGACCACCGCGGGTCCTGCCCCCAGCCGATACGCAAACGGCAGAGCGCCCTGGAAACCGGCCGGCACGCCTGGACCGCGCAACTGACCGAGGATCTTGGCCGCCTCTTTGGAGGAAAGAACGATCGCGGGAATTTTGGGGAGCGTCGGTGCGTTGGCAGGGTCCAGCACTTTCGAGTCAGCGCGCGCGCCCACGCCCGGCGATAGCGGATCGCCATGCCAAAACCAACTGTACTTCCCGTTGCCATCCTGGGATTGAAAATCGGCGCGCCAGGGGCCTTCGGGCCACGTCAGTCCCTTGGCGTAGCCATCGTCGGCGGGATCGCTGTAGATAATGATGGCCGCCGCGCCGTGCTCTTGCGCGGTATGGATCTTTACGGCCCGATGGCTCCTGGCATAGCGAGCCATCACGATTTTGCCTCGAACGTCGACTCCAGCGGCTTCGACTTTGGCATAGTCGGGCGGCAATCCATAATTTACGTAGACGACCGGCGCTTGAACCTCACCCGAGGCCGAATACGCGACGAACGCCGGCACCAACTCCGGATTCGCCGAGTCCGGGTCCAGCGGATTCGCGGGCTCTCGCACATTCAGGGGCTCCCTGGTGGGTTCCACGAGCTCGACACTGATGGATCGTGGGGTCGAGAGATACACTTGAAACTCGTGAACCTCGGTCTGGAGGCCAGCGCTTTCCAGCCCCTGGCGAATGGTCTCCGCAACGGCCATGGATGCCGGCGTGCCCGCCATGTGCGGTCGCTTGGTTATAGTCCGATGGAACTGGGAGATCGAATCGGTGGAAAGCTCGGCCGTATACTTGGCCTCGGCATTGCGTTCCTGAACAATGGCCCGGCTCGAAAAGCCCAGCCGAGCGTCGGGACTTGCGGCCTGCGCAGACTGCTGCCATCTCCATCCGCAGGCAGTTGTGAATACGAGTGCAAATGCGGCACAAGCGACGGCCCAGGGGCGAAAAGACGCGCGCGTCATAATTTGAGACACCACCGGCGATTCCCAAGCTGCGAAGAAGTACCGATTGTACCGGAAAGACAGCTCTGATTTGGTGTGGCGTTCCGGCTCCCTCCGAGGTCGCGGAAACCCTCGGCACTTATCCGTCAACCGGAATAGTTGGAGATTGTTCGGCGCGGATATATGTCACGGTGTGGTGCGTGAGCAGCTTGCCGTGCTCGTCCACGCACTCGGCCACTCCGTAGATCAGGCGGCGACCCACCTTCAGTACCTTGGCAGTGCAGCGAAACCCCGCTCTCTTCGCACCGGCCAGGAAGTTTGTCTTCATTTCCGCGGTCACGGAGGCATCGGTGAGCCCTAGCTTGGTCTTGATTGCCAGCCACATCGCAACGTCGGCGGCAGCCATGAACACCTGGCCGCTCACAATACCGCCGGGACGCTCAAACGCCTCCTGAAAGGCCACATCGATGCTGCATTGGCCATCCGCAATTTCGTGAAGAACGAAGCCAAAGTTCCTGGTGAAGGCGACGTCGTTCAGCAATTGCTCCAGTTCATTTGCACTACATGCCAGATCCATTTGACATTCCACTTTAGCGGATCGGAGACCGCGGCTGCGGCCCACAGGAGTGCTCTGCCTTGAGCGCATGGGTAACCAAAGTCATGGGCCGGTCTACAACTGCTAGGCCTTCTAAGCACCGCCCCGTAATGTAAGACTAATGGTAATGAACGAGGCCGCTCTGAGCCCCGCGCCCGCGCGCATTCTCGAAGCTCAAACTGGAGCGTGGGCACGCACGGCGGCTGTGGATTTTTTCCGCGGCTTGGGGCTGTGGGCCGTTTACCTGGATCACATGGCGCCGAACGTCTTGTCCCATCTCACGCTTTGGCGCTTCGGCTTCAGCGATTTTGCCGAGATCTTCGTGTACCTTTCCGGTTTCATCGGCATTGGTTCCTATCAACGCGCGCTCGACACCGGAGACACTATCACCGTTCTGAAAAAGCTGGTTCGCAGGGTCGGCCGGCTGTACGTCGCGCATGTTCTTTCGCTCGGAATATCCATGCTTGTGCTGTGGGAATTCGCCCAGCACGGTATTCGCATGGACGATTGGGGGTTGTATGTATGGATGCAGGATCCCGCGCGCTATGCCCTACGAGTATTGACTCTAACCTACGCACCGGTCGTGTTTTCGTTGCTGCCGCTGTATATGGCCATGGCCCCGATCCTGCTTCTGGCGGCGATCGGTCTCCGGCGCGCTCCCCAGCTCACGTTTTCTCTTTCCGCCGCGCTTTGGCTTGCCAGCCAGGTTCCCGCAATCGACTCGCGATTGACAATCCCGGCCTGGTTCCTTCATCCGGCGGCTTGGCAATTTCTGTTCGTACTCGGCGCGGGCACTCGATTCTATTCGGACCGTTTGCGAGAATTCGCGCTATCGCGTTGGGTGGTGGCACCCGCGGCTGCGATTGTAGGCGTTTCGGTGGTGCTGAGGTGCCTTTCCCTTGTTCATCGGATCGTTCCAATGCTACCGGATCTGCAGGGTGTTCCCGGGACGAATGTAGGTAAGCCTCAGTTGGCGTTTTACCGGCTGCTGCACTTCCTGGCGTTGGTGGTAGTGGTTCATGCCTGGACGAGCAAACACGGGCTGCGCTTGCAGTCGTGGTTCGGCCGGCTGGTCACGGCCTGCGGCGTGGACTCGCTCTTCATTTATTGCAGTATTCTTGTGCTGGACATCGGAGCGAACCTGTTTCTGGCGGTCACACATGGAGGCGTTTTGATGCAAATCCAACTCAGCGTCTTCGGCCTCGCGTTGCTATGCGGGATGGCGTGGCTGCGCACGGGCAACACGCGTCCGCGTCCGCGCTTGACCCGCGATACGCTCCTCGCGTAGCATCGATACCGTACTATGCGGGACCTTGTTCACACGACGATTGCCGCCAGCTTTGCGCTGGCTTTGCTGTCGCCTGCCACGGCGCAGACTTATCGCCCGCCGCGGGCGGCTGACGGCCACGCCGATTTGAGCGGCATCTATCAGGCTCTCAACACAGCCAATTGGGATCTCGAGGATCATTCTCCTCAGCCAGGAACGATGTGGCAGACGGGTGCGATCGGCTCGGAGCCAGCCGGTTCCAGCGTGGTTGAAGGTGGAACCGTCCCCTACAAACCGGAGGCTCTCGAAAAGAAGAAGGCGAACTTCGCTGCGCGCCGCACCAACGATCCCGAGGCCAAGTGTTACATGCCCGGCATTCCGCGCGCCAATTACATGCCGTTTCCATTTCAAATCGTGCAGTCGCCCCGAGGCATCATGTTTATTTACGAGTTCGCCAGCGCGAATCGCCTGGTCAACATGGGCAAGCCGGAAGAGGCTGGCTCCGATACCTGGATGGGAACCAACAACGGGCATTGGGAAGGCGACACGTTGGTAGTGGACGTAACGGGTTTGAACGGCCTCGCCTGGTTCGACCGTGCCGGCGATTTCGGCGGCAAGCAATTGCACGTCGTGGAGCGCTTCAGCCGCACCGATCCGTATCATTTGAACTACGAAGCCACCATCGAGGACCCCACCGTTTTCACTCGGGCCTGGAAGATCAGCATGCCGCTCTATCGCAAGGTGGAAAAAAACGCGCAGCTTTTTGAGTTCAAGTGCGTGGAGTTTGTCGAAGAATTGCTCTACGGACAATACAAGAAGCAGCCGAGCAAATGAGTAGATTAAACTGAGCTGAATCTCTCCATGGCCCTTTCCGTAGGCGACAAGCTCGGTCCCTACGAGATTCTTGCGCCCATCGGCGCGGGTGGCATGGGCGAGGTCTACAAAGCCCGCGATACTCGCCTCAACCGCACCGTGGCTATCAAGGTTTCGAAAGACCAGTTCACGGAGCGCTTCGAGCGTGAGGCGCGCGTGGTGGCGTCGCTCAATCACCCGAACATCTGCCAGATTTACGACGTCGGGCCGAATTACCTGGTGATGGAGCTGATCGACGGCGTACCGCTGAAAGGGCCGCTGCCAATAGCGAAAGCCGTCGAGTACGCCGGGCAGATCCTGGACGCTCTAGACGCGGCGCACCGCCAAGGCATCACCCACCGCGATCTGAAGCCGGCCAATATTCTGGTTACGAAGCAGGGAATCAAGCTGCTGGATTTTGGTCTGGCGAAACAGGCTACGGGTCTCGGAGGCGGCGGCCTCACCGTGGCCACCATGACCATCGAAGGTCAGATCGCCGGAACACTGCAGTACATGGCGCCGGAGCAGTTGCATGGCAAAGACGCCGATGCGCGCAGCGACATCTTCAGCTTCGGCTGCGTGTTGTACGAGATGCTGAGCGGCGCGACGGCGTTTTCGGGATCCTCGGCGGCCAGCGTGATCGCGTCGATTCTGGAGCGGGAGCCGGAATCGCTGAAGACGACACCGCCTCTGGATCGTGTCATCCGGACTTGTCTTGCGAAGGACCCCGATCAGCGGTTTCAGAATGTGCTGGATCTGAAGCGCGATCTATTATGGGCGATAGAAACGCCTACCGTCGACACCCCGCACGCCCCCAACAAGGTTCGGATGCCGTGGATTGTTGCGGCAACGATGGCGGTGATCGCTATTGGCGCGCTGCTTTACGGTTCTCGCGCCACTAGCACAATCGCCCCCGAAAGTCGCGTGGACATCGCGACCCCCGCCACCAGCGATCCCTCGTCCTTCGCGCTGTCACCGGACGGGCGGCGGATCGCCTATGTCGCGTCGGCCGATGGTCCTTCACGCCTGTGGGTGCGTTCGCTGGACTCGACGTCGGCGCAGCCACTGCCAGGTACGGAAGGCGCATCGGGCCCGTTCTGGTCGCCCGACGCTCGATCCCTCGGGTTCTTCGCGGACTATAAGTTGAAGCGAATCGATCTCGGGGGCACACAACCGCAGGCGTTGGCGGAAACCCCGTTCTTCTCCGCGCAAGGCACATGGAGCGAAGCGGGAGTGATCCTGTTCGCCTCGGGCGGAGTCACCTCAGCTTGGCGCGTGCCTGCCTCCGGTGGCCAGACGGTGACGACTGCGAAGCTCGGCAAAGGGCAAAACAACCAGCTCGCGCCGCGCTTTCTTCCCGGCGGGCGGCAGTTTCTGTACATCGTAAATGGTGCGGACGCAGCCATCTGGATGGGTTCGCTGAATGCTCAAGGCGGCGGAGAACCTCGCCGGATCACCACCATAGCGCCGGGAACCGATTCGCAAGGGCAGTACTTCAAACCTGGATGGCTGGTTCGTGTGCGGCAGAACGTGCTGGAAGCGCAGCGCTTCGATGCCGGCCGCAGCCAACTCTCGGGCGACCCGGTGCCATTGGAGAGGAACGTGGGTGTCGATCCAGCCTCATTCGTCGGCTCCTTTTCTGTCTCGGCCACCGGAACCATCGCTTGGCGGGCGGGCGGGGGAACTCGAAGGCAGCTGATCTGGTACAACCGCGCCGGCCAGAATGTGGGCACGTTCGACGCTCCCACCGAATCCAATCTGTTCAATCCCGAGCTCGCTCCCGACGGCAAAAGGGTAGCGACTACGCGGGGGCCGATTGGTTCGGCTGACATCTGGATGCAGGAAAGCACGCGGACTAGCCGGTTCACCTTCGACCCGGCCGACGACCGGTATGTGATCTGGTCGCCCGACGGCGCGCGTGTGGTGTTCGCCTCCAACCGCAACGGAGCCTACGATCTTTATCAGAAGCCGGCCGATGGTTCGATCAATGAGGAGGCTCTCTTGCAGTCGGCGGACATCAAGCGACCCAACTCCTGGTCTCCCGATGGACGATTCATCCTGTACTGGAGCGGGCAGAACCATGGCGACCTGATGGTGCTGCCGCTTGCCGGCGACCGGAAACCCTTTGCTTTTCTCAGCACGCCGTTCAACGAACAGCAGGGAGTCTTTTCACCGGATGGCAGGTGGGTGGCATACCAGTCGGACGAGTCGGGGCGGCCTGAGGTTTATGTGCGGCCCTTTCCCGGACCGGGCGGGCAGTCGCAAGTATCTTCGGGAGGTGGGGGTTCGCCCCGCTGGCGGAAGGATGGCAGGGAGCTGTACTACCTGGCGCCGGATTTGAAGCTGATCGCGGTAGCAGTGATGGCGAATGGAGTTACATTCGCGCCGGGGGCGCCCGAGGCGCTGTTTCAGACGCACATTACGCGAGGGAGCAACCGGCAGCAGTACGACGTCGCGCGCGATGGGAGGTTCCTGATCAACACTGATCTGGCGGACACGTCTAACGAACCGATCCACCTGCTGCTGAATTGGAAGCCGCCGGCGAAGTAAACACGCGCTCCTTACGAAGCGGTACTATTGGCGAGTAGATTCGTATGCGCGTCCGGCTTTTCCTCTTCACCACTGCGATCGCCAGCGTCTTTTTGCCGGCGGTCTGGGGACAATCATCGACGCAGCCGAAGACGCCGTGGGGAGATCCCGATCTCCAGGGAATGTGGCCGGGCAACATGGGCGTTCCTTTGCAGAGACCCGAGAGCCTCGGAACCAGGACCACTCTTACCGACGAGGAATTCGCTAAGAAAGAAGCCCAGGCTAGGAAACAGGCTCAGGCCGATAGCCAGTCCAGTGCCGCCAGCGATAGTGTAGGAATCGGGCCGCCGTCGTATTGGGTGGAGCGCGGCACGCCTACGCGCCAGACTTCATTGATCATCGATCCACCGAATGGAAGATTGCCGCCCTTGACGGCGCAGGAGCAGGACCTTCGCAAGGAGGCGCGCGGCGGGAAGGGATTTCCCGGAGAATGGCGCGGCGAGGCCAATTCCTATGACGATCTGAATATCTATTACCGATGCATCACGCGCGGCGTGCTGGGATCGGTCATTCCGGTGGTCTATAACAATGGAAATGAGATTTTGCAGGCGCCCGGACTGGTGATCATCCGCAATGAAATGATCCACGAAACTCGTGTCATCCCGCTGGATGGACGCCCGCATTTGAGTCCCAATATCCGCCAGTACATGGGCGATTCGCGCGGCCACTGGGAACGCAACACGCTAGTGATCGAGACCACCAACTTCACCGACAAAGACGCGATCGGTTCCAACGGCGCGGGCTATCCCGGCGATCCCGGCCATCACAGCGCGGATTTGAAGCTTACCGAGCGCCTGACCCGCGTGGACGCGGACACGCTCAACTATCAGGCCACGATCGACGATCCAAAGACGTGGACCAGACCCTGGACCATCCTGATCCCTTTGAAGCGGAACGATAATTATCAGCTTCTGGAATATGCTTGTCACGAGGGCAACATCGCCATCGGCGATATCCTGAGCGGAGCTCGCGCGGATGAGCTAAAGGCGCCTACTGAGCCGCGACCGTAAGGGCGTCGGTGCTGGTGTAGAATTGCAGGCAGGAAGGAAGTCCGGATGCGAACTAGGTTAGCGATCACGGCTCTGCTTCTGTTGGCGCCGGCGTGGGCGCATCACGCGTTTCAAGCTGAGTTCGACAAAGGCAAGCCGGTCCATTTGACGGGGACGGTCACCGAGATGGAATGGATCAATCCGCACTCCTGGATTCACATCGACGTGAAGAACCCGGACGGCACCGTCACCAATTGGATGGTGGAATGCGGAAGCCCCAACATCATGCTGCGCAGAGGCTTCACCAAGCGCTCGCTGGAAGTGGGCACGGAGCTGACCATTCAGGGATATCAAGCCAAGAACGGGCAGAACAAAGCCAACGGCAGCAGCGTGACGTTCAAGGACGGCAAGAAGTTGTTTGTCGGCGGATCGAACCCGGACATTCCGGAAGATCAACAAAAGTAGCAGACAGCCTGCCAAAGGAGATCTCGCATGAAATACGCCGTTTTCGCATCGCTTTTAATGGCGGCGCCTTCGTCCTTACCGATGGCGGCTCAGGCACCTGTGGCGGCCAAAGCGGCTACGGCGTCGGCCAAAACAAACTGGACGCCGTCCAAAACATCGTGGGGCGATCCGGATCTTCAAGGACAGTGGCCGGCCACCGCCAACATTCCCATGCAGCGGCCCACCAACCTGGGCGAAAGAGCCGAGCTCACCGACGCCGAATTGGCCCAGCGAGAGAGCCAGGCGAAAAAGCAAGCCGCGGAAGATGGCGAAGAAGTCGCCAAGGGCGGCGAAGTCACCATCAATCCTCCTTCGTATTGGGTGGAGCGCGGCAAACCGGTTCGTCAAGCCTCGCTGGTTGTGGATCCTCCCAATGGCAGAATTCCTCCGTTGACTCCGGAAGG
>Ga0182015_10001999_pt1 | contig 25624 bp, 27 predicted proteins | sample 712P3MmetaG_FD_120478 | JGI IMG/M metagenome (GOLD analysis project Ga0182015, IMG submission 120478) | Permafrost microbial communities from Stordalen Mire, Sweden - 712P3M metaG | ecosystem: Environmental > Terrestrial > Soil > Wetlands > Permafrost | place: Sweden: Stordalen | collected...
CGACAACACCGTCCTCGAATTCGAGACGGGCGTGACGGCGGTGGTCGGTCCGAACGGCTCGGGCAAATCGAACGTCGTCGACGCCGTGACCTGGGTCCTGGGGGCCCAGAGTACGCGCGCCCTGCGCAGTTCGAAGATGGACGACGTCATCTTCATGGGCACGGCGAATCGCCCGGCGCTCGGTCGCGCCGAAGTGGCGCTCACCCTGGACAACTCCTCGGGCAAGTTGCCGATCGACGGCGCCGAGGTCACGATCTCGCGCACGCTCTTTCGCTCCGGCGACTCCGAGTACGCCATCAACGGGACGACCTGTCGACTGCTCGACGTGCAGGAACTGCTGAGCGACTCCGGCGTCGGGCGCCAGCAGCACATGATCATCGGGCAGGGCCAGCTGGACTCGATCCTGAACTCCTCGTCGGAGAATCGTCGCTCGGTGATCGAAGAGGCGGCCGGCGTCTTGAAGCACCGACGGCGCAAGGAGCGCGCCGAACGCCGACTCGCCGCGACTCAGGAGAACATCGAACGCCTGGGCGACCTCGTGCGTGAGGTTCGCCGCCAGATGCGGCCGCTCGAGCGCCAGGCGGTCTCGGCGCGCAGCTACTCCGAAGTCGAGGCCGATTTGCGGGCCGCGCGACGCGCCTTGTTCTCCACGCGACTCCACGGCTTTGAGCGACGACGCACGGTCATCGAGGGCGAGTTGGCCGGATCCAGCTCGCACGAGCGTGAACTGCGCCTCGAACTCGTGACGCTCGACGCGCAGGCCTCCAGCGCCGCCGCCGAGATGGCCAGTCGACGAGAAGAGACGTTGGCCTCGACGCTCGGCACGCTGCAGGGTCTCGCCGAGCGAGCCCGCGGCACCACCTCGGTCATCCAAGAGCGCGATCGCTCGTTGCGCCAGGCGCTCATCGCCTCGGCCGACGAGAACGTGATCGCCACCCTCGAGGCGGACGCGGCCAAACTCACCACCGATCTCCAGAGCGTCGACGACGAGAACCTCGCGCTGAACTTACTGCGCGAAGCAGTCGCCGTCGCCCAAGAGGAGTTGGACGCGGCCCAGACGACCTTCGACGAGACGTGGGGGACCGGTTCGAGCGAGTTCGACGAAGCAGCACTGGTAGCGGCGCGCCAACGTGTCGCCCTGCTGGAGCGTTCTCTTGACTCACTGCACGAGAGCGAGCGCCGGGCGAGTGCGCGTCTCCACGACTCTCGCTCGCGCGTGACGCAGAGCACCTCGGAACACGAGATCGTCCGCCACGCCCTCGACGAGGCGAACCGTGCGCTGGACGCCGCGCGCCAAGAACGAGTGGGTGCCCAGCAGGCCGCCGACGATGCCGAAGTGGAACGAACGACGTGCGACGAAGAGTTGCGCGAGGCGACCGACTGGGCTGCACGGACCGAGGCCCACGCCGAGGCGTTGGCGCGGGCCCTGGACGAACTCTCCGGCGCCGGAGGCCGCGCCATCATCGGTGAGCTCGAAGGCGTGCTCGGGGCCTTCCTCGACCTCATCGAGGTCGACGGCGGATGGGAACGGGCCGTGGAGTCGGCCGCCGGCGCGTCGGTCGGCGCCATGGTCGTCGACGGACGACGCTCGGCGCGCGCGTCGCTCGAGGCGTTGCGACGAGAGAATGGCGCGGGGCTGATCCTGCCGGTCGCCGAGAGCGACGTCGTGGCGCCCGCCACGCCGAGCGGTTGCGAGGCACTTCGCCCACTCGTGCGCGCTCGGCGCCAGGCGCCCGCACACGTGACGAGGGTCCTCGACGCGTTGTTCTCACGAGCCTTCATCGCCAGCGACTGGGAAACGGGGATGGACGTCGCGCTCGCCAATCCCGAGTTGATCATCGTCACGCGCGACGGCGACCGCTTCGCCTCATCGGGCTGGCGCATCGCGTCCGGTCGCGCCGTCGTCACTCGTTCCGCGGTCGAAGAGGCACGGGCCGCGGCTCGTGAGGCGACGAACACCGTTACGCCCGTACGCGAACGACGAAAGAGTGCGGATGCCACGGCCATCGACGCGCGCCAAACCTTGAACCGCGCCACGTCGCGCGAAGCCCAGACGCTGGCCGAGTCCGAACGACTCCAGGGCGAGGAACGCCGACTCGGAGCGCTGATCGAGCAGCTCAATCACGCCGAGGAGACGTTGAACGACGACCTCGCCGAACTGACCGAGCAGATCGTCACCAACGACGAGGAACTACTGCATTTGCGCGAACAACTGCCCGCGCTCGAAGAGGCCGTCGCGCGCTCCGGAGAACGCGAAGCGCGCGTGGCCGAAGCGCGCCAGGGGTTGGAGATGCTTCGACTTCGGGTGAACGAGGAGGCGACGGCGCTGTCACGTCGCGAGGCGGAGTTCTCCGAACGGCGACGACTCTTCGAACAGCGTCGCGGCGAGATCGAACAACGCCTCGAGGGTCGTTCGAGCGAACGGGCCGAAGCGGCGGGCCGTCGCGAAGCGATGGAGTTCGATATCGAAGTCCTCGATCGACTCTCGCGGCTCGTCGAGCGCAGCGCCGAAGAGATCCGCGTGGCCCAAGGGGCGATGGACTCGACCTACCGCGAGCAGTTGGAAGCCACGCGCGCGGGTGCCGAACGCCTCGAAGAGGTCCGGCGCGAACGAAAGAACGCCGAAGCGAAGCTCGCGGAGTTGAGCGACGCCATGCGTCGAGCCGAGATCGAGCAGGCCGAACTGGTTGTGAAGATCGCCAACCTGAACGAGACGATCCGACACGACCTCGGCATCGAGCCGGGCGATCTCGGCGAGGTCGTGCACCCGGCACTGCCCGAGGGCGTCACCCTCGAAGTCCGCGTCGCCGAGCTCGAGGCGCGCATCACGTCGCTCGGTCCCATCAATCCGCTGGCGCTGGACGAACTGTCCTCGCTCGAGGATCGCTACAAGGACCTCGACGCGCAGGTGAGCGACGTGCGACACGCGCGACGCGAGATTCAAGAGGTCATCCGCGCCCTCGACCAGGAGATCATGGAGACGTTCTCGAGCGCCGTGGCCGACGTCAACGAGCACTTCTCCGCGCTCATCGCCATGCTCTTTCCCGGGGGACAGGGCCGGCTCATCTTGACCGAGCCCGACGACCCACTCAACACCGGCGTGGAGATCGAGGTACGACCGCTGGGTCGAAACGTCCGGCGACTCTCACTGCTCTCGGGCGGCGAAAGGTCGATGGCGGCGCTGGCGTTCCTCTTCGCGGTCTTTCGCTCGCGACCGTCGCCGTTCTACATGATGGACGAGGTCGAGGCGGCACTCGATGACGTGAACCTGCAACGGTTCCTCAGCCTGGTCGATGAGTTCCGTGACGAGGCGCAGCTCTTGATCGTGACCCACCAGAAGCGCACGATGGAGGCCGCCGACGCCCTCTACGGCGTGACCATGGGTCCGGGCGCGTCATCCAAGGTGATCAGTCAACGAACGCAGCCCACGCGAGAGGTCGAATCGGCGTGACCGTCATCATCATCGTTGCCGCGGTGGTCATCGTGCTGGGCATCGGCGCGCTCGTGGTGCGACGTCGTCGGCGCGCTCGGGTCGCGATCGCCTCATCGGCGCGCGCGGCGATGCCGAGCGTACTGGTCACCGAGTTGAGCGAGCGGCCCTCCCTGGAGGCGCCGTCGCTGGCCCAACGCCTCGGGTCGTCGCGCAGTGTCTTTGACCGGGTGCGCTCGCTCTCGAGCGTGGGCGCGCTGGGCGCCGATCAGTTGGAAGTCGTCGAAGAGGTGTTGTTGCGCAGTGACGTCGGCGTCGCCACGACCTCGATGATCCTGGACAACCTGCGCGAGAACGGGGCGCCCGACGGGGTCGCCCGCGCGGTGCGCGCGTCGCTGTTGGATTCGCTGACGGCAGAGCGCACGGTCACCACGACGGCGCAGAGCGGACGCGTGCCGGTGTGGCTCTTCGTCGGCGTGAACGGCGTGGGCAAGACGACCACGATCGGCAAACTCGCCAAGCGCCAGATCGACGCTGGTCGCAGCGTCATGTTGGCCGCCGGCGACACGTTTCGAGCCGCCGCGGCCGACCAGCTCGAGCAGTGGGCGACGAGGACCGGCGCCGATATCGTGCGCGCGGCCGAAGGCGCGGATCCCGGATCGGTCGTGCACGACGCGCTCGGTCGCGCCGCCGCGAGGGGCGTGGACATCGTCCTCGCCGACACCGCCGGTCGACGTTCGAACTCCACGAACCTGCTGGATGAACTGAGCAAGGTCCGCCGCGTCGCCGACCGCGAACCGGGACAGGTCGTCGAGACCTTCATGGTGCTCGACGCCACGACGGGGCAGAACGCGTTGAGCCAGGCGCGCGAGTTCCTCGCCGCGGCCGACGTCACGGGCATCGTGCTCACGAAACTGGACGGCACGGCGCGCGGTGGGATCGTCGTCGCCATCGAGCGCGACCTCGGGATCCCCGTCAAGTTCGTCGGTGTCGGTGAGGGCGTCGAGGACCTGATCGCCTTCGATCCCGAGGCCTTCATCGATTCGCTCCTCGACGCCTGACGGTAAGTTAAGCCTCATGTTTGATGCCCTGAGCGAACGATTCGAGCGTCTCGGCACGTCGCTTCGCTCGCGCGGTCGCCTCAGTGACGCCGACCTGGACGAGGCGCTCGGCGAAGTACGCGCGGCGCTCCTCGAAGCCGACGTCGAACTCGGCGTCGTTCGCGCGTTCCTCGACGCCGTGCGCGAGCGCCTGAGCGGCGAGGCGCTGAATCAGAGTCTCTCGCCGGGTCAACAAGTCATCAAGGCCGTGAACGAACAGCTCATCGAAGTACTCGGCGGGTCGGCCCTCAAGGTCACCTACGCCTCGAAGCCGCCGACGGTCGTCCTGCTCGCCGGTCTCCAGGGCGCCGGCAAGACCACGACCGCGGCCAAGTTGGCCTCGTGGTTCAAGCAGCAGGGCCGCCAGCCGTACTTGATCGCCGCCGACCTCCAGCGACCGGCGGCCGTGGAGCAACTGCGCGTCCTCGGTGCCCAGATCGGCGTCGACGTCTTCTCCGAGCCGACGAAACCGATCGACGTCGCCAAGAGCGGCCTGAAAGAGGCGACGCGACTCGGGCGCGACGTCGTGATCATCGACACCGCCGGTCGCCTCTCGATCGACGAGGCACTGATGGACGAGGTGCGCGCCATAAGTAAGGTCACGTCGCCGCACTACACCTTCCTCGTCATCGACGCGGTGACCGGCCAGGACGCCGTCGTCACGGCGCGCGCCTTCCACGAGACCCTGGAGCTCTCGGGCATCATCGTCACCAAGCTCGACTACGACGCGCGCGGTGGGGCCGTGCTCTCGGCGCGCGGCGTCGTCGGTCGACCGGTGGTCTTCGCCTCCACCGGGGAGAAGATCGAGGACTTCGAGCTCTTCCACCCCGACCGGATGGCGTCGCGGATCCTCGGGATGGGCGACGTGCTCTCCTTGATCGAGCAGGCCGAACAGCGCATGGACTCCGACGTGCTCGCCGAAGGTGCGGGGCGGATGATGAGCGGGACCTTCACGCTCGATGACTTCCTCGTCCAGATGAACCAGGTCCGCAAGATGGGGTCCCTGGGCGGGATCATGAAGATGATGCCCGGCGTCACCAAGGAGATGCGCTCGGCCGCGAGCGACGTCGACGAGGGCGAACTCAACAAGATCGAAGCCATCATCCGATCCATGACCACACGAGAACGGCGCGAACCGGTCATCATCAACGGATCACGTCGCACCCGCATCGCTCGCGGCTCGGGTACGAGCGTGGGAGCGGTCAACCAGCTGTTGAAGCAGTTCAACGAGATGCGAAAGATGATGCGACAGATGAGCGGCGGCGCGATGCCGGCGATACCCGGCATGGGTCGCATGGCGAACATGGCGGCGCAGGCGCAGGCGAAAGCGCAACGCAACGACGAGTTGCCTCCCGGCTTCGAGGCGCTCGGCGCCGGAATGAAGGCCGCGCAACCGGCGCGCGGTGGTGGCGCCAAAAACAAGAAGAAGAAAGGCGGGAGGGTTACACCTCCCAAACAACGCTAAACTTGCTCGTTCGGGTATCTCGCCCAGTTCCGGTGGACCGGGGCAAAAGGTTTGAAGGGAATGTCGTCGTGGCTGTGAAACTTCGTTTGGTTCGTATGGGTAAGAAGAAGCAACCGACGTATCGCGTCGTGGCGGCGGAGAGCCGCCGGGCCCGTTCCGGGGCGTTCCTCGAGATCGTCGGCACCTACCAGCCTCGGGGCCTTTCGGCCGCCGAGCCCGAGACCGTCACGCTGATCGACAACGAAAAGGTCGTGCGCTGGCTCCAACAGGGGGCTCAACCGACCGAGCGTGTCGCCAAGTTGCTCAAGACCAGTGGCGCCCTGGACATGTTCGAAGCCGCCAAGGCCGCCAAGACGTCCGGCTCGGCCGAGACGGCCACGACGGCCGACGCGGCTGAGACCTCAGAGACCGCCGAGGTCGCAACGTGAGCGACGTCAACGACTACGTCGCCGGCGACGTCAACACGATTGACGACGGCTACGACGACGAGGACGTCAACGAGGACGTCGACGAGGGTTCGGACTCGGTCGACAGCGCTGCCACCGCGACCGCCGTCTTGCAGTTCATCGCCACGTCACTCGCCGAGGACGCCAGCGCGGTCTCGGTCGAAGTCTCCGAGCGACAGGGCAAGGTCGTCCTCTCGCTGAGCGTCGGGGCCAACGACATGGGCCGGATCATCGGACGTCGTGGTCGCACGGCCCAGGCCATTCGCGCCCTCGTCGGCGCGGCGGGTGCACGCGACGGCGTGACGACCTCCGTCGACATCGTCGACTAATCGTGAGCGCCGAAGAGCGCCCCACGCTCGAAGTCGGGCGGATCATCAAGGCACAGGGCCTCAAGGGCCAGGTCCTCGTCGACCTCTGGAGCGACCGCACCGAACGACTCGCGCCCGGCGCCGAACTCTTGAGTGACCGGGGACCGCTGCGCGTCGTGGCCTCGATCGCGCACCAACAACGTTTCATCGTGGCCTTCGACGGCGTCACCACGCGCGAGGAGGCTGAGCACCTGCGCGGCGTCGTACTCTCGGCGCCGCGACTCGATGATGAGAGCGTCATCTGGATCGACCAGCTCTACGACGCCGAGGTCTTCGACGCCCAGGGCGTTCGTCGCGGCGTGGTGGTCGGAGTCGAGGCCAACCCGGCCAGTGACCTCCTGGTCCTCGACAGCGGCGCCCTCGTACCCCTGACGTTCGTCACGACGGTCGAGGCCAACGTGCGCATCGACGTCGACGTCCCCGACGGACTCTTCGAATGACCCTGCGCGTCGACGTGTTGACGCTCTTCCCGGACGCCATCGCCAACTACGCCTCGACGTCGGTGCTCGGCCGCGCGAACGAGCGCGGGGTGTGGCAACTGCATCTCCACGACCTGCGTGACGCCACCGACGACGCGCACCGCACGGTGGACGACACGCCCTTCGGCGGGGGAGCGGGGATGGTGCTGCGCGCCGAACCGATACTGCGCACGCTCGAGGAACACCCCGACATCGCGCGACCGTTGATCGCGATGTCGCCGTCGGGCCGGGTCTTCACCCAAGCGCTCGCCCAGGAGCTGGCGGCGCTGAAGGGATTCTCACTCCTCAGCGGCCGCTACGAGGGCATCGATCAGCGCGCGATCGACCTCACAGTCGACGTCGAGGTCTCCCTCGGGGACTTCGTGCTGGCCGGCGGCGAGCTCGCCGCGCTCAGCGTGATCGAAGCCGTCGTGCGACTGTTACCGGGGGCGTTGGGTAACGACGCCAGCAGCCGGGACGAGTCCTTCAGCGACGGGCTGCTCGAGTATCCGCACTACACCCAGCCGGCCGTGCTGCGCGGCGTCGCGGTGCCGGAGATCCTGCGTTCGGGCGACCACGCCCGGATCGCGCGCTGGCGTCGCGCCCAATCGCTGCGGCGAACGATTGCGCGACGACCCGACCTCATCGAGGCGCGTGGTGGACTGAGCGACGAGGACGACGCGATACTGGCGGAATTCCCGGTGTTGGATGAGAACGGGCGAAACGGCTAAACTTCTAAAGCCTCAGTGATCCGAAAGGGACCGCTCCCATGAATCCGACCGACCTCATCGACCGCGACTCCCTTCGCGATGACATACCCGCGTTCCGGACCGGTGACACCCTGAAGGTCCACGTCCGCGTGGTCGAGGGTACCCGCGAGCGCGTCCAGATCTTTCAGGGCGTCGTGATCCGTCGCCAGGGCTCGGGCGTGCACGAGACCTTCACCGTGCGAAAGATCAGCTTCGGCGTGGGCGTCGAGCGCACGTTCCCGGTCCACGCCCCGACGATCGCCAGGATCGAAGTCGAGTCCTACGGCGACGTCCGTCGCGCCAAGCTGTACTACCTCCGTGATCTGCGTGGAAAGGCCGCCAAGATCAAGGAGCTGCGCGTCACCGAGCGCACGCAATAAGCGTGGGTGAAGAGGAGCTCGACGACTACGAGTCGACGCTGGAACTCGCCCTCGTCCAGGAGTACAAGGCAGTCGTCGGAACGTTCAACTACGCCGTCGAGACCGATCGCCGCTTCTACCTCGCCAACGAGGTCGCGATCGAGGTCCGGTCGACCGGCACGCCCACGCTCTTGGAGGTGACGCTCTCGGACGCCTGGGTCTGGGACATGTACCGCACGGCTCGGTTCGTACCGTCGGTGCGCGTGCTGACCTTCCGGGACGTGAACATCGAGAAGTTGCCCAAAGAGGACTTGCAGCCGTAGGCCATGAGGCTGACACGACTCGTCGTCAACTTCGATACCCTCGACAAATACGCCGGGGCCCCTAACTTTCACGACGTGGTCGTGTCGGTCGCTGACGCCGATACGGTGATCGCGGTTGGCGCCATGCACGATCGCCTTCGGTACCCGCTCGGAGTTTGGTTAGAGATCTCCGAGGACTACTCCGCGCAAATGGCGGCGCGCGACGTCGCCACGCTGAGCTGGCTCGCCGAGCTCGAACGCGTAGTGGTGAGCTCCTCGAACGCCGTGGCGCACGCGCGAGTGCTCGAAGCACTCCTCACCAATGACGAGGTGAACTTCTCGAATGACGTCGCCACGCTGGTGGGTGCCTATAACCGCCCGGCCCCGCCGGCGCCGATCGCGGTGTGGAGTTGGGACGGCTCGACGATGCGACACGGTGACGAGGTTCTCCGCGAGGATTTCTCCGGGTCGAACGCGGGTATGGATGTGACAGTATTCCGCTGAACTACTCCGGTTGTCGCGTGATCCGATCGGGATGGATGCGCACGGTGACGCGCACCTGTCCTTCGCGTCGCATCGGGTAGGAGTCGACGCCGAGGTACTTCTTCGCCAGTCGATCGATGACCTCGTCGGCGCCGATGGTCGTGAAGCCGACGACGGACCCGTGAAAGGTGATGAGCGAGTGATCGTCGTCGGGGTCGACGATGGCCACGGCGACGCGCGCGTCCGACGCGAGGTTGCGAGCCTTGGCCCGACCGAGTGCCGTGTTGATCACCAGGTCGTCACCGTCGAGCTCGATCCACACCGGCGAGACGTTGGGACTGCCGTCGGGGTCGAGGCTCGCGACGTGTCCGAGAACCTTCTTGCCGATGAGTTCGCGGGCGGCGGGTGTGAATGAGTCGGCCATGGAAGTCCTTGCGTTGGGTGCCGGGGCGGCATGTAGTTTTACTGTAATGAACATAGGTGCACACGTACGCGGGGGTGGAAAGCTCATCCCGTCGCTGGAAGAGGGCGTCGACATCGGCGCCACGTCGATTCAGATCTTCACCCAGAGTCCTCGGATGTGGAAACCGTCGCAGTACGCGCCCGAAGTCCTCGAGGCGTATCGCGAGGCGCAAGCGAACCATCCGAGCGTCACGGAGACCTTCTGTCACGCGACGTACTTGATCAACCTGGCGACGCCCGACAAGGAGCTCTACGAGAAGTCGGTCGACTGTTTGATCAGCAACCTCTCGACCGGGCGGGGCATGGCGTCCTCGGGAGTCGTCCTGCACGTCGGCTCACACAAGGACAGTGGGTTCGAGACGGCGCTGCCCCAGATCGCCGAGGCTTTCAAGCGCGCACTGGACGCGGCGGACTCGGCACCCGATGGCGTGAAGGACTGCCCGATCCTGATCGAGAACGCCGCTGGCAGTGGCGGCACGGTTGGACGCAGCCTCGACGAGATCGCGGCGATGATCGACGCCACCGGCGGCGACGAGCGCATTGGACTATGCATCGATACACAGCACCTGTGGGCCAGTGGCATCGACTATTCGACCACCCACGGCACGAACAAACTTGTGCACGAGATCGACATGCGCATCGGCCTCGAACGACTCCGATGCTTCCACCTGAACGATTCCAAGATCGAACTGGGCGGCAACCGCGATCGTCACGCCAACATCGGCGAGGGGACGATCGGCACGGAGGGTCTCGCCGCGCTCGTGGGACATCCAGACTTTCGCGATCTGCCTCTGCTGCTCGAGGTCCCCGGAACGGGTGAGGGGCCTCGCTGGGAAGACGTCATCGCGGCCCGCAAGGTCGTGGTGGAGGGCATCAAGCTCTACGACGGTGAAGTGTCCGCAGAACTCGAAGCGTTCGTCCTCGTTTTGCCTCCGGCTGCGACCAGGCCACCCGCCAAAAAGAAGACAGCGAAGAAAGCGACCGCCAAAAAGGCACCCGCCAAGAAGACCGCTGTGAAGAAGCCACTCGCGAAGAAAGCGTCCGTCAAAAAGGCACCCGCCAAGAAGTCGCCGGCCAAGAAGACTGCGGTAAAGAAGTCACTCGCGAAGAAAGCGTCCGCCAAAAAGGCACCCGCCAAGAAGTCACCGGCCAAGAAGACCGCGGTGAAGAGGTCACCCGCGAAGCAGGCACCGGCGAAAAAGACTGTCGCGAAGAAGTCCCTTGCGAAGAAGTCTCCCGCTAAGAAGGCGCCAGCGAAGAGGGCCAAGAAGATCGCTAAGAAGAGGTAAAGAGGCCGCAATGAGTGAGGTGAGAGTGGAGTCCGACTCGATGGGCTCGATTGAGGTGCCGGCCAATCACTATTGGGGCGCACAGACCGAGCGGAGTCTTCATCACTTTGCGATAGGTCATGAAACGATGCCCCCGTCCGTGATTCGCGCATTCGGAATCTTGAAGTTCGCTTCGGCGCAGGTGAATCACGATCTGGGCAAGCTTGATTCTGAGCGGGCATCGCTGATCGAGCGGGCCTCGCGCGAGGTGCTTGACGGGATCCTCGCTGAGGAGTTCCCTCTGCGCATCTGGCAGACCGGATCCGGCACGCAGACCAACATGAACGTCAACGAAGTCATCTCAAATCGTGCCATCGAGTTGTCCGGCGGCGTGATGGGGTCGAAAGAGCCAGTCCATCCGAACGACCACGTCAACATGTCCCAATCGTCCAATGACACGTTCCCGACGGCGATGCATATCGCGGCGGTCCTAGAGATCACGGACCGTCTCATCCCTTCCGTAGCTCGACTACGTGACGCAATCAATGTCAAGACCGAGGCATTCGCCGGCATCACGAAGATCGGTCGGACCCACCTCATGGACGCGGTGCCCCTCACCCTGGGCCAGGAGTTCTCGGGTTACGTGGCCCAACTCGACGCCGACCTCGTCCGGTTGGACCTGGTCCTATCCGGACTCTATGAGTTGGCCGCGGGCGGCACCGCCGTGGGCACCGGACTGAACACGCATCCCGAATTCGGCGAGCGCGTGGCGGTCGCGATCGCGGCGTTGACGGGCAAGCCCTTTGTCACGGCGCCGAACTATTTCGCCGCACTGGCCGCGCACGACGCCTTGGTCTTCGCCCACGGCGCGATCAGGACGCTGGCGGCCAGCCTGACGAAGATCGCCGACGATATCCGTTGGCTCGGCTCGGGTCCCCGTTCGGGACTCGGTGAGTTGATGCTGCCCGAGAACGAACCGGGCAGTTCGATCATGCCCGGCAAAGTCAATCCCACGCAGTGCGAAGCGATGATCATGGTCGCGGTGCAGGTCTTCGGCAACGACGTCGCCGTGACGACGGCCGGATCGCGTGGCAACCTGGAACTGAACGTGTGCAAGCCGGTCCTCATCCACAACTTCTGTAACTCCGTCGACCTCCTCACTGATGCGTGCGACCGATTCCGTGAGTTCTGCATCGAGGGTCTCGAGCCCGACGTCGCACGCATCGCCCAGCACTTGCACAACTCGTTGATGCTCGTGACGGCGCTCGCGCCGAGCATCGGCTACGACAAGGCCGCCGAGGTCGCGAAGAAGGCCCATCACGAGGGGACCACGTTGCGCGAAGCGGCGCTCACGCTCGGGCTCCTCAGTGCCGAGGAGTTCGACGCGGCCGTGGTGCCCGAGGACATGACACACCCGTGACCCGGCCCGCATTGCTCGACCCGGACGAGGTGCACGCGTGGATCACCGCGCATCCCACGTGGCGCGATGAGGGATCACACCTGATTCGCGAGATCGAGACCACTGACTATCCGAGCGGGCCCGGACTGGTTCAAGCCCAAGTATCGCTGGCCGAAGGTCTCAACCATCACCCCACCGTGACGCTCGGCTGCCGTCGCGTTCGCTTCGACCTTTGGACGCACGACCAAGGCGGTGTGACGCAGTTGGACCTCGACTACGCCGAAGGACTCGACGTGATCATCGCCCGGGACTTCGCCGGCTTCGTGCGCTAGGAGACCGGTAGGTTCCAGAGCGCCATCCAGCGCGCGAGGTCCTTCTCCATCGGGAGGTCGTCGCCGACGAATGATCGCACACGAAGCTCTAGTTCGTTGTCGCGCTGGTTTGGTCCAGTGGGGGCGAAGGGGTAGAAGGTGCCCTGCTTCAAGAGATAAACCATGCGTACCGCACCGTCACCGGGCGGGGTCTTGGGGACGAAACCGAAGACCGCGCACAGCAACCGCGGACCCAGACCGTGTTCGACCATCGTGGTGTTGGCGCCGTGAATACGCGTCACCAGGCCGTCGAGTTCGGGATCGGTGACGACCAGCCACTTGAAACCGAGGTCGTCGGTCGTGACCTTCACCGTGCCGGTCTTGTCGTCGAAGTTGAGCAGCGCGATGATGTCGTCGTCGGTGGTGATCGTCGTCTCGCCGCTGCCGGCCTTGAAGCACAGCCCGGCGTTGCCGGAAGGGACGAGATCCAGCTCGCTCTGCAGCGTCAACGCCGCCGAGGGCAACGCGAAGAGTCCGTCGAGTTTGGGCGCGACCTGCTTGGTGCGACCGAAGAGCGCGTCGCGAAACCCCACTAGCCGTTCAGTTCGACTTCGAGCTTCTTCAGCGCGTCGAGTCGCTTCTCCAGCGAGGGGTGCGTAGAGAAGAGCGACGCCGCGGTGTTGCCGGCCAGCGCAGGCGCGAAGAAGAACGCGTTCATTCCCTCGGACTTGCGCAGGTCGGTGCGCGGGATTTTGCCCATGTCACCCGTGACGTGCACCAACGCACTCGCGAGCACGCTGGGCTTGCCGATGAGGATGGCGCCGGAGCGATCGGCCGCGAGTTCGCGGTAGCGCGACAGGGCCATCGTCAACAAGAAGGCGATGATGTAGATGACGATCGAGACGACGAAGGTCAACATCTCGAGCAGGACGATCTGATTGCCGCTTCGGCTCCGACCGCCGCCCGAGAGGATCGTGCTCCAGAGCGCGATTCGACTGACCAGACCAGCGAGCATGCCGACGCCCGAGGCGATCGTCATGACCGCGACGTCACGGTGAGCGACGTGGCTCAGTTCGTGGGCGAGGACGGCTTCGAGCTCCTCGTCGTTCAGACGGTTCATCAGTCCGCGCGTCGCGCAGATCACCGCGTGCTTGGGGCTGCGACCGGTCGCGAAGGCGTTGGGGATGTCCATCTCAGCGACGCCGACGCGGGGCTTCTCCATGTTGGCGAGCAAGCAGAGACGGTCCACGATCTGGTGCAACTTGGGCTCCTGGGCCGGCGTCACTTCTTTGGCGTGCATCGAGAACATCGCAATCTTGTCCGAGAAGAAGTACTGGCAGAACAACAGACCGCCGCAGATCACGATGACGAATCCGAGGTCGAGCCCGACGTTCAAGAGCACGGTGAAGATGATCACGTAGAGGATGACGAGCGCGAGGCCCGTGAGGAACATCCGAACGTTCAGTCCGTGGTCGCTCTCGATCTTCGACTGCGCCATTACTTGGCTTCCTCGGTGCTCGCGGCGTCCGTGGCGGCCGCCGCGGGAGGCCCGCCAGCGTCGCCCGACGGCAGTTCCGACGTGGCGACCTGTGACTTCAGCGCGGCGATCTGCGCGTCGATGTCCGAGGTTCCCTTCGCCTTGTCGAGCTGGGCCTGGATATCGTCATTCGTACTCGTGAGGTCGGTGAGCGCGCCAGAGGCGAGGAGCTCGTCGAGCGCACCACTGCGCGCCTGCATCTCAGCGACCTTGTCCTGGGCGCGCTGCATCGCGGCCCCGGCGTCACCCATTGACGAGGAGATCCCGCTGACGGCTTCGGAGATGTGTGCCGAGGCCTCGGCCGCGGTGTAGGTCGCCTTGATCGTCTCCTTCTTGGTGCGAAAGGCCTCGACCTCGGTCTGGAGGCGCTGGGCGGTATCGGTCAGCTTCTGTTCCTGGTCCACGATGGTGGCGTGCTGGGTCTCGAGGTCGGCCAGTTGCACCGTGATCGCCTGGCGGCGCGACAGGGCCTCGCGTGCGAGGGGTTCGTTGTTCTGGGCCAGGGCGGCCTTGGCCTGCTCGGCCAGCTTGTCGCCTTGGGTCTTGAGTTGCTCGGCCTGGATTTCGACGCGCTTGCGCGCGGTCGCGACGTCGGCGACGGCGCGCTTCACCTTGGTGAGGTTGTCGAGTTGCTGCTCGTAGGAGAGATCCAGGGTCTGGCGGGGGTCCTCTGCCTTGTTCAGGGCCGCGTTCGTCTTGGCCTGAAAGATGGTGCTGATGCGCTTCATGATACCCACGAGGGCCTCCTTAGTTACCAGACCACACTAGGGGCGATGGCGGGTGGGTCGCGAACGAATTGACGTTCGCGCATTGTAAGAAAGTGTTTAACTTCTCGGGAGTTCGCGGTCCTGTTGGCCGGCCTGCGCCGCCAACTCCTGGCGGTACTCATCCAGGGCGTGCGCCAACGCCTCGTCGCCGAGTGAGAGGATGCGCGCCGCGAGCACTCCGGCGTTGGTCGCGCCGTTGATCGCGACGGTCGCGACCGGCACCCCGCGCGGCATCTGGGCGATCGAGAGCAGCGAGTCCAATCCGCCCAATTGCGCCAGCGCCACCGGCACGCCGATCACCGGCAGCGTGGTCAGCGCGGCCAGCATGCCGGGCAGGTGCGCCGCGCCGCCGGCGCCGGCGATCAGCACCCGCAAACCGCGCGAGCGCGCGGAAAGTCCGTACTCGACCATGGCCTCGGGCGTGCGATGCGCCGAGACGACGTGGACTTCACTGGCCACGTCGAAACGCTCGAGGATCACCGTGGCGGCGTTCATGACCTCGAGGTCCGAAGAGCTGCCCATCACGATCCCCACCACTGGCTGCACTACGTCTCCCGTGTCCTCGTGCCGTACGCTCGCGCGCTCTCCCATGCTGTCACGTGGGCCGCGCGCGCGTCGTCGCCCACGACGGTGACGTGGCCAAGTTTGCGGTCCGCGCGCCACGACTTGCCGTAGTCGTGCACGTGCGCGCCGGGGACCCCCGTCGCGTTCTCAATGGAGCCGGGCACGTCGGCACCCACGACGTTCACCATGACGGCCGCCTCCACGATCGCTTCGGTCGACCCCAGCGCGCGTCCGCTCACGGCGAGGAGGTGATTCGTGAACTGGCTCGTGCGCGCGCCCTCGATCGTCCAGTGTCCCGTGTTGTGGGGGCGAAGCGCGATCTCGTTCACCACGAGTCCGTGGTCACCCACGAAGAACTCGATCGCGAGCACGCCCACGGCGCCCACGAGGTTGGCGATCTTTCGGCCAAGACGATTCGCTTCGAGCATCGTCGAGGCGTCGACGTCCGCGGGGTAACGGACCTCCACGCACATGCCCTTTGCTTGCACGGTCGAGACGAGGGGATAGCTGGCGTACTCCCCGTTGACACCGCGAACGACGACGAGGGCGAGCTCACCGCGGAGGTTCAGTCGCTCTTCGACCACGACGCTCGTCGTCGCGCTCAGCTCCTCGATCATCACGATCGCTTCGACGCGGCTCTGCGGGAAGAGGACGCCGCGTCCGTCGTAACCGCCGCGCGCGGCCTTCAACACCGGCGGCCCGACGCCGTCGAGGAAACCCTTCAACATCGGATCGCTCGAGGAGGTGACGACGATGAAACGCGGCAGCGGAATCCCCGCGGCGTCAAAGGCCCGACGCTGATGGCCCTTATCGACGGCGAATCGAAGGGCGCGCGCGTTCGGTCGCACGACCACGCCGCGGGCCTCGAGGGCGGCGATCTGATCGAGGTCGACCAGTTCGTGGTCGAAGGTGATGACGTCTACGTGGCTGGCTAGTTCATCCAGCGCGTCGGCGTCCTCGGGCGAGCCGATGATGGTGACGTCGGCGGTGGCGACAGCCGAATCATCGGCCGAAGTAGCGAGGACCGTCAAGATGACGCCGGCGCCGTGGGCGGCCTCGCCCATCATGCGAGCGAGTTGACCGCCTCCCACGACCCCCACGGAGACCGGGCCAGTAGGTTGGGAATCGATCAACACGACCGTAACGATACCGGTCATACGAGGAGGTCCCCATGGACATAGCCATCGGAATGGACGTCGACGGACCGCTCGAGAAGACGCTCGAACGCGCCGCGGCTCTACGTGACAGGGGCTTCACCCGGATGTGGTCGTCGCAGATCTTCGGACCGGACACGCTCACCGTGTTCGCCGTCGTCGGGCGCGAGTACCGCGACCTCGACCTCGGGACGGCCGTCGTGCCGATCCAGACGCGCCACCCCACGATGCTCGCCGCGCAGGCGCGCACGGTCCAAGAGGCCATCGGCGGACGGCTCTCCCTCGGCATCGGCCTCTCGCACAAGGCCGTCGTCGAGGGTATGTGGGGCATCTCGTTCGACCACCCGGCGCGCTACATGAGTGAGTACCTCGACGCGCTGGCGCCGATGCTGCGCGGCGAACGCGTGAGTACGCACGGAGAACGCGTGAGCGCCTCGACCATCGGCGTCCTAGGTCCGAGTGACGTGCGTGCGCCGGCGCTGCTGGTAGCAGCCCTGGCGCCCAAGATGCTCGAGACGGCGGGCACGCTGACCGACGGCACGTTGACGTGGATGACCGGCGTGAAGACGATCGCCACGCACGTCGTGCCGACGATCAACGCGGCCGCGGCGGCGGCCGGGCGGTCGACGCCGAGAGTCGTCTGCAGCCTGCCGATCTCGGTGACCGGTGACGTCGCCGACACCATGACCAAGGTGAACGAGCGCCTCGCGATCTACGGCACCCTGCCGAGCTATCGCGCGATGCTCGACCGTGAAGGGGCGCAGGGTCCGGCCGACGTCGGTCTCTTCGGCACGCGCGAACAGGTCCTGGAGAAGCTCCACGACTTGGCCGAGGCCGGCGTGACGGAGTTCTCGGCGTCCATGGCCGGTGAGCCCGACGATCGAGACGAGACCTACGACACGCTGCTTGCGTACCGGTCGATGTAGTTCTTCAACGCGGCAGCTGCGTGTGCTTGAACTCGTTGAGGTCGGGACGCTTCGTCATCATCGCGAGCAGGGCGTCGATCAACTCGACGGACTGTGTGGGGTCGCCCTCGGGCTCGCTCATGTAGCGCACGAACGTCGCGTCGTCGTTGACGACGAACGTCGGGACGCCGAACGCCTCGAAACGGTCGAACTCCTTGTGGGACGCCGCGATCACGTCGTGGGGCCGGCGCGAGGCGACGTCGGCGGCGACCTTGGCCATGTCGACACCCAAGGGAGCGAGGACGTTGCTGATCTCATCGAGCGTGATGAGTCGGATGGCGCGGTCGTGGCGGGCCCGAAAGAGCGCTTCGTGCGCGTCGAGGAAGTACTCGTTCTGCTGATCGCGCACCGAGACCGACGCCGCCAGCGAGATCAGGTCCGCGTCGTAGGCAGGGTCGTTCCACACGTCAGGTCCGTCGCTTCCCTGACTAAGCGACCAGGGCGCGAAGTTGACCTCGTAATCGGCGCCGGCGCGCAGCGCGGTGACGACGTGGAGGTGGATGTTCTTCGCGAAGGGACAGCGGTAGTCGAATGAGAGGTCGAATTGCATTACTTCAGCCTAAAGGTTGAATCTTCAAAACCCTCAAGTCTCAGACCGGCACCGCGACGCCGTTGGCGCGACACAGGTCCTTGTAGGAACAGAATCGACAGGCCTTGACCGACGGGGTCGCCGGGAACTCACCGTCGTCGTAGAAACGGTTGATCCGCTCCCACGCGTGAGAGGCCGAGTGCGAACGGGCCCTCACGACGACGTCGCTGACGTTGCGTTCGATGCTCTCGCCCTGGGCGACGTACATGAGTCGGATCTTCGTCGGTTTTTCCCCGAGCCCGGCCTCGCACAGCGCGGCGTAGAGCTCGGCGTTGGCGAAGGTCTGGGAGTCGTAGTTGCGATTCGGCAGGCCTCCGGTCTTGTAGTCGACGATCGTGAGGGAACCGTCCGCGTCGCGGTCGAGTCGGTCCAGGATGCCGAAGAGCGGCGCGCCGTCGACGAGGGCACCGAGTCGCAACTCCACGCCCTCGCTCGTGACGGTCGTCGGATCCTCCATCTCGAAGTACGTCGTGATGATCAGTTCGGTCTCTTTGAGCAGCCGCATCATCATCGCGTCGTCCATTCCGACGTCGACTCGGACGTCCTCGGTGAGGATCTCTACGACGGCCGCCGGCAGGAACTCGCGGGCTCGCTCGATTGTTCGCTCCTCGGGACTGAGGTTGAAGAGTTGCTCGAACACGTAGTGGGCGAATCGGCCCTTGGCCGTCGCGTAGGAGGCGGGCTGGGGGATGCGCTCGATCGAGGCGTACTGGTAGCGACGGGGACAGGCCTGGAAGTCCGACAGGCGAGAGGGAGAGAGCGAGCGGGGTAACTCCTGCGTGAACGTCATAGACACACCGTAGGACCGGGCTGTGACGTCGAGTGACCAATCTGCCACCGAGTAGACATGAAGCATGAAAGAACGCGCGGTCGTCACCCGTCACGGGCACGTCGTGCGAAGCACCCGCTGGAACGGCGTGCGAGCCGGTGACCCGGTCGTCGTGGACGGCGCCAAGGAACGTCGTCAGCACTGGGTCTTCGTGGCGCACGTCGTCAATGAGTCCACGAACGATGAGTGGGTCGAGGTTCGAGGGGGCCGCGTCGGTGAAGCCAAGGGCCGTTCGTTCCGACCGGAGGTTATATTCCCTGGTTCTGCGAAGAGGGGTTCTCGCCTAGTGGGAATGTCACTGGCGATGGCGCCGCAACTGCCGATCCCTTGAGGCGTCCCTCGTCGACTTCGTTGATCTTGCGCGAGATGAAGATCCACACGCTCGGAGCGCTCGCCGCCAGGCCCATCACCACGAAGTAGGTCCGCACGCCCCACGCGGTCGCCAGATAACCGGCCAGCACGATCCCCACGGGGGCCAGTCCCAACGACACGAACCAATCGACGGAACTGGCCCGGCCAAGCAGTTCGCGCGGCACCTCGGTCTGCATCATCGATTCCCAGATGACGTTGCCGAGGAGCAGCATCGGCGAAGCGATGACGGGGAAGATCAGGACCTCCCAGAAGTTCGTGGCGAAACCGATGACGAGCGCCGAGAGCGACGCGATCGTCCAATAGGTGATCATCACGCGGACTCTTCGCCGTGGCGTCTTCAGATTCGAAGCGATGAAGGCGCCCACGGCGCCCGACAGTCCCATTATCGCGAAGGTGTAGCCGACGATCAACTTGCTGTCGTGCAACGTGTGGCGCAAGAAGAACGGGATCAAGACGGCCAACGGGCTGAACAGGATGGCGTTGATGACCCCCGCGGCGAGCAGGTTCGTGCGGAGCCAGCGCGTGCTCTTCACGTAACGCACTCCCTCTTGGATCTCGGAGCGCATCGAACTCCCGAGCTTGCGCGCCGGTGCTGGCGTCGGACGCATCAAGAGCAACGCGCTCGCCGAGACCAGGAATGTCACCCCATCGACGCCGATCGCCCACGAGGTGCTCGCCGCCGCGATGACGCCGCCAACGGCCGGCCCGATCATGTTGCCCATCAGATTGTTGGACAAGGGACGCACCGCGTTCATGGCGGGCAACAGCTCCTCGGGAACGATTTCCGGTGTGATCGCGGTGATGGCGGGCATGAAGACCGCGTCGAACGTGCCAAAGAGCACGGCGAATATGAGCAACTCGTCGAACCGCAAATGTCCGGTGGCGATCAACACCACGAGGACGGCCGTGAGAAGTGCTCGCACGCAGTCCGAGATCAGTAACAGAATTCGTCGGGAGAATCGGTCGACGATGGCGCCGCCAATCAAGAGGAAGATCACCAGCGGCGTCGTTCGTGCCGCCACGAACCACGCCAGCTTCGACGCGCTGTGCGTCGTGTCAAGGACCAACAACGTCAGCGCGACCAGGGCGACGCCGTCACCGAACTGCGAGATGGTCTGGCCGGTCACGAGCAGTCGCGGTTCGCGATGCTTCGCCAACTGAACGAGTGCCAGTTTCTTTTTCACCGAAGAAGACCTTAGGTTGATTCGACCGTTCGGAACCCTCACCACGACACTGACGTATGAGCGGAGGCAGAAACGTCGCTCGGTAACGTGCTGGGTATGACCCTGGATTTAGAGGACGCGCGACGGCGCTATCACTTCGCCTTCACCCGCGAAGACCACGACCGTCTACCGTTCTATTCGGCGTTGATGAGGTCACTCGAAAATGATCGTGTCGCTCAGGAGTTGCTCGCCGGCATTCGCGTCGAACAGCGCAACCCCATGTTGGTCCTCGCGTCACTCCACTTGGCCGCGTTGCGAGGTCATCCGACCCTGTCGCCGATCTACCACGACGCCCGACACGGACGGATCACGGATCCCGCGAACGCGGCGCGTCAGGTGCTCGAGGTTGTCAACGCCGAACCGGAGTTGGTCCGTGGCGAGCTCCACCACTCAACGCAGACCAACGAGCCGGGTCGCTGCGCGATCTTCCAGAGTGTCATTGCCCGCGTCGCGCGACGGGGTCATTCGACCATCAATCTCGTCGACGTCGGGACCTCGGCGGGCATCAATCTCAACTTCGACCAGTTTCCCGTTCGAGAGCACGACGACGACAATCCGCTGACGCTGGTCTGTCGCGATGATCCATCGGTCGATCGATCACTCGATCTGCCAGAGGTCCGTTCGCGCGTGGGCATCGATCCTTCGCCCCTGGACCTCGCCGTCGAGGACGACCGCCTCTGGCTGCGGGCCTGTCTATGGCCGGAAGAGCCACGACGTCTGGCTCGCCTCGACGCAATCATCGAAAATCGACCATCGTGGCCCGAGACGACCGTCCTGCGCGGAACGGCCGCCGAACGTCTGGATGACGCCATCACCCTCGGCGATCCATCGAGTCTGACGGTCGTCGTGAACAGCTACGTGGTGGCGTACTTCTCCGAAGTGGATCAGATGGCGTACTTCGAGGACATGGTCGAACGGTGCGCGCACAGCAACGTCGCCTGGATCTCGCTCGAATCACCGTTCATGGTCAATTGGCCAACATCGGACACGTCGAGCGACAGTGCTCGCAACGGTGCGACGCAAGTGCTCGTCACTCTGCCGGGCACGTCGCCCGCCGAGTGGGGATGGTGCCATCACCACGGACTCTGGCTCGAGTTGGACGTGCCGACCTGATCTGTCGACGGGATGGGACGTCTCGAACTACATCGGCGCTTCGGACAGGTGGTGCAACTGCACGGTCACTCGACCGCGACCGGCGGTGATGGCGCGAAAGTCGAGTCCGTAACGATTGAGTCCCTCTTCGGGGATGTACGCGATCACCGTGACCGTATTGACGTTGTCCTGATTCGTCGAGACGACCTTCCCCCGGCGACCCTTGAGGTCGTTCAGGACCTCGCCGAGGTACTCCGTGGGGAACGTCGACGTCGCTTCCATGACGCGTTCGAGCACCACCGTGCCGGCCGCGTCGAGGGCCGCGCGCAGACCCATTGATCCCGCGGTGTCGAAGGCTGCCTCCGAGGAGTCGACACTATGGAACTTGCCGTCGAAGAGCGTCACGCGCAGCCCGACGACGGGGAACCCGGCCGGGCCACCGCGGGCCATCGACTTCTCGATGCCGTTGCGCACCGCACTGATGAACTGGCGCGGGACCGAACCGCCGACGATCGCGTCGACGAACTCGAAGGGCGAGTCGGGCGTGATGGGCTCGACCTTCAGATTGACGACCGCGAACTGTCCGTGGCCGCCGGTCTGCTTCTTCAGACGTCCCTCGCACTCTCGGGCCGCGCGGATCGTCTCGTAGCGCTGGACGTCGGGCGTGGCCGTCGTCACGTTCACGTTGAAGCGGCGTCGCAGCCGCTCCAACGTGACCTTGAGGTGCGTGTCGCCCATGGCGTCGATCACGAGGCGGCGCGAGACCGGGTCGTGGCGCACGCGTAGCGACGGGTCCTCCTCTGAGAGCCGGTGCAACGCGGTCGCGATCTTGTCGTCGTCATCGTGGGTCGCACTGAGCAATGCGACCGAAAGGGCCGGTGCCGGTGACGGCGCGGCCATCGTCGCGAGGTCGACACCGCGCTTGGCGAGGACGTCACCGACGGACACGTCGTTGAGCTTGGCGACCACGACCACGTCGCCGGCCACGGCGCGCGTGACCGGCACGAGCTTGGAGCCGAAGAGGTGGTGGAGTCCGTGCAGGCGCTCGTCGTTTCGGGTGCGCACGTTGACGAGCGTGACGTCGGGCGTGATCGTGCCGGAGATCACCTCCATCACGACGATGCGTCCGACGTAGGGGTCGACGATGACCTTGAAGGCGCGCATGATGGGCTCGCCGTCGGGGTCACGGTCGAGGAAGGTCTCGTTGCCGTTCATCAACGCCGGGATCGGACGAGAGACGGCGATCTCGTCGAGCAGCGTGGCGAGTCGATCGACGCCGACGCCGCGCGTGGCCGAACCACAGGTCACCGGCACGATCCGCCCCTCGATCATGAGTTCGGCGAGCGCCGGCTCGAGCTCTTCCATGCTCGGCACTTCGCCTTCCAGGTAGCGCTCGGTGAGCGAATCGTCGGCCACGACGATCGCCTCAATCAAGCTGGCGCGCACCCGCGATTCCAGGTCGGCCAACTCCGCCGGGACCGCGACGTGACGCGGGGTGGCGCTGTCATAGAGGATCGCCTCGTCGGCCAGGAGATCGACGACCCCCTGCAGCTCCGGTCCCACGCCGATCGGCAATTCCAAGGGCGCGAGCGTCGGGCCGACCAGCAACTCAAGCGAGCGCAGGGTCGTCTCGAAGTCGGCGCGTTCGGCGTCGAGCGCGTTCACGAAGATCACGACCGGGACGTCGGCCCCTCGCGCCAGATCCCAGGTCGCGACGAAGTCGCCCTGGACGCCGTCGACCGCGCTGACGACGAGTACGGCGACGTCGGCCACGTCGAGGGCCCGTTCCACTTCGCCGTGGAAATCAATGAGGCCCGGTGTGTCGAGCAAGGTCAACTTGTCCTCGCCGATCCACACGGGCGCCATCGAGATGCCCAGGGACATCTGATACTTGCGTTCTTCGGGATCGTTGGCGCCGAGGGTGGTGCCCGCGTCAACCTTTCCCGCCCGCTCGAGCCCGCCGGTCGCCACGACCAAGGCTTCGAGCAGTGACGTCTTGCCGACTCCGTTTCGACCGATCAGGGCGACGGTGCGGGCCTTGGGGTGACTAGGGGCGATGGTCAATGGCACCTCGATTCGCGTGTGCTGCTCGTCACAACGTAGTCCTCGCGCGGGGGCGCTGCACCGTTCGATGAACGACGCGTCCGGTCTATTTCGCGACGCGTGCGCGAGAGAGGCGGCCCTGGGAGACGGTCACGCCCCCCAAGATGATCACGGCGCCGAGCGGTTCGTACCAGAAGAGGTGCTCGCCGAGGAAACTCATCCCGACGATCACGACGGCGATGGGCGAGAGATACGCGACCCCGCTGGCGGTGGAACTCCCGGCCGCGTCGATGACCTGGAAGTTCAAGATGTAGGCGAAACCGGTGCTGAGGAATCCCAGGGCCAACATGCCCAGGACCGTGGCCAGACCCAAGTGGCCGCGGTGCTGCGGCGCGGCCACGATCTCTGAGATGATCAACGCGGGGATGAGGAACGCGGCGCCCAGCATGACCTGGCCGGTCGCCTTGGCGAGCGTGGCCTCGGGGTCCTTCGAGAGGTGTCGTCGGGCGTACGGGAAGGCGACGCCGTAACAACAGACCGCGCCGACGCAGGCGAGCGTGCCGAGGAGCTGTCCGGTGCGCAGCCCCTCCCACACGCCGAGCACCACGAGCACGCCGAGGAACCCCAGCACCAATCCGACGACCCGCTCGCGGGTCGGCTTCTCTTCGGGGTACGCGATCAACAAGACGGCCACCGTCGCCAGCGGTGTCATGGCGTTGATGAGTCCGGCCAGGATCGAGGACACGTGCGTCTCGCCGTAGGCGAACAGGGCGAAGGGCACGCTGTTGAGCAGGACCGCGACGACGGCGAGGTGGCGCCAGGTCGTTCGCCGCCGCGGCAGATGGGTCTTCGTGACCACGCACGTGACGAGCAAGGCGACGGCGCCGAGCGCGATCCGGGTGAATGCCAACTCGATGGGGGAGAGATACCGCAGGCCGAGTTTGATCCACCAGAACGAACACCCCCAGGTCGTGGCGAGCAGGACGAAGGAGACCTGCCACGGGAGCCAGTACCGTCGCACGGTGCTCTGGTCGTCGCGCGTCGTGGACGACATCGATTACGCCGTCGGGGTCTGGATGAGTTCAGCGATCTTTCGAGCCAATTCGTGCGGGGCGTTCGACGTCGTGTCCACGGTCAGGTCGTAGTGAACGCCCACGTGCACGCTCGTCGACTGTCGCTCGACCATCCCCACGACCCGATCGCCTCGATCGCGCTCGCGCTGGACCGCGACGCCGACGTCGCACGTGACACCGACCCATAGGAGGCGGCGGCCAGCGAACGCTCGGCGCAGCCGTTCCTGGGAGACGCCGCCGTCGAGGAAGACCTCGTCCAGTATCAGTCGCGTTCCCGAATCGCCAATCACCGCGAGTCCTCGCAGCCACGCCGCTTCGAGGCGCCGGAACTCAGATCCCACCGTGACGTTGCCATCGGCGTCGAAGGCGATCCCCCCCGCACGCACCGGGTGGTCGCGCGGACGCGGGTGGATCGTCGCGTTGGCGTCAAGGTCCAAGAGGGCGAGGGGCATCGCGCCGAGCAACGTGTCGATTCCAAAGACCAGCCACGAATCCTCGAGCAGGTCCTGTAAGGCCTCCGCGAGCGTCGTCTTGCCCGAACTCGATGCCCCGTTCAGGACGATGACCTCGATCGGGCCGAGACTGGCTGACGGAGATTCCGCGCTCATGGCTCACACTCCTTTTTGGTATCGTCGTCCACTCAAGCACACGTCCGTGACGATGGCCAATGGCTCAGTTCGGTGTCCCGGCTCTACACTCGGCGTTCGTGCGAGTGTCCACGTCCACCATCACGATCAACGCGCCTCGAGGCGTCGTGTGGGCCGCCGTGACCGTTCCGGAGAACGTGCGTCGCTGGCAGTTCGACAGTGCGCTCAC
>Ga0182015_10002000_pt1 | contig 25621 bp, 23 predicted proteins | sample 712P3MmetaG_FD_120478 | JGI IMG/M metagenome (GOLD analysis project Ga0182015, IMG submission 120478) | Permafrost microbial communities from Stordalen Mire, Sweden - 712P3M metaG | ecosystem: Environmental > Terrestrial > Soil > Wetlands > Permafrost | place: Sweden: Stordalen | collected...
AGTCCGGTTCTCCTTCCTCCACCGTGACGGACGACGAAGCATCCGGTTCGGTGACCATCGCCGCAGCATATCGCTGTGTCACGAGCCCGCGAACTCGGTGGTCGGCGTCCGGAAGCTGTGCAACACTCGGCCGCGATGGCACTTCCGGTGAACACGTTGCTCGTGGAGGATTCGGGCGCCGGTCTCGCGGCCGGTGGGTGGCGATATACGCAGCGTCAGCTGTACTACGCCACCTGCGCGCGCGCCGAAACCACTCCTTCCGATACCGCGGCCAACGGCGAGATCGGTCTCGGCGTGCTGATGATCCTCGTCGGATTGATCCTCATCGGCATCAAGGTCCTGTTCGCGCTTTTCGTGACGCTCGGCGTTGCGCTCATCCTCGCGGGCATCCTTGGACGGATGCGCAAGCCGAAGCTGACCGGACGGCTGCTTGCACTCTCGTTCGACGAATTCCGCAGCCGTTTCGGGGCGCTCGAGCTCGAGGGCTTGATTCCCCCCGGTACCACGCCCGCCGTCGAGGCGGCGACCAATGCGGCGCCGATCACCATCGCCACCGATTCGCCCGAAACCGCAGCCATGGTTGCAGGCAACGCAGAGCGTGCGGAGCTTGGTGCCGTCGAAGTGGTGGTGGCGAGTGACGCGTGGAAACCGCCTCCGGCAACCCGCGTGATCCTGCTCCACGACGCCTCACCGCGTGGCTGTGCGCTGGTCCAGGACCTTCGCGACCAAGGTGTGGATGTCCTCGACGGCGGCCTGCGCCCTCGCGATGTCGACGGGCCGTCACAGCAGGTGATCGAGGGCGCACCCGCGCGCCTTCCGCGCGATCTCAGCGCACTGCTGGAGCGCCCCGAGCTCGACTGGCTCCTCAGCGGACGGCGCGTCGAGCTGGCGACGCTGCCCCCCGAGGTCGCCATGGATCGAGTCCGGGCGGCGATCAGCCGGCTCGATCCCCTTCACGACGGTGCCCCGCAGCCAGCTCGCTGAGCAGTTCCGGGGCAAGCTCGGCGCCGGTCGCCGCCGCCACCTTGCACGGCGTCAACGCGCGGAGCGTGGCGGTGCGCAGGCCGTCCTCGAGCAGCGCACGCTCGCCGAGCACGGCCCCAGGTCCGACCTGTGCAACCGGCACGCCATCGACTTCGACCGAGAGGACTCCGTCCAGGAGGAGGTAGAGGTCACCTCCCTCCTCGCCCTGCTCCACGAGCGTCCCGCCCTCTTTGACCACCTGAATGCGGGGTTTGACGCCGCCTCGCATGATGCGGAGCGAGAGCTCCCGCTCGGTCGCCGTCTCGACCTCTGTCACCAGCGCCGGCGAATCCTCGTCGCCCCAGGGCGTATGACTTCCGAAGGCGTGCTGGTACCAGCGCTTGAAGTCGACGAGGCCCGATTTGTGAGTCAGGTTCTGGTCACCGTCGTAGACCCAATGGCGCGGGAACGGACTGGCGCCGGTCAGTTCGTGCACCGAGGTTCCGTCGGCGAAAAGGGTCAGGGTCAGGGTCGTCCAGGCCAACGGAGCGGCGACCTGGATGAATGGAGGTCGATTGACTCTGCGAGGCGCCGGCACCCCGGTCCTTCCGCCGCAGGTCTGCGCGAAACGGACCCAGCCATCGCCGGCGACGGGGTCCTCCCGCTTGTCTGGAAAGGCAACCGCGGCGAAGGTCATGCCGCGGCCACCGAGCCGCAGCTTCGTCACGCCGATCTGCCCGCCACCCGCCTGACCGTGTCGGACGATGCGCCCGTCGACGACATCGATCCACGCGCTCAGTTGGTTGGCGAATCGAAAGCGATCCTCCGCAAGCAGCGCTTCGAGCGATTCGATGTGATCAGGAGGCGGGTCGTCGTAGTGGGAGAAGCCGATTTCGAACGGGACCTTGGTGACGCCGGGTACTGCCTCGGACGGGATCCACGAGATTGATGTGACTGATGATTCGAGACGCATGTCGTACCTCCTTGGTGTCGATTATCGATCGCGCGACAGAGGAGGTCGAGGGTGCACGGACCACATGTCGGGGTGGGGATCACCCCGTCATACCGTGGTGGCAGCCCCATTTCGATGCGCGCCGCGCTGACTACAGTTGGCCTATGCCACTCGAGCAGTCCATCCGCGTCGTGCTCGCGGACGACAACCTGATCGTGCGGGAGGGGGTTCGCGCCCTGCTCTCCATCTCCGGAGACGTCAACGTGGTTGGGGTTGCCGGCGACTACGACGAGTTGCTTGCTGGAGCGGCCGAGCACCTGCCCCAGGTGGTGGTCACCGACATCCGCATGCCACCAGATTTCACCGATGAGGGAATCCGGGCGGCCCGAATCGTCCGCAAGCGCCATCCCGGGACCGGCGTCGTGATCCTTTCTCAGTACGACGAGCCCGAGTACGCAATATCACTGCTCAGCGAGGGTGCGGCCGGATACGCCTACCTGCTCAAGGATCGCGTGGCCGAGGGCGATCAGCTTGCGCGAGCCGTTCGCGAGGTGAGCACCGGCGGATCGATGCTCGACCCGCGCATCGTCGATGCGCTCACCCGCCCCGTGAGCGACGCCGGCGGTTTGACCGAAGACGAGGAGCGACTGCTCCGCATGGTTGCCGAGGGCAAGCCCATCAAGGCAATTGCCGCGTCACTGCATGCGACCGCGACGTCTGTCGGCGACGACATCGAGCAGCTCTTCCTCAAGCTCGCGCAACAGGCGAGCGCGGGCACGCAGGGCGCGCTCGATCGGTTGCGCCTGCTCCACAAGGTGATCATCGACCGCGAGGAGCAGGGGGAGAGCCTCAGCCGGATGCTCCCGGGCGGCATCGCGCAGCAGATGCGTGAGAACGGAGTGCAGCCCGGCCGGACCGAGCGCCTGACGGTGACCGTGCTGATGTCGGACATTCGCGCGTACTCGACGATCGCGGAGTCATCGGATCCGTCGGTGCTCGCGGGTCAGCTCAATGAGCATCGCGCCGCGATGAATCATGCGGTTCTGTCTGAGGGCGGCACCGTGATGCAGTTCGTCGGCGACGCGGTGATGGCCGTCTTCGGTGCACCCTTTTCTCAGCCCGACCACGCGCAGCGTGCGCTGTCCGCCGCGCTCGCCATGCATGCCGCGCAGCGCGAGGTCAATGACGGCTGGAAGACCCAGGGCCTGCCGCCATTTTTCCTCGGCATCGGACTCTCGACCGGTGACGTCGCCGCAGCCTTGCTCGGCTCGGAGGAGCGGCTCGAGTACTCACTGGTCGGCGATGCCGTGAACCTCGCGCAACGCCTGCAGCAATGGGGTGAGAGCGGCCAGACGGTGCTCAGCGAACCAACCTACGACGCACTCGTGGACAGGCCCGATGCGGAGCGTATCGAGCCGGCGCTGGTGAAGGGTCGGCACACGCCCGTCGGCGCTTACCGCGTGGGGTGAACGCGAGCGTGAGCCAACGAATCGACCGCGAGCGGCATGCGCATGCTCGTGCCACTGAGGCATTCTCGCGATGAGCAAGGAGAACACTCGAGGCCGGGTGCGTCTGGCATGGAGCATCGCCGCGGTGGGCGTCGTACTCGGCGCGGCAACCATCGCACTCGTGCTCTTGAACGCCGCCTCGATTCATTCGCTCGCCGCCACCACCCCGACCGAGATCGTCATGTCGCTGACATTCGCGTTGGTCGGCGGACTGATCGCCTCGCAACGGCAGCGGAATCCCGTCGGTTGGCTCTTCCTGTTCATGTCCGTCGTGATGGGATTGGGTGGGCTGGGGGGCCAGTATGCCGTCCTCGCCTCGATCACCCACCCCGGTCTCCCTGGCGCGCCGTGGGCACTCTGGATCTACGGTTGGGTGGAGGCGCTTGTCTATCCGTCCGGCGCAGCGGCGGCGACTCTGTTGCTGATCCCCAACGGTAGGCTTCCCTCCCGCCGGTGGCGCTTCGTGATTCCAACGGGGGCGATCGCCACCCTGTTTATCGCGGTTGTCCTCGAGGCGCTCGGCACGTCGCCGCTGCCAGGCCCGGACAATCGGCCGCAGCTCCCCAACCCGATAGGTGTCAAGGCTCTCGAGACGCTTGGCAGCGGGCCGCTCGGCCTGGTGTGGTTTGCGGGACTCGTGGTGTTGCTGGCGGCGGCGGCGGCTCCGTTGGTGCGGTTGCGTCGCGCCCGGGGCGAGGAACGCGAGCAGTTGCGGTGGATCGCATTTGTCGTGGTGACCACGGCGGTGGCGACGTTGCTGGATTTCTTTGCCGGCCTGGCATTTCCTGACGCTGCCGTGTTGACGAACGAGCTGTGGTTGGTCGTCAACGTCGTCGGGTTCGGCGCTGCACTCCCGATAGCAATCGGCTTTGCAGTATTCAAGTATCGGCTGTACGACATCGACCTCATCATCAGCCGAACGCTGGTGTACGGGTCGCTGGCGGTGTTCATCACGGCGGTGTACGTCGGCATCGCGGTGGGGATCGGAGAGCTGGTGGGCAGCGGTGGCAAGCCGAATCTCGCACTGTCAATCCTGGCCACCGCCATCGTCGCGATCGGCTTCCAGCCGGTGCGAGAACGTCTGCAAAAGCTGGCCAACCTGCTTGTCTACGGGAAACGGGCGACTCCGTATGAGGTGTTGAGCGAGTTCTCGGGACGCGTTGCTGAGACATACGCTGCGGACGCGGTTCTGCCCCGCATGGCGCAAGTGCTCCAGGAGGGAACCGGCGCGGAGTCGGCGACGGTCTGGTTGCGTGGGACAGCCGAGCTGCGCTCCGCGGCCACATACCCGAATATGGATGGGGAGCGACCATCCCTGCCGATGAGCAACGGGTCGCTGCCCGCGATGTCGGATGCGACGAAGTTGGTTGAGGTGCGCCATCAGGGGGAGCTGCTCGGTGCCCTCAGTGTCAATAAGCGGGGAGGCGAGGCGCTGACACCGATCGAGCAGAAGCTGGTGGACGACCTCGCCCACCAGGCGGGCCTCGTGCTCAAGAACGTCCGATTGAGCGCAGATCTTCATGTGCGGCTCGACGAGCTACGTGCGTCACGACAGCGGCTGGTGCACGCACAGGACCTGGAGCGCCGCCGTCTCGAGCGCAACCTCCACGACGGAGCGCAGCAACACCTCGTCGCGTTGAAGGTGAAGCTCGGTCTCGCCGAGATGCTGCTCGTGCGCGACCCGGCCAAGGCTGCGGCGACGCTGGAGCAGCTCAAAGGCGATGCCGATGAGGCCCTCGAGACATTGCGTGACCTGGCAAGAGGGATCTATCCGCCGCTGCTCGCTGACAAGGGGTTGGTGGTCGCGCTGGAATCACAGGCCCGCAAGGCGACGGTCCCGGTGCACGTGGACGCCGAGGCGGTTGAGCGATATGCCCAGGACGTGGAGGCGACCGTGTACTTCTGCGTGCTCGAGGCACTCCAGAACGTGCAGAAATATGCGCACGCCACCGAGGTCGTGGTCCACCTTCGAGAGGATGATGGGACGCTGCACTTCGAGGTTGAGGACAACGGGACTGGCTTTGACACGGAGCATTCGAAGAAGGGCGCCGGCCTCACCAACATGGCCGACCGCGTGGACGCACTCGGCGGGAGCGTCGAGGTGAGTTCGCAACCAGGGAGCGGGACGCACGTTCGGGCCACGCTGCCCGTCAAGTCGGCGTCCGTCGGCGCGGTGGCGGTCTGAACGAGCGGAGCGCGTCGCGGCTCTGGGCGGACGCGTCGAAGTCACATCCGCGCCAGGCGTGGGGACTCGTATATCAGTGGACGTCCCTGCGCCTGTTCGCTCAGCGGTCGTCGCCCAACCTTCAGCTACGCGGAGTTGGCTGAGGCCCACGCCTCCGTGAGCCGATCAGGGCTGAACTCGGCCTTGGAGATGAATCCAGCCGCTCCCGCTTCGGCCGCGCGGGGTGCGTACTCATCGGCCTCATACGTCGAGAGGACGAGGACCACCACCGGCTTGGCTTCCTCCACGCCGGCGAGGATCTGGCGGGTGGCGTCGAGCCCGCTGATGCCGGGCAGGTGGACATCCATGAGAACGAGGTCGGGACGGAGATCGCGAGCCGAGGTGACCGAAGCCTCGCCGGTCTCGACCTCACCAACCACTTCGAAGCCGTCGGTGAGCTCGACAACCGTCCTTGCAACGTCGCGGAACGGCGCCTGGTCGTCGACGATCAACACTCGCACACTCATAAGAACATCTCGAACGGTAGCCCGATACGCAAGAAGTGGCAAGCGTACTTGCCCCACATCCGCGGTGATACCAGCACCCGGCGTCCGTTCCCCTATCCTCATGGCGTGCCGATCCGCGTCGTCCTCGCCGAGGACAACTACCTGCTGCGTGAGGGGATCCGGCAGCTGCTGGAAACCTCGGATGAGATCGAGTTGCTCGCCAGCTGCGCTGACCTCCCCGGCCTCGAGCGTGCCATCGAGGAACACAACCCGGCGGTGGTGATCACCGACATCCGGATGCCACCGTCAGGGACCGACGAGGGGCTGCGGGCCGCCGAGCGCCTGCGCACCGAGCGTCCCGACGTCGGCGTTGTTGTGCTGAGCCAGTACGCCGAACCGGAGTACGCGCTCGCGTTGCTCGAGAAAGGCGCCGGCGGTCGTGCCTACCTGCTCAAGGAGCGCGTGTCCGACATCGATCAGCTCGTGGGCGCCGTCCGCGAGGTGGCACGCGGCGGCTCCGTGATTGACCCTCGAGTCGTCGAGGTGCTCGTCGCCGCACGCAGTGCAGTGCGCAACTCGCCGATCGCGCAACTGACACCTCGCGAGCGCGATGTGCTCCAGCAGGTTGCGATGGGCAAGAACAACGCCGGCATCGCGGCTGCGCTCTTTCTCACCGAGCGCGCCGTCGAGAAGCACATCAATGCCATCTTCTCGAAGCTCGACCTCTCGGAGGAACCGGACGTGCACCGTCGCGTCAAAGCTGCGCTCGTCTACCTCGCGGCGCAGCAGTAGATCAGTCGCGCTGGTCCGCGTCTCGCGCGCCGACCAGGATCGACATGTTGCCCATGGGATGCCGGTTCTCGTGCATGAGCTGATGCGCGACGCCCACCTCGGTGAAGGCGAACGTGCGCGAGAGACATGGATCGACCTCGCCGCGGGTCACCATCGCGTTGTACGCCGCGCTCTCCTCGTCATTGGCGAAGTGTGAGCCCTGAAGCCGTTTCTGGCGCATCCAGAGGTAGCGCAGGTCCACCGCCGCGTGATACCCGGTCGTCCCCGCGCAGATGACCACCATGCCTCCGTTGTCGCAGACGAAGATCGATGTTGGAATGGTGTCTTCCCCAGGGTGTTCGAAGACGATCCGCGGGTTGCGGCGCTCTCCGAGAACGTCCCACAGGGCCTTGCCGAATGCGCGCGCGCCCTCGGTCCAGGTGGCGAATGCCGCGTCGTCGCGCCAATCGGGGATCACGCCCCAGTGCGAGAACTCGCGCCTGTCGATATATCCGCGTGCACCGAGGTCAACGCAGTACTGACCACGTTCCGGCCCGGATGTCACGGCGATCGGTATCGCCCCCTTTGCCTTGGCGATCTGGATCGCCTGCGAGCCAAGTCCGCCCGATCCGCCCCAGACGAGCACGACGTCATTCTCAGCGACGGTGTGCGGATGCCACGAGCAGAGCATGCGGTACGCGGTCGCGCCGACCAGCGTGCACGCGGCAGCAGCAGCCCAGGTCAGCCGAGGAGCTTTGGGGAGCAGTTGATGCGCCTGGACAAGGGTGTACTGCGCGAAACTCCCCCAGTTCGTCTCGTATCCCCAGATCCGCGCGCTCGGCGCGATGATCGGGTCGCCGCCGCCGGTGATCCATGGGTCGGCGGGATCCCACATCCCGCAATGCGCCACCACGTGGTCGCCGACGCGCACGCTGTCGACGCCATCGCCGACAGCCCAGACGATTCCCGACGCATCACTGCCGCCGATGTGGAAGCTCTCGGCTTCTCCCGCCTTGCGACGCGCGGCAATGACATCGACCGGTCTCCCCAATGCCGCCCAGACGTTGTTGTAGTTGATGCCGGCGGCCATCACGTACACGAGCGCCTGTCCCGGCCCGGGCTTCGGCGTTGACACGGTTTCGCCCACGAATGCGGTCTGGGGTTCCCCGTAGCGCTCGGGTCGGATGACCTGCGCGTGCATCCGCGCGGGGACGTCACCAAGGCGCGGCATCGAGCCGACGTCGGTCAGATCCTGGGTTGCCATGCGGCCTCGGACGATACACGGGGGGACCGCACCGGGTGGAACATGCCCGGACCTGAGATTTTCTCCGCACAGAGCGTCGGCTACACTCACCGACGCTCAACGGAAGTCAGTACACGAGGATCAGCCGGTGACGTGCGACCACTGCGGCAAGCAGGTGCCCGACGCGGTCTTCTGCACCAACTGCGGTGCGCATCAGGGGCTGGCTGACCACGGCATAGCGGCTCAGGAGCGTCCCCATCATTTCGCGGCGCACCCGGGTGAGCACGTCGCGCAGCCGTCGATCTTCACGACACTCTTCCCGCACCTCGGGCAGCGGAAGCTCCAGGAATTCCGCTGGGCGCTCCTGCTGGGGTTCGCCCTCGTCGTGGTGCTCACCGCAACCGGTCTCATCACCGCAGCCGTGCTGGTCTCTGTCTTCCTGGTGCCGACGCTGTACGTCGTCTATCTCTACGAGGCGGAGGTGTATCGCAAGGAACCGGCGTTGGTGCTCGGAGCGACGCTCGGCGGCGGCATCGTCCTGGGGATCGCGGTCACGATCATTTCGGAACGGGTCATCGGCGGGAGCCTGGGCTCTACCGGCCTGCCGATCGTCAGCTACGGGGTCATCCTCCCGGTCATTCAACTCATCGTGATGCCAATCCCGGCACTGCTTTTGCGTGTGCTGCCGCAGTTCGGGTCGACGATCGACGGCCTCGTTTTCGGTGTGACCGCCGGGCTGGGCTTCGCACTCGCAGAAGGCCTGGTCGGCTACTGGAGCATCCTCACGTACCCCCCACTCCAGCCGGTCTCGGCGGACTGGATCTATCCGATCACGTCGCTGGCGCTCCTCATACCGCTGCTTCATGGGAGTACCGCCGGAGCGGTCGCGGCGACCCTGTGGCGCCCGTCGCGCACGGGAAGTGGCCGCTGGATAGCGCTTTTCGGCGTACCCATCGTGCTGGTCGCGGTCGTCGCCTTTTACACCGGCGGCCTGATCCTGGACAACCACGGTGTCGGCCAGCTGATCGTCCTCTTCTATCAGACAGCCCTGGCGCTGCTCGTGGTGCTGTACATCCGCCAGCTCGTCCATCACTCGTTGCTCGAGGAGGGGCTCGGCCAGGAGTACCGGCCGATCGTGTGCCCGTACTGCCATCACCACGTGATGGCGGCCGGGTTCTGTCCGAGCTGTGGGGTGGCGCTGAGCGCGTCGCCTCGTCGTGAGACGGGTCTCCTCACGGCACCGGTCGGTGCACAAGCCGAACCGGAGGGCCAGTAGGTGGCGGTCACCTGCACCCACTGCGCCACGGTCAACCCCGACGGCAACACGATCTGCATGTCGTGCGGCATGCCGCTTGGTCCCGTGCCCGTGGACGCGGCAGCATCCAATCCGAGCGCTTCAGCTCCCGATCTTCCCGGAGTCGCACTCCCCGTGCTCGATGAGCCGCTGGCCGTGCCGGCCGGCACGTCGTCTTCGCCGCCCGTGCAGGCGAGTCCGACGAACGAGACGAACTACCTCCCTCCCGGCTACGTTCCTGGGGCGAGCCCGTACCTGGCGGCACCTGCGTCGGGGGCGGCGCCACTGCACCGCACCGGCGGTCTCAGTGTCATCGCGATCGTCGGTGTGATCAGCATTGTGTTCGGGGGAGCGGGCGCGATCGCGGCGGCGGTGCGCACGGGAGCGACGACGCCACCGTCTGGGGTGGCGGCTCCCGCCAACGTGCCCCCGAACACGGGGTCCGGTGGCTCGACGACACAGACGTCAACCAACGGAGGGATCACAACCACGCCCTTCGCGAAGGTGTTCGTGCCGCCGGGCTTCTCGATCAATGACCAGGGATCCGACTACATCGTTCTCACGCCCGACAACGACGACAACGGTGCGGTCGGACTGCAGAGCGAGCCGCTGACTTCCACGAAGACCAACGCGGAGCTGGACCAGGATCTCCTCGCAGGCGATCAGCAGAACGGTGATCCCAGCGCCAAGTTCTGCACGACCAAGGCGCCGACTCACACGCAACTGATCGGCTCCGACGGGGCGATCACCGCCGACGTGATCTCGATCTGCGAGAACGTCACGCCGACCGGCGGACCTGCGTACGCGGCTGTCGACGGCTTCATCGACGCGGTCGCCACCACGTCAACCGGGAGCCTGGAGGCCATCTGGGTGGAGATCTTCGCCCCGACAAACGACTATCAATCCTTCTCGAACAGCGTCCCCTCCACGCTGTTCACGCAGACGACCTTCAGCAACGCCGCCCCGACGACCTAGGCGTCGGTGCGGTAGCGCCAGACCGAAGGGAACGCAATCGCTGCCGCGCCGAGTCCGACAAGGCAGAGTGCCCCGCCGGTGACGATCGCCACCTCCGCGCCGAAAGCGTTCGCCACCACACCGGTCTCGACGTCCCCGAGGTTCGGTCCGCCCGTGACCACCATGAAATACAACGACGTGAGCCGGCCGCGCAGTTCATCGGGCGCGATGCGCTGCATGATCGTCGTGCGGCACACCGCACTGAAGCTGTCAGCTCCACCGGCGACTGCAAGCAGGATCAGCGCGACCCAGATGGACGTGGCGAATCCGAAGGCGATGATCGCCAGGCCCCAGGCGACGATCGCGACGACGATGATCCGCCCGAGTCGCTTCGACCGCGCGACGCTGCCACTGGCGAGCGCGGCGATCACCGCTCCGAATCCCGGAGCAGCGTAGAGCAGCCCGAGACCTTGCGGGCCGGCGTGGAAGGTCGTTGCAGCGAGGACCGGGAACACTGCGCGCGGCAGCCCGAAGATCATCGCCGCGAGGTCCATCGCGAAGCCACCGAGGATCACGGGCTGACGGCGTGCAAAGCTGAGGCCGCGCATGATGGCCGCAACCGGTCGCTCGCGCTCGGTCGAAGACCGGCCCTGCGGGGGCAGGAGCCAAACCGCGATGAGCGCTGCGCTGAACGTCACCACGTCCACCGAGTACGCCGCAGGCAGCCCCAGGTGGGCGATCACCAGCCCGCCGATCGCCGGGCCCGCGACGAGGGTGGTCTGAAACAGCACGATGTTCAGCGAGAGCGCACCGGGCAGCCGGTCGACGCCGACCAGGTTCGGGATGATCGCGGTACGGGTGGGGGCATCCACGGCGCCGACCAGCGCTGCGAGCGCCACCACCGCGTAGATCTCGAGAAGCGCCGGATGGCCGATGAAGGCGCCCAGCGCGAGCAGCCCCGAACACGTGGCGAGACAGAGCTGGGTCACGATCAGCACCCGGCGGCGGTCGAAGCGGTCGGCGATCGCTCCGCCTCCGAGCGAGCCACAGATCAGCGGCACCGCCTGCACGATCCCCAAGAGACCAACGTCCAGCGCTGAACGGGTCAGCGCGTAGACCTGGAACGGCACCGCGACCAGGGTGATCTGGCGCCCGACCAGGGAGATGAGCTGCCCCACCCAGAGCCGGCGAAATGGCTGCGACTCGCGCAGCGACCGTGCGTCCACGGCCAGCGTCCGGAAGACGCGGCTGGCGATGGGCCGGCGCGCGGGCTCGGTCGAGAGTCCTCCCTCGGGAATGGAGCCGGGCTCGGTCAGGCCCGGCTCGGGTGTCAGTCCGTCGGACATACCGTTCCTGGTGGTGGCAGCGAGAGATGCGTCAGGTACGCCGCCTCGTAGCTGTCGGCGCAATCGCTCTTGCCGAACGAGACGTGGCCGTCACCACGACGGGTGAGGAGCACGGAGCCGGGGAAAAACGGGAGCGCCCCTTGAGCCCACGCATACGGTGTCGCGGGATCGCCGGTCGCGCCCACGAGCAGCAGAGGCGCCGTGTCGACGGTGGGGAACGGCGTCCGGATCGGATGGTAGGGCCAATACGCGCACACGAGCAGTCCCAACACGACGTCCGCCCCGAAGACCGGGTCGATTTCGTTCATGCGCTGCGCCTCGCTGACGTATGTCGAAAGCGCCGCCGGCACGGTGTTGTCGCCGCAGGCAATCGCGATGTTGGCCTCCGCGGCTGGAGAGTATGTGCCATTGCGTTGACGACCGACGTAGTCGTCTGCGGAGCCGAGGAGCAGGCTCCCATTGCCGTTCGCGGCCTCGGTCAGGGCATTGGCAAGCGCGCTCTCGAGATCACGGTCCTCGGCCGGCTCGTACAGGTAGGTGAGGATGCCGGTGAGCGCCTCGCCGCGCGTCAGCGGCCGCCCGTTGACGCGGAGTGGATCGCCGGCAGACTTCGCGAGCACCTGCGTGATCGTTGAGGCGGGCGTGGACGGGAAGCCGCAGCCTTTTGCGCATCCGGTCTCGAAGTCCTCGAGGTCGCCCTCGAAAGCGGTCGCCTGTTGCTCGCTCTCGGTGAGGAGTGGGAGCGTCGGGTTCACCACACCGTCGAGCACCATCGCGCGAATGTTCCCCGGGTAGAGCGACGCGTACACCTCGCCCAGGTAGGTGCCGTAGCTCAGGCCGAGGTACGTCAACTTCGCTCCGCCGAGCGCGCGTCGCAACTCCTCGAGATCCCGCGCCACGTACTGGGTCCCGAGAAAGAGCAGCCGGCGGCCATTTCTGGCGAGGCAACCCGCGGCGAACCGCTGGGAGAGTGCCGCGATCGTCTGCTGATTCGCCGGCGACATGTTGATCGGGTCGAGCGCGAAGTAGGCGTCGAGGTCCGCCGGCGCGAGGCAGCGAGCCGGCTCGCTCCGTCCCGTGCCCCGAGGGTCGAACGACACAATGTCGTACGAGGCGCGCAGCGCGGCGAATCGGCTCGCCACCTCCTCGATGTAGTCGATGCCGGATTCCCCCGGTCCCCCAGGATTCACGATGATCGAACCACTCGGGTGTGCGGTCATCGCGGGGAGCCGCGCGACAGCAATCGCGATTGTCGTCCCGCTCGGATCCGCGTAATCCAGGGGCACTGTCATGGTCGAGCACTGCATGCCGGGCATTCCGGCACAGGCTTTGAACACGAGCGGTGCCACGGTCGGGAGGGACACCGGCGGCGGCTCTGGAAGGGTGAGCGGTGTGACGCGCGGACCCAGGGTTGGCAGAGCCGGTGTCGGCGACCTGGAAGTGGATGTCGAGCTGCAGCCCGAGGCGGCAGACACCATCATCACGATGGCAAGCCCGCTCCACACTCTGGATCGCACCGGGCAACGCTATCCTGTCGGCCGATGTTCAGGCTGCCCATCGATCTCGCTCCGGGTACCGCATGAGCGTGCGCGACACCTGGAATCCGGCGCAGTACGAGCGTTTTCGCGCAGAGCGTGAGCAACCGTTTCACGACCTGGTGGCGCTGATCACCAAACGCCAGGCCGGAAGCGTGGTCGATCTCGGATGCGGAACCGGGCTGCTCACCGCCGAACTGCATCGCGAGCTGCAGGCCGCCGATACTCTTGGCATCGATTCTTCGGACGCGATGCTCGAGCGGGCTCGTTCGCTCGAGCGCGACGGCCTGCGGTTTGCGCGCGGCAATATCAGTGACTGGCAGCCAGAGGCGTTGTTCGATGTCGTCTTCTCCAACGCGGCGCAGCAGTGGGTCGGCGATCATCGCGCGCTCTTTGCGCGACTGACTGCGATGCTGGCTCCGCGAGGCGAGCTCGCCGTGCAGGTCCCGGCCAATTTCGACCACGTGTCGCACACGCTCGCCGCTGACATCGCTGGGGAGGAGCCGTTTGCCACTGCGATTGACGGATACATCAGGGTCTTCTCGGTCCTGCCGCCTGAGGACTACGCCACCTTGCTGTTCGATCTCGGCTTCGTTGCACAGACGGTGCGCCTGCAGGTCTACGGACACGTGCTCGAGTCGCCGGATGCAGTTGTGGAATGGGTTCGCGGCACGCTCCTGACCGATTACGAATCACGCATGCCGCAACCCCTCTACGAGGAGTTCGTGGCGCGGTATCGTGCCCGGCTCAGCGCGGCACTCGGCGATCAGCGTCCGTACTTCTACCCGTTCAAGCGCATTCTGTTGTGGGGACGGCGCCCAGACTGATGGAGATCAAGCGCCTCGACCTTGGGCACCTGTTCATCAGGAAAGAGCAGTGGCCCGTGCACGGCTACGTCATCCTCCATGACCGGCTCGGCGTGGTGCTCGTCGACACCGGATGCGGCGGCCCGGACGAGGTGCTTCGCTACTTCGAGGTGGTCAACCGCACGGTTGCGGACGCGCTCGCCGATCACGATCTCGCACCGATTGACGTGAACCTGGTCATCAACACGCATCTGCACTTCGATCACTGCGGCCAGAACCCTGCGTTCGAGCACGCGCCGCTCATGGTGCAGCGCACCGAGCACGAACGCATGCTGCGCGAGCGAGATGAGGTCACCGAGTGGATCGAGGCGTCCGGGATGCAGTTCGAGCTGATCGATGGCAGCACCGAGCTCGCGGACGACCTTCGCATCGTGACCTCGCCCGGCCACACGTCAGGACATCAGTCGGTTGTCGCGACGACGGAGCTTGGCATCGAACTGTTCATCGGCGATGCGGCGTACACGCGAAGGATCTATGAGAGCTCGGGTATGGGGAACCTACCCGACGGTCAGGCGGCCGACCTCGACGCGTGGCGCGGAACCCTGACCGACCTCAAAGCCCTCGAGCCGCAGAGGTTGCACTTCTGCCACGACGGCTGAAGGGGCCGGCAGGGCGATCAGGCCTCGGATACGTCCAATCGCGGTCGCGTGTTGCCACCATGCCGGCGGCGGCGCCCAACGCCTCGGTCGCAGCGTCAGGCGACGGCGTCGATGATCTCCTGGTTCAGACCGGGGAAGGTGGCGAGATACGCGCGCCGCTCGTTCTTGAGCTGCTCGACCAGGGCGCGATACTCGTCCATGCGGCCCTGGCGCTCATACAGCTTCCGCGGCTGGAGGATCTCCGGGTCGTCGATACCGGGAAGCGATGACGCAACCTCGTACCCGAAATCGGGGTCCGGCTCCCACTCGATGGTTCGCTCCGAGATCGCCTTGACGATGGCACTCGAATACAGGATGGTCACCTTCTTGCCGCGCTCGTCGTCGTCGGTGCCACCGACACGGCCGGTGTTGAGCAGGTAGACCTGGAAGTTGCTGCTGTCCATGAGCTCGAGGAATCGGTTCCCCTGCTGCTCATGGCGGAGCGGGAAGAACGGGTTCGTGCCGGGAACGCGCAGGAATTTGCCGGCCTCCTCCTTGCCACCCGCCGAGGTCCCGCGCGTCTCGCCGAGCATGAAATAGAGCGCCGCATGCTCGCGATTGAGGCGCGCCACACCGGGGATGAGGTTGTCGTTGCGGTTGAGGATCAGGAAGTGGTCGACCGCCTTCACATCCCGCGCATCCTCGTGCCAACCGAGCGCGTCCATGCGGAAGACGGCGCGGCCATTCGGTGTGTATCCGGTGTCGAAGAAGTCGACGACGCCCGAGTCGTTTTGCGACACGTTCTCGAGGTACGCCTCCGGCTTGCAGACCGCGCCGTAGATGCTCGGCTCGAAACGCGGATCCAGCGCGAACGTTTTCGCGAAGCATCCGTTCTCGGTGGCCACCACATGTCCACCCGGGTAGAGAGCGACGAAGTCGTCCTGCACCGGCTTGCTGTCGTTCTGGCGAGTAAATGTCGTGGTTGTCTTACCGGTACCCGACAGGCCGATGATCAGCAGGGCCTGGTCTCCGCGGGCGGTGGGGACCACCTTGCATCCCGCATGCAAAGAGAGCCCACCGCGGTCGTAGGTGAGCTTGTTCCACATGCGCAAACCGCCCTTCTTCGACTCACCGAAGTAGTCGCTGTTGAGGATGCGCGTGACGCCCGCCTCGAGGTCGACCGCGATCACGCGATCGCTCGGATAACCGGGGGCGTCGAGGTTTGGCGTGTAGATCACCGTGAGCACGGGTTCGAAATCTGGGCCGGGCTCTTCGGCCTCGAAGTACAGCCAGTGCTGCATGCCGGCAATGTTCGCGTTGGCCGCCTCGATGTACAGGCGGGCGGTGACGCGGTGCTCGGGATCGTTGCCGATGTAACCGTCGATCACCAGCATGTCCTGCTCGCGGATGTACGCATCCTGGCGCTCGGCGATCTTCGCGCCGTCGGCGCGGCTCATGGTCTGGTCGCTGTGCTCCTCGGGCCGGTCCGTGACGACGTAGGTGCTCGCCTTGCTCCTCGAGACGACCTTCGTCTGCACGTTGTAGTTGTCAAATTCCGTGTGCCTCGCGTTGGGCATCTGCGACGTCAACTCGCGCAGCTCCGCGGGGGAAGGGTTCCAGCGGATGTTGCGAGCAGCCGGAAGGGCGCTCGCATGGGCTTTGATGACGTCGGTCATGACTCCTCCAATTGCCTGGGCACGATCCCCCCGCTCGACCACGATCGTCATTCCAGGCAGGCTTTCCGGACCTCGCGAGCATAGCAAAGGGTCCCGCGAGGTGGGCCGAAGTAACGGCGTCCGCCGCCGACAGTTGTAGGCTGTGGCTGATGACTCAGACCGCTCCGGTTCCAATTGCGGAGGCAACGTCGCTCCGCGAGAAGTCCTGGGTGTTCTTCAACGGTGAGATCGTTCACTACGCGGACGCCAAGGTCGGCTTGCTCACCCACGGCCTCAACTATGGGACGGGCGTTTTCGAGGGCATTCGCGCCTACTGGAATGCGGAGCGCGAACAGCTCTACGCGCTGAGCCTTCCGGAGCACTTCGAGCGCATGCACCAGAACACGCGCGCCCTCCAGATGACGATTCCCTATAGCGTTGAGGAGCTCGTCGCCCTCACCATGGATCTGCTGCGCCGCAACGAATACCGCGAGGACACCTACGTCCGGCCGCTCTCCTTCAAGTCGGCCGAGATCATCGGGGTAAAGCTGCACGACGTCCCCGACAGTTTCGCGATCGTCACCGCGCCGATGGGCCTCTACGTCGGCAATGGCGGCATCCGCTGCATGGTGTCGTCATGGCGGCGCATCGACGACTCGATGGCCCCGGTGCGCACCAAGTGCACGGGCTTGTACGTCAACTCCGCGCTGGCCAAAAGCGAGGCCCTGCAAAACGGATTCGACGAGGCGATCATGCTTTCCGGTGACGGTCATGTCTGCGAGGGCAGTGCCGAGAACATCTTCATCGTGCGCAATGGCGAGATCATCACGCCGCCGCCGTCGGACAACATCCTCGAGGGGATCACACGCGCGAAGGTGATGCACCTGGCTCGCGAGGAGCTCGGACTCGAGGTGCGCGAACGCTCGATCGACCGTTCCGAGCTCTACATCGCGGACGAGGTGTTTCTGGTCGGGACCGGAGCGCAGGTCGCACCGGTCATCGAGATCGACCGCCGGCGTATCGGCGACGGCGAACCGGGGCCGCTCACCAACCGCGTCCAGGACACCTACCTGAAGGTGGTCACCGGTCGCGATCCCAAGTACGCGGCCTGGCTCACACCCATCTACTGACCTTCCTGGCCTTCGTCCTGAGGAGCGGAACGTCAGGCCCGGGTGATCGAAGCCGCGCAGGCCGAGCACGTCCCGTAGAAGTCGAGGGCGGCGTGGTCGAGGGCGAAGCCGTACGCACCGCGCACCGCGTCGATGAGCTGGTTGACGGCGGTGTCGTCGATCTCCGTGGTCGACCCGCAGAGGCGGCACACGAGGTGGTGGTGGTGGTTGGCCGCGCACGAGGTGTAGACATGGACGTGTCCCTCGGCCTCGAATCGCTGGGCAAGCCCGTTCTCGACGAGGAAATCGAGGGTCCGGAACACGGTCGCGCGGCCGAGGAGCGGGTGGTCGCCCCGCAGTGAGTCATAGAGCTCCTGGGCGCTGACGGTCCGTCGGGCGCGAGCCAGCGCACTCGCCACGAGCATCCGCTGGAGGGTCAGACGATGTCCCTGGGCCGCGAGACGGTCCTTGACAGTCGGTGTGGATGCTGCCGGCATCGCTCTAGGCCGCCCGCCGCAACCATCGCTCGGGATTGCGAAGCTCGTCGAGCGTCGGCATCATCTCCGCGGATTCCCAGACCCGGTTCAGCGTGGTCAGCCCGGCACGGTCGACGACGCCCACGGCGAAGTGCTCGCCCACCTCGTACTGCCGCATCTTCATCTCCAGGCCGGTGATCGTCAGCACGAGGCGCTCAATGGGGCCGCGCTGACGCCGGCGCTGCTGCATGGCCGCCTCGAGCCGGTCCGCTCCCCGAATCGCACCCCGGCCGGCGCGGTGCATGACGAAGTTGCTGTAGCCCTCGAGCACACTCATCACCGCCTGGACGTGGCGGATCGTCTGCACCTGGGTGCGCACCGTGTCCGGCAGCCGTCGCACCATCTGGCTGGAGGGGAGGAGCGTCTGGCCATCCGCGGAGAGCGCGTCGAGCATCAGGCCGCGCATCACGCTCTCGAGGTGCTCGCCGAGCCACGGATGGACCTCGAACTGCCAGGCATGGGTCAGCTCGTGGAGGATGAGCCAGGTCCGGAGATCGGTGCCAGTGAGCGAGAGGTCGCGCTCGATGCCGGCGATGTTGGGCTCGATGAGATAGAGCGCGCTCGCCTGCCGTGCCGTGCCCGGGACGTCCTCGAGGGCAAGGACCGGGTCGTACTGACCGAGCACGCGTCGCGACATCAACCCGAAGAGCTCGCCGACATAGCGATCGAGCATCCGCCTGCTCATGCCAGTTGCCAGCGACTCGGGCACGCTGGCCCTGATTCGCTCGACCGGGGCGAGCAGCCGCTGGACCATCCCGAGATTGGCGTCGATGAAGCCGCGCCGGTCCAGAGCGATGAATCGTGGATAGGCCGTGAGCGGCACCTGGCACACCTCGGTGAGCAGCGGCGCGACCCTGGTCGCCATCTCGGTGTATGCCGCCTCGAGGGCCTCGGCGTTGATCCCGACCCCGCCTCGGGACTCACCACTGCGCGCCACCGCGAGCCGCCGGACGTCGTCCCAGTCCACCAGTCGTCGCGGCGTCTGAAGCTGCGGACGGAGGAGGACTCGCGCGGAGAGGATGGCACCGGCGCCGATGGCCCCCACCGCGAGCGTGCGCCGGATCTTGTCGCTTCGAGTGGCGGGGCTCATGGATCGATCATACGGGTGGACCCCCGACCGATCGGAACCTACATCGCGGAGCCCGACCGCCCGTCGATGTACACCGGGTGCTCCGGAGGCTTGCCCTCGAGCCAGTACGCGTCGAGGCGCTCATCGGTCCAGCCGCGCTCGCGGAGGAACGGTTCGTCGAGGATCTGCTGCCCGGTGAGGGTGGGCGGCTCGGTGCTGACGATCTCCATCATCGCGTCGCAGAGGATCTCCGGCGACCGCCACTGGCTGCGATCGCCGAGCCCCCAGTTGATGCTCGCGAGACTCTCGATGATGGTGACGGGCCAGAGTGAGTTGCCGGCGATGCCGTCGTCCGCGTGCTCGGCGGCGATGCCGATGGCGAGCCGGGTCATTCCCATCTTGGTCGTCATGTAGGCGACGTGCCCCGGGCTCGGCGTTGTGGTGATGGGCGGCGAGCAGTTGATGACGTGCCCCCAGTGGTTCGCCACCATGTGCGGCAGTGCGTAGTAGGCGCAGAGAAACGCGGCGCGAACGTTGATCTCCCACATGAGGTCATAGCGTTTGGGCGGCGTTTCGAGCACCGGCTGCCACCAGAGCGCTCCCGCATTGTTGATGAGGATGTCGAGCCGGCCGAAGCGCTCGATGGTGGCGTCGACCATCGCCTTGACATCGTCCTCGTGACGCACGTCGACGCGAACCGCGAGCGCCGATCCGCCGGCGGCCTCGACCTCCTCGGCGACGGTGTGGATGCTTCCCGGCAGCTTCTCGGTGCCGGTCTCCGACTTGCCGGTGACCACCACCGACGCGCCCTCACGGGCGAGGCGGAGCACCATGGCGCGGCCGATCCCCCGGCTCGATCCGGTCACCACCGCCACACGGCCGTCGAGTGGACGTTGGGCGCTCATCGGCGCGCATCATATGCGCCGCGGCGATGGCCGCAAGGCACTGGGGTTTCGGAGGGACGGCCGGCGTGGTCAAGGGCGTGCTGACCTGGATTGGGCTGCTGCTTGGTGTTGGCGGGATCATCGCCTTCATCTATGGCTTGACGGTGCTGATCTCCAACGGCAACTGCGGCTGCAACTCGGACGGCTTCTGCTCGGGGCCGCCATGCCCGCCCGCGGATGACCTCGGCTTCGTCGGACTCTTCGCGGGCATCTGGGTGTCGATCGGAGGATTCATCCTGATGGGTGCTGCGCGCACCCACGCCCGTGTGCAGCAGTGGCGCGCGCAATTCGGCCAGAACTCGTTCACGAACATGAGCCGCGCCTATGGCACCACCGGCGCACCGGGGCTGACGCTGGGGTCGCTGTCGAGCGGGTCGATCGCTTCCCCACCTGCCGCGATGATGGGACCTGGTGCGAGCTCAGACCTGGTCGCGCAGTTGCTCAAGGTGCGCCAGGAGAACAGTGCCAATCCCGCCGCCGCGCGCGACGCGACGCTTGACCTCTTACGCAGTCACGGCTATGCGGTTCCGGCGAATGTACCCCCGGGTTCGGCCGCGATGCAGATCGGGGGTTCGACTGCGGTGTCGGGCGGCCCCGGCTTCGCACTTCCCGGCGCCGCACCGCCGCCGATGTCAGCCGAAGCGATCCTCGCCCGAGATGCCGTAACGGGCCTGCCGGGGACGCAGCAGGCCCCGGACGATGCGTCGGGCCGCCTCCAGGAGCTCGAAGCGCTCAAGGAGCAGGGCGTGCTCAACGACGACGAGTACGCGGCCCAGCGCAAGCGCATCCTCGACTCGATCTGAGGCGCCAACGCCGGCGGGTCAGCGGACGAGTGCGGCGATCTCCTTGACCGTGGAGGCGAGCTCGTCGGTCAGGGGGCCCGGCAGGCGGCGCTCGAGGATCTCCAGCACGCTCGTGTAGTACCAGAGCTGGGCTGCGGGATCCGGGACGGTGAATCGCTGCCAGACGACGTCGCCCTCGGTGCGCAGATCGGTGAGGATCGACCTCGTGTTGTGAAGCTTGTCGCACGCTGAGACGAGCAGCACGTCGGTGTCGGCGTCGGCCTCGAGGTGACGGAGGTAGGTTTCCTTCCGCTCCCGCCACTCGGGCTTGGGCCGGCCGGGGACGGCGACCGCATCGCTGCAGGCCATCACGATCCGCGCCACCCGTTCGCCGAACTGGTCCTCGATCAGGCGGTGGGTGACCTCGCCGTCCTCGGAGTCCTCGACTGCGTCATGGAGCAGCGCCGCGATGGCGACATCCTCGTCGGCGCCGTTCTCGAGGGCGAGTGCGCACACCGTCATGACATGGGCCATGTAAGGGATGCCGGTCTTCTTGCGCATCTGAGTGCCGTGGACCGCCCATGCCAGGGCGAACCCCGAGGCGAACCGCCCCGTCAGCGGCGGCGCAGTCTGAGTCCGTTCTGGCACCGCCACATTGTGGGTAAAGCCGGGCACCGGGCGAAGCGCCCACTGCGCGAGCGCCAGAATGTCGCGTGCGTTTCTATCTCGGCCACCGCCTGCCAGGAGGTTTCTGGGGAGGCGTTTCGACATACGCGCGCCAGCCACACCGCGCTGTCCGCCAGGCTGCACACGCGACCGGCGGCATTGGGTGCGTCGGCTTCGTCGTCCTGGCGGTGATCCTTGCTCTCGGTATCGCCTACTGGTACATCAGCGTTCCCGTGCTCGTACTCACGGCGATCGCAGTCGGCATCACCGTGCATCGACAGCACGTCCACCGCACGCATCCGGCCGTGAGCGCGCCTGCCCTTGCTCCAGCGCCGCTGGCGATGCCTGCAGCGCCGGTCGCCTCGCCACCTCTCCCACGCCCATCCGGGAGCACGCCGCCCTTGACCATGCCCGCCGACACGTTCAAGGTCGGCTCGCTCGTCCACCTCGAGAAGGACGGTCGGCGGGCCACGTACTTCGTCGACCACGGGCGGACGCCGGACGAGATCGTTCTCAAGCGCGTCACCACCACGCCAGCCGGCCCCGATGGCTGACGCCGCCCTGCTCGGCCTCGTGGTCGATCGGCTCGAGACGCATGCCCCAGCGGACGGAGCGTCCGATCTGATCCTCGCGGCATTTCAAGGTCCCGACGCCGTTGACGCAGCGCTCCAGGGCGCATCCTCCGTGGCGTCGACCTCTGTCGCGCAGGGCTCGGTCAAGCCTCCGTCAGCCGTGTACCTCGCCGCCATCATGGTCGAGGGCTTCCGCGGCATCGGTCCACCGACCATGTTGAACATCGATCCTGGACCCGGGCTCACGCTGGTCGTCGGCCGCAACGGCTCTGGGAAATCGTCCTTCTCTGAAGCCCTTGAAATGGTGTTGCTGGGCACGAATCAGCGCTGGGAGCAACGCGTCAAGGTCTGGCGCGACGGATGGCAGAACCTGCATCACCGGCACACGCGAGTGGCTGCGCGGTTCACCGTCGATGGGCGCAAGCAGCCGCTCGATGTCGCCCGTGTGTGGAAGGAAGGCGACGGCGTCGACGGCTCGACGCTGACGGTGGACGGAAAGGCCGCGTCGCCGGCCGCGCTCGGGTGGGCGGCGCAGCTCGCAGGATACCCGCCGCTGCTCTCGCACAACGAGCTCGAGCACGCGCTCGACCGCGAGCAATCGAAGCTGTACGACGCACTCGCGGCCATCCTTGGACTGGGTGACCTTGCCGCGGCGCAGCAGGAGCTGCAGAAGGCGCGTCTGAGCCGTGAGCACGATGCCAAGGAAGCGCGCGACACACTCCCGTCCCTGCGCGGACTTCTCGACCGCACTTCTGACGAGCGCGCGGCCATGGTACGTGCGGTGCTCGCGTCGAAAACCTGGGATCTCGATCTCGTCGCGAGCGCGGTTGGCGGCGACGCGCAGAGCGACGAGCGCAGTGTGCTACGCAAGCTGCGCGACCTGGCAGGTCTGCCGGTGCTGGATCGCGAGCGGCTCAACGGGACAACGACCGAACTGCGTGAAGCGCATGCGGCTGCCGACCGGCTTCGCGGCACGGATGCGGGGAAAGCGCACGAGGTTACGTCGCTGCTCCAGCAGGCACTCGACGTGCACGCACATGCCGAGGGGGAACGCTGCCCGGTCTGCGGGACCGAAGGCGTGCTGACCTACCAGTGGCGGATCCAGGCACGCGACGAGGTTGTCCGGCTCCGAGCGGACGCCGAGGCCGTACGCAAGGCTCGCGACATGCTGGGTGACGCGATGCGCCAGGCCCGGCAGCTCGTGACGGCAACGCCCGTCGCGCTCCGTGACGGTGCCGGCGCCGGCATCGACATCGCACCGGTGGTCGACCTCTGGGAACGGTGGGCCGAGGTTGCTGCCGATGATGACGCAATCTCGCTGGCCACGCACCTCGAAACCCACGGGCCACCACTCATCGCCGCGGTCGCCGACCTGCGCCGGGCAGCAGCGGCCGAGCTCGAGCGGCTGGAGCGAGCATGGCGGCCCGCCGCGGACGCGATCGCCTTGTGGCTGCCGCTGGGACGCAGGGCGCAGAAGGCCGAGCGCGAGGCCGTCCGGATCAAGGAAGCAGAACGGTGGCTCAAGGACGCGCACGATGAGCTCCGCGATGAACGCTTCCGTCCCATCGCCGGCGCCGTGCAGGAGAACTGGACCGAGCTGCGCCAGGACAGCAACGTCTCGCTCGGCGAGCTGCGATTGCTCGGCGCATCGAACCAGCGGCGCCTCGCGCTCGACGTGAAGGTTGACGGCGAGGACGGATCCGCGCTCGGAGTCATGAGCCAAGGCGAGCTCAACTGCCTCGCCCTGTCGCTGTTCCTGCCGCGAGCTTCGATGCCCGAGTCGCCGTTCCGATTTGTCGTGATCGACGACCCGGTGCAGGCGATGGATCCGGCGAAAGTGGCGGGGCTCGCGACCGTGCTCGCTCGGGCCGCGAAGGATCGCCAGGTCATCGTGCTCACGCACGACACGCGTCTCGGGGATGCCATGAACGCGCTCGACATCGGGGCCACCGTCATCGAGGTGGTCCGCCGTGAGCAGTCCATCGTGGAGTTGCGACGCATCCAGGATCCCGTGCAGCGCTACATCGACGATGCGTTTGCGGTCGCGATGACACGCGACGTTCCTGTGGAGGCGCTTCGTGTCATCCCCGGTTTCTGCAGACTGGCGCTCGAGGCTGCCGCATCACTCGCAACGACGCGACGCCTGCTTCATCAGGGCAGGACATACTCGGAGGTGCAGGACGTGCTGGCGAAGCCGACGACGCTGAACATGTGGCTGGCGCTGGCGCTGCTCAACGATCCCGAGCGAGGCGGCGACGTCACCGGATTCCTGCAGAAGCAGTATCCCTGGGCCGTCGAAGCAGTCAAGGAATGCAACCGTGGAACGCACAGCGGCAAGCTGTACGGTGACGCGCGCGACTTCATCCGCGGTGTCGAGCAGCTCTCCAAGAAGATGCTCGAGCGTTGATGTCGCGATGACCACGACCACGGACGCGCACGCGCTGGTCTCGGCCGCGCGTGACCTCATCCGCGATGATGACGCAACCACGGCCGGCCTCTGGCCACGTGCGGCGGCGTTGCTCGCGCGACAAGGACTGGAGCTCGCCATGGCGCGCCTTTGGGAGGTGACGGCTCCCGGGCTGGAGAGGACCTCGACGCGCTGTCAGCTGCTCTGCGTCGGCGACATGCTCAACGACCGCGAGCTCGGGGGCCGCACGATGCTGACCTGGCGATCGCTTTCCAGCGCCTGCCATCACAGGGTCTACGAACTCCCCCCGACAGCGAGTGAGCTCACCATCGCGCTCGAGACCGTGTGGGATCTGGCCGAGGCAGTGGAGCGGCTGCGCGGGAAGATTCGCGCCTGACGATTCGGGGTTGAAGTCCCGGCCAAGCAGACGCGATGCTGCGGCGGTTCGATTCGCCCGGGCACCGAAGCGGGGTTGGCGCGGGAATCGGAGTGCCAGGGAGCAGTCACAGATTGCCAGTCAAAGCGTGCTCACGCGCTTTCGAGGCGATTGGCGCGTGCGACGTGAGCCGCGACAGGCACCTGTCGTCTGGCTACGAGACGCTCTCCGCCGGAGATCCGTGGCGGGGTACGAGTTGAGGAGAAGCGATGCTCAGGAAGGTGGAACCAATCACCCTCGGTTGCGAAGTTCACGTTGAGGGCGATCACATCGCCGTCACGGGTCTCTTCTTGCACGACGCCGAGCTGGCGGAGTACGTGCGCGAGCACCCCGAGGTTGACCGCCCCGCCGTGGTCGAGCGCGGGCTGAAGGTCGGCCTCATCGCCTTGCGCAATGCGGGAGTGACGCTCAACGTCGACTTTGTTGCACGCGAGTTCGAACGGCTCATGCATCGAACGGACGAGTCGCACGATCGGGCCGCCGCTGTGCTCGATGCAGCGCTTCGCGAAACCTTTGCTGCCAAGGACGGGGCGCTCCCACGGACGCTGGAGCACTTCCTCGGCAACGACGGGACCCTGCGTCATCTCGTGGACGAGCTCTTCGACGACGAGCGCCGGGATAGTGCGATCGGACGCATGCGCACGTTGCTCGCGGGGTACTTCGACGGCGACGGCGCCACCATCAGCCGGATGCTCGATCCGCGCCGCGCGGACAGTCCACTGCACGGCTTCCGCACCGAGATGCGCGACCTGATGAAGGACGTCA
>Ga0182015_10002001_pt1 | contig 25614 bp, 17 predicted proteins | sample 712P3MmetaG_FD_120478 | JGI IMG/M metagenome (GOLD analysis project Ga0182015, IMG submission 120478) | Permafrost microbial communities from Stordalen Mire, Sweden - 712P3M metaG | ecosystem: Environmental > Terrestrial > Soil > Wetlands > Permafrost | place: Sweden: Stordalen | collected...
AGCGCTGCTCGTCGGCTTCGGACATCTTGGCATCCGCCACCGCGGAATCATAGGATGCCTTGGCCGACACAACTTCCGGTACATTGTTCGCGTCGAATTTGCCGCCTTGCGCCAAGCCAATGCGCGACTCCGCTTGCCGGAGACTCGCTTCCGCTTGCTGCTCGGAAGCCACCGCCGCCTGCAAACGAAGCTGCGCATCGCGATCCTCGAGTTTCGCCAGCAGCTGCCCTTCCTTCACGAAAGCGCCCGCATCCACCGGCGTCTCAGTGACGCGCCCGGCCGCGGGCGGCGCCACGTCCGACGATTCCTCGGCGAGAAAACTGCCGGTCACTTGCACCGAAGAGGAAACCTGGCGCGTCACGGCGCGCACCGTCGCTACTTTGAGCAGCTTGGCGGGCCCCGTTGCGGCTTCAGTCAGTGAAATGTTCTTGCTTGCGTTGCTGCATCCGGCGGCAGCAAACAGCGCGATTCCCGCCAGACTCACCAATACGGTCTGTAATGTTGTACGGCTTGCCATGAAGTTACTTCCGTTTCCCTTTCGCCATACGGCCAGCGGCTCCCTGTTGTTCCAGGCCACCCATCATCAGATCCACAAACTGGTCGACTAACGCGTCCTCGGATAACTCGACATTCTTGGCGCCCATCACGTGCAGGCTCATGGCGTGGTGCACCGTCGATCCGATTACGAACATCACCGCAGCTCCCGGATTGCTTTCCCGAAACGCGCCTTCCTTCTGCCGCAGTGCAATGTAGCGGGCCAGAAAATCGCCCATGGGTAGCCCGAACCGCTCATGGAACAGATCGGCCAAAAGATGTCCTTCGAGAGAAGCGTACAACAAGAGCCTGTGGAAGGCGGCGTCCTCGCGAAAGGAGCGGATAATCTGACAGGCTACGTGCCGGAAGAGCCCGCGATCGTCGCGGCGCTCGGCCAATTCGTTCATCTCCACAAACCAGCGCTCACCACCCATGGTGGCTTCCTTTTCGTCCAAGATCGCGTGGTAGAGGTCTTCCTTGCTCACGAAATGGCGGAACAGGATGGCTTCGCTTACCCCGGCGGCCGCTGCAATGTCCTTGGTCTTGGTGCCGCTGAATCCGTTGCGGGCGAAGCTATCGATGGCCACGCGAAGAAGCTGCCGGCGGCGGTCTTCGCCAGGCATCCGCGGTGTGTTTCGCGGTGTCCGGTTGGGAGCCTCGGGCGCCTTGGCGGCCGGAGCCTCTGGCAAAATGGGCGGCGTCTTGGTTAGAGAAGGCTTGGCTGGATCGGTGGCGCGCGCTCGGGCTGCTTGCATAAGTAAGTACTCACTCCTGTTCGACGAAACCATAAGACGCCGCCCGCGACGCCAAGGTTACCGGCCGCATGTGATATGCTTTTTCCTCCATGTGGTCAGTCACTTACCACATGGCCTGAGTTTAGATCCGAGGCGCTGCCAACCCGCCCGGCTGATTCAGAGGACTGCAACGGAGTGCGGCGCGCCGCGCGCGGTTGTACGCCATGTCTACTGAAGGAGGCCAGCGCCATGCTGCAAGAGGCGACGAGGCATCAGCGTGTTGAGCGACCTGCCCTGGGGCACGCACCTCTACTATTTCTTCGAAGCCCAGCAAGATTCCAGGGTTCCGGTATGTCGGTGCTCAGACTGACCGGAGCACTCTGCGGCGCACTAGCAATTCTGCTCGGGTCAGTGGTGCTGTTGGGATGGGCAGTCCACTCCGCGTTTCTCATTCAAGTTGCGCCGGATTTGCCCCCCATGCAGCGCGACGCGGCGGTCGGTTTTGTGCTGAGTGGCCTCGCTCTGGTGGGGATCGTGATGAGCAGACCGCGCTTCACATTTATCGGCTCTGCCATCCCGGCAACTTTGGCGGCCGCCGCACTGCTCGAGTATCTGTTCCATACTTCGGACGCGGGGCGCATGTCGCCGGCCACCGCGCTCTGTTTCATCGTGCTCGCCGCAGGTTTCGTGCTGGCGCAAATAAGTCCACTCCCGAAAAGCGCAAAGGGTGCGGCGCGCACCACCAAACCGGCCTGGAACTGCTTCGCGCCGCACTCCGTTTTGCGCGAGTTCCTCAGATCTCCGCTGCTGGGCATTACCGGCTGGCTGGTTGCGGCGGCTGGCGCGGCTTGTGGCATCAGCGTTATCTGGGGGAACGGGGATGCTTTTGGCTTGGGCAACTTGACCCGCATGGCCGTTCACACAGCGGGCGGCTTCCTACTACTGGGGATCGGCGCGGTGGCTGTGGCTTTGGACATGAGTGAGGCCGAGCTTCGACAGTCCCGCTGGGCGCCCATCGGGGCGAGCGTCTTTCTGGCGGCGGTCCGGATCGCATTGTTGCAGGCGTTTTCGCCGAAGAACCAGAGCGGCGCGTCATCCACGCTGGCTTTGGTGGGTGCGCTGTTCGGAGCGGCCGTCTTTGGCGTTTTCGTACATCTTGCGTTGAAGGCACGTCTGCAACGCGAACTCCTCGGAATCGTGAACCGAAGACTGGAGGAGGAGATGCTGGAACGCAGGCGGGCCGAGGAGACCGAGCGTGCGGCGAATGAGCAACTGGAACAGCGAGTGGAGGAACGAACCAGGGCGATCGAGTCGGCGAACGAAGAGTTGCGAAGGGAAATCGCCCAGCGCGAGCAGATGGAAGAGGATCTGCGGCGGCAGAAAGAGATCCTGCTAACCATTTTTGATCACGTTCCCGTGACTTTGAGGTTCATCGACAAAAATGGCCGGGTTCAAATGATCAATCGCGAGTGGGAGCGCGTGCTCGGCTGGACACTGGACGAACTGGTGAACCAAGGCGTGGATATCTATCAGGAGGGTTACCCCGATCCGCTGGATCGCCAAAACGCTCTGGACTTCGTGGCGAACTCGACTTCGGAGTGGGCGGACTTCAAGACTAGAGTCAAAGACGGGCGCCTTATCGACATTACAGCGGCCGTCGTCCGCCTTTCCGATGGAGCCCTGATTGGCATTGGTAAGGACATCAGCGAGCGAAAGCAAGCGGAGCAGGAGTTGAGGAGACAGAAAGAGATTCTGCAAACCATCTTCGATCACATCCCCGTCATGGTCGGTTTCGTGGATCAGAATGGCCAGGCCAAGCTGGTGAATCGGGCATGGGAACGGACGCTGGGTTGGTCGCTCGATGAGTTACACAGCCAAAACATCGACCTCATCGTGGAGAACTACCCGGACCCCGAGTATCGTAAGCAGGTGCGCGATTTCCTCCGTAATTCCAACGCGGAATGGGCGGACTTCAAGACCACGGTTCGGGATGGCCGCGTGATTGACACCTCTTGGGCCATACTCCATCTTTCGGACGGCACGGGCATCGGCATCGGGCAGGATATCACTCAGCGCAAGCGCGTTGAGGAAGCGCTGCGAGAGAGCGAAGAGCGATTCCGCCAGCTGGCGGAGAACATACAGGACCTGTTCTGGATCAAGACCCCGGACTTCAAGCGCGTGCTCTACTTGAGCCCCATCTTTGAGAGCATGAGCGGCCGCTCCCGTCAAGAGCGCTATCGGGATCAAGATTATCAGCCGTTCCTCCAGAGTATTGTTCCCGAAGATCGCGCGAGAATGGCGGAGATCATGCAGCGGGGGGCGGAAGCGGAGTTCGAAATCGAGTTCCGAATCGTGCGGCCCGACGGGTCGGTGCGCTGGTTGCGCGATCGCGGATTCCCTATCCGGGACCAGTCCGGGCAGATCTATCGGGTCGCCGGCATCGCCAACGATATTACGGAACGCAAACTAGCCGAAGAAGCGCTGCGCGAAAGCGAAGAGAGGTTCCGCCAGATCGCTGAGAACATACACGAAGTGTTTTGGCTGAGGTCGCCCGACTTGAAGCAACTGCTCTATGTGAGCCCCATGTATGAGAAGGTCTGCGGAAGAAGCTGCGAGAGTCTCTACGCGGCCGGCCCGGAGCTCGTCGTCCATCCCGAAGACCGTCCCCGCGTGATCGAAACGCTGGAAAAGCTCGCCGGGCGCGAATTCGAAATCGAATACAGGATCATCACCAAGGATGGCGACGTGCGCTGGATCCGCGATCGCGGCTTTCCTATTCGAAACCAATCCGGGCAAATCTATCGCGTCGGTGGCGTCGCCGAAGACATCACCGAGCGCAAGGAGGCCGAAGACCGTCTGAAGGCGCACCGTGAGCAGTTGCGCGCCCTATCCGCCAGCCTGCAATCGGCGCGCGAGACGGAGGCCACGCGCATCGCTCACCAGATCCATGACGAGCTGGGCGGTCTTCTCACCGGCCTGCGATGGGAACTGGAGGCGCTCGAAAAGATGATTCACCCGGCAGGCGACGCCGAGCACCTGAACGTGATGCGGGAGAAACTGGCTACCATGGTCGGCCTCACCGACACCACCATCAACGTGGTACGCCGCATTGCCTCGGAGCTGCGCCCCAGCGTCCTGGACGATCTGGGTTTATTGGAAGCCATCGAATGGCAGACCCAGCAGTTTCAAGCGCGAACCGGAATCGAGTGCCGCTGCGACTGTTCGCTGCAAATTATCCCGCTGGGGATTCAACAATCCACTGGCGTGTTCCGCATCGTTCAGGAAGCTCTGACCAACATCCTGCGCCATGCGCAGGCAACCCGGGTCGGCGTTGCGATGAAAGAAGAGGACGGAATGTTCATTCTGACAGTGACCGATAACGGCCGCGGAATCACACCCGCCGAAAAGCTCAGCCGGGAGTCCTTGGGACTGCTCGGAATGCAGGAGCGCGCTCACCTGATCGGCGGCAGCGTGGATATCGTCGGCCTGAAGGGAACGGGTACTACGCTAGACGTTCGCATACCCCTTGGGGGAACAGAGCCGGGAGGAATGCGGTGATGCGAAAAGTTCTCATCGTCGACGATCATGAAGTGGTTCGGGATGGCGTCAAAAGACTCCTGGACGAACAGCCCGGCGCCATTTCTTGCGGTGAAGCCGGCACCCCGGAGGAGGCCCTGCGTATGGCGCTCGCAGACGAGTGGGACGCCGTGGTCCTGGACATTTCCTTCGCCGGCAAAAGCGGGCTGGAAATTCTAAAGGAGCTGAAACAGATTCGCCCACGCCTCCCCGTGCTGGTGCTGACCATGCATTCGGAAGAGCAATACGCGCGCCGTGTCTTCAAAGCGGGCGCCGCTGGATTTATTACCAAGGACAGCCCGCGCGCCGAACTCTCCAAAGCCATTCATAAGGTGATGGAGGGCGGCAAGTACTTGAGCCCGGCGCTGGCCGAGAAGCTGATCATCGACCTGGAGCGCGGCGTCGATCGCCCGCCGGATGAAACCCTTTCCGATCGCGAGTTTCAAGTGATGCGCCTCATCGCATCGGGCAAAACCCTGAGCGAGATTGCCGAATTGTTATCTCTCAGCGACAAAACGATCAGCACCTATCGTGCGCGTCTCATGGAGAAAATGGGTATGCGGACCAACGCCGAACTCACCCACTACGCCATCCACAACAAGCTGGTGGACTAAGGCGCCGAGTTATCATCGTTGACGCGTGTCGTATATCTACCTACACGGTTGTAGTCCTAAACCCGATACCAAAATCAAAGACATCCTGATAGTCATCGTCCTTCCTTGCACTTACACTGGAGTGTCGGCTGAGCTATTCCACGGGGGGGACGACTCATGAAGACGAAAGGAGAACCCGCCGCGAGGTCGCCGGGGAACGACTTGGGCGGGTCCTTGACAGCGGCGAGCGCGCGATTGAAGAAGCTGCGCCGGGAGCGTCAGCTGGTCGAGAGAGCCATCGATGCGTTGACGGAAGTTTTTCGGGCGCGCCAGTCGCGTGACAGACGCGCAAGCCGGAACTAGCTGACAGATCAGCCGGGAGGAATCGAAACGTGGGTCTCGACGACGCGGACCCACGCCTGAACTCGATCAGCCTCCCAGCCCAGCTATGATAGCAACAGAGTTGCTGCTGCGTACTCTCGGCCGTCCATAGGGCCGAACCCAGTCAGCCCCGTCCCTTCAGCACGCCACGTCAGCGGAAGCCTCGGCAGTACCACTAGTGCTATTTTGAAAGTGGCCCCCAAATTTATCACCCATGCTTGCAACTAAACTCGTAACCAGCGAGGATCCGAACGCACAGGAGACCAGCGAGTGGCTTGAAGCGCTCGATGGCGTCGTTGAAGAGGGAGGAGCGGATCGCGCGGCATACCTCCTCAGCCGCCTCATCGACCGCGCGGCTCTCTACGGCGCGCAGGCTCCCAATGGGCTCAAAACGCCCTACGTCAACACCATTCCGGTGGATGAAGAAGTGCCTTACCCGGGCGACCGCGCGATGGAACGGCGCATCAAGAGCCTGATCCGCTGGAACGCTATGGCCATGGTGGTACGAGCCAATAAACACGACCCCGGCATCGGCGGCCACATCTCGACCTATTCCTCGCTTGCCACGCTGGCCGAGGTCGGCCACAACCATTTCTTCCATGCACGGCACGCCGATCAGCCCGGCGATTTTGTGTATTTCCAGGGCCATGCTTCGCCCGGCGAGTACGCTCGAGCGTTCCTGGAAGGCCGTTTGAATGACAAGCACCTGGAGAACTTCCGCCACGAATTGCGCGAGCATCCGGGCCTGTCCTCTTATCCGCACCCCTGGTTGATGCCGGACTTCTGGCAGTTTCCCACGGTATCCATGGGAATCGGACCGATCAACGCAATCTATCAGGCGCGTTTCATGCGTTATCTCGAGAATCGGGAGATCGTTCCGGTCACCCCACGCAAGATCTGGGCATTCGTGGGCGATGGCGAGACCGACGAGCCGGAATCGCTGGGCGCCATCGCTCTGGGGGCCCGCGAACAATTGGACAACCTCATCTTCGTCGTCAATTGCAACCTGCAGCGCCTGGATGGCCCGGTTCGAGGCAATGGGCAGATCGTTAGCGAACTCGAAACTCATTTCCGCGGCGCCGGCTGGAACGTGATCAAAGTAGTCTGGGGCGGCTCTTGGGACGATCTGCTGGCCCGCGATACCACCGGGCTGCTCATCAAACGCATGGGCGAGTGCGTCGACGGCGAATATCAGAATTTCAAAGCTAAGGGCGGCGCTTACACCCGCAAGGAATTTTTCGGCAAGTATCCCGAGTTGTTGAAACTGGTGGAGCATCTCTCGGACGAAGAGATCGGCGCTTTGAAGCGCGGCGGTCACGATCCCCAAAAGGTGTACAACGCTTACAGGCGCGCGGTGGAGCACACCGGGTCGCCCACCGTCATCTTGGCCATGACCATCAAGGGCTACGGTTTGGGCGAGGCCGGCGAAGGCCGCAACGTCACCCATCAGCAGAAGAAGCTGAACGAAGACGAAATGCTCTACTTCCGCCGCCGCTTCGATATTCCGATTTCCGAGGAGACCGTCCATACGGCGTCGTTTTACCGGCCGCCCGAAGACGCCCCGGAAATGCGTTACTTACGCGAGCGGCGGGAAGTGCTGGGGGGCAGCCTCCCTGCGCGCTCGGTTCCGAAGATCACCATTGAGGCGCCGCCGCTGGATCTGTTCGCTGAATCGGTGGCCGGTTCGCAGGGCCGCGAAGTCTCCACCACCATGGCCTTCGTGCGCATCCTTACCCTGCTGCTCAAGGACAAAGCACTGAGCCGGTATATCGTTCCGATCATTCCCGACGAAGCCCGGACATTCGGCATGGAATCGCTGTTCCGGCAGTACGGCATCTATGCCAGCCGCGGCCAGCTCTACAAGCCGGTGGATAGCGAAAACTTCCTGTTTTATAGGGAAGCCAAGAACGGCCAGATTCTCGAAGAAGGCATCAACGAGGCTGGCTCCATGGCGTCGTTCACCGCGGCGGGCACCGCTTACGCGACCTACGGCGTCCCGATGATCCCGTTCTTTACCTATTACTCGATGTTTGGGTTCCAACGGATTGGCGATTTGATCTGGGCGTTCGCCGACTCGCGCGGCAAAGGCTTCCTGATGGGCGGAACGGGCGGCCGGACCACTCTCGCGGGCGAAGGGTTGCAGCACCAGGATGGCCACAGCCTCGTGCTCGCGAGCACCGTTCCCACCTGCCACAGCTACGACCCGGCGTACGCTTACGAAATTGCGGTCCTCATTCAGGATGGAATCCGGCGCATGTACCAGCAGATGGAAGACCGGTTCTACTATCTGATGCTCTATAACGAGAACTACGCGCAGCCGCCTATGCCGGAGGGCGCGGCGGACGGAATCCTGCGTGGCATGTACCGCTACAAAGCAGCCGAGGCGGGACGTGCGCAGGTGCAGCTCTTCGGAAGCGGCCCAATATTGAACGAAGCCGTGCGTGCGCAGAAGATCCTGGCGGATAACTACCAGGTGACGGCCGATGTCTGGAGCATCACCAGCTACAACGAGCTTCGGCGCGACGCCCTGGAGGTGGAGCGCTGGAACCGCCTGCATCCCACCGAACCGGAGCGCAAGCCCTACCTGTTGCAAACGCTCGAAGGCGTCGAAGGGCCAATCGTCGCCTCCACCGACTATATGAAAGTAGTGGCTGATCAGATCGCTCCGTGGCTCCCCGGCCGCCTGGTTACGCTAGGCACCGATGGTTTCGGTCGCAGCGACAACCGCGAACACTTGCGGAAGCATTTCGAGAACGGCGCGGAAGCCATCGCAGCGGCGTCTTTAGCGCGCCTAGCTCGCGACGGCAAATTCGATAAGCAGCGAGCGCAGGGGGCCATTGTCGATCTGGGCTTGGATCCCGAGAGCGCGGACCCGGCGACCAAGTAGGGTGCTCTACCTTACCGAAGAGGACGTGCGCCAATTACTGCCGATGCAAGAAGCCATCGGCGTCATGCGTGGTGCCTTTGAAGCCTTGGCAGAGGGCGGGGCCATCAACCAGCCGCGGCGGCGTCTGATACTCGATACCGGATCGACGCTGCATAGCATGGCCGGCTCCTATCGCAACTACTTCGGAACCAAGTTCTATTCCGTCAACCCGCGTTACGGAATGTACGCGTACTTCATGCTGTACGACGCCCAGACAGCGCAGCCGCTCGCCTGGATGGAGGCGAATCATCTGGGCCAGATTCGTACCGGCGCCGCAAGCGGGTACGCGACGGACCTTTTGTCGAATCCCCAGGCAGACACCTTGGCCGTGATTGGCTCGGGATTCCAGGCTCGGACGCAGGTCAAGGCGATTCGCGCGGTCCGGCCCATCAAAACGGTGCGGGTCTGGAGCCGGAACGAAGAGAAGCGGCGCAAGTTCGCGGAAGAATGCGCGGCCCAAGCAGTAGCCACGGCTGAAGAGGCCGTTCGCGGCGCTCACATCGTGGTCACTGCGACGAACGCGCAGGAACCCGTGTTAGAAGACGCCTGGATCGCGCCCGGGATCATGATCAACGCCATGGGTTCGAATGTGGCAAATCGGAGGGAGCTACCGGGCGAGTTGGTTCGCCGTGCGGCCTTGGTGGCGGTGGATTCGCTGGAGCAAGCCAAAATTGAGGCTGGGGACCTGATCCTGCCAAATAGCTGGGCCAATGTCGGGGAGCTTCAAAACGTCCAGCGTCACTTCGACCCGAGCCAAATCACGATCTTCAAATCGCTTGGTATTGGTGTGGAAGACGTTGCCGCGGGAGCGTTTGTCTACGAGCGGGCGCTCGCTACTCCTGAACGCTTTGCTGATCGGAATCACGCCACGCGCTGATTTTCAAGCGCCGACAAACCCAACACAACCCTTCCGCGGAATTGGGCGCGCAGCTTGCGCCGCAGACGGAACACTTTTCCACCCGCTTCGTCAGATCAGGCATCACTGAGAGCTCAGCTTGAACGAGAAGCTTCCGGTCAATCACGGGCTCCATGGGCGCCGCTGGTTTTCGTTTCATTGACTGAAACTACAGTAACATGTCTGCGCACTGTGCGCCTCCGGCGTTACGCGGCCCGATCCATGCGCATGATGTAGCCCGGATCGAGGGCCGCCGAGCACCGCGAGCACTTTTGACCGGGTTTCACCTTGGCGGTCTTTCCCGTCGCGATCACAATCCCCTCCACGGTGTGCGTGCAAATGGGACAGTAAACAAACGCCTTGTGCTCATGTTCGATCACTGGCGGCTGCGCTTGAGGGCGAGTCTGAATGTTCATCGCATCTCCTTCTCACTGCATAAGACGCAAGCGAAGGGCCAAAGGATCGAAAAAAAATGACGGCGCAACAAGCTAAACTAGAACTGTTTGTTCTCTGTATGAAGACAGCGTTCGTTTTCCCGGGACAGGGCTCGCAATACGTCGGCATGGGCAAGAGCCTTGTCGAAAAATTTGCAGCCGCCCGCGCAATTTTCGACACTGCCGACCGCGCTTTGGGATTTCCACTCACCCAGCTTTGCTTGGAAGGCCCAGCCGAGACGCTCCAACTCACCGAGAACATGCAGCCGGCCCTGCTAACGGTTTCGGTCGCGGCCTGGCGAGTATTGGACCAGCTCGGGATCCAACCCGATTACGTCGCCGGCCATTCACTCGGCGAGTACGCCGCGCTGGTGGCGGCCCAATCGCTCGACTTCATCGACGCCGTGCGCTTAGTACGCAAGCGTGGCAAATATATGCAGGAAGCGGTCCCGGTCGGCACAGGCGCGATGGCGGCCTTGCTGAAGCTCCCGGAAGGCAAGCTCGACGCCATTCTTGCCGACGCCGCGCAAGGCGAGGTTGTGACAGCCGCGAACCTGAATTCGCCGGATCAGGTAGTGATCGCGGGGCATGCCGGAGCCGTCGCGCGAGCGGTCGACCTGGCCAAAGCAGCCGGCGCCCGGCGCGCCCTGTTGCTGCCCGTCAGTGCTCCGTTCCACTGTCCGCTCATGCAACCGGCGCAGGAGCGGCTGAAGGCCGATCTGGACTCCACCGAGTTTCGCGACCTGGCCGTGCCGCTGGTGAATGGCTGGCAAGCGCGCGTGATTCGCACCGGGGCCGAAGCGCGGGAGGGTCTGTATCAACAGGTGCCGAACCCGGTCCGCTGGACCGAAGTGATCCAGCGGCTGTCTTCGCTCGGGATCGGGCGGTACCTCGAAGTCGGTGCGGGTGGAGTGCTCACTGGTTTGCTCCGCAGTATCGACAGCCAATTGGAAGGTTCCAAGTTTGGCGAAGCGGAAGATCTGGAGAAGGTACATGCGGCAATCGCTTAGGATAGCTTTGGTTCTCGCGGCTGCGTCCGTGCTCTGTGTAACAGGTTGCAAGACAGCAGCGCGTCCGGCGGGGCCGGACCTTTCCAAGCTCACCGATGACTTCGTCTATGGATCGCTGGCGCTGTCGCCGGTCGGCGCGACGTCGGCCGGATATCACGAGCACAATGGTATACGCCTTGACGAACAGGTGGACGATTTCAGCGCGGCGGGCATCGACCAGCAGCACAAGTTCTATTCCGATTTCCACAATCGTTTGGCCGTGATCGCGCAAGATTCGCTCTCGCCCGAGGACCGCGCCGATTATCAGATCATCGACAACCAGATCAACCTGTCGCTCCTGGAGCTCGAAAAAATCCAAAGCTATCGTCACAATCCGACGGGCTATGTGGAGCTCGTGGGCAACGCGCTGTTCAACCCGTTTGTGCTCGAATACGCTCCCCTCGAGACCCGCTATCGCCAGATCATCCAGCGATTGCAGAAGATTCCAGCGCTGGTGCAGCAAGCGCAAGCGAACCTGGCCGACGCCCCCGAGATTTGGAATCGTGTGGCGCGCGAGGAAAACGACGGCAATCTGGATTTGATCGACAAAGCGTTGCGCGCTGAGGCGCCGGACGCTTTGAAGGCGGACTACGACCACGCGGCGGGGCCGGCTTTGGACGCTCTGCGCGGGTTTACCAAGTTCTTGAAGGATGATCTGTCGAAAAAAACCAGCGACTGGCGCCTCGGTAAAGAAAAATACGACCCGAAGTTCGCCTACACCCTGGTGTCAGGAAAAAAGCCCGAGCAGGTGCTGGCGGAAGCCGAAACCGCCCTGAAGGACGTGCGCGAACAAATGGCCAAGCTGGCCGCGCCCGAAACCGTCAAGCAGGCTCTGGACAAAATCGCGCAGCAGCACACCACCCCGGCCGGTTACATGGATCAAGCCAAGATGGATTTGACGGAGGCCACGAATTACGTGCGGGAGAAGCACCTGGTGACCCTCGGCTCAGGCGGCAATCTGCAAGTGATTCCCACGCCCGAGTTCATGCGCGGCATCTATTCTGTTGCCGGTTTCAACGCCGCCCCCGCGCTCGAGCCGCAACTGGGCGCGTTCTATTGGGTGACGCCCATTCCGGCCAACATGCCCAAAGCGCGCGTCGAATCCAAGCTGCGCGAATACAATCGCTACGGCATGATGGAAATCACCATTCATGAAGCCATGCCGGGCCACTACGTGCAGTTTGAATTCTCGAACGCCCTGGAACCGAAATCGCGCCGCGTGCTTCGGAGCATCTTTGGAAATGGGCCGTATGTCGAAGGCTGGGCCCTCTATACGCAGCAGATGATGTCGGACGAGGGCTTCATGAATAACAGCCCGGAGCTGCGCTTGAGCATGATGAAGCAACTGCTCCGGTCCATCGCCAATTCGATTCTCGATATCCGGCTGCAGACCATGGGCATGACCGAACAGCAGGCGCTGGATCTGATGATGAACGACACATTCCAGGAGAAGGAAGAAGCCACCGGCAAATTCCAGCGCGCGCAGTTGTCCTCCTGCCAGCTACCGATGTACTTCATCGGATGGCGCGGTTGGCTGGACACTCGCGAGGCTTACAAAATGCGCAAAGGCTCGGCCTTCCAGCTCCAGCAATTTCACGACGCGGCGCTGAAAGACAGCGCTGTGCCGCTGCCCGCGCTCGGAGCTCTGCTCCAGTAGGCCGCATTACTTCAATAGGCCGCGTCGCCGGATTAGACAAGCACCGGCCAGAACGGCGATGAGCGGAACTAAATTCGAAGGCTCGGGCGTCGCCACTGTACCATCCACACCCATGCTTACATCGTCAATGAGACCGCTGCCGGCATCCGTGCCAAGCAAAAGCCCCGTCCCCTGTGGTGTGCCGTAGAAGACCGTGCCACTGCTGCCGAGCGGCGTTCCGATGGCGTTCTGACCATCAGTGCTGCTGATATACGCAGTGCCGGAATCGGAAATGAACGGCGCAACGCCGAGCCAGTAAGTGCCTGGAGCCAGATCTACGTTGAGACCAGACAGCAGCAAAGTATACTCCGGGAAGAAGTCGGTCCTTCCAGTCGGCGTCCATGTGAAGTCCGTCGTGGTGGAGCCGGAGGCGACCAGGGTTTGGCCTGGACCGTCCAGGTCAGACCAGATCTCCCACGTACCGCCGGTAGCAGTATAAGGAAGCGTATTCGGTACTTGATTGTTCGAGAAAACGGCCGAAACATCCCAGCCTCCTGCGGGTACGACGAAATCGTCGAAGACCATCTGCCCGCTACCGCCTGAGGTCACGGTATTGTTCAGCGCACCGAGTCCTACTAGATCGACATCTCCGTTGTACAAGAGCGTGCTAGCGCACATGAACGGGCAATAGCACAACGCGATTGCGGCTACCTGGAAAATCTTCCTCGTGTCATCACTCTTGGCACATTATAGATTCCGCTTCAAGTACGAACAGATGTGATAGCCGTCAATGAATTTGAACGGCGTCTCACCCAGCGTGTAGTGGCCGCACGGCAGAACCACCACCTTGTGATCCACTGAATATTCGCGCATCTTTCCCACGATCTCTCGCGATAGCTCAGGCGGAAACGTCGTGTCGTAAGCGGCGTAGATGAATAGCGACTTTTGTTTCTTGGCGGCGAACTTCTCGATGTAGCTCACCGGCGAGACCGCCATCCAGGCCTGCCGCAGCCGGTCCAAGTCGATGTGCTCTTCGAGACCCTGGCGGATATGCTGCGTGGAAAGCCCGGCCCAGACCACGTCGGCTACATACGTGGAGCAGTGATTGAACACGTTGACGGAAACGCGCTCGTCGTGCGCGCTCACCATGCACGCATAAGCCGAACCGAGGCTGGTGCCGACCAGTCCCAAGCGCTCGAATCCCCGCGATTCGAGCCAGTCCAGACAACAGCGCACGTCGATGACGGCTTGCCGCGCGGCATCCATGGTGCGGCAGATATTGGAGGAAACCGCGTAGTCGGCGCGCTTGAGTTCGGCCGGCATACGGTAATCGTGATAGGGCAGGCTGATCCGGAGCGCGGAGATTCCCAACCGCGCCAGTCCCCGGCACAGCGCGAGGTAGCTATCGGCAGGACCGTTCCAGTGCGGCAACACCACCACTGCTTTCTTCGGGCGGCCGTTGGAAGCGTGAGCCGGAAACCATTGCGCGTGGACCAGGTTGTTCTCTTGATAGGGCGTGTGGACGGGGGAATGGAATCGAACGATGCCATCTCGCAGCTCGAAATCACGCGGCGTTTCATAGCCGAAGAACTCGTCGCTATCCAGCATCGCAAGCTGATTGAGCTTCCCGACGTAGTCCTCGGGAGCTTCGCCATTTTTCGGATGACGCTCGGCGCACGGCCACTTGTTGGTCCACTCCAGACCCCATTCGAAATGGCGAACCACTCGATTGGTGGCCCGAAAGCAGAGCGCCTCCTCTCGCGCGCGAATCCATCGCTCATACCGGCCTGTGATTGCTTTCACCATGCAGCCCTTCCAGGATAACGACCCGAACAGTAATAATGGAAGTAACCCATGCCCAGCACAATCCGCCGCCGCACTCCCGAAGAGTTGTTGCAACAGGTGCAGGCCGAGGAAGAATACGAACGCCGCGGCCGGCTGAAGGTGTTTCTGGGTTATGCCTCCGGTGTTGGCAAGTCGTTCCGCATGCTGGACGAAGGCCGGAGGCGGCACGAGCGCGGCCAGGACGTGGTGGTGGGCGCGATCCAGCCCAAGACCTCGCACGAGATCGAATGCGTTCTCAGCAAGCTCCAAGTGATTCCTCTGCGAGAAGTGGACGGAGTCCCCGTCATGGATACGCCGGCCATTCTCAAGCGCCACCCCGCCGTTTGCCTGGTGGACGGCCTGGCCTACGACAACCCGCCGGGATCGCCGCACGCCAGCCGATGGGAGGATGTGAACGAGCTGTTGGACGCGGGCATCTCCGTCATCAGCTCCATCAATATCCAATACATCGATGAGCTGCAGGAGCGCGTGGCGCGGATCACCGGCAAGAGCGTCAAACAAACGGTCCCACGCAGCTTCTTGAATTCAGCCGACGAGATCGTGGTGGTGGATGCGCCGCCCGAGATGTGCGTGGAGCGATCGCGGGACGGTCAGATGAGCGCGGCCACGGTGGCGCAAAAGCTCTCGGAACTGCGCGAAATCGCGCTGCTGCTGGCGGCCGATGTGGTGGACCGGCAGCTGGAGGCTTACCTGCAGCGCAACGGCATTCCGCAAACCTTTGGAGCCCAGGAACGCATTCTGGTTTGCATGACGCCTCGCGCCAACGCCGCGCCCATGATCGCCAGCGGCAAGCGCAACGCGGAACGGTTTCATGGCGATCTGATGGTGGCCTATGTCCGCCAGGCTGAAATCTCCGCCGGCGATCAGGAAGCGCTGGAGCGCAACTTGGGCATTGCGCGCGCCGCACATGCGCGGATCGAGATTCTCGACGGCGCGGACCCCATCGACACGCTGCTGAAGTTCGCGCACGAGCACGGCATCACGCAAATTTTCGTCGGGCACAGCACGCGTGAACAATGGTGGGAGCGCTTCACCGGCACGCCGCTGGACCGGCTGATCCGCGGGGCCAACGACATTGACGTGCGAGTATTTCCCCACTGAAGTTATCCAAAATAAACTATGCCCGATCGCCCCCCGCTCGGAAAACTCAAGATCTACCTGGGCTATGCCGCTGGTGTTGGCAAGACCTATCAGATGCTGGAGGAGGCCCAAGAACTGAAGCGCCAGGGCCACGACGTGGTGATCGGCTATTTTGAGCCGCACGGCCGTAAGGACACCATCGCAAGAACGGAAGGTCTGGAGATTATTCCCCGCCGCAAGATCGACTATCGCGGCGCGCTCTTCGAAGAAATGGACCCGGACGCCATCCTGCGCCGCCATCCGGAGATCTGCGTCGTCGATGAATTCCCGCACACCAATGTGCCCGGCTCCGATAGGCTGAAACGATGGCAGGATGTTCAGTTTCTGCTGGAGGCCGGCATCAACGTTTTCACCACCATGAATATCCAGCACCTGGAGAGCTTGAACGATCAGATCTGGCAGATCACCGGAATTCGCGTGCGCGAAACCATCCCCGATTGGGTGATGCAGCAGGCCGACCAGGTGGTCATGGTGGACTTAACACCCCGTGCCCTCCTGAACCGGCTCACGCGCGGCGTGATCTATTCCCAAGAGAAGGCGCAGAAGGCATTGGAGAACTTTTTCCAAGAGTCCACGCTGGTGGTTTTGCGCGAGATGGCACTGCGGCAAACGGCGCATGAAGTGGAGATTCGGCAGGTGGATTACGATACTCCAGGATTCGAGCAAGAACTCGGGCTTAGCGACGAGGCCGGCCAGCCGCCCGCCAACACCGACCGGATCCTGATTCTGGTGACGCCGGATCCGGCCGCGGCCATGCTGCTTCGCCGGGGCAAGCGCGTGGCGGACTACCTGCACGCCGACTGTTTTGCCGTGGCGGTGTCGAGAGAAAGCGACTTGCACGATATGCCCGCTCGCGATCGCGAGATGGTTGAGCATCATTTGAACTTCGCGCGTAACTTGCACATCGAGACCCGCATCCTCCAGGGTCAGGACGTCGCGAAGACACTGGTCGAGTTTGCGCACCTGAATGGCGTGACGCACCTGTTCCTGGCCCGGCCGCAACCGAGCCAGTGGCCGGCGTTATCGGGAAGAAGCCTGGTGCAGCAAGTGGTGCACCTGGCGCGCGACATGCAGGTGACCATCGCAGCCGATCGGGCCGCGAGACAGCAGCCGCATCCAGTGTAAGGACCAACCATGCCGGACTATAAAACAGTTTTTCTCTTCGATGTGGACAACACGTTGCTCGACAACGACCACGTCACCGCCGATTTGAAGCGTCACTTGGCGGCGCACGTCGGCCTGGAACGGTCGCAACGCTATTGGCAACGGTTCGAGGAGATCCGATCGGAACTCGGATACGCCGACTATCTTGGAGCACTGCAACGCTACCGCATCGATTATCCGCATGATCCCAATCTGCTGACGGTTTCCTATTTCATGATGCGCTACCCGTTTGCGAATCGTCTGTTCCCCAATTCGGTGGACGCGGTGGAACACGTCGGACAATGGGGGCAGCCGGTGATCTTGTCGGATGGCGATGTCGTATTTCAGCCGCATAAGGTGTATCGCTCCGGGCTGTTTGAGCTATTCGAAGGCAATGTGCTGATCTACGTTCACAAGGAACAGGAACTCCAAGACGTGGAGCAGCGCTATCCGGCCGATCACTACGTGCTGGTGGATGATAAGCTGCGCATCCTGGACGCGATCAAGCGGGTTTGGAAATCACGTGTGACCACCGTCTTCGTGCGGCAGGGGCATTATGCGCACGACCCCGAGATCTTCAAGAAGTATCCGGCGGCGGACATCAGCCTGGAACGCATCGGCGATTTGCTGGACTACGGCGCCGACAGCTTCAGCGCCCTGGCGCTAACGGCTGAGTAAGCGCGGCAAGCAAGAATTAGATTTCGTTCGTAACTAACTGATCATATTGGCCCTAATACGCCGTAGCGAGCTAGAGTCAACGCGCTGACTCTAGCTCAGGTATCGGGCCAAGACGGGTTGGCAAGGCGGTCATGATCCATCACGGCATACAGGCGCTTATAAAAGGCGGCGTACCGCCAAGATCAATTTGTTACTTTTCTGTCGACCATCCAATAGATAACGGTCTCGGCCTGGAACAGTTACTCGACCACTATCGACAGGCGATCGGCCGGGCCGCCATGCGGCGGGTTGTATTTGAAGCCGCCATCCTCCGGCGGATTGTGCGACGGAGTGATCACGATTCCGTCCGCCAATCCAGTCTTCCTTCCGCGATTGAAGTTGAGAATCGCGTGCGAAACCGCCGGCGTCGGCGTGTACTCTCCGTCCAGTGCGATCATCACGTGCGCTTGGTTCGCCGCCAGCACTTCGAGTGCGCTCGCGAAGGCCGGCTCCGACAGCGCATGCGTGTCGATGCCGAGAAACAGCGGCCCGCCGATTCCCTGCTCTTTCCGATGTGCGCATATGGCTTGCGTGAGTGCGAGAATGTGCCACTCGTTGAAGGCCCGGTTCAGCGACGACCCGCGATGCCCCGACTTCCCGAACGAGACGCGTTGGGCGGGAATCTTGGGATCGGGACGATCCGCGAAATACGCGGTTACCAAGCGCGCTACATTCACCAAGTTGGACTCTTCCGCGAATTGACCCGCGGCCAGGCTGACGGCCATGGTGGCCTCCTTTGACTATCAGGTTGACACACGCGGCTCCGGCGCGGTGTCAGCTTTCACACGTTTTCACCCGTTGTAAACAGGAAAAAAATTCCCAGCCTCACCCGCAAAGAGGTATTTTCTTCAACGGTTAAGCTTTTTCAATCAACATTGCGGGCTTGGCCGTCCGTTTGCAAACAAGGCCTGAAAGGAGTCGGTCATGTCGACGAAGAACAAAGCGGTGTTTGGTATTTATGTAAGCCAACTCGATGCGGAGAACGCAGTCCATGGATTGAAGCTTGCCGGCTTCCGCAGCACGGACATTTCGATCCTTTTCCCGGACAATGCCGGCACCAAGGATCTCGCGATGGAACGAAACACCAAGGCTCCGGAAGGAACGGCCGCCGGCGCTGGATCGGGTGCCCTGGTGGGAGGCATCCTCGGATGGCTGGCGGGTCTGGGCGCGCTCGCGATTCCAGGACTCGGGCTATTCGTTGCAGCCGGCCCCATCATGGGTTTGCTCAGCGGAATTGGCGTGGGTGGCGTTCTGGGCGGAATCGCGGGCGCACTGGTAGGTCTGGGAACTCCTGAATATGAGGCCAAGCGCTACGAGGGTCGCATCCGCAAGGGTGGGATACTGCTTTCGGTGCATTGCGACGACTCCGAGTGGGTCAAAACCGCACGTTCGATTCTTGACCAGACGGGGGCCGAAGATGTCTCCGCAACCACCGAAGCAAAAGCGGATTTCGCGGCGAGCGATCGGCCGCGCTCCCGAACGCTAGCATCGAAAACTTACGAACGGACATAGCAGAGTAGCACCGATAATTGCCTTCATTACCGGTCTCCGTCAATGGCGGCTCTCCGCAAACAGAAGCGCCGCCGGACACTGCGAGAAGACTTCGCTGAGAGGAAGGACCAGCTGGCCATCCGAACGCTGCGCCGTGATCGTTTGGCCGGTGAATACATTCCGAAAGCTTTCGTGGCCAACCTTCTTGGGAAGCGCAACGGTGGTGTTTCCCCACACGTCGCCGATCGGTTTTGCGTGCGAGTTACACATTCTCAGGAAGAATCGCCCGGTCAAGGCCACCAGCATTTGATTTCCCATGGCGCGTGAGAAGGCCACAACGTGACGCGCCCGGCTGCCTTCCGCCACAAGGCCCGTATAGGAACCCTGCGAGAACAGTTCCGGATGATCGCGCCGGAACCGCAATGCCTCGCTGGTGATGAACATTTTGATCGCGCCGTCGCAAAGACTCTCCCGCAACCGGTCCATTAGTTCAACGGGGTTGCGCGCGGCCTGGGCCCGCAGGCTCGCGAGCATTTGACGGCGCACTTCGTAATTCACGGCGCGGCGATTGTCGGGATCCACGAGATCGAAGGCCCACATTTCGTTCCCTTGATAGAAGTCCGGGACACCCGGCGAGGCGATCTTCACCAGCACCTGAGCAATTGAGTTCCACATTCCGGCTCGTGCAATGGGGCCTTGAAACTGGCGAAGCTCCTGTAAGAAAGTGTTCTCGGGCGTGGGCTCCAGCACGCGCTCCACAAACTTCTTCACCGCCTCTTCATACGCGGCGTTTGGATTGATCCAACTGGTGTGGACCTTGGCCTCATGCAAGGCCTTCTGCATGTAGCCTTCGATTCTTCGAATGTACCCTTGGTGCTCTTCGGCGTTCATGGGAAGCAGAGGCCAGGTTCCAACCAGTGTTTGATACAGCAGATATTCTTCATTCGCGTCAGGCGCCGGGCGATCGCCCACCACGGTTTTCGCCGCGCGATTCAGTCCGCGCCAGCGGCGGATGGCACGATACCAGTCGCCCGGTATTTCAGAAAGCACGTTGATGCGCGCGCGAACATCTTCACCGCGCTTGGTATCGTGAGTGGAGCTTGCGATCATGCTGTTCGGCCACAACTCCCGCCGGATCAGATTGCGGCGATGAAACGCATTCACGGAGACGCCGAAGCGCGACGGATCGCCTCCCACTTCGTTCAAAGAGGCCAGCGGATAGTAGCGGTAAAAGGCGGTGTCCTCGACGCCCTTGGCCATCACGGGCGCCGATAGCTGCTGGAATCGCATGACGAACATCTGGCGCTCGGCTTGCTGCGCATCATCGACTCCGCTGGCCCGCTCCAGCAGAAGCACGCTTTGGATGAAATCGAACACCGACTCGCTGATCGCCGGGTTCCGCCATTTGGCCTCCCCGATCGCAGTCGTCACCTGGCGGCGATCCTGCGGGTCCACTTCGCTCTGATCTTTCGCGACGTACGTCCGATAGACCGGGAACGCCGCCAGCACTTCGCGCAGCGCATCGCGCAAGCTTTCCAGCGTGAAATCGCGAGACCAGCGATGCTGCTCCGAGATACGGTCAAGCTTCCGCGCCAGCACGTTCAGCTCGCTCGACATGGCGACCTGGAGAATCAACCGCTTGCTGTCGCACACCAGATCGTCAAACGCCAGAGACCAGCCGGTGAAGCGGCGATACAGTTGTTGGAAGGCCCTCTCCTTGGTGTGATCCACGAAAAGTCCGTTGACCAGGTTGAGAAACCCGTAGCCCGTGGTGCCTTGGACCCTCCATTCGGGCCGCAGAGGCTCATTCCCCGTGAGGATCTTCTCGGCCACGACGTAAAACATTCGATTAGCGCCCTCTGGCTGGGCGCCTCCGTTGGAAGCGGTGCTCCACGCTTTGCAGGCGTCTTGGAGGAAGCGGAAGTAGTTCTCAGGCTCGAAGAGCCCGTCCGGATGATCCACGCGCAGCCCGCGAATCAACCCGCGGCGTACCAGATCGAAAATCAGTTTGTGGACAGCGGAGAAGACCTCGGGATCTTCCACCCGAATCGCCGCCAGATCGTTGATGTCAAAAAAACGCCGATAGTTGATTTCATCCATCGCGACGCGCCAGAAACTGAGCCGGTAGGCTTCGCTTTCGAGCAGCCTTTCCAGGCGGTCAAAGCTGCCTGGTTCTCCGCGGCGTCCGTTGATATCGGTGAGCGACTCCTGGATGGCCTGCCCCGCCTCCGGGCTCGCCTCCAGCAATCCCAAGAGCCTCCGTTTGACGATCTCCCTTTCTCTTTGGCGCTCGCGTATCCTCGCCTCATCGGTTTCCGTCGATCCCGGCAGATGGCCCAGCGCCGTGATGATGCTTTCCATCTCCCCGACATGTTCATGCGATGCGCCGAGCTTCTCGCGCAGCTTCGCCGCCGCCGGATCCAGGATCATGGTCCAGGTGCCAGGAGCCAACGGCAAGGGCGCGCCGTACACCGCGACCTGAAACTGGCCTTCGTTGAAGACGATCTGGATCTCCTGGTTCTCCAGCGCGCGGCCGAACTGGTCCCCGAGAACCGGCAGCAGAACTTTGTTCACCAGTTCTTCCTTGGGCGGCCGCCAGTCGATGTCGAAAAAATGCGCGAGAGGGCTGCTGGGGCCGTTCTCCAGCACGTCCCACCACCAGCCGTTGGACGAGTGCGAGATGCACATGTGATTCGGAACTACGTCGGCGATCAGGCCCATCCGCCGCTGATCGAGCGCTTGGGCCAGGCGCACGAACGATTCCTCATCGCCAATCTCCGGATTGAATTTTGCGTGATCGGTCACGTCGTAGCCGTGCACGCTTCCCGGCCGCGCCATCAAAAAAGGCGACGCGTAGATATCGCTGATTCCGAGTTCGTCCAGGTATTCCACCAGACCGGCCGCATGCTCAAACGTGAATGATTTGTTGAACTGGAGGCGATAGGTGGCTGAGGGCGTATAGACCGATTGAATTTCGCGGCGTTTCATGGCGATTCCGGCCCCCTTACATGGACTCCGGAGAGCGCATAAGATTTCATCCTGCGTCCAAAATCCTCCGCAGCAATCCCAGCGGCACCCGCACCCAGTCCGGACGCTCGCGAAGCTCCGCGCTGGCATGTTCCAGCGCCTGTTCCAGCAGGCACGTGTCTAACAATAGCCGGACATCCGCGTCATTCGATGGAATAAGCAGGGATGGAACCAGCGGGCTTTGGCCCAGCGCGTCGAGATAGCCTTTCAGGAAAATCGCCGACACCCAATCGGACCAGTAGCGCGACCAGAATTCGAGCACGGCGGCAGTCTCCGGACGCAGCGTCACGCCGGGGAGCTGATCGAGGAACACGGCTTGGGCCGCGTATTGGAAGGACAACAACATACTCGCGACGTCGCGCAGAGGCGAGCGTTTGATTCTGTGCGCGCCCAGAGTGCGGTCCGGCCGGCCGTCGAATCCGATGAACACAAAATCCTTGCCGGTGTGCAACACGCGGTTCAATCCGAGATCGTCGTGCAGCCGGATGCGCAAGGATGCGATTCTGCGTTCGGAAATAAAGCGGGAGCGCGTTCGTATTTCCTCGCGGCGTTCCAGAACTTTCCGCGCCTCGCTCTGGGTTGCATCGGGCAGCGCGCTGAGCTGTTGGCGCAAGAGCAGAAACGCTTCGGCGGTCAGGCTCATCAATCCGTGGAACATGCCCTGACGATAGTGATCGGTGAACGCTTCCGGAGCAAACTGCGAATCGGACTTATCGGAGCTCAGCGCCAGGTGCAAGTCCGCTACACGCTTTCCGAGCAGACCAGCCGAATCGAGGTAACTTCCGATCGCCTCATGAACGTGCGAGGGGATCTCCACGTTTCGAAGTTCGAACGGATGATGGCTGCCCTCCGGGCCGGCGAACTCGCTCTCCTTGCGCGTTAGCGCCGCCTCGAAAAACTGGCTCAATGAATCCAGCGTGTAGTGCCAGGCATCGCCTTGCTGATCCTGGACGAACGCATGCAGCGCGGCCACCACGATCGCATCGCCGTTGTTGGCGCGAAATTCGATTGACCCGGTCAGAGGTGCGCTGTAGGGAAAATTCCGCTCGGTGAGAAACGTGCCAATTTCGATTTCGGGGTGAATCCCGGGTTCCACCCGCCGGTAAATCTTCAAGATGAACCGGTTCCCATACGCGATGGATGTGTTGGACTGCTCCGCCTTCAAAACAGCGGACCCGAGATCGGGGTGGCTTTGGCCCCAGGCCGCGCGAAACGCTCGATTGTGAGAGCCTACCAGCTCACCGGCTCGGCCTTTAAACCGCCGCCGCCGGACGATCGCGCTGAACAGCGTGTCGCAAAACGCGGGATCCCAGATGGCGCTGTAGAGCACGCCGCGTGTGCCGTCCTCAGCGTGCAATTGAGCCACTGATACGTCGGACAACGTGGCCTTCACATGTTCGGCCGCCTCACCCACGGCCACCGAGCCGGGCAGCACATAGATCTCGGGATCACCGTCGTTGTATTCCACCTGCCCCAATAGAACCTGAGCCGAAGTGTCCGGAATGGGGATGGCGTCCAGAGCCTCGATGGCACGGATGGGCCGGTCCTTGCCCTGGAACCAGCGCCGAGTCCTTAGGTAAGCCGGCAACCGCCGCAGCAGGATCGCCAGGCTCCGGCCCTGAAACACGTGGGCATACGATTCCACCACGATGAGGGGCAGCCCGGATGGCGTCTGAATGGTTTCCTGGTGGGCCTGCTTGGGTTGGAATGCGAACCAGTAGAAACCCAGCGACCCGAGCGTAACCGGGTACGGCCCCTCGCCCACCGGCGGGAACTCCGCGCGGCCGAAGATTTCAAGCGGCGTCATCCCCTTCACCTCCGCCAGATCCAGTTCGACGTGCTGCGGAAAGCGCGACAGATTGGCGATCACCAGGATAATCTCGTCCTGGTAGCGGCGAAAAAATGCGAGCACTTTGCGGTTGGACGGACGCAGGAACTCGAGCGTGCCGCGTCCCATGGCCTTGAACTGCTTGCGCTGTTCGATCAGGCGCTTGGTCCACCACAGCAGCGAATGCGGATTGTTCTGCTGGCCCTCGACATTGATCGCCTCGTAATGGTAGGCCGGATCGATGGTGATGGGCATGTAAAGCTTCTGGGGATTGGCGCGAGAGAAACCGGCGTTGCGATCCGCGCTCCATTGCATCGGCGTTCGGACTCCATTGCGGTCTCCCAGATAGATGTTGTCGCCCATTCCGATCTCGTCGCCATAGTAGATCACGGGCGTGCCCGGCAGCGAAAACAGCAGCGCGTTTATCAGCTCGATCTTGCGCCGGTCGTTTTCCAGCAGCGGCGCCAGGCGCCGCCGAATGCCGAGATTGATGCGCATCCGGCGATCGTGAGCATAGACGCGGTACATGTAGTCGCGCTCTTCATCGGTGACCATTTCGAGCGTCAGTTCGTCGTGATTCCGCAGAAATAGCGCCCATTGGCAGTTCGCTGGAATGGCCGGCGTTTCTTGCAGGATCTCCATCAGCGGAAAGCGGTCCTCCATGCGAATGGCCATGAAGAGGCGCGGCATCAGCGGGAAGTGGAAGGCCATCTGGCATTCAGCGCCATCGGCGAAATAAGCCACGGCGTCCTCGGGCCACTGGTTGGCTTCGGCCAGCAGAACGCGGTCTTTGTATTTCGCGTCGACGTGAGCGCGGAGCTGCCGCAAGAAAGCGTGGGTCTCGGGCAGATTCTCGCAATTGGTGCCTTCGCGTTCGTAGAGATAGGGCACCGCGTCCAGCCGGAATCCGTCGACGCCCAGATCGAACCAGAAGTCGATGACTTCCAACATCGCCTCGCGCACCTGCGGATTGTCGAAATTCAGATCGGGCTGATGCGAATAAAAGCGGTGCCAGAAGTATGCTTTCGCAACCGGATCCCAGGTCCAGTTGGACGTCTCGAAATCCTTGAAGATGATGCGGGCGTCCAGGTATTTTTCCGCCGTATCGCTCCATACGTAGAAGTCGCGCCAGCGCGTTCCTGGGGCGGCGCGGCGCGAGCGCTGGAACCAAGGATGCTGATCCGAAGTATGGTTCAACACCACTTCGGTGACCACCCGGATTCCACGGCGATGCGCCTGCTTCAGAAACTTCTGAAAATCGCGGAGCGTGCCGTACGCCGGATGGACGTCGTTGTAATCGGAGATGTCGTACCCGTCATCGCGCCAGGGCGACGGAAAGAACGGCAGGAGCCAGATGGCCGTGATCCCGAGGTCCTGCAAGTAGTCCAGCTTCTCGGTGAGGCCCCGAAAATCGCCCATGCCATCCTCGTCGCTGTCATAGAAAGCGCGCGCGTGTACCTCATAGATGATGGCGTCTTTATACCAAAGCGGATCGGAATCTGGGACGGTCGTAGAATTGTTGGTCGCCACTTGCTTTAGTGTGACCGATCAGCGCCCAAAAGCGTACCAAGACGGAGAAGTTGCTGATTGTTGCGGCAGCCCTGCGGCGCGACAACTGCGCATGATAGACTTCGCGGAGAGGGAGAATATTGCACATACGCACTC
>Ga0182015_10002002_pt1 | contig 25604 bp, 18 predicted proteins | sample 712P3MmetaG_FD_120478 | JGI IMG/M metagenome (GOLD analysis project Ga0182015, IMG submission 120478) | Permafrost microbial communities from Stordalen Mire, Sweden - 712P3M metaG | ecosystem: Environmental > Terrestrial > Soil > Wetlands > Permafrost | place: Sweden: Stordalen | collected...
AATTAAGCTAGAATAAAACTCAATTATGTCGGGGCGTAGCGCAGCCTGGTAGCGCGCCTGCCTTGGGCGCAGGAGGTCTGGAGTTCAAATCTCCACGCCCCGACCAATATTCTCAATGAGTTACCGAAGTCGCGAATCATTGCACTCGATCAACTGTAGTGACTTTTGTAGTGACCCTCTGACTTCTGCTCGCCAGTTCAATCGCCCTCGCTGTTTTGAACTTTTCGATTTTGGCCGCAGCTTCACGTTTGTGTTCCTCAGCAGGATGAACATAGCGCATTGTCATCTGAATGCTCGTGTGTCCGAGTAAGGCCGCAAGTGTCGGAAGGTCCACACCCGCCATGACGGCGCGCGATGCGTACGTGTGTCTGAGATCGTAGAGTCTGAATTTCGGCAGTATGCTGGCTCGGCGAACAGCGGCATCATGTGCTTTTCGAACACTCCCGATTGGCTTCTCGGGGTTGTCGGGAGAGGAGAAGGAGTACGGACCCTTCGACGACACTGTGCGTTCCTTCAGAATCGACCAAACTTCGTCGGTCATGGTAAGTTTGCGCCTAGCGGCCTTCGTCTTGCCAAACGGGTTGAGAATTGTGCGCTGAGAGAAATCCAGATTAGCTGTCTCGATGCGAAAGACTTCCTCGGGCCGCATCCCGGTGTCCAACATTACCCTGGCTATATCGCGAAGAGGTTGGCTCGAAGTAGCCAGATAGGCCTCCTCTTCTTCTGGCGAGATGATCCGTGTCTTCCCGGCTTCGCGGAAGAAGGTGACGTGTTTCACAGGATTTGAAACCCGAAAGCCACAGCGTTCGGCGTAGTTGAAGATGAGCCGCAGCGTGCTTAGCGCGCGATTCACGGTCACTCCCGACACCGCAATCTCTTCGTCATCTCCCCAGCGCTTTTCTTGGCTGCGAGTCAGTTTGAACTCCTCTACCATTCCTTGCGTGATTTCGTCCAGCCACTTGCCGTGGAAAAATCTCTTTAGAGCTTTACAGTTACCGGAATGCAGTTCGTGCGTCTTAGGTCTGTGCTGCTGTCTCGACCACTCTAGGAATTGCTTGGAAAAGTCGTCGAACTTAGGAATCGGCTTCGACTTCGTGAATCCCGCCCTTCGTTCCAACAGATCCGTCTTACGTTTTGCCTCGGCGCGGAGCGCTGCTGTCTTGTTTCGGAAGCCAGACGATTCCTGAATCTTGCGGCCTCCGAATTCAAATACGTACCACCAAGTTTTGCCTCGGCGATACACAGCCATCGTCAGCTACCTCCTATCGGACGCTTCGTCGGTGCGGACTATACGCTCCGCAAGCCAACCGTCAAGGTCGCTCTGCCGATACCGCGCGCAGTTGCGGCTGATCTTCAAGTACGGAATGCCCTTCTTCTGGCTTCTCCACTGCGCCAGAGTCTCAACCGAGAGGCCGGTTATAGCCGCGACATCTCTGGGGCTAAGCAGCTTCGACACTGACGAGTCATTTTCCTTGCGTGACGAGTTTTCTCCTTGGGTCGTGGCTGCCACGGTTCGTTTCAAGAGCTCCCCTTCTCTGCGCCTTTGCTAATCTGATCCGCGTTCCTCTGAACGGTTCGATGTTGATTTCGAATGCCGTAAAGCTCGGCAGCGCGGCGATAAGTGTCCACCAGGTCAAAGCAGAGGACATCGAACTTTTCACAAGAAACTCGATCATTCCAGGCGCGAGAGACTTTATTTGGCAGATCGCACGTGAGCATCCGGTATAAGAACGGCGAGTACTCGGCAAGCCAGACGACTAAGCCCTCCGGGGCGGGAATCTTCCAGAGTGCTTCAAGCGCGATATTTGCCCGCCATCCATAGTAGTCGCGGTGCTTGCCGTTGCGATCGGCACCCCAGAAGTAATGTGGGCGCTCTCCGATTGCCCCGTCTCGCGTCAACAAGAACTTGGTTACTTCCTCTCTGTGTGCACGGAGGAATGCGATCTGCCCAGCGAGCCTCTCGCGCTGTTGAGGCTCCGGAAACCACATGCGGATTCTCTCACCGTCGAGACGGAGCGCAATTCCATTGGCCTCAATCTCACCCAAGACTGTACTCACGCTCATAAATCCTCTTCGACTCCCGCGTCGCACGTCGCTGCGACGGATTGCGAAGCCGCAACACCGCCACAAGCGCCATTTTCATTGGGTATTTCGGGGTCCGGACCCGCAACACCAACCTCCATGTTGCGTTTTGAAAGACCGCCAGAACCCGCATCAGTATTGGACTGTTGCGCTGTTGCGCTTTGAGGCCCGACGGTATCCACGATCCGCAAATAGCGCAGGAAGGCGTCCCCGAACTCCCCGCGCTCGTAACCTTTAGGAGTCTTCTCTCCGATGCGGATCGAATGAGGAAAAATCAAGTACCCGCGCAGTAGCCGGGCGAGCCCGGAAGGGGTCAGCGGTTTCCCACGCGACCATTCACTCCATGGCGACGTCTCGACATCTAACAAGGCAGCAACAAGTTCGACAGAAGACAGCCTATCTACTCCCGCAGCCTCAAAGACTTGCAAAATGTCGGAGAGGAGCAGTTTGCCATTGGATATATCTAGGGCTTGTGCTTCGGCGCAAAGCTCTATTAGAGCGCGCCGTGCGGCTTCGGGCCACTCTCGACCGGCCGCGTCGGCGATTGCGAGTAGCGGCTCCGCACCGTCTTGTTGCCGATCAGTGAGTGCGTCGGGGAGTACGGGCCGTGCTTCGGACAGCTCCGCGGCTATTGACATGTACCACTCTTCGATCTGTTCCCGAAGGATTGCAGCTTCGGTATCGACGTCGCGACGCCGAAAGCGCTCGACGATTTCACCGGGAGCCGCTCGTTTCAGGCGAATTGGAATCGCCCGATCTGCCACTGTGTCTGGCAGTCTCCCAATTCCCGCGATCGCTTTTGGACAGAATGTCGAGAAGTCTTTGAACCCGACGTTCGCGCCCTGCCCCACACAACAAGATGCCTTACCGCCTTTCCGATGTCCGGTGTTGAGGACGCCGCGCAGAGCCTCGGCGTATTCCTTGTCGCCCCCGAACGCCGCGTCACTCTCGTCCAATAATAGCGTCGGCTGCTCGGCGTCAATCTTGCGGATTAGGACAGCAGCCGTTACCCTGCCCGTAAGCCAAGCGTTTGCAATAAGGGTTTCAAAGACTTCGAGCAGACGTGTCTTTCCGCTCTGCTTCTCAACCGAAGTGATCGCCAGATACGGCGTGGCAACCGCAGCGGCAAAGCCATAAGTATGGACAACCCACAGAGCCGCCACCCGCGCCTGCGATCCGGACAAGGAAACAAATCGTCGAATGTATGCGGAGACCCTATCGAGCACTGTGCTGCCGTCGATCTGGCGAGGTTGCCACCCTGGCGTATTTTCTATCAAATCAAGCAAGAGTTCATGTGTTCCGCCCGATTCAACCCATTCGGAGAGATCTTTTGCGCCTGGGAGTTCCAAGAGCTTGAGAGACTCCACCGTGCCAAATAGCGACCCGGCCACGTTTTGAGCACACTTACGACCTGTACTGTCCGCATCCGCAATGATCGTGACAATCTTTCCGCACAGCGGATCCGAGAATTCCTCTCTCCAGCTTCCGGCGGCACCTGAAGTAGTCGCCGTGAAACCGATGGCGTTTCCGGTGTTTGCGTCCTTCTCACCTTCGACGATGAGTACTTCCTTGGCGGCCAGCACTTCGGGAAGCCGGTAGAGAACACGCCGAACGTTGCCGAGGGTCCAAGTCCATCTACCCTTTCCATTTGGTTTGCGCTGTCGGAAGTCCTTGGGGTTAAACCGAATATTCTGATAAAGAAGCTTCCCGCCTTCGTCCGTGTAGGAGTACTCGGCCACGATTTGCTTTGCTGTGCGATGCTTTGTGAACAACTCGCAAACTTCAATTTCGAGTGCCTTGCACACGTCCTCCGTCGTACAGCCAGCAAAGCATTTAACCAATAGTTTTTCGTTAGTTTCGCGCACCGACAGCGAGGCGTTCCTATCGTGGTGTGCAGGACATAGTGCTTTGAATTGCTTCCCGTCGCGCCTTACACCCTCAAGGCGTTCGAGAAACTTATTGAGCCCCGCGCTTCGTCTTTCGCGCATTGATGAAGTGTCAGCCTCCCTGCGTCAGGGCTGCCATAAAAACATGTTGGGACACGGAGGTGTGTGAGGAGAAAAGAACTTTTTTAGGTTGGATTTTCTAACTTCTTCTCGCGAGCTTGATCCCAATGCCAGAGGGTTCGAAGAGACCCCGGCGTCACCTCTTGGTCACGCCCAACCGCATAAGATCCCGCCGTAAGGAGATGGGCTACCTCGGCATACATCGGACGGCTATTATTGGTGGACTGTCGAACGAACTCAACCAGGTCGAGTCGCGCCCGTTTTTCGATTTCACGCTCGATGGAAGCATGAAGCATTTTTGTTACTTTGACTTGGACGACCAAAATGAAGGCTCGTGTTCGTAGAAGCTTGGGGAGCCTATTGAACTGGTCTTCGTCTTCGGTTGGAACTATCCCGTACGACCGTTTAATGAACGGATGCGACTCAATTGCTTCGAGTTCACGAGCTATTCCTTCAATTCGCTCGGCTAATTTAAGGAGGCGTCGCGGTGGCATGCCCGGAATCTGCCAGTGCGGTTGTCGTTTAGGCGTCGGTGGCCGCATCCACTCCACAGTGAACGCCAAGCGTCTCAGAAGTTCGTCGGCGTCCACTCCGTTTCTGCAGAGTTCATCAAGCGCAGCTTCGGTCCCGGCGTACTGGAAAATGACTTCTCGGATCACTGAAATGTCGACAGGTGCGGGAGACTGTTCGTCTGGTATTTCGACACTCTCCATCGTTCGGCTCCGAGCGGTTATATTCGTCTTGCCCTTCTGTTCGTTATTCTACAGAAAGATTTGACATGTGTCCAAATGCAGAGGTAGTGTCCTGCGTGATGAAACAGGCGACTTACACAACGAGGGAAGCGGCTGCGAAGGTGGGGATCACTCGAGCCACTCTGCAGGCGTGGATAGGAGCCAAGAAGATCAAACCTCCTAAGCCAACTCTCGAGGGCGCGAAAGCAAAGCGCCTCTGGACAGAAGCGGCCGTAGCTCGGCTTCGTGCTGTGAAAGAACTAATCTACTGGACTGGCCAAGGTAGGCCGAAGAAAAGAAAGTAAGCGGGACGAGCCGGTGTATCTAGCACCGACACGTCCCTAACCGAGTGACCTATATGGAGGCCACATGGCTCGCCAGATTTTACATGAAGAAAAGTCATACACGCGCCTAGTTCGAACTGCGATCTACGCCCGAGTCTCTACGGCAAACAACGGCCAAGATTCGTCAATGCAGACTCGTGAGCTTCGTGAGTATTGCGAGCTTCGAGGCTGGAAGTTTGCCGGTCAGTATGTCGATGAGGGAATCTCTGGCACGAAAGACAGCCGACCCGAACTCAACAAGCTCATGGCCGACGCGCATCGACGTCGTTTCGACGCCGTGGTCGTTTGGCGTTTTGACCGGTTTGCACGTTCTGTCTCTCACCTGCTGCGAGCGCTGGAGACTTTCAAAGCTCTCGGCATCGAATTCGTTTCGCTTTCCGAGCAAGTTGACACCAGCACACCAACCGGCAAGATGGTTTTCACTGTTCTTGGTGCAGTGGCCGAACTAGAACGCAGTCTGATCGCGGAGCGTGTTAAAGCTGGCCTCCGGAACGCTCGGGCCAAAGGAAAGCGCCTGGGAAGGCCGCGTGTGATCGTGGATGCCGCGAGGATTGCCAACCTGCGCGCCCACGGGCGCTCGTGGCGCGAAATCACTGTAGAGATGGCTATTAGCAAGGGTTCTGCCCAACGCGCGTTTTGTGGCTTGCCCAAAAACGTGTGAATGCTTTTAAATTCTCCAGCGGGCCATCATTCGTTCCAGACCAATGCGCAAGGGATGAATAGCAATGGTCATTTAGTCATCCAAGCGTTCAAGTTCACCTAATAACGTTTCGATAGTGCCTTCAAGCAGCGGAATCGCCGGCCGCAGAAGCGCAAGCTGCGCTACATCGAAAGCTTTTTGCCCATGAAACATATTGCAGCGAATCGCATAGAGGACCTCAAGCACGCCCTTCGCCCGCTGACCTTTCCCACGCGATTCGAGTGCGGCTGCGAGCGCACGATCTTTGTCAGGTCGGCGCTGCCCCGTCACCGGGTCCAGCTTCAACGCAAATCGTCGCTCGCGCAGATGCTCGGCGATTTGGTGGATCGCCTCGGCGGTCGCAGCGTTGCTTTCCCAGGATCGAGTCAGCACCGCGGCACTGCAGTACTGGATGACGTACTCCCGGGCAGCCCGAGAATCTGGAAACGCATCGCCCAGTCTTACGGCATCGCGCCGTGCAAGACGATGGGTTGCTTCGACGTAGAGACGATTAAACACGACATATGAGGTGAAGAAACGGTCGAAAGCGTCACCGACATCGTCCAGACCATAGGCTGCTGCCTTTCTTCGCCAACTGTCGCAGAAGTTTCTGAGTTGCGGTGATAACGCCATATTTGTTCTTTGTCGGAGACGCCCTAAAAACGATTCCGATTATATCGATGAGCTCTAGTGGTCAACAACTCGCCGACGAATAGGACACAGCCTTGTCATTTCTCCTATTCTTGCGCACCGGACCGTATCATATAGTTGTGCCGTATCATTACGGTACCCTCAGGGCCACACACCGAAGTGTACTGGAGGACTCACGATGGCCTCAACCCTTTCGCAAGATCGCCTGCGTGTGAAATCGCTAACCTTGCTCGTCCGATTACAAATGAGTTCAGGGCAATAAGACCTCGAAGTTTCTTCGATATTTCGTCACGTCTAGACAGGCTTCGTCAGTAATCTTGGCAAAGCGAGTTGCCTTCCGAAGAACCCAGCGTTCCTTCTCACCCTTCAGGCGGGATAGATACACTTTGCGTTGGCCTTTGCTCGGGATGCCTTGACGTAGGATCTCCACGAACTTCCGAACCGGGAAAATGAAGATGTCGCCTTGATATGCTGGTTTGTTAGGGTCTGGGTCACGAGAGAGAACATAGGCGATGAAGAAATCCTTTTGGTCAAGATGACCGGCAAATTCCTCTTCTTTGAAGAACCGCCATGACGTGAAATCAAAGTGTTCTCGCTCCCAAGCGGAGCCGACCGGATACAGCTTGCCAAACTTGACCTGAATCTCACGATAGACTATTTGGCCTTCGATTCGTCTTCGCAGAATTAGGTCAACTTTGTCTACGTCCAGGAATCGACTGTACGGGTTCCAGCCCTTTTCAAAGAACTCGAACTTGGCATACGTCTCACCGAGAATCTCGTAATGCCCCGCCCGACTCCGTATGTCCGCTGCTAATTGTTCTGGCTCTGGTTGGTCTGGCACTGGTCTCGTAACCTCCCTTACTAGAGGACCTAGGTTGAATCTCAAAGAATACGCGAAAATTCAAGCGTCTGCGTCGATGCAAACGTCCTCAGGCGCGGCGATTCGGGGCAAGGTGGGCCCGGCGCTCATCGGCAGACTGGTCAACGTCGAGTAGAGCGATTACAATCTCGCGGTACCAAATTGCAGATTGACCTAGAGGTAACGGCAGATGGCGAGTCCGAAGAAGCCGGCGAAGAGTCGTAAGCGGCCGATTGAGCGATACGAACACACTGACAAGAAGCGAGCCAACAACCCGCCGGTAGGATTGGTAACGCCGGAAACAGACCCGGTGACGCCCACTCACAAAGTTTACGACTACGTGCAGCCGGTGCCCACTGTGCGGCCGGGCAAAGAACTGGAGTACGATCCGCATCTCGATCCCCAGCTCGTTTGGGCTGGCAAAAAAGAACACACCTCATTCGAAGTCCCGACCGTCTCGCTTCACGTCCACGAAACGATCGACCCGCGCACCATCATCGAGGCCGTCCGCAAGCGCAACGGCAATGGCCTCCCCGTGCAGCCGTCGCTCTTCGAAAGGCCCGAGGAAAAACTTCCACTTCGCGACGCCATAGACTTCTACAAACACGCGCACGGGTGGTCGAATCGACTGATCGCCGGAGACTCCTTGCTGGTGATGAACTCGCTCCTCGAAAAGGAAGGCATGAGCGGGCAAGTGCAGACGGCCTATATCGACCCGCCATACGGCATTAGGTATCGGAGTAACTTTCAGGCATTCGTGAACCGAAGCGATGTGCCCCAGTCCGATCGAGACGAAGATCTCACACAGGAGCCAGAGATGGTCCAGGCGTTTAGGGACGCATGGGAGTTAGAGGTTCATTCCTATTTGACCTACTTGCGTGATCGGTTGTTACTGGCCAAGGAGTTGCTCCACGACGACGGTTCATGCTTTGTGCAGATTTCCGATAAGAATCTGCATCTCGTTCGCAACATAATGGACGAGGTCTTCGGGCCGCAAAACTTCGTGGCGCTGATCCCATTCCGAAAAAAGACCATGCCCCTGGGTACGGTCTTATTAGAACAGATGTCCGACTTCCTCCTCTGGTACGCAAAAGAGAAGTTTGACGCCAACGGAAAACGAAGGGTCAAGTACAGGCGACTGTATTTATCCAGGAGCGTCGAAGGCGAGTTTCATCACTGTTGGTACGAACTCCCCGATGAGACTAGACATCGGATGTCAAAATACCAGCTTTATGATCATTCGCTTCTGCCACCGGGTGCAAGAGTGTATCGCCTTAAATCACTTGAACCATCGGGCCCAATGGAATCAGGAATGTACGACTACGAGTTTGACGGCGTAGTTTACAAACACCCTGCAAACGGCTACGGCACCTCGACAGCAGGGATGGATCGGCTAGTCAAGGCACGACGCATTCAGGCCGAAGGTAATCGCCTCACGTTCGTACTTTATGCCGACGAAAGCGAAGCAACCCAAATGACTGCGCCGTGGACTGATACAGTTGGGGCAGATGGCAAAGTTTTTGTCGTTCAGACAAACACCGAGGTGATTAAGCGCTGTCTTCTGATGACTACAGACCCAGGCGATCTCGTTCTCGACCCTACCTGTGGCTCCGGGACGACGGCCTACGTCGCCGAACGATGGGGACGCCGCTGGATTACCTGTGACACATCGCGAGTCGCCATAACGTTGGCCAAGCAGCGGCTGATGACCGCGGAATTTGACTACTACGAACTCGCGCACTCCGAAGAAGGTATAGGCAGCGGCTTCCGTTACGAGACCGTTCCCCACATTACTTTGAAGTCCATCGCCAACAATCCCGACATTAGCGACGGGATGACTCGCGACCAAATCGAAGCAGCTACTGCGCGATACGCCGAAGAGCACAGGACGCTCTATGACAAACCTGATATCGATAAGAGTCGTGTGCGCGTGACGGGGCCGTTCACGGTTGAAGCGGTGCCCGCACCTACGGTGAGGTCGTTGGATGAAATTGAAGAAGGGACCGTGATAATTGGAGCTGCGCCGGCTCAGGAATCACTGGCTGATTTTCGTCACGCGGCCACACCTCTCCTCGATGCGTCCGTGGCGCGCAAAGGTGCAACACTGCGTCAGTCGGAATGGCGCGACGAGTTACTTAAGACCGGACTTCGGGGCAAGGGCGGGCACCACATTGACTTCGCGCGGGTTGAGCCGCTAGCTGGAACGCGCTGGCTGCATGCTGATGCCGAAACTAAAGGCGCAAAGCCACAGCGAGTGGTCTTTTCATTCGGCCCGGAATACAGCCTCCTTGAGCAACGACAGGTAGAGCTCGCCTGGGAGGAAGCGCGAACGTTGAGTCCGAAACCCGACATCCTCGTCTTTGCTGCGTTTGAGTTCGACCCCGAAGCTGCCAAAGACATTGATGCAATGACTAAAGAAAAAACTGGCATGACCTTTCTTACGGCCCAAATGAATGCCGACCTGCTCACCGGAGATTTGAAGAGGAAACGCGCCTCGAATCAAGGTTTCTGGTTGGTTGGACGGCCTGACGTCGAGTTGCGGCACGTTAAGACTGGTGAGTACAAGGGCCAGTACGAAGTCGAAGTTCGCGGTTTCGATTATTACAACACGCGCACCGGTACCATCGAATCTGGCGATACATCGAAGATCGCGATGTGGCTCCTGGATACCGACTACGACGGTCGGAGCCTCTATCCGAGACAAGTCTTTTTCCCAATCGCTGGTGAAAACGAGGGCTGGGCGAGCCTCGCTAGGAACTTAAAAGCCGAAATCGATCGCGAACTTATCGAAGCCTATCGAGGAACAGTGTCGCTGCCTTTCGAACCCGGGCCCCACAAGCGCATTGCGATAAAGGTGGTCGATGATCGGGGGATCGAAAGCCTGAAAGTAGTTGAGGCAAAGTGATGGCGACACAGGCAGCCTCCGCAACAATTGACCAGCTCATTATCAGCTCGCCCTACGAAGAGCCCGCCGAACATTGGAAATATGACCGCGAGACGCGTCGATTTTCGCGAGAGCCCGGCCGCCGCCCCGCAGGATACATACGCGCTTCAGACGCTTCCAAGTCCTTCGATGATCCGGGCGAGTTTGTTGAGTTGCCGCTGGTAAATAAGATTCGCCCGCGCGTGAAAGCGTGGCGAGAATCGAACTATTCGGGCGCAAGCGGCCTCACTAAGCGCCTGCTGAAGCATTGGAGAGACCTGGAACAACGGGAAGGTAGCCGGAGATTTTTCTACTGCCAACTTGAGGCGATTGAGACTCTGATGTGGCTCACTGAGGCTCCGGAATCCGACCGAGTTGGAATGAAGATTCCCGGCGATGGCGGTGATTTCGCTCGCCAGTGCTCCAAAATGGCTACCGGATCGGGCAAGACGATTTTGATGTCCATGTTAATCGCATGGCAGGTTCTAAACAAAGTCACATATCCGCAGGACAAACGCTTTTCTAAAAACATCTTGGTGATTGCGCCCGGTCTTACGGTCAAGAACCGTTTGGAAGTCCTAATTCCCGGAGCCGCCGGAAACTACTACGCAGAGTTCCAAATTATCCCACCTGGCTTGGAGGACAAGTTGCGGCAAGGGCAGACCTGCCGTGTGCAGGTTTGCAACTGGCACAAGCTCGATTGGGAGAGTGAAGAGCAGATCAGAAAGAGACGCAGCGTGGATAAACGGGGAGCGCTAAGCGACGAAGCGTACGTGCGCGAAGTGCTTGGCGAGATGCACTCCGCCGAAAACATTCTTGTAATTAATGACGAAGCCCACCACGCCTGGCGTGTTCCTCCGAAGGTCAAAATAGCTGGAATTTCGAAAGACGAACTAAAGGAAGCCACAAAGTGGGTTGGCGGACTGGACCGCATCCACCGGGCGCGCAAAATTCTGATGTGCTACGACCTCACGGCGACGCCGTTCGCACCTACGGGCCGCAAGAGCGGCGAAGAAACACTCTTTGGATGGATAGTGAGCGACTTCGGTTTGAACGACGCAATTGAATCGGGTCTCGTAAAAACACCACGCGTCGTGGTCCGCGATGACGGCGAACTGAGCTCGAAGTACAAGTCGAAGTTCTACCATATTTATACAGACCCGGAGGTGAAGCCCGACCTGAACCGAAAAGCAGAACCGCACACACCGCTGCCTGACCTGGTCGGCAAAGGCTATTACTTCCTGGGCAAAGACTGGCTGGAAACGGAGAAGACCTGGAAAGAAGCGGGGATCAAGACGCCTCCTGTGATGATTACCGTCGCCAACCTGACGCACACGGCCGCTCGCGTGCAATACGCCTTCGCGCACAAGAGGGTCCGCATTGAGGAACTTTGCGATCCGGAGAAAATTCTCCACATCGATTCCTCCGTTTTAGGCGAAGCAGAAGCGCAAGACGATCCTGCCGACCTTCCCGTCGAATCGGAGGAGGCGGAAGAGAGCGCTGAGGAAAATGCGGACGGCCCGAAAAAGAAGCTGACGAAGAAAGACCGCGCGGAACTGCTGCGCAGAACAGTGGACACGATTGGCCGCGAGGACGAACCCGGCGAACAAATCCAAAACGTGATTTCCGTGGGAATGCTATCGGAAGGCTGGGACGCCAAGACCGTGACCCACATCATGGGACTGCGGGCGTTCACTTCCCAGCTTTTGTGCGAGCAGGTGGTGGGACGAGGCCTGCGACGAACATCGTATGACATTGAGCCGAACGGACTGTTCCGGCCGGAATACGTAAACATATTCGGGGTGCCCTTCACGTTTCTCCCTCATGAGGGCAGCGCCGACGCTCCGCCTCCGCCACCGGCCACGGGCAAAACCAGAATCGAACCCGTTGCGGAGCGAAGAGCGCATTATGAGCTTTCCTGGCCGAACGTCATCCGGATTGATCACGAATATCGACCGCAACTGACTCTGGATACTGACAAGGTAAAGCGCCTCGTGCTCGATGCCTACCAGACTCCGATGGTCGCAGAGCTGGCGCCAATGATCGACGGGAAGCCGGACTTCACAAAGCTGAAGGAGATTCATCTGGAAGAACTTGCGCGCCGATTCCGAATGCAGCGGATCGTCTTCGAAACGGCGAGCGAGGTGTACGACCAGATGGCGCCGAAATGGAAAGGCAGCAAGGAATATCTTTTAGCGCAACTCGTCCGGTTGGTCGAGCGTTACGTCGATAGCGGAAGAGTGGTGGTCGATCCACCTCTGTTTAATGAGGACGACAAGCGGAGACGGATCATCATTACGCTGAACATGACCAGAATTGTGCAGCACATTTGGGAAGCGATCCGATTTGAGAACGCTCTCACACTTGAACCCGTTTTCGACACAGAGCGACCAATCCGCTCCACAGGCGACATGCTTCCCTGGTACACCGGTAAGGCTTGCGAGCACACCAAGCGGTCTCACATAAACATGTGCGTCTATGATAGCCGATGGGAGGCGAACGAATCCTTGGAGCTTGATCGTAATCCGAACGTGCGTGCTTGGGTTAAGAACGACCACCTTGGTTTTGAAATCAGCTACTCATTTAAAGGCGTGATCCATAAATTCAGGCCTGATTTTCTGGTCCGACTGACGAATGGCAAGACCCTGATTCTGGAAGTGAAAGGTCAAGATGACCAACAGCAACAAACAAAGCGTGAATTCCTTTCTGAATGGGTCCGGGCAGTGAACGGGCATGGCGGGTTCGGCACGTGGACCTCGGACGTTTCGCGCGATCCCAAGGATGTCGAAGCAATTCTGGCGTCGCATAGCTAAAGTGCGCGGAACATGAGGACAACATCTGAGGCGGTATTCGAAGGTTTTCTCACCGCGAACCAACTGGCCTTCGAAAAAATACAGGAAGCGACCACGCCACGGCCAGATTACTTAGTGCATTCAGGCGATCTGAAGCTGATTTTCGAGGTCAAGGAACTCGCAGCAGATGAGAATTTTCGAGATATAGATCACCCTGCGTCTCCGGTTATAAGAGTCCATTCACGAATTGTCGGCGACCATGTTCGCCGCAAAATATCCGAAGCGAAGAAACAGATTCAATACGCGGCAAAGCAGGGAGTCCCGTCCATTCTTCTGATCTATAACAATCTGGATCCTCTGCACCTGTTCGGGACCGAAAATGGGGATTTCATCACAGCCATGTACGGCGAATATACGTTGCTTATCGACAAGACCACCAAAAAGACCCTGGGTGAACCATTCTACGGTAGAAACCAGTCGCTCTCGGAAATCAAGAACACGTCTTTCAGCGCCGTAGGTCGATTGCATCCCAAGATGGGCGTAACGCTGTTCGAGAACGCATTTGCCAAAGTGAAAATACCTTACGAGAAATTGCCATCATGCTTCGAGGTTAAGCGCGTAGAAATCACGCAGTAGCCTAGCTGCATTTTGGCGCATTCTATTGCCCGATAACCCTCCTAGTTTTAATTAGCTTTCATCACTAGAAAGCATTCGTTTCGCACGTGCTAGCTCGGGACCGTCGTATCCGAGACTTTCGTAAAGGTTTACTGCCTCTAATGCAAACTGCTTTCCCTCTTGTGACCGCGATAGAATTTCCAGTATTTGGGCCGCATTCAGGCGAGCCCCGGCGCTAAGTAACCACTCCTTTGCCGCGTCGAAATAACTAATCGCCATTCTAAAATGTTCCAGCGATTTGAGCTGTTCAGTTTTAGAGTGGAGGTAGGCGACGCCCAGTTGGTTGTGAGTTAGGGCCAAATCCATGATTGCATCGGATGGCTTAAGGTCTAACGATGCTTCATAATATTCGATAGCCTCGTTGAGATGTCTCAATGAACTAGATTCAGGCGCTTTAGATCCAAGTGCTTCCCGCATCAATTCAAGCGAGACAGACCCGAGCTGACCGAGACACTGGCTGCGGGCCATTTTGTCATATTCGGGATATGCCTCATGTGCTTCGCTGTAGTAGTGCGCAGATTTAGACAAATCGCGCAACGATTTCACATTTTTGAAAACGTGTCCTAAGTTGAAAAGCCGTATCGCGACACCAACCCGATCGTCAATCGATCGATACAGACGAAGCGCTTCGTCGTTAAGATCGAGGCACTCTGGACTTCCCCGATCTCGCAAGGTATCGGCAAGCCGACTGGTCGCAATCGCGAGAAATTGCAGACTCTGTCGGTCTTGTACGCTCATTTGTTCATGGGTCTTCGACTTGATCTCTTTGCATCTTGACTCTTCCCAAGCAAGTACCGATCGTGCCAGTCTCTCGGCCTTCGATAGATCCTTGTTTCGGTCTGCCACTCTCCAGAGATGGTCCACGACAAAAGACCACCATTTATCTCTACCAGGGAGTGGGTGAGAGTTATGGTCCAAGAAATCTGGCGTAACAGACTTCAAGATTTCAGCCCACTGAGTGAGACGCCCTTTATGTGAGTAAAGCGCAAAAAGGCCGTGGAGGACTCCAATTTCTGCCTGCCACCACCCATATTCATGGCTGAGTTCTAAGGCACGAAGTAAATTGGGTTCTTCATTCGATAATGCCTCAATTATAGGATCGCGCACCCCGTGCCCATATACGACTGCGAAATGAACTGAAAACATGCCTATGCTTTCGGCGAAGGCGCGCGTAGCCTGTGCAGATTTCGTAGGTGTCGAATAAAAGGTTTGAAAATAACTCTTGAGGTGCACCTGAATAGCGGGATGCATCCAGAAGTGATTCGTTGCTTTCTTTGACAGTAAACCGAGCCTTGCCGCCCGGTCCAAGACTTCTTCAATCTGTTTCGGAGATAAGCTGGCGAGCTTGGGAAGGGTCCACTGGAAATCATAATCCGCGAACCCTAAGCTAACTGGATCATCGGGGGGGTGGCCCATTAAGACTAAGACCCACGTGTTGACATAAGCTCGGAACAAATACAGCAGAGCAAGTAAGCGAAGGTTAGGAAGACTAAAGGCTCGGTCAAAGCCGTACCGCAGAGATGCTCGCAGAGACCTGTCCCGACCGTCAGCTTGGTCGTCATTAAATGTAACGTCCCCGGCCTCCAATTTTTTTACAAACGCCTCAGCCGCCTGGAGGGAAGGATTGCGGTTTGAATCGAGGAACGCCGCCAGGGCAACAGACAACGTCAACGGATTGCCGTCCGCAAATTCCAGAATAGGACTCACCGTTGAAGAAAGTACGTTCTCACGGCCGAGTCGACGGATCACGCGGCCAGCAAATTCTGAGGACTCAGAAAATCGCAAAGGCGGCATTCGGACGAGCACGGCGGCTTGGCCCAGCCAAGAATCCTGTACGCCACGCGCTGTCAAAAGTAACTTTACCCCGGCGGAGGCGGCATCCTTCAAGAAGTCAGCTAGCTCCTGTCTTCTTTCACGGGGCAAAACTTCGACACTTTCGACGTTGTCCCAAATCCAGACCACGGAGGCCTTCCGTAGCAAGGTGATCACCACCTGGCGACGTTCCCTAGATTCCAGGCGCGACCATTGTTGTACCGAGGAATCGCGAGGCAGGAAATTTTCAAGTGGAGCTATTAGTTCTTCCAGCGTCGGGACGCGCTCAAAAGACGTAAATAAAATCTTCTCGATTGAGTTGTTAGTAGCAACATACCATCTACAAAACTCGATCGCCGTTGCCGTTTTCCCCGCCCCCGCAAGACCATAGAGTAACACCACATTGTTGTGATCAAACGATCGATCAACACCGAGGAGACCATCATCCGATCCGACAAACCCGATATCAGGCGGAGGAGGAGTTACACCAAGTGTTGTACTTTTCTGGTCACGAGATTTCACTGTTGAAAGCGACTTTCTTGCGACCGAGAAATCGCTGCCTGACTGCAAAACGACCGGTACCAGCCAATCATCAATCGCATCAGAACCAACTGAAAAGGGTCTCGCTTTAAGGGTTGCCACATGCTTCCTGGCGAGAGAGGCCGAAACTGTGACGGGCTCTCCGCGCCCCAACTGTCTGTAAAATTCCGCCATATAACGGACCGCCGATTCGACGTACACGTTGTACCTCATGGCAACCACGAGAGGAATACGGGTTGAAATGAGGTTGCGAGCAAATGACGCAACCGCTGAAGCTGGGTATGCCGATCGGCAAGCGTTGAGAACGACCCCTGCCACGCCGGTCTCGCCCATTAACCCGGCAAATTCCTGCCCGGAGACCATTCGCGGTCCTTCATCTCTTTCTCCCTCGAAAAGGATATATCCGCCTTGACCGAACGCCCGGTAGATGTCCGTTCCTTCTGCGTCGGAATCCAAATGGAGTCCGTGGCCGTCGAAATGAACTAGATCGAATGGATGCCTGGCTGATTTTGCGTCCCGGAGAGTCTTGGCAAACTCCGAGAAGTATGGTGGCCTTAAGACGCTTATCTCGAATACTGCGTTATCGCTCAAGAGGTCGAAGAGCTTGGAGGCGATACTACGGTAGGCCACATCCCTTTGACCTTCAGGCCGACTAATTACTAGAAGAATCCGGCAAGTGCGCTTTGGCGGGAGTTTTCGCGTAGAGTCTGTGTCAGGGTGTACCCAGACGAAGGACTGTGCTGACAAGGCTAATGGGGTGTGTGAAATCGGATCTTGAAGAATTTCCCATGGAATGCCACTTGTTACTGGATCGGCCGATTGAATCTCGATACGCGTGTCTCCAAGATTGGTTTTTATTGCCGCCCAAATGCGATCTCCATCCGCATCTGCGTTGAACACGGCGCGGAATAATTTTTCGCCCTCGGAATATATGATGCCCCGTACTTGGTTCGCCCGAACTCGGGCGGCTCCGCTAGCGTCGTCTAGAAACTCCTCCATATACCAGCGAATGCCCTCCTGGAATTCTGGTTCACGAGACAGGTCGAGGGTCATTTCGGCCTGATCGACTAACGACTGCCGTTTGAACAACGACAGATGAAGTCGAACCGCTCTATTGGAATTGAGGACAAACTGAAGGCGTAATGTAAACATTGTGTTAGCGAATGACCGTCTACAAGTCTCCAAAACCTCTGATCTGCACGCCAAGCCGAGTACAGAAATGTTTAGCTTATGATAAAGTGCAAAGACAGCGAGAAGAAAAAACGATGCCCAGCAACAGATATTCGCACCAGAAGAATAGGAGGTCCGACATCGCCCACTGGTCCTCTCTGTCCTCTTCGGGTTCTTGAACCAGGATTCCTATTCGAGAGAAGCGCGGGTTCAGACACAGTAGACCGACGTGGAAGATTGGGCTGCCCAATAACCCTTCTTCGGTTCCACCAGCAAGTGATTGATTTCACGTGGCCGAAATCTGCCAGCTTCCCTGCCCACAAACATGTATTTTTGGCACTTGTCCGGTAACGCGACTAATCGGGACTTCGCATCCAGTTCGCGCTAGCTCGGACGAAATCAGGCGGCTCGGCCATCCCCCTCAGGACGCAGAGGATCGGGGCCGGGCAACATGTCCATGCCGTACCTGCTCAGAAGTTCAGGGGTCATCTTGATAATTCCGGAAGCATTCTTCGGCGGGAGAACGCGTTCGGTTGCTGGCGTCGCGAACTCCACCAGGGCCGCCTCAAGGCTGGCGGGCGTGTAACCGTTGAGGTAACGCGCGGTTTCGCTGATCACGCGGAAGGCGTGCCGGGTATTGCGCGGGATCATGAGGAAGTCACCGGTTCGAGCGGTCTTGATTTCCTCGCCGATCAGGAACCTAATCTCACCGTCGAACATATAAAAGGTTTCATCCGACCACGTGTGTTTATGTGGCCCTGGGCCCGAGTCCTTCGCCGCTAACTGTTCCATCATCGAGAACCGACCGCCCGTGTCCTTGGCCTCCGCGAGGACGATCCACAGGGTATCTAGCCACCAATAGGTGGGCGCGGAGTCCACGTTATGAATGAAGAGTACCGAGCCAGGCATCGGCGGCAGGGTATTTGGAGTTTTTGTGCTCATAGTAGCCTCTCTCTGGATCTAACACGAAATCGGGGCACCCCCGTTCCGTTATCAGTCCTCCGTTTGTCAGGCAGAAACAGCTTTGCAATGTTAGACCATTGAGACTTGCTGGTCTAGGAGCCCTTTAGTACCCCGGCTGCCGATTTGCGAATCGGAAACATTTTGCGATGGCTACCGCCGATAACGGGATTTCCTCAATTTGATAACCTAATCCCTGATTAACGCGGTGGTCTCAATGGGTCGGTGCAACACCATCTGATATAAATCTGTTCTTTAAAGGTGGTGTGGTATGAGGCCCCTCAGTTACGCCATTTTTTGCAGTAAAAACGGGATTAAGCCGGGCTTTCGGTCGCAATAACCGCCAAATCCTATTCGTCGTTCGCCTTTCCGTCACATCCCAGGACATGTTTAACAATGACCTGACCGTGCCATTGCCGCGTTAAGCAGGCAGTACGAGGAAGACATCGGGTATCGAACAATCCCAGTGAGCTTTGAATCTGACCCGCACGCGCGCGCTCATATAGACCTTCGGATCGCGGTCTTCGCAGATGCTCAAGGATGTGTCTAACCAATCAGAAACTCGACCAAAACAAGACACTGCGAGAACCTCGTGGCAGCGTAGTATGGGAGGACGATTGAAGGAACTACAGCCGCACCCCCTCCCCGAGCTTGTAACACTGGGCCCCTTCCTACTTTCAATCGGTTTTTTCTACTTTCCCGTTGTCTGTCTATTCTCGGGAGGACAAATGCTTAACCGTACAACTTGTACCAGCGCACCCGGTGTCATTGGGGCTCTTCGCGATGCGACGCGTTTGCGCCACGCCCACTTGGGCGCCAGTCCAGCCATGTCGCGACTGTTTGATGCTGGTTACACCGTTCCGGAATATCGAACACACCTCGGCCTGTTACTGGGGTTTTTCGAGCCACTCGAGTGCGCCGTGTCATGCGCAGCCGAGCCAGGCGACCCAATGCTAGCTCTCGAAAGATCCAGCGCTCTGCGCGAGGATCTGACGGCAATGGGCGCAACTGAAATAGACATTGGCGCACTGGAGAGATACCACTGGGCTTCCCCCATCGACCCTGCCGGCTTATTCGGATATGCCTACGTGATTCTCGGTTCCATGATGGGCGGAAAGATCATCGTTAAGCGATTGCGCGACATCCTCGGGCCGGCTGCGAGTTTTCATTTCTATGGCGATCGGGAGGAACGCTGCGAGCGCCTCTGGGCATCGTTTTGCTTGAACCTTGAGGAGAACGGAAAAGACAACGTAGAGGCGATTTGCGCAACGGCAGTGGTGATATTTGATGCCTACGCCGACTGGTTATCGCAGCCGCTTCTCCAGCCGGGTAACTGCTAATGGAGCGTTCAGCAGAAGTCTGCGATTCGCTTCCCAACCTCGCCAAGTGTGCCCTGGAACCGATTCAAATCATCGGACACATCCAGCCGCACGGACTCTTGTTCGCACTCTCCGAGCCGGATCTGATCGTGAGGCAAGTCAGTGCCAACGTCTCTACTCTGTTGGGGATGTCACCGGGGAGCTTGTTGGGACACTCGTTCGAAACGGTATTGGGGGCGCCGCTATTCGAGACATTCCGGTCCCAAATATTGAGCGACGAACCGTTTTTAGCGAAACCTCTTTACGTCCCAGTAACCAGCCGCGGAATCGAGATGCTTGCAACCGCCCATCGGTACGACGACGTTCTTATTGTGGAGCTCGAACTTGTACACGGAACACATTCGCTGGGACCACTCGAACTCAATGCCCACATCCGAACTCCCGTCACGCGCATGGAGCAGGCCACCGACGTTTCGGAGCTGTCGCAGCTGGCTTCGGAGGAAATCCGGCGGCTCAGCGGATTCGACCGCGTTATGGTGTATCGATTCGACGATGCTTGGAACGGAGAAGTGATCGCCGAGGCCGTGGGGTCCTTGCCAGTCTTGTACCTCCATTTGCGCTTTCCAGAAAGTGATATTCCGGCCCAGGCACGGCAGCTCTTTCTGTTGAATCCTTCGCGATCAATTGCGGATGTCGCCGCCACGCCAGTGCCGATCATTCCCGACATCGGACCACTGACCGGAAGACCGCTGGATTTGACGCGCTCATCTCTGCGCAGCGTCTCGTCGATACACATCACGTATCTGCGCAACATGAACGTACAGTCATCTATGACCGTTTCGATTATCGTCAACCACCGCCTTTGGGGCATGATCGCATGTCATAGTGCCGTGCCGCACCGTCTGGATCACTCCACCCGCTCGCTCTGCGAACTGATTGTGCAGATTTTCGCATCGCAGGTGGCCCTGCGCATCGACAACTTCGCCTTGCAATCCCGGCTCACTTCCCGAAGAACACTCGAAAAGTACATGGCCGAAATTGATGCGTCCCAATCGCTGCCCCAGGCAGGACGCCTTCAATACCCTCAACTCCTCGATTTACTGGCCGCGGACGGAATGGTTTCGCGCGTCGATGGACTCGTATTGTCCCAAGGCGCAAGCGTGGAGGAAGAGTTGCTACTTCCGGTCATCGCCAAGTTGCAGAGCATCTCAGTGCGTGGAGTGGCGAGTTCCAGCATCCTCAGCTCGCTGGATCCCAGCGCTGCAACCTACGCGGGTAGGGCCAGTGGAGCCCTGTACATTGGACTTACGGAGGGGACCGGCGATTATCTTCTCCTGTTACGCCGCGAACTCACAGAGACGGTCGTGTGGGCCGGGAATCCCGACAAAGCGTTTAGCATGGATGAGAAGGGCCGCTTGCGCCCGCGCACCTCGTTCGCGGCATGGAAGGAAACCGTACGCGGCCGCAGCCGGCCCTGGGGCGAACTCGAAATAGAAAATGCGTCTCTCGTGCGCGAGCAATTGCTTCGCTTGAGAGAAGCGCACAAATTGCACAAGTCCGAAGAACACGTTCGGTACCTGGCAAACCATGACGCGCTGACTGGCCTCCTCAATCGACATTCCATCGAGCTCCAACTGGAAAAATGCGTACAGAAGGCCACGACCGATTCTTCGTCGCTCGCTGTTCTGTTCATAGACCTCGACCACTTCAAGCCTGTCAATGATCGTTACGGCCATGCCGCTGGGGACCAGATTCTTAAGATCACCGCCAAACGCATGCAGCACATGGTGCGCCCCCAAGACATCGTCGGTCGGCTGGGCGGCGACGAATTCATCGTCATCCTACCCGGACTAAAACTTGAAACTGACGCGTTGAAGGTGGTGGCGCGTATTCTGCGCGCTGTCGAGAAGCCTATCGAAATTGAGAACGGCGTTCGTGCGACTGTTACAGCCAGCATCGGACTCAGCCGATTTCCCGTCGATGGCACCAGCAGTGAGGCTTTGATCAGCCGGTCGGATATGGCCATGTATCGTGTGAAAGAGCTTGGTGGCAACGCTTTCGAGCTGTGCCGAGCCGACGATATCAAAGATAGCAGGGACAATCCCCGAGGATAATTCACTCGCAAGCCCCCTAATTGCTCCCCTGTCTCCTCAAGCTATGGCTGGGGGAGAGCTGAGCGGGACTACCCGAACATGCCAGCCCCTCGTTAAAGAAAGATGTACTTTCCCATCGTCACAGCACAGAACAAGAATCACTATTGGGATCCCGAGCAGATCCGAGCAATTGGTAGGAATAAATAGCACTTTGGCTTTACCCAGAATACGGGCCGACCGCTGCATCGATTGGATAACGCGCCTTATTGCGGGAAACTTGAAGCTCTACTTCCAGGCACTGGCAAACCTTCCAGCTTTGTCGAGCAGTGTACCGTTTGCGCCATTCGAAGTTGTCTGGGTTCTCGCCGGCATCGGTTATTGGAAAAGATTTTTTCCGGAAGCTTGCGCCATGCACTGCCGATAAGCAGTTTCAGGGGACGTTCAATTCCTTGCGCCCTCCCAATACCGGCCGTCGTTAGTCATCGACCGTTTTCCCCGCTGGCGGCAGCCCCAATTCGGGAATTCCTACTCACAAACCCAAAAATAAAATTGACTTCTTTCTCTTCCAGTTGTCGGGTCGTGTTATGTTCGGTTTGCTGTTGCAGGTCCTAGAAAGCCTGTTACACCCCTTCACCAATCGAAAGAGAAGTCGTTGATTTGTATGCATTCGCACGAATGCGGATAGTCAAGGCTCTCTCCCTTCGGTTTCAAGAAAAAAATCGCGTGGAGGCATCTATGAAATGTCGGTTCCCGGTTTTTGGACCATTTGTTCTTCTAGCCTGGTGTCTTTTTGCTTTGCCGATTTACGCGCAGACAGCCGCAGTTACAACTCAACCCGTCACACCACTCAGGTACGACATCACTAAGGAAGTAAAACTTTCCGGCACCGTAAGCGAGGTGGTGAAAGCGCCTACCCGCGAGAAGAATATGGTGAGCGGTTCCCACCTTATCGTGCAAACAAAGAACGGCGCGGTCGATGCATCGTTGGGACGCTTCGCTATGCGCGGTAAGGGTGGCGTCTCAGTTACACCGGGACAGCAGGTTGAAGTGACCGGCGTGATGAAGACGATGAAAGGCAAGCAAGTATTCGTCACTCGCCTGGTTCAGGCCAATGGTCACACATACAGAATCCGCAACGAACACGGCTTCGTCAGCGAGCGTGTAGCGGTTGACGGCGTCACGAAGTCCGCATCGAAAGGAGGGCAGGTATGAAGCTAGGAACTCTATGGATTGCACTCGTTGTACTCTGCGCGTGGGGCGTAGCGGGCTGCGGTGGCGGCCACCACCATGTCACTCCGATAACCACGAAAAATTTTGTTTTCTATGCTGCCGGCACGGATAGTGCCGACTGTACTTACTACATCGCCGGCGTAGTGCAGATCTCAGCCGATGGCAATAACACAATCATGGGGGGAGTACAGGACTTTAACGATGGAGACCCCGAAGTTTGCATTGGCACCTCTCCTCAGCCGTCAGGTGACACCATCAACCCGGTTGGATCGTCGTTGTCGTTTAACCCCGACGGTTCCGGAAACGCCCTCCTGACTCTGGTCACCAGCAATACGGCCTTGGGCCCTGCGAACAATCCGAACCTTCCTCCGGGCACGGAGGTTTTTGCATTATCCTTCGCGAACCCAAACCATGCGCTCATCGCGGAGTTCGACGGTGCCGCGACCTCGCTGGGAAGCTACGACCTTCAAACCTTGCCGACCAGCCCGTTCGCAGGTACCTCATTTTCATTTACCGCTTCCGGCTTCGATCCTAATGGTGACGCGATTGCCGAAGGCGGCGTATTTTCGTTGGATGGTTCCGGTAACGTCACCGGCACCGCGGACGTTAACGACGGCGGAACCCTTACGGTCTTTGACATTGCCGATGTAACTTTGGGTACGGCTACTGGAGGTACTTTCGGTCGTGGCACTATCAGTGGCTCACTCGATGGAATCACCACCACGGTCAACTATTACATCGTTAGCCCTGAGGTGATTCGCATCATCAACGTAGACGCTACCGACACTGCCGTCGGTTCGGCCTACGGCCAAGGTGCTAGCGCAGGAACCTTCACCAATGCTTCAATCGGCCAATCCGTGTTCTCCGTTGCGGGCATCCCTGACTTTATTATCTATAACGTCGTGGGTCAGTTCACTACCGTTCCCATCGAAACCGACGCAAAGCCTAAGGCTAACCTCCGGGGTGTCCACGCTAACGGCACACCGGTACTTGGCACCTTCGCTGGTATCGAGGATGCGAACATATCGGTCGAAGGTGGGCCAATAGTGAGCGCCGAAGCCTTCAACGGCACATACAATCTTGGAACTGACGGGCGGGGAAGCTTCAACTTTACGAGTGATGTAGTCGTATTTGGCGTATATGCTGTGGACCCCGGCCTCAACATACTCGATCCCAACAACCCATTACCCTTACCGTTACTAAACGGCGGAGCTCTACTTGTCGAACTGGACGCAGACCTCATCGGCACTGGACTCTTGCTTCCGCAAGCAACTGCGCCAGTCCCTGTCGTTAGTAACATCGCGCCAAACGTCGTGTTCGGTGCGCAGGGCAATTTTGGCGACGGTGAGAGGGTGGACGAGTTCGAGCTCCTCGGCGCAGCAGCAATGGATGATGGTGCTTTCTCCGGAGAGGGATTCATTGACGATCCCACCGGGATACTCACCGGCACCGTGATCGGTGACAACAACAGTACCTTCAATGCAACCTTCACGGATGACGGCCTAGGCATTGGACGCTATATGTCCGGTACAGGGGGCTTTGTAGCGACCTCCCCCGCTACCGACGAGACGATTCCATTTACTGTCACCGCGTACGATGCGAATGATAGTCAGTTGTTCTGGATCGAAATGGATATTGGCATCAGTTGGGGCGGGCCGATTGAGGCCAGCACGTTCACCGTTCCAGTCGGCACGAAGATACCGGCAACACCGAAGAACAAATAACCATAACCCTAAGGAAGTGCGTTGTGGCACGACCGGTCCAATCCGGCCGTGCCACAATCATTAAACCGCTGGCGAAATCTTCTCTCAGAAACAATGCCTAGAGTTAGTCCGCATCCGGTGCAAGAATGCCGGCGCGCACTAGAACGACTATCCACTTGAACGGGAATCCCGCTCCCTCGTGAGAGGGAGTTTGAAATAATAATCATGGTCTGAAGTTGAGGATCGAAGAGATGTATGGGTCGGACTGAAATCCGACCGACCGATTACGAGCGAGCCGTGGTCATCGACACTGGGCCAAAGAAATCTGACCAAACCAAACGCTCTTTGGAGCGAACGATGAAGTTCGCCCTAAAACAATTTGAGAGAGCCGGCGTTGTTAGAGATGTCCGGTAACGCGGGTGGTCTCAATGGGTCGGTGCAACACCATCTGATATAAATCTGTTCTTTAAAGGTGGTGTGGTATGAGGCCAGGAAAACGATCTGGGCTTTCTGCGATCCAGAAGAGCGACATGTGGCATTTCCTAGTTAGTTGCGGTCGCTCCGGATCCGCAGGCAACGTAGGCAGGCGTCATCGCGTTGGCCGGACTTAAACATTAGACGCTCAGAAACATTTCTTTTTGAGGCGGCTCGGGCGCATTTTTGGGCAAGCACATCTAGCAATGATTTTGCACCCTCAGGAAACGGGGATTTTGGGCAGGGAGGGTTTTTGGGCAGGCTTCGAAACAGACCAAAGAGGCAGTCGCCCGATCGAAATACTTAAAGTCCACTTGTCCGGTTAGCGCGGTGGTCTCAATGGGTCGATGCTAGCGCCTTGGTAGTACTTGCCGCGATCTGACTAAGTAGTTTTGCTAGTTGCAACAACCAGAGATCAGGACTACTTTGGCAACCCATAGGCAAATTCCCACAGATACTCTCGCGTCGGCTCTTGGTTAAATCTGATTTGGTCTGTGCTCGCTTAGCGAAGTAGGCGCGAGCAATGGGGTTATTTAAATGAAACTCCCAGCCAAACTTTGG
>Ga0182015_10002004_pt1 | contig 25593 bp, 27 predicted proteins | sample 712P3MmetaG_FD_120478 | JGI IMG/M metagenome (GOLD analysis project Ga0182015, IMG submission 120478) | Permafrost microbial communities from Stordalen Mire, Sweden - 712P3M metaG | ecosystem: Environmental > Terrestrial > Soil > Wetlands > Permafrost | place: Sweden: Stordalen | collected...
ATCACCTTCGTCAAGGCCGCCGTCAAGGTCGTCTTGCCATGGTCCACATGCCCAATCGTCCCCACGTTCACGTGCGGCTTCGTTCGCTCAAACTTCCCCTTCGACACGGCAAGTACCTCTCAAGTTATAAAATTGGAGCCCACGAGCGGGATCGAACCGCTGACCTCGTCCTTACCAAGGACGTGCTCTACCAACTGAGCTACGTGGGCCGCATTCACCTGGAGCGGGTGATGGGAATCGAACCCACGTGATCAGCTTGGAAGGCTGACGTTCTACCATTGAACTACACCCGCATTAATAAGCCGCAAAGGCCAATGGCATCGAACCTCAACCCGCTTCTTGGTGGAGGGGGTAGGATTCGAACCTACGAAGGCATAAGCCAGCAGATTTACAGTCTGCCCCCGTTGGCCGCTTGGGTACCCCTCCACAAAATGAGCCGCGTATTTTGCGGCCCACACCCTCTGCTGTCAATGTCAAACGAGCACCGCACGGTTAGTAATTTCCGCGTCCCGGACCATTCGCGTCGCGGTCGCCGAGACCTCCGCAAGCTCGAGTACGTCGCCAGCCGTAAAGGCCAGGGCTGTCCTGACGCCTATGGATACTATCGTAAGATATGTTATTCTATCTTACGATAGCTTTTAAGATAATGCTTCGTACGATACTATTTCAGGAGAGACCCATGCATCGTCATCATCATTTTCCTCACTTTTTCGGCCGCCACGCAGGCGGCAGAGGCTTCGGAGGCCGTTTCGGCCGCGGGTTCGCGGACGACGGCGACTTGGGCGGCCACGGTTTCGGCAGGGGGCGCAAGTTGGCGTCCGCGGACCTGCAATTGCTGATCCTCGGTCTTCTGGCCGACAAGCCGCGCCACGGGTACGAAGTGATCAAGGCGCTCGACGAGCGCTCCAAAGGGTTTTACGCCCCGAGTCCCGGAATGGTTTACCCGGCGCTTACCTATCTCGAGGAGATCGGCCATGCCACCGTCGAGGCGGACGGCGCGCGCAAGCTCTACCACCTCACCGAGGCCGGCCAGGAGTATTTGGACGAGAATCGAACCGCCGTAGACGCTTTGTTCGACCAATTCGAGCGAGTCGGCGAGCGAATGGACAGTTTGCGCCGCGCCATGCGTTCGGATCACAGCCCCGGCGAAGTGAATATCGACGAAGAGGAACGCCGCGGATCGGGACCCTTGAGGCGCGCCCGCCGGGCGCTCAAAGCGGCACTGGCCGGAAAATGGAACAGCCCGCCCGGAGAGCAGGAACGGATCGCCGCGATCCTGCAGCGCGCGGCCGACGACATCGGCATCAAAAAAACCCAGGAATAGGTGCTGCGCGGGCGGGATAATGCCCGCCAAGCGGCTCGAAGGGGCCGGGATTGTCTCAATCCCGGCTATGTCGGTAGGATGCTGCCCATGAGACGAACAGAACAAATGGGCAAACGTAAAGTCTAGTACGGATGAACATCGACACGGTGATGCCGGAGCAGCGCGCTCGGGCGTCAAAATGCCTGCGACCCTTCAGATGAACCTCAAAATCTCCCCTACCGCAGCGATGTTCGAAAAAGTCTTGCGCGCATTCGAGACTCGTGGAATCACCTACTCCGACGTTCTCGCCCAACTTCGCCGGCAGCTTGCCGCCAACGCCTCGCCAAAGGAGCTGCTGGCAATCCTGCGTCGCCGGGGGTCCACCGAGCGGCTGCCGGAATACGCACGTTTGGAAGCCATCCTCCTCGAGGCGTTGGAGAGTGAGCCTGCGAACGACGGGGATCCGGATCCCGCCTCGGCTTTGGGGTCGGAATCGGAATCGGGAGTCTTGAACCCCAGCCCCTCCTCCGGGCCGTCTGCCTCGGAGCCGGACCCGCTGGAAGATGAAGTGGCCGTCGACTTGGATTTCAACGTCTTCGGCCGGAAGCCGGCCCCTCGCCCCAGTATGCGGGCGTCCGAACTCGATCTATCGGTCCTCGCCAAGCGCTTGCGCTCCGTCGATGAGCGCGTTCCCGCGCGCGGAGTTGCCCTCGAGGCCCTGACCCGCTCCTACGAGCGCGCCCGGCAAGGTGAGTCGGCCGCCGCTGAGCAAGCCACGGCCTTGGCCGGCGACTTGGAGGCTGCGCGTACCGCGCTTCAGACGGAGCAGAGCAAGAACCGGGAAATCGAGCAGGCGCTCGCCCAGCGCGACGTCACCCTGGACCAAACGCGGCAGGTGCTGGGTGAAAAAGAGGCGCGGATCGCCACCCTGGCCGGGGAACGGACCATCTTGGAGACCGAGCTCGAGGCTCGGGCGAAAGCCGCGGCGCAGCTCGAGGACGAATTGCGCGCGGCGCGCGCACGCGCGGAAGCGGCCGCCGCTGAATTGAGGGCGCGCCAGGAGGCCGCGGCGGCCCTGGAGGCACGGCTCGAGCGCGAGGCTCTGCGCAAGGAGCGCGAGGATTCGCCACGCAGGGAGCGCGAGGTGCCGCGCGCGGAGCGCGAGGGTTCACCGCCCAAGCGGCGCGAGGAAATATCCCCGTCGGACTCGAAGCCATTGCCGCCGGAGCTTCCGAAGGCACGGCCTCGCGGGGGATCCGCCCGCGCCATCGCGTGGGGAAGTGCCGCTGCAGCGCTGCTCCTCGCGGGCGCCTGGCTGTTCGCGCACCGCTCATCCCAACATCCTCTGCCGGTGGCATCCGCGGAATCCCCGAATCCCGGCACGGTCATCCGCGACTGCCCGAAGTGTCCCGGTATGACGGTCTTGCCTCAGGGTCGATTCAAACAAGGCTCCGCGAGCGGTCCCGCGTATGAGCAGCCATTGCATTGGGTGGTCGTGGGCCATCCGTTCGCCATGTCGACGAACCCCGTCACCCTCGAGGACTTCCAGCAGTTCGTCGATGCCACGGGCCGGGACATGCTGGGTTGCGATACTTACGACGGCGAGTGGAAGCATCGGCCGGAAGACAGCTGGGAACGCCCTGGATTTGCACAAACCAGCACGCATCCGGTCACCTGCGTCTCGTGGAACGATGCCGAGGCCTACGCAAAATGGCTATCCGCCAAGACGGGACATCGCTACCGGCTGCCGAGCGCGTCGGAATGGGAATACGCGGCCCGCGCCGGCGCCGAGGCACCACGGCCTTGGGCTCCGGACGGAACGGGCGCTTGCGCCCTCGGGAACGTGGCGGACACCAGCGCGGGACATCGTTATCCGGGATGGGCGGTGTTCCCGTGCGACGACGGCTATGTGTACACGGCGCCCGTGGGTGCCTTCAAAGCCAACGCGTTTGGGCTCAACGACATGCTGGGCAACGTCTTGCAGTGGACCGAGGATTGCTGGCACGGGAACTATGAGGGAGCGCCGATCGACGGGTCCGCGTGGACCGACGGCGATTGCTCCGTGCACGAAATCCGCGGAGGCTCGTGGTCGAGCAACCCCTCCTACGTGCGCGTCGACTACCGCAATCATTTCCCGACCGACTACCGAGCCAGCAGCATCGGCATCCGATTGATCAGAGACACCGAGCCGTGACACCCGTGTCATGGCCGGATGCGGCAATGCCGGTCGGCGCCGCGCGGCCGCTGTTGATCGCTCTCGTTCTCCTATTCGCCGCGGGCGTGCTGCCCTGCGCGGCAGCATCCACCTCGGATGATCATTTCGCGCAAGCGGAGCGCGCGCATTACGCCGCGCTCTGCGGGGCGCGCAAGGATCTCGACGCTTGTTCCGATGCGGTCCGCTGGAGCCCGGGTGATCCCGCGCTGGTCGTTGCCTTGGCGGATGCCCTGGCTCGCGCGGGGCGTTTGCAGGAAGCGATCCGCGACTACAGCCGCGCACAGGCGCTCGATCCCGCCATGCGCGGGCTCGAGGCGAAGATCAAGGCGACGGGATCGAGGCTCAACGAGCTGAAGCGCAGGCCGAAAAAACCCGCAGCCGCGCCCGCCTCCACCGAGCAGGCTTCCGCCAAACACTATTCGAACGCCGACCCGGAAGCGCATTCGCACTGATACGGCCGCGAGCGCCGTTGCGCTACGAGGCGTTCACCGTCTTGGGTAGGTCGAGCGCCATGTAAACCACGCCGGGCAGCGGATTGTCGTAGTAAGGCGCGGTCTCGCGGAACCCAAGCGAACGATAAAGTGCGCGGGCGGGAACCATGTCGATGAGCGTGTCCAGATACATGCGAACGTACCCGAGAGCTGCTGCCCTGAGCACCAGCCGTTCGGCGAGCGTCCGGCCGAGGCCGGTCCCGCGCGCCTGCGGCCGAACATATAGACGCTTCATTTCGCAGGCCTCGTTTGAGCAGGCCTCGCCCGACAAGCGGCGAATGGCGCCGCAACCGACCGGGCCATCATCGCTCTGCGCCAGGATCAGGCACCCGGACGGAGGCGCGTACAGGGTGGTCAGACGATCGAGTTCCGCGGCAAAGCCCTGGAAGCACAGATCGACTTGCAGTTGCGCGGCGTATTCCTGAAAAAGCTCGCGCGCCGCTGAAAAGTCCCGCTGATCTCTCGCTTCCGACAACACGAGATCAATTTTGACGGTCATCTCAGGTGTCGAACAGATGGCCGATGGCATGAATGCCCGTCGCGACCAGATCGAGGCCCAGTCGAGGCCCGCTTCCGGGTGTCTCCACGCCTGCCATCAGTATCCGATCGGTCAGACCGCCCGAAGGTTGGACGGATTTGCCCGGAGAGCTCAATTGCAGGCGCATGAGCGCATCCCCCAGCGCCTCCGGCGTCGGGCCGAGATGTCGGCGATCCTCGGCGGCGGACCACAGCTTGACCGCCTTCTCGACGGCGTCGGGGTCTAAGAAGGACACCGGTGCATGGCAGTATTTGCATTCACTCGAATGCTCGAGATCGATGGGCGCGCCGCACTCGGAGCATGTTATTTGACGCACCTGTGTCCGCACCCGCTGCAGTTCCACCAGATTCAGCGAGCGAACGAACTGCTTCTCGCGCAGGAATTGGAAGAACGGCGTGAACCGGCCATCGCCCTTGGGACAGCGAAGGTAGGTAAATCTGCCGGCTTTGCCCAAGTCGAAGCTTTGCACCAAGGCGTTTTCACAGCGCGGACATTGAAGCTGGGCCGTCCGGGGCTGGCGGGCGTCGTCCTTGTGCGTGTAAATCTCCTTGAAGAGCGTGATCACGGCGACCGGCGCCAGTTGCACGCTTGCCAGATGATCGAACCAGATGCCGGCGCACGCGAAACACAGATCCACCCGCACGGTGCCGTCGTCGTGGCGCTCGAACTGCTGCGGCTGCATCGGCCCGCGGCAGTTCGGGCAGGCGATCGTGCTCGGTGAGCCGGAGGCGGTCACGGCGCGCTAATGCCGGGTGCGCAGCTCGGCCGGAACGAAATCCTCGAGCACGGCTTTGCGCATCAGATTCGGCGGCAGCAATCCCTGCAAGAGGATGAAATCGTGAAATCTCTTCTGGTCGAACTTGCTGCCGAGCGCCCGTTCCGCGTCGCGCCGTAGCTCCAAGAGCCGCGTGTATCCATAGAAATAGCTGTTGGCCTGCCCCGGCGAACGGAACGTGAACCGTTCGACCTCCTCCTCGGCGAAGGCGTGCGACAGAACCACGTCCTTCTGGAGCATCCGGAAGGCCTCGGCGGTATCGATCTTTCCCGACTGCAGCTCCGGATCGAGGAATGCTCTCGCCGCGCGCAGCAGCCGTAGCTGCAAGGTCATCAACTGTCCTTCCAATGGGATATAGGGTTCGATCAAATATTCGGAATACAGTCCCCATCCTTCCGCATTCGTCGAGTTGAACGCGTACTGCACGCGGGCTTCCGAGACGCCGTGTTCGACCATGGAATCGAATTGCAACTCGTGCCCGGGGCGTGCCTCGTGCGCCGTCAGAGTCCAAGACACGGCATCGAAAGTGAAATCGTCGTACTTGTCCTCAGCGCCGCCGGTTGCAGACGGGATGTTGAGCGGCAGGATGAACTCGCCCCGTTGCCCTGTGTTGTGCAGGAAAGGCGGCGGCTTCATGTGCGGAGCAGGCTGGCGCGCAGTTTCCGCGGCGGTCGCCAGGCGGATGATCGCCGGCCGGTCCGGGAGGCTGACCAATCGCTCTCGGACGATGATCGCTTCGATATCCTTCAGTCGTTTCTCGTAAAACGGCAGGATCGCGTCCCCGGTGAGCTGCTCTTTCTTCAGCTCGGCGATCACATCCCGGTAGTCGGCCGAGGGAAGATGGCGCTGCGCTGCGATCTTCGCGGCGATCGGCGCCATTTCTCCCTGATATTGCGTGAATGCGCCGTGCGCCATCCGGGATATCTCGGCAGGCGATATATCGATGCCGTAATCCTCGAAATTCAGCGCATATTTTTCCGGGGGCACCCGAAAATCCGTGCGTGCCCGCGCCAGAAGGTTGGTCCGTACCCAGGCGTCGTAATCGGTCAGCTGCGTCTTCAAGGCGGCAAACGCGTCCTGCCATCCGGTCAGCTGATATTTCTCGAACAGCTTCGGGATCTCTTCGAGAAAATTGGAGTTGCGCCCGAGATCCGTCTCGATTTCGGCCCTCGCCGGATAGATCACGCCCGGCTTCGCCATCTGCTCCTTGACCCGCTCGATCAGGACCTGGGTGATCGGTGCGAAGCCTGAGTCGGCGCCGGCGTATTTCTTGATTCGCGACACGGCCGCTGCGCGACGCGCGGGCGCCGTCTGATCGTCGAGCAACATTCTGAGGCCGCCGAATACGCGGGCGCTCGCATTGATGAAGGGCACTTCGTGCGCGTTGCTCCAATCCTCTTTGCGGTCGTCGAGATCGACGGCATGGATCAGGATCTGCAAATCCTCTGCCACGTGGCGATTTTTCTCGCGGGGAAGTTGCGCCTCGATCTTGGCGATGGCCGCGTCGCGCTCTTTGCGCTCGGCCAACTCGTCCGCCAGCGTGGGAATGGCGATCTTCTCGTCGTAACGGCTGAGTCCCTGGGACGACCCATACTCCGGCGAGTGATCGAGATGCACGTCGATCAGCATGCTGGTGTAACGGTCGCTGTCCGCGATCCAGGCTTCGGCCGCGACGGCAGCGTGCGCGCCCACGGTCAAACCGCAGATCGCAATGAGCAATGCCAGTTTGCTGGGCTGTATGTTGATCACCCCGGCCGCTTCATCTCACGCTCGCGACATCAGGCATAGTCGTCGATGAGCGATTTGGGCGGGCGCGGCGATTTCGGCTCCGGCGCCTCTCCGGCATTCGGCGTTGCGTTCGGGCGCTTGTCGGCGGGCGGCTGCTGGTTCGAGCCGTCCTTACGACTCTGTTTGTCGGCGATCGGCAGCGCGGGATACAGACCCGAGTTGCTCAAGCGATCAACTTCGCTCATGGGTGACCTCGCTTATTCGGTCAGGGCGCGTCGTTCACTCCGGATGGACCAGCCGCTGCAGGCGAATCGTTCACCACGGCCGAGTCCTTGACCGCATCCGCCTTCGATTGATCCTTCATCAGAACCGTCTTGCTCAACTCGGCCGGCTGCGTGCGCCATAGTAGCCGATTTTCTCCGGTAGCTGCATCTGCAATCGCCGCATCGGAGGAGCCTTGCGCGGGCGGCTGTGCGTCCGACCGGGCCGTGACCGGCGCGCCCGGAGCGACGGATTCGAGCACGAGGATCGCGACCCGGCGATTCGAGTTGCGTCCCTCAACGGTATCGTTGGATTGACGCGGATGGAATTCGCCGAAGCCGACGATCTCGAGCCGCAGGGGATCGATTCCCACTTTGGTGAATTCGTGGACCACGCTGGCGGCGCGCGCCGCCGACAGCTCCCAGTTCGACGGAAATGACGCGGTCTTGATCGGCCGGTTGTCAGTGTGGCCCTCGACCCGGATGGGATTGGGAAAGGGTTTCAACACATCGGCCAGCTTGTCGAGCACCAGCGCCGCCTGGGGCGAGAAGTCGCCCGCGCCGCTCGGGAACAGAATGTCGGTGTTGATCTCGATCTCGAGCCATAGGCTCTCGCGGCGCACCGTGACCAGCTTGGCGTCGATCAATGCCTGCATCGCATCCTGCACCTGGCGCTCCATGCGGATCAATGCACCCGGTGCCTTGGTGGGTTCCGGGACAGGCGTCGCCGCATCGGGGTCGCGCGGCGCCTCGGCGGCGGCCGTCCCGCTCTTCTGGTCCCTGATCTTCATGAACGCAGTCGGCTGGATGCCCACCAGCGGCTTTTCGCCCCCCTTGCCGGGCTGCTTGTCGCCGATATTCACCGGTTGCATGCTCCTGGGCGAGCCGTGAAATGCCGCGATCAGCGAATCCGACAGCACGCGAAACTTGCCTTCGTTCACCGAGGACATGGCGTACATGACGGTGAAGAGCGCAAATAGCAGCGTCACGAGGTCGCCGTAGGGAATGGCCCAGGCCTCAGCGTTCACATGCTCTTCGTGTTTTTTCTTGCGGGCCATGTGGTTGGATTCTCGTCATGCGCTCCGGGCGGCTCAACTATGGAAATAGCCTTGAAGCTTCGACTCGATGTTGCGCGGGTTCTCGCCCTGCGCGATCGCGATGATTCCCTCGATCACCATGGTGCGTACCTGCGACTGCCCGTGAATCACCGATTTCAGCTTGTTGCCCATCGGCAGGAACAGGAGGTTCGCGAAGGCGATGCCGTAGATCGTGGCGACGAATGCGGCGGCGATGCCGTGGCCCAGCTTCGAGGGATCTGCGAGATTTTGCATGACGGCCATGAGGCCCATGACGGCGCCGATGATGCCGAGCGTCGGCGAATACACACCCATGGCCTCGAACACCTTGGCGGCCTGGGTGTCGAAGTGTTCCATGGTATCGAGCTCGATCTCCATGCTGGAGCGGATCGCTTCGGGCTCACCGCCGTCGACCAGAGACTGCAGACCCTTCTTGAGAAACTCGTCCTTTTCCTGTTCGACCGCCGATTCGAGTCCCAAGAGACCTTGCTTACGCGCGATGTTGCTCCACTCGACGATCTTTTCGATGACCGCGTTCGGATTGTTGGCCGGCGGCATGAAGACCCATTTGACGATGCTCCATGCCCGAATGAAGGTCGACATGGGCGTCTGGACCAGACTCGCGGCCATCGTGCCCACGACCACGATCACGAATGCCGCGCTGCCGACCAGCGCCCCGGCGCTCGAGCCCTTCAAGATGGCTCCGCCGATGATGGCGATGAGGCCGAGCACGACGCCGATGATGGTCAGAATATCCATGGGCTATTCGGGCGCGAGCCACTCCGACAGGCGGGACCGCAACCGCACCAATGCCTGTCCGTGGATCTGGCAGACCCGGGATTCGGACACCTCGAGCACCTCGCCGATTTCTCGCAAGTTCATGTCCTCATCGTAATAAAGAGACAACACGAGCTTCTCGCGTTCGGGCAGCCCGCCGATGGCGGTAGCCAGGGCGCTCCGAAAGCCCGCATCCTCGATATGGTCGAAAGGGCCCGGCCCCTCATCTCGCGCATGGTCCGCGGGACTCGACTCATCGTCGCTCGAGCTCATCTGATCGAAGCTGAACAGCCGGCAGCTGGCCGCGTCCTGAACGAGCTTGTGATACTCGTCCATGTTCACGCCGAGTGCCTGCGCAATGTCGGTCGGGGTCGCATCCTGACCCTTGTCGTTCTCGATCTTGCGGATCACATCCGCCATCTCGCGCATGTTTCGATGCACGGAGCGCGGGGTCCAGTCCGACTTGCGCACCTCGTCGAGCATGGCTCCGCGGATGCGTATTCCGGCATAGGTCTCGAAATTCGCGCCCTTGTTGGCCGAATAATGCTTGGCCGCATCCAACAGGCCGATCATCCCGGACTGGATGAGATCGTCCACCTCCACATTCGGCGGCATCCGGCTCACCAGGTGATAGGCGATCCGCTTGACCAGATCCGCGTGCTTCAGCACGAGCTCTTGCTGCGGTATCTCGCCGACCGGAACGCCGTCGTCCACCAGCGGCTTCGGACTCCGCTTCTGAGTATTTGAGTACTGTGTGCTTGCTCTCATTGCAATACCGTCGAAGGACCGATCCGGGCCCCCACCATGCGTTCAACGAAGAACTCAAGGTGACCTCGCGCACCTTGTGGCGCAGACCACTTATCGGCCTTCATGGCCAGATTCTTGAGGGCAACGGATGAATTTGAGGCCGGATATGCATCGACGACGGCCGTTTGCCGCTGCACGGCACGCCGTAGATAGTCGTCGTAGGGGACCGAGCCGGCAAATTCGAGGCTTACACTGAGAAATCGGTCACAAACCCGCGAGATTTTCTGGAATAGCGCCGGGCCCTCGCCCGACCGGCGAGTCTGGTTCGCGAGGATCTGGAAGCGCTGCACGCCGTGCTCACGGCTCAGCACCTTGATCAGAGCGTAGGCATCGGTGATGGAGGCGGGCTCATCGCACACCACCACCAGGACGTGTTGCGCCGCCTGGCTGAAAGTCATCACGCTGTCGTTGAGGCCCGCCGCCGTATCCACGACCAGGACCTCCACCCGGTGGTACAGGTCGCTGAACGCTCGAATGATGCCGGCGTGCTCGGCCTGCGACAGACTCGCCATGCGCTTGATGCCGGAGGACGCCGGCACGATCTGCAACCCGTGCGGGCCGGTCACGATGGCATCCTCGAGCAGGCATTCGCCAGAGATGACGTGGCCAAGATGGAACCTCGTGTGCACGCCGAGCAACACGTCCACGTTCGCGAGCCCCAAATCGGCGTCCACCAGCATCACGTCCCGCCCCTGCGCCGCGATAGACACCGCGAGGTTGGTGGAGACCGTCGTCTTGCCAACCCCGCCCTTGCCGCCGGTTACCGCGATGACTTTCACCGGCCGGGAGGAGTTGAGCCGGTCCAGGTGTTCAGCCTGGGTCTTCGAGAGTCGGATGTCACGCATGGGCTTGGGTCCGGCCGAAGTTACGGGCGTAATAGGCAGCGTCGCGCTTGAGCGGTGCATGCTCCATGAGTTTCTGCGCAGCACGCACCAGCCACACGCGCCGCTGATGAGCCGTGTGCAGATCCTCCGGCACCCGCTGGCCGTTGCAAAGGTAGGCGATCTTCAGCTGGTGGCGGAGCGTGGTCGAAATGACCGCCCCGAGGCTCGCTGCTTCGTCCACCTTGGTGATGATGCACGCCGATGGCGATATAGGGGCAAAGGCCCGGATGATCTCCTCCAGAGCGTGACCCTCTCCCGGCGCCGGCAGCGTCAAGATCACTTTCGCGCGCGCCGCCCCGAGCTGCAGCGCCTCGAGCTGCTCGCTCAGGCGAACGTCCCTCGGGCCCATGCCGGCCGTATCGATCAAGATCAGGCGCTTCGATTTGAGCCGCTCGAGCACCCGGCCGAGCTCCCGCCCGGAGTTGGGGGCGTGCATCGTGGCGCCCAGAATGCGCGCATGGGTCATGAGCTGCTCGCGCGCGCCGATGCGATAGGAGTCAGTGCTCACGAGCGCAAGATCGTCGCTTCCATGCCGCATGCTCCAGCGCGAGGCGAGCTTCGCGATGGTCGTGGTCTTGCCCGCGCCCGTAGGTCCCACCAACGCGAAAACACCCGCGTTGACCGTGCTCAGCCGGTCGACGACCGGCAGATGGCGCAAGAGCAGCGCCAGCGAAAGCTTCGAGGTATCCTCGAGGTTGGTGCGCGAGGGCGTCATCGCGGCCAGCGACGCCGCCACATCCGGCGCGATATCCATCGCCGACAACTCTTCCAGCACGCGCGCCTTCAACGGTTCGCGCACCCGCTTGTCGTGCCAGGAAATGCTGGCCAGCCCATTCTCCAGCAAATGGCGCAGGTCTTTCAGCTCCCGCTGTACCGTGGCGAATCCTCGATGCGAGTCCTGCGGAACCGCAACAGCGGCCAGATCGTGAGCCAACGCGGACGGCGCCCGCCGCTCCCCCATGCGCGGCGCCGCGGATCGCGGCGGCGACGGTGACCGCGTCGGCGACGCGCCCGGCACTTGCGATGCGCCCTGCTCGTGCGGCATCCCCGCCACCTGCGATGCGCCCGGCCGCGCCATTCTGGCTTTGGGCGGGCTCGCAGGCGTCGCGAGAACAGGTGGACTCCGCGCGGCGACGGCGGCCGATGTTGCCTGAGGCGCAGCGCCCGCTTGACGCGTCCGATCAGCGACCGGCGTTCCCGGCACGACTGCCGCCGCAACCGTCGCACTCGTCGCAACCGTCGCACTCGTCGCACTCGTCGCTGCGGCCGCGGCACTCGCCGCGAGCGCATATTGCCGAGCCGCCCCGGCGATCAGCGCCTCGTCGTAGTCAACCGCGGCGATGACCTCCACGCCCTCATTCATCCGGCGGCTCGAGAGGATCACGGCGTCCGGTCCCTGTTCGAGCCGCACCTGATCGAGCGCCGCGCGCATGCTGGCGGCCATGTAACGCTTGATTTTCACGTCAACCTCCGTGAGGAAACAAATTCATGGAATCACGAGGCATTTCTAGCGCCCCACTGCCGAAACCACACGGATGCGGCGGCTCTCGGGAATCTCGTTATAGGCGAGCACCGACAGCGTGGGGCTCGAGTAGCGCATGAGTCGAGCGACCCACGGCCGGATCTTGGGGGCGACCAGAAGCACCGCCGGCTCGCCGGCGGCCTCTTGCCGGCGCGTACGGTCAGCCAGCGATTGCTGGATCTTGTCTGCGAGCCCCGGCTCGAAGCCCGGCGAATCGCCGCCGCCCGACATGGAGTCCTGCAGCACTTGCTCGAGCGAAGGATCCAAGGTGATGACCGGAAGCTCCTCGCGCAGGCCGCCGATGTTCTGGACGATGCTTCGCCCGAGCGCGACGCGCACCGCAGCCACCAGGATCGACGGATCCTGCGTTTTCGGCGCGAGCTCCGCCAACGTCTCGCAGATCGTGCGCAAGTTGCGGATGGGAACCCGTTCCAGGAGCAGAAGCTGCAGCACCTTCACCACGACGCTCATCGGCAATAGCTTCGGCACGAGATCCTCGATCAGTTTGGGCGCGCTCTTGCCCAGCCGATTGAGAAGCTGCTGAACTTCTTCATGGCCGAGGAGTTCCTGCGCATGCGATTGCAGCAGGTGGCTCAAGTGGGTAGCGATGACGCTGCTCGCGTCGACCACGGTGTACCCCTGGGCCTGCGCCTGATCGCGGCGCGCTTTCTCGATCCAGACCGCTTCCAGTCCGAACGCGGGATCCTTGGTGGCGGATCCCTGCAGCGTGCCTGACACCTGGCCGGGATTGATGGCGAGTTCCCGGTCGGGAAATATTTCGGACTCGCCCACCGGCGCGCCGAGAATGGTGATGCGGTAGGAATTCGGGCCGAGTTCCAGGTTGTCCCGAATATGCACGGGCTGCACCAGGAAGCCGAGCTCCTCCGACAGTTTCTTTCGCACGCCCTTGATGCGGCCCATGAGCTCGCCGCCTTGGGCGCGATCGACGAGCGGGATCAAGCGGTAGCCCACTTCCAGGCCGACGGCATCGACGGGCTCGACATCGTCCCAGGACAGCTCGCGCTGTTCGGCCGGCACGGCCGCAGGTTTGGAGGGAGCGGCGGCCGCGGCCGCCGCCTTCTCGGCTGCCCTGCGCGCCGTCATGAGATAGGCGCCCGTTCCACAGGCCGCCGCCATGCCCAGGAACACGAGGTTCGGCATGCCCGGAATGACGCCGAGCAGTCCCAGGATACCCGCGGTCACGGCGAGTGCCCGGGGCTGCCCGAGAACCTGGGCCATGATCTGCTGGCTCATGTCGTGGGGTTTCGACACGCGCGTCACGAGGATCGCTACCGCCACCGACAGCAAGAGCGCCGGGATCTGCGCGACCAATCCATCGCCGATGGTCAGAAGCGCGTATGTGCGGCCCGCATCCGAAACCGACATGCCGTGCTGTGCGGCGCCGATGATGATGCCGCCGAACAGGTTGATGAAGACGATCAATATGCCGGCGATGGCATCGCCGCGCACGAACTTGCTGGCACCGTCCATCGCACCGTAAAAGTCCGCCTCCTCGCGCACCTCTTGCCTGCGTACGATCGCGTCGGCCTGGGTGATGAGGCCGGCGTTCAAATCGGCATCGATGGCCATCTGCCGCCCGGGCATCGCGTCCAGGGTGAACCGCGCGCTCACCTCGGAAATGCGCCCGGCGCCCTTGGTGATGACGACGAAGTTGATGATCACCAATACGGTGAACACGACCATACCGACGGCATAGTTGCCGCCCACCACGAAATGCCCGAAGGCTGCGATCACGTGGCCGGCCGCATGCGCGCCCGTGTGGCCCCTGATCAGCACCACCCGGGTCGAGGCCACGTTGAGCCCGAGCCGGAGCAGCGTCGCCCCGAGCAGCACGGTCGGAAAGCTCGCGAACTCGAGCGCCCGGCGAACGTAGATCACCGCGAGCAGGATGATGAGCGATAGGGTGATGTTGAAGGTGAACAGCACGTCCAGGAGGAACGCCGGCAGCGGCAGCACCATCATGGCGAGCACGACCATGACGAGCACTGGCACGCCCAGGCCGTTGCGAGCGAACTCCGACAGCATGATCATGAATCCGCGGCCGTTCATACGTCGGCGTACTCATCGCCGAGCTTGGGCTCAGGGCGCGCGAGGCGCGCAGCCAGTGTCGGATTCAGGGTCCGGATCCGGAACACGTACGAGAGCACCTGCGCAACGGCGAGATACAGGCCCGCCGGAATCTCTTGATTGAGATCGACGGATCGGTAGAGCGCGCGGGCGAGCTTCGGCGACTCGAATATCGGCACCCGGTGTTCCTCGGCGATGCGCCGGATGTTCTGGGCGATGAGGTCGGCGCCCTTCGCCAGCACGCGGGGCGCGCGCATGTTCTGGGGATCGTATTTCAACGCCACTGCGAAGTGGGTCGGATTGACGATCACCACGTCGGCCGTCGGCACCTTGTGCATCATGCGCCGCCGCGCAATCGCCTGCTGCACCTGGCGGATTCTCTGCTTGGTCTCCGGACGCCCGTCGCTCTCCTTCGACTCGTCGCGCAGCTCCTGACGCGTCATGCGCAACGCACGCTTGAATTGGAACAATTGCAGCGGTACGTCGACGGCGGCGACCAAGGCCAGCGATGCGCACAGCCACACGAACGCGATGCTCATCAATCCGGCGCCGCGGCCGATCGCCGTGCTCGGCGACATGCGCCCCAAGGCGAGCACCTGCGGAAACAGCCAGGTCACGATGCCCGCGGCGACGCCCCCGACGACTCCGCACTTGAGCAACGCCTTGCCGAGCTCCGACGCCCCGCGCAGCCCGAACAACCGCTTCAAGCCGCTGAGCGGACTCATGCGCGTGAAGTCCGGCGTGAGCGCGGCCGGGCTGAAGTTCCATCCTCCAATGGCTATTCCGGCGAGCAGGACCACCGCGATGAGCACAGCGAAAATCGGCAGAAGCGCCGACAGTGCAAGCGTCGACGCCTCGCGGAGCGATGAGAACATCGACTGCGTATCCTCCAGCTGGCGCACGTCGATGGACATGAAGCGGCGCATCAGCTCCGACATCTGGCCTGCGAACTTCGAGCTCGTCGCGGCGAGCGCGACGCTGCCGCCGATCATGGCCGCGAACGTGGTGAGCTCGCGCGAGCGCGGCACCTGCCCGCGCTCGCGCGCTTCCTGTAGGCGCCGTTGCGAAGGCTCTTCGGTACGTTCGCCGCCCTGTTCGGCTTCCTCTGCCATTAATGCACCGGCAGCGGCGACGAGCCGACGAGGTCCGCCACGGCGGATAGCGCGCTATCGAGCAGGCTGGAAACGCCGGTCATCAGGCCATCCAGCCCGACGATCAGCACCACGAACCCCGACAACAGCGTGATGGTGAATCCGACGCCGAAGAGATTGAGCTGCGGAGCGGCTCGCGTGACCACGCCCAGCGCGAGGTTCACGATGATCAAGGCGACGACGGCGGGAAGCGCCACGAGGAGCCCGGTCTCGAAGATCCGCGCGCCCCAGAGGGCCAAGGACCACAACAGGTTCTGGTCGATGTTGGCCCCGCCGATGGGCAGGCTCCTGAAGCTGGTCGCGAGCGCGCCGATCAGCACCAGATGCCCGTTGACCGCAAGATAGGCGAGCATTCCGAGTATCACGAAGAGCTGGCCCAGCACCGGCGTGTCGGCGCCGTGCTGAGGATCGATCAAGGTGGCAAATCCGAGGCCCATCGACATCGAGATGCTTTGGCCCGCGAAGGTGAGCGCCTCGAACGTCAATTGCACCACCATCCCGATGGCGATTCCGATCATGATCTCCTGCACGGCGGCCATGACGCCGGCGCCCGAAAAAATCGACAAGCCGGCAGGCACCGGAGCGAGCGGCGACAGGATGACGGCGAGCGCAATCGACAGCGCGATCTTCACCGGCGCCGGGATGGTCGCTTCGCTGGCGATGGGGGCCGTCAGGACGAATCCGCCGATCCGAAGCACGGGCCACCACAGGCGCGCCACCCATCGGGACACGTCCGCGGCATCGATCATGATCGGTTGGATGGCGGCCATGTACGCTCCGGTCAGCCGATCATGGTCGGGATGCTGGCGTACAAATCGCGCGTGAAATCGATCAGCACGCGCAGAATCCAGGGGCCGCTGACGAACAATGCGAGCACCAGCACCAGAAGCTTCGGAATGAAGCTCAAGGTGGCCTCGTTGATCTGCGTCGCCGCCTGGAGCATGCCGATCACGAGCCCGGTGATCAGCGCCGAGAGCAGCAAGGGAGCGGCCATCATCGCGGTGACGGTGAGCGTCGAGCGGGCAAGATCCATCACGTTCTCGGGTGTCATCGATGAAAGCTCCCGGCGAGCGTCCCGATCAAAAGTGTCCAGCCGTCGACCACTACGAACAGCATGATCTTGAACGGCAGGGACACGAGCGTCGGCGACAGCATCATCATGCCCATGGACATGAGCACGCTCGCGACCACGAGATCGATGACCAGAAAGGGAATGAACACCATGAACCCGATCTGAAAGGCGGTCTTGAGCTCGCTGGTGAGGAAGGTCGGCACGACGACGCTCAAGGGGACCTCGTCCGGGCTCGCGAATTGCGTCCTGCCGGAAAGCTTGGTGAAGAGCTGCAAGTCATTCTCACGCGTCTGCGCGAGCATGAATTTCTTGAGCGGCTGAATGGTGCGGTCGATCGCCACCTCGCCCGCCATCTGGCCATCCATGTAGGGCTTGATCCCGCCTGCATAGGCCTGATCGATGGTGGAGCTCATCACGAAGAAGGTCAGGAACAGGGCGAGCCCGAGCAGAATCTGGTTGGACGGCGTGGTCGACATCCCGAGCGCCTGCCTGAGGAGCGACAACACGATAATGATCCGGGTGAACGCCGTCATCGCCAGCAGGATCGCCGGCAACAGCGTCAGCAAGGTCATCAGGATGAGGACCTGGAAGGTGAGCGAGTAGGTCTGCACTCCGTCGGCGGCCGACTTGATGGCAAGCGCCGGAAGCGCCGCCTGCGCCATGGCTGCGCCGGCCGGGAGCGCCAGCAGGACGAGCGCGCCGAGCGCGCCTCGCATTCTTGTCATGGCGAGCCGCCTGGCCGCTTCATCAATTCACGCAGCCGGTCGGCAAAGGCAGGCATTTCGGAGGGTCCCTTGACGGCGATCGGCTTGTCGAGGGGCGTCAAGCCCACCACGCCGCCCGAGCCGACGCCCACCAACACTTGCGCATCGCCCACGCGCACCAGCACGACGCGCTCGCGAGGCCCGAGCGCCAGCTCGTCGATCACGGCGATGTCGCCGCGGCTGCGAGGGGTGCCGAGCTTCAGCCGCTTCACGATCCAGCTGACGGCGAAGATCAACGCCACGATCGCCGCGAGGCTCAAGGTGAGCTGCGCGACGCTGCCCACCGACAACGGCGATGCGGGCGAGGCGAGGCTCGTCACCGAGCCTGCTCCATGCGCTCGGTGGCGCTCACCACGTCGGTGAGCCGGATGCCGAACTTCTCGTTGACGACCACGACCTCGCCGCGCGCGATGCGCACACCGTTCACCAGCACATCGAGCGGCTCGCTGGCCAGGCGGTCGAGCTCCACGATGGCACCCGGTGCCAGCTGTAGAAGCTCGCGCACGGGCATTCGCGCGCGCCCGACCTCCAGGGCCAGGGTGACGGCCACGTCCAGAATCAGATTGAGATTCATCTCCTGGCCCGCGCCTGCGGCGGCGTTCGGCCCCAACTCGTTGAATTGAGCACGCGCCACGGGCGACGCCTTGGAATCGGGAACACTCATGCGGGACCTCCGGGAATGATCTTGAGCGCGTTGCGGCCTTGGGAGACGCCGAAGCGGCCTCTGTGCAACGGCACGTCGCCCGCCAGCAAGGTCACGTCTTGCGGGGGCTCGATGGGAATGATGTCGCCTGGCGTCAGACGGACGAGTTCGCCCAGGCTGATCTTCGCCTGTGCGAGTACGGCGCGAAGCTCGAGCTCCGCCTCCTGCAATCCCACGCCGAGCGCGGGCGCCCACGGATCCTGCTTGCGCGCAGGGGGCTTGCCTCCGTCGGAGGCGAGCGATTCGCGGATCGGCTCCAATGCCGCGTCGGGCAGGAGCAAGTCGATGGGACCGCTATGCGCCGCGAATTCCACGGTGAATCTCATGACGGTAAAGGAATCGTTGGCACCGCCGAACTGCAGCAGCCGGGGGTTCACTTCCTGCTTCACGAGCTCGAGCTCGATGGGCGTCACCGGCGCCCACGCGGCGGTGAAATCGGGACTCAAGGTGCGCAGCATCAGCGCTAGGAATCGCAGGGCGGCGGGCGCGACCGCTGCCTGAGGCTCCGTGGCGGCGCGTCCAGAGCCGCCGAAGAATCCGTCCAGCAACGCGAGCAGGAGCTTGGGGTCCACCGACACGAACGCAAAACCCGGCAGCGGCTTCAGCCGCACGACCGCGACGCCGCCCGGCGTTGGAAGCGATGCTTGCAGGTCCGCCGCCTTGATGATGTCGATGGAGCCGAACTCGCAATTGGCGTCCCGGCTGAGCAGGGCCGACAGCGCGACCTTCGCGCGCTCCGCAAAGCTCTTGCCGACGACCTGCAGCATGGGCAATTGCGTGCGATTGATCCGCTGCGCGGCGAAGTCGAAAGGCCGCACGGCTTCGGTCGCCGCACTCTTCTCCAAAAGAGCCGAAACCTCTTCCTCGGAAATGTCGCTGGAGTCGGCCGCGGAATCCGGTGCGGGCGCCTCGGCAGAGGCCGGCTGCGATGCCATTACTGCACCACGAAGCTGGTGAACAGGACATCGTCGACGTCCGCGCTGCCCTGCTTCTTCTGTACATCCTTGATCTCAGCCAACGCCTCGGCGCGCAGCTTCTCCTTGCCCTCGCGCGACATCAGCGATTGATAGTTGCGGTTGCTCATGAGCAGCAAGAGATTGTTGCGGATCAAGGGCATGTTCTTCTGCACGCTCTCGATCGCCTTCTGATCGTGCGCCATGATTTCCATGGTGATTTGCAGGAAGCGCACCACCGAGCCGTCCTCGAAATTGACCACCAGCGGCGGATCGATGGCGTAGTAGACGGCTGTCTTGCCGCCGCCGTCTTCACCGTGCGCTCCGGAGGCGGCGGCAACCACGACGGGCGTGATGGTTCCATCCTTGCCGAGCTTCAGATCGGGCATCGGATGGAGCTTGGCGTTGATGAACCCGCCGGCAATGACCGCCAGCAGGGCCATGACGAAAACCACGATGGCATTCATCAGCACTCCGCCTGATTTCTTGGGCGGAGGAGGAGGGGTTGCTTCGTCGGTTGCGTCGGCCATGGGCTTATCCTTTTGCGGCCTCATTGCCGCACCAGGACCGGAGCAAGTTCTATGCCATGGGTAGGCTACAAATTTTTATTGTTTACATTCAATGTGTTACAGAAATGTCCGGCCAGCCTCCGCCTCGCGCTCGGGGCCGCGATCGGCGTCCGAGCCTGCCGGCTGACGGTAATTTGACGCTCTCGGCGACTGCGATCCCGGCCGCTCGCTGCAAAGGCCCAGCGAGCGGCGCCGCTTACCAGATCGTCACGCGGTCCGAGGGCGGGAGAAACATCTTGTCTCCCGGCTTCACCCCGAACGCCTGATAAAAGCCGGCTTGATTGCGCACTGGAGCGGTGCCCCGGACGGAGGGCGGCGAATGGGGATCCGTTTTGACCCGCTCGATCGCCTCAGCCTCCCGGACTTTTCCGCGCCAGACCTGGGTCCACCCGAGAAAGAAGCGCTGGTCCCCCGTGAAACCGTCGATAACGGGCGGGCGCTTCCCGCGGAGCGACAGGTGATATGCCTGGTTGGCGATCGAAAGACCGGAATTATCGGCGATGTTTTCGCCCAACGTCAGCTCGCCGTTGACCTGAAATCCGGGCACGGCCTGATAGGCGTTGTATTGCGCGACCAATGCCTTGGTCTTTGCCGCGAATTTTGCGTGATCCTCCGGCGTGAACCAGTCCCGCAAATTGCCGTCCGCATCGTACTGGCTGCCTCGATCGTCGAAGCCGTGGCTCATTTCGTGCCCGATGACGGCGCCGATCCCGCCGTAATTGACCGCATCGTCGGCGCGCGCGTCGAAGAACGGGGGCTGAAGGATGGCGGCGGGAAACACGATCTCGTTCATGACGGGGTTGTAGTACGCATTGACGGTCTGCGGCGTCATGAGCCATTCGCTGCGGTCGATGGGTTTGCCCAGTTTGTCGATATTGCGCCGGTATTCGAATTCCGAGGCGCGGATGACGTTCCCCCAAAGATCGTCCCGTGAGACCTCGAGGGCGGTGTAATCGCGCCAGTGGTCGGGATATCCGATTTTCTTGGACAGCTTATCGAGCTTTTCGCGGGCACCCTTCTTGGTCTCGGGACTCATCCAATCCAAGCGGTCGATGTCGCGCGCGTAGGCGTCGAGCAGATTGTTCACCAGGGCCAGCATCCGCGCCTTGTTTTCAGGCGGGAAGTACTTGTGTACGTACAATTTGCCGAGCGCTTCGCCCATGGCATCGTCGAGGAGCTCCACTCCGCGCTTCCAACGCGGCTTATTTTCAGGAACATCCCGAAGCACCGTGCCGGTAAACGCGAAACGCTCGTCGACGAACGGCTTCGAGAGGTAGGGCGCCGCTTCAGACAGTACGCGCCATTTGAAGTAGTTGCGCCAGGCCTGAATCGGCGTGTCGGCGATCAGCTTGTCGAGAGCCTTGAGGTACGTCGGCTGCGACACGATCGCATAGTCGGTTCTGCCGGCGAGCTGACTGTCGCCGAGATACACCGTCCAGTCGAAGCCCGGCATCAGCTTGGGAAGGTCCGCGAGCGCGACCTTGTTGTAGGTCTTGACCGGATCGCGGCTCTCGAGTCGCGTCCATTGCTTCTCCGCGATCGATGTTTCGAGGTTCAAGATTTCGGCTGCGCTCCGATTCGCCTCCTTGTCGCCCGACATGCGCAGCATTGTCTCCACATGGACGAGATACTTCGCCCGTATCTCCTTGAGCTTGGGATCATCCTTCAGATAATAATCCCGGTCCGGCATCCCGAGCCCGCTCTGCACGAAACGCACGGCATATCGGGACGAATCCTTCGGATCCGGATCCACGCTGAAATCGAGCGGCGCGCCCATGCCCGTTCGATTGAACCGGGAGATCAACGCAGGAATCTGCTCCTTGGCCGATAGAGCATCGATGGCGGCAAACGTGTGCTCGAGCGGCTTGGCACCCAGGGTCTCGAGACGCGGCTCGTCCATGAAGCTCGCGTACAAGTCGGCGAGCTTGCGCGGTTCGCCGCCGCCGGGCGCCTCGCCCATCGCCGCCGAGCGTTGCGCCAGATCGTCCACGACGGTGTGCAGTTGGTCCTCGGTGCGATCAGCGACTGCGGTGAACGATACGTATATCCCCTTGTCGGCGGGAATCTGGAATTCGTCGAGCCATTTGCCGTTCAGATATCGATATAGATCGTCCTGCGGCCGCGTCGAGCGGCTTTCATATTCGGTGTCGATGCCCGAACGGCTCGCCGGACGGCTTGCCGGGCCCGCGGCGGCACCGGCGGCCCATCGGCCAAATCCCGCCGCCGATACGAGCAGCATTGCCGATACGACCAATCCAAAGGTGCTTCCCGCCGCCCGCTTGCACTCGGTCATGCGCCTCCTCCTAAAATTTCAGCGATACCCGCAATCCGGGGCCCGCATCGTCCAGAATCAAACGCGCGCCGTGCAGTTTGGTGACGGCGGCGACCAGCGACAAACCAAGCCCCGAGCCCGGCACCTTGCGCGCCTCGTCGAGGCGCACGCGTCGGCCCAGAACGAGTTCGCGCTTGTCGGCAGGTATCCCCGGGCCATCGTCTTCCACGACGACCTCGTGGGTGCTGTCCAGCGCCTTGAGCAGCACCCGGATGTGGCCGCCGTCGGGCGTGAACTTGATGGCGTTGTCGAGCAAATTGGCAAGAGCCTGCGCGAGCAACTGGCGGCTCCCTTGCACTTCGGCGCCCGGCGCAACCGAGCTTTCGAGCCGGATGCCCCGCTCCTCGCTCACGGGCGCATACAGCTCGACCATGCTCGCAACCAGCTCCGAGAGATTCACGGGCTCGCGGGCGACCGTGCCGGTCTCCGCGAGTGCTATGCGAAGCAGCGCATCGAGCGTCGATCGCATGTGATCCACCTCCGTGGAGACTCGCTCGATCACCTTGCGCTCCGGGGACCCCGGCGCGAGTCCGCTCATCGCGCCCTCGGCGGTCGCCTGCAGCCGGTTGAGCGGCGTGCGCAGGTCATGCGCGGCGCTGTCCAGCACCGTGCGCATGCCGAGCGTGAGTTGCTCGATCTTGTCCAGCATGCTGTTGATCTCGCGCACCAATGTGTTTATCTCGTCGTCCGCGTTGCGCACTGGCAGCCGCTGCGAGAGATCGCCGCGCATGATCTGCGTCGCCACCGCCGAGATGGCGCCGGCCTGCGCCAGAATGCGCCGTCCCATCCAGAAGCCGCCGCCGAGCCCGAGCATCAGCGTCAGCACGACCGCGGCGATCAAGCCGCGCATCACGAGATTCTTGACGTCCTGGCGCTCCTGCACGTCGTGCCCGACCAGCATGCGGTAGCCGCCCGGCAGGCGGAACCGCTGAGCGCGCATCTCGTGCTCGCGGGTCTCGTCGCCGAAGGGCACCGATACCTTGAATTGGATCCACTTGTCGTCGCTGGAGCCTATTTTGGGCCAGGCCGGTACGTTGCCCGCGACCGGACGAAGCTGCGGATCGACCATGAGGTAAACCGCGCCGCGCACATCCTGGTCCTGGGAGCGCTGCTCGATCAGTTCGATGAAGTCGCTTCGCGATAGAACCAGCACCTGCTCGCGCAGCCCCTGCACCTCGGCCTCGATGAGATTGTCGGTGCTGCCATCGACGATGCGCGAGACGGCGAAGTCCACCACCCCCAGGAGAAGCGCGGCGCCGCAGGCGAATACCAGGGAATAGACGATGGCGATTCGAAACGGCGACGTGTCGAGCAGACCGAGAAACCGCTGATCGGCGCTCAGCACTCGGCGGCGCCACGCGGCCACTATTCGTCTTCGCGCAGGCTATAGCCCGCGCCGCGCACGGTGTGCAGCAGAGGCTTGTCGAAATCTTTGTCGATGGCCTGCCGCAGGCGGCTGATGTGAACGTCGATCACGTTCGTCTGCGGATCGAAATGGTAATCCCAGACCCCTTCGAGCAGCATGGTCCGGGTCACGACCTGGCCGCTATGGCGCATCATGAATTCGAGCAGTTGAAACTCACGCGCGGTGAGCTCGATTTTCTTGCCGTTGCGCGTCACCCGGCGCGTCATGCGGTCGAGCTCGAGATCGGCCAATTTTAATTTCGCCGTGGTCTCAGCATTGCCTGAGTCCCCGCGGCGGGCCAGCGCGTCTATTCGCGCCATGAGCTCCGACATGTGGTACGGCTTGGTCAGGTAATCATCGCCGCCCGCGCGCAGTCCCGTGATGCGGTCGTCAACGTCGCCCAGGGCACTCAAGATAAGTACCGGCAGCTTCCGGCCCGTAGCCCGCAGGGACTGCACCAGCGCCAGACCATCGAGCTTGGGCAGCATGCGGTCGACGATGGCCAGATCGATCGCGATCGATGAAGCCATGTGCAGCCCCTTGAGTCCGTCCCCGGCTACATCGACCGAATGGCCCACCTCTCGCAGTGCTTTTGCCAGGTAATCGCGTGCAACTTCATCATCTTCAACGATCAAAATATGCATGACTGGTATTTTACAGACGTTGGACCCGTGTTTGTCGGCACGATAAGCTTGGGGCCTAGGGATTCGCTCATTTCACTCGGAAAATCATCGGAGTCGCGGTTTTGACAACCTCCCCGCCGGAAAAATCCCTTGCAGACAAGCTTTCAAGCGGGACGGACGCCGTTTGGAGCGGGGCGGAGGCCCTTTTGAGCGATACTTCGCGCGCGTGCGATGTGCTGGTGATGGGCGGCGGACCGGCAGGTTCAACCGCCGCGATATTGCTGGCCGAGAAGGGGTATCGGGTCGTGCTGTTGGAAAAAGCGCGCCATCCGCGCTTTCACATCGGCGAGTCGCTTCTCCCGGCCAATTTACCGCTGTTCGAGCGCCTGGGAGTTGCTACCCAAGTCCGTGCCATCGGAATGGAAAAATGGGGCGCGGAGTTCATATCGCCCAGCGACGGGCGGCGCCAGGAATTCGAATTCTCCGGCGCTTGGGACAAATCGCTGCCTCTCGCCTATCAAATCAGGCGCTCGGCGTTCGACGAAATTCTCATTCGCCGCGCCGCCGAGGCGGGCGCGGAGGTCATCGAAGGGTGCCGGGTCCGCGAGGTGCAATTCCTGGACGGCGGTCGAGCCGCCCGTGTCGAGGCATCGCACGAGGACGGCCGGACCGAATGCTGGGATGCCCGGCATCTCATCGATGCGACGGGCCGCGACACGTTCCTGGCCAATCGCTTCAAGGCGAAGCATCGTAACAAGAAGCATAACAGCGCAGCCATGTACGCTCATTTCACCGGCGCGCGACGCGAGCCCGGCAAGCGCGAAGGCAACATCAGCATCATCTGGTTCGACCACGGATGGTTCTGGGTCATTCCGCTCTCCGACGGAACCACGAGCGTGGGTGCCGTGGTCTGGCCGAGCTACATGAAGACCCGAAAGGTCGAGCTCGGCGAATTTTTCAGGTCGACCATCGCTTTGTGTCCGCCGCTCGCAGAACGGCTCGTGAACGCGACGCGCGTTTCCGAAGTCGAGGCGACGGGCAATTACGCGTACACGTGCGACCACACGCACGGAGCCAACTACCTTCTGGTGGGGGACGCCTACGCTTTCATCGATCCGGTGTTCTCCACCGGCGTCATGCTCGCCATGACCACCGCCGCCGCCGCCGCCGATACCATCGAGGAGTGCCGCAAACATCCCGAGCACGCCGCACGGGCGATGAAACGCTACGACCGGCTCGTACGCCACGGGCCCAAACAATTCTCCTGGTTCATCTACCGCGTCACCAATCCCACCATGCGCGAATTGTTCTTGGGACCGCGCAATGTATTGCGGATGAAGGAGGCGCTCCTGTCGGTCCTGGCGGGTGACATCTTCCGCCGCACGCCCATTTGGAAATCGCTCCAGGCGTTCAAGGGAGTCTACTACGCTATCTCGCTCGCGAATCTCGGCCGCTCATGGCGCGCGGCGCGGCGCCGCGCCGTCAACATGCGTCCCTTCGAGTCAGAGTCATCGTCCGGCGGCTGATGACCTCACGGGTGACGGCCGGCCGCGGCGG
>Ga0182015_10002005_pt1 | contig 25573 bp, 14 predicted proteins | sample 712P3MmetaG_FD_120478 | JGI IMG/M metagenome (GOLD analysis project Ga0182015, IMG submission 120478) | Permafrost microbial communities from Stordalen Mire, Sweden - 712P3M metaG | ecosystem: Environmental > Terrestrial > Soil > Wetlands > Permafrost | place: Sweden: Stordalen | collected...
AGCGGGGGGATTCTGGGGATTGCTGTGCGGGACGTTGTCGGCGATCGGGATGTGGACGTGGATACGGATTGATCCTACGGCGCTGCGCTATGTGGCGCTATCGGTGCACGCCAAAGGCTTGGCCCAGGATATGTTTCAGGCGCTGTGGTCATTTGTGGTGTGCGTAGCCGTGACGGTGGGGGTAAGTTTGGCGACGAAACCGATGCCGGAGGGAGCCTTGAAGGGGCTGGTGTACGGGTTGACGGAAATACCGGCGGTGGGGGAGGTTCCGTGGTACCAGAAGCCGTTGTTCTGGGCGGGGGTGGTGACGGTGATTTTCGTGATGCTGAACCTGATCTTCTGGTAAAGGGGAGGCCGGCAGGATGATTTCGATCTGGTTCTTCATAGGCCTTTCGCTAGCGGGGAATGGGGCGCTGATCCTGGGGGCGGGTATTTACCAGCTGGTGAAGCCACCGCTGCAGCCTGGGGTGGTCCTATTCGAGTTGCACGCCAATGTGTGGTGGGGGGCGGTGTTGCTCGTGATCGGTGCGCTTTATTGCTTCAAATTCGCGCCGGGACGACAGTCCTAGAGAGGGCATTTTGTGAAAGGGAGTTTTATGGCGGCGAAAACAATGACCATGGGCTTGATCGTGGGTAACCGGGGATTTTTTCCCGATCATTTGGCCAAGAGCGGACGGGAGGAAATGCTCGGGGTTCTGCGCGAGGCTGCCATTGAGGTGGTGGCGCTCACTCCGGAGGAGAGCAAATACGGAGCGGTAGAGACGCGTGAGGAATCCCGGCGTTGCGCCGAACTGTTCAAGCGCCACCGCGAGCGCATCGACGGAATCATTGTGACACTCCCCAACTTCGGCGAAGAACGAGCCATTGCCGATGCCTTGCGTCTGGCGGATCTTCGCGTGCCCGTGTTGATTCAGGCCACGCCCGACGATCCCAAGAAGATGACCATAGCCTCTCGCCGCGACAGTTTCTGCGGCAAGATGTCAGCCTGCAACAACCTTCGGCAGTACGGAATTCCCTATTCCATCACGACACTGCACACGGAGAGTCCTGGCTCGCCAGAGTTTGCCAAAGACCTGGCATGGTTTTCCGCCGTATGCCGGGTGGTGAAGGGATTTCGCAACTTGCGCGTGGGCGCCATCGGCGCACGTCCTGCCGCATTCAACACGGTCCGTTATAGCGAGAAAATCCTGGAGTCGCAGGGCATCTCCATCGAGACGCTCGATCTCTCGGAAGTGCTGGGCCGCATCGAGCGTATGAAGGACAACGACGACCACGCGCAGGCAAAGCTGGCGGCGATCAAGAAGTATGTGGATTCCAGCAGCGTGCCCGCGCCCGCGTTGTTGAAGATGGCAAAGCTAGGGGCGGTTGTCGACCAGTGGATGGCAGCGACCGAGGTCACGATCAGTGCCGTGCAGTGCTGGACTTCGATTGAGGAAAACCTGGGCGTTGTGCCGTGCACGGTGATGAGCATGATGAGCAACGAGTTGCTCTCCAGCGCCTGCGAGGTGGATATTTGCGGCGTGCTGGGAATGCACGCTCTGCAACTGGCTTCCGGAACTCCGTCGGCACTTCTGGATTGGAACAACAACTATGGATCGGACCCGAACAAGGCAGTCTGCTTCCATTGTTCGAACCTGCCCAAGCACTTCTTCCGTTCCGTCAAGATGGATTTTCAGGAAATCATTGCCGGCACGGTGGGAAAGGAGAACACATTCGGAACCTGCGTAGGGCTGATCAAGCCGGAGAAAATGAGCTTCGCCCGCTTCTCGACTGACGACACCTTCGGCAAGATGCGCGGATACGTGGGGGAAGGCAGATTCACGGATGATCCGCTGAACACCTTCGGCGGCGCCGGAGTGGTGGAAATCCAGAATATGCAACGGCTGCTGCATTTCATCTGTGAGAACGGTTTTGAACACCACGTGGCCGCCAATCTTTCTACCGTCGCCTCCGCCGTGTATGAAGCCACGACTCGCTACCTGGGCTGGGACATGCATGATCACGGTCGCGACAATGGAGCCTGCTGATGGCGATCGTGGCGGGAGTCGACTTCGGAACTCTGAGCGTTCGTGTTTCTCTTGTGGACAGCGAACGGGGTTTGATCGAATCGGCGATCGCCGACTACCCACTCCACCGCAAACGCGACGACATCGAGTATGCGACGCAATCCCATGACGATCACATGCGGGCGCTGGCTTCCGCAATGCCTCAGGCCCTCGAGAAGGCGGGCGTCGCCGGCGATCAGGTGCAGGCGATCGCACTCGATACCACAGGCTCATCCGTAATCCCCGTCGATAGAGAGCTTCAGCCGCTCGGCGAGTACTACCTGTGGTGCGATCACCGCGCCAAAGGGGAAGCGGCCGAGATCACGGAAGCGGCACACCGAGAGGGGCTCGAAGCCATCAAGTGGTGCGGCGGAGTCTATTCCTCAGAGTGGGGATTTTCCAAACTGCTGCACTGGCTGCGGCACAACCCCGATAAGAGATCAGAGTTCGCCTCCGCCTTCGAGCATTGTGACATGGTGGCGGCCACCCTATGCGGCATTGCGGATGCGAAGAAGGTCAAGCGCAGCGTCTGCGCGATGGGACACAAGTGGCTGTGGAACCCGCAACTGGGCGGGCTTCCGCCGGAGAGCTTCCTGGTCAAGGTGGACCCGCTGTTGAAGGGAGTGCGCGAGAAACTGGATGGCGAGTACGCGACCTCCGATCAGATCGCCGGCAGGCTCTCTCCGTTCTGGGCTGAACAACTGGGCCTTAAGGCGGGGATTCCGATTCCGGTGGGAGCATTCGACGCGCATTGGGATGCCATTGGGGCAGGTTGCCGCACCGACGACATGGTGAACGTTGTCGGCACCTCCACTTGCATCATTGGAATCACGCCCTCGGTAAATCTGGTGCCCGGCGTTTGTGGCGTCGTCGAAGGCAGTGTGCATCCTCTGCGCACGGGAATCGAAGCCGGGCTTTCCGCCGTCGGCGACATATTCAATGCCATCGCGTCTCGCGCCGGAACCGATGTAAAGACTTTGAGCGCCGGCCTCGAGAACTATCGAGCAGGGCAGACCGGCTTACTGCGCATGACGTGGGACAACGGCGACCGCACCGTGCTCGTGAACCCCAACCTGCGCGGGGTTACACTGGGATGGAATCTGCAGAGCACGGCCCAGGATGAACTCTTCGCCGCGATCGAAGGGACGGCGTTTCATACGCGTGTAATCCTGGATCGCATGGCTGGGCATGGCGTGCATATTAAGCGCGTGATCAACGCCGGCGGCATCCCTCAGAAGAATGATGTCCTGAACCAGGTCTATGCCAACGTGTTGGGCCGTCCGGTGCTGGTTCCGAGCAAGAGCGTGGTGAGCCTGGGATCTGCAATCTTTGCTTTTCTGGCTGCCGGTACCTTCAAGACCATCGAGGAAGCGCAGGATAAGATCTGCCCATCCCACCGGGAGTTTTTGCCGGATGGCTCAGCCCAACGCCGTTATGAGCAGCTATATCCTCTTTACAACAAGTTGTATTTCACGTTGGGCCAGCGGGGCAGCGACGGACTGGGAGATATCCTGCCAACATTAATTGCGGTGGCAAACTCCCCCGCAGGTCAGGCAACGTAGCCAGAAAAACCTAAGGAGCAGCGATGAGAGTGCAACAGATCCTGCGAACGATGGTGGTCGGAGGGTTGTGGTTGGCGCTGTTTTCAATGACGATGGAGGCTAAGACGAAAGTGACGAGCCAGCCCTTTGGAAAGATGCCGGATGGAACTGCGATAGAGATTTTCACGCTGAGCGACGGCGCCTATGAAGCTCGAATCGCAACCTACGGCGGGATTGTGGTTTCCTTCAAGGCTCCCGATAATAACGGCAGGGTCGCCGACGTAGTGCTTGGGTTTGACGATGTCGACGGGTATGTGGCCAACTTTAACGGGCCGGCGGACGCATTCTTCGGAGCCATTATTGGCCGTTATGGGAATCGCATCGCCCATGGCAGCTTCACGCTCGATGGCAACAAATACTCTCTGCCTCGGAACAACGGCGAGAACACTCTTCACGGCGGCCCGCACGGCTTCAACAATGTGGTGTGGAAAGCGAAACCGGTAGCCGACGGAGTGGAACTCGCTTATCTGAGCAAAGACGGCGAGGCGGGATTTCCCGGCAACCTGTCGGTGGTGGTTCGCTACACTTTGGAGAAAGGGGATTTGCGAATCGAGTACTCGGCAACGACGGACAAAGACACTGTCGTCAATCTGACCAATCACTCTTATTTCAACCTCGCCGGACAAGGCGACATCCTGAATCATCAACTCACTCTTCACGCCTCCCGCTTCACTCCCGTGGATGCCGGCCTGATTCCGACTGGTGAGTTGAAATCCGTGGACTCGACTCCGTTTGATTTTCGTAAAGCCACCGCGGTTGGAGCAAGAATCAACGCGGACGAGGAACAGATTCACTTGGGTCACGGCTACGACCACAACTGGGTGCTCGATAGCGGCGGCGGGAAATTGGTGGAGGCTGCCGAAGTCTACGAGCCGGGCAGCGGTCGCGTGCTGAAAGTTCTGACCGACCAGCCAGGGATCCAGTTCTACAGCGGAAACTTCCTGGATGGCTCGATCCGGGGCAAGGGCGGGAAGCCGTACGCATTGCATGCGGCATTGTGTCTGGAAACCCAGCACTTTCCTGACTCGCCGAATCATCCGGATTTTCCATCCACGGAGTTGAAACCCGGTCATCCCTATCACACGGTCACGGTTTACAGTTTCTCTACTCGCTGAGGAATGTCGGGAACGTATGCGTTTAGGCCCTCTGTGCGCTGGCGACAGTTCGTCACTGAGACAGCCGATTCGAATGCGCGATCGGTACCCCGGTAACGGGTGGGCGCTCCTTCCCTTCTCTGTGGTTCTCCTTTTTCTGCTCGCTCCGTTGTGCCGGTCGCAGCAAACATCACCGCGGGTGAGCATCCATGTGCGGGTCGATCAGTCTGACCGGCCGATCTCGCCGGTCTGGAACTATTTCGGCTACGACGAACCCAATTACACTTACGCTCCGAACGGCAAGAAACTACTCGGCGAATTAGCCGCGCTGGACGCCGCTCCGGTATACGTGCGGGTTCACAACCTGCTCACGAGCGGGGACGGGTCCTCTTCCCTGAAGTGGGGATCGACCAACGTCTATTCGGAAGATGCTTCCGGACATCCGATTTATAGTTGGGCGATTGTGGACGAGATTTTCGATGCGTTCCAGGCAGCCCACGTTAAGCCTCTGGTCGAAATTGGCTTCATGCCGAAAGCGCTTTCCATCCATCCCGAGCCCTATCGTCACGACTTTCCCCGCGTTCCGGTTACGGATATTTATACGGGATGGGCGTATCCGCCCAAGGACTATCAGAAGTGGTCCGAACTCGTTTTCCAGTTCGTTCACCATCTCCGCCAGCGCTATGGTGATGCTGAAACCAAGACCTGGCTGTGGGAAGTATGGAACGAGCCAGACATCGGGTATTGGCAAGGAACGCGAGAAGAGTATTTCAAGCTTTACGACTTTACCGTCGACGCGGTTGTTCGGGCGTTGCCCGAGGCACGCATCGGGGGGCCGGAGACAACCGGCCCAGGCAACTCGAAAGCACAAGATTTTCTCCGCGCATTCCTCGAGCACTGCGCGCACCAGAAGAATTACGCGAACGGCAGGGTTGGATCACGTCTCGACTTCATCAGCTTTCATCCCAAAGGATCTCCGACCTGGCAAGGCGACCACGTGCAGATGGGGATTAGCCGTCAACTGGTCGCGATCGAGCAGGGATTCCAGATTACAGCCTCGTTTCCGGAATGGCGGCAGACTCCGATCATTCTGGGAGAGTCGGACCCGGAGGGTTGTGCAGCGTGTTCTTCCGAAGGCAATCCGAAGAACTCGTATCGCAATGGGGCCTTGTATGGCGCCTACACCGTCGAAGTTCTCAGTGCGATCCTCGAGTTAGCCCGGAAAGAGCACGTCAATTTTATGGGAGCGGTTACCTGGGCGTTTGAATTTGAGGACCAGCCTTACTTCGCCGGCTTTCGGGAACTGGCGACCAACGGCGTGGATAAGCCGGTTTTGAACGCCTTTCGCATGCTGGGGCTATTAGGTAACGAGCGCGTGAAAGTAACCAGTTCAGGAGCCCTGGCAACCGAAGAGATTGTACGGAACGGGGTGCGAGCGCAGCCCGACATCAACGCGATCGCTTCTCGCAAGGAGCGGGAGATCGAGATTCTGATCTGGAACTATCACGACGACGATGTTGCTACGGGCGCGGTGCTCATCGAGCTGGCAATAACCGGCTTGCCCAGCAACGCACAACACGGTTTGCTCGAACATTTTCGGCTAGACTCGGACCACAGCAACGCGTTCAGTGCGTGGAAGGAGATGAGCTCGCCGCAATCCCCCTCTGCAGCCGAGTACACGCGCCTGGAGAGTGCCGGCCAACTGCAGCTACTGACCTCGCCGGCATGGATAGAACTTCCGCACGGCGACGCGCAGCTGCAATTTACACTGCCTCGCCAAGGTCTTTCTCTGTTGCGTCTGGCGTGGTGACTCTTCGACTCGGCAAGCTTCCCTCTCCCAGCCAGTTTCTTCGCTCCGGTTTACGGCGACCACTGAATGACGGTATAAGAGCTCGCCGGCACCTCAAATTTTGTCTTGCCCCCGGCAGCAGCCGGAGCCCGAAACGATTGCGGGGCCACTCGTTGCGGCGCCGCAAAGCTGTTCGAGGCCTTCAGGTCGTTGCCGGTCAACACAGACGCCGAAATCACCTGGCCTGGAGCAGCATCTTCCCACACCACCTCAACCTCATGCGCCTTCGATAGATCGCGGTTCAGAATAAAGAGCGAGACCTTGCCATCGCTACGATCTAGCGAACCGGCGACATCCAGATACGCGACCTGGTCAAAGCCAGAAACTTCATAGGTGGAAGACTCGACGAGCAGATCGAGCACTGTGCCCCTGGCAAATTGCAGAGCCCAACTGTAGGGGTAGTAGATCGTCTGCCGGAACATACCATTCGCGTCCGTCATGATGGGAGCGATCACGTTGACCAACTGGGCGAGGCAAGCGAGCTTCACTCGATCGGCATGGCGCAACAGGGAGTTAATCAGTCCCCCGACCAGAAGCGCGTCTTCCAGGTTGTACACTTCTTCGAGCAGATGCGGCGCTTCCCGCCGGTGGCCATCGACGGCATCGCCTTTGGTGGTGCGATACCAAACGTTCCATTCGTCGAAAGAAAGCCACAGCTTCTTGGGCGACCTTTTGTGCCCCCGCACCAGATCGCAGACGGCGAGCGTTTCGGCAATCTGACGCTCCATGCTCAGATTCATGGCGAGATACTTCGCAGTGTCGCCGCCCGTGTCGCGCTCATTGTTGCCAAAATAGCGGTGGAGCGACAGCCCATCGACATAGTCGTAGCATTGCTCGAGCACCTCGCGATCCCATTCCAGATACGTTGCCATGAAGGGTCCGCTGGACCCGCAGGCGATGAGCTTGAGTGAGGGATCCACATCGCGCATCTGCCGGGCGGCGTCTGCAGCCTTCAGACCATACTCCGTCGCCAACATGTGCCCGATCTGCCAGGGGCCGTCCATTTCGTTACCCAGGCACCAGTGTTCAACCTTCCAAGGCTCGGCCACGCCATGCTGCCGCCGCAGATCGCTCCATTTGGTCCCCTTGTCGATGTTGCAGTATTCCACCAGGGCAGCGGCTTCTTCCGGCGTTCCCGTCCCAAGATTCAACCCCATGAGCGGCTGCGTGGCTGCGGCTTTGCACCAGGCAAGAAATTCATTGGTGCCGAACTGGTTCGACTCGGTGGTGTCCCAAGCCTTGTCGAGGGTGCGCGGCCGGTTCTGTTTCGGACCGACACCGTCCAGCCAGTTGTATCCGGAGACAAAATTCCCTCCCGGATAGCGAATGATGGGAACTCCAAGCTGGCGGATTTCGTTGATTACGTCTTGGCGAAATCCGTTGGCATCGGAAAGCTTCGATCCAGGCTCATAGATCCCCTCATAGATGGCTCGGCCCAGGTGCTCCAGAAAAGAGCCGAACAGATTGCGGTCGAGCGGCGCAATCGCTCGCCGGGTGTCGACATAGACCCGAGCACTGGTCGCTGTGGCTGACGGGGCAGCCTGAGCCCGACCTTCTCCTCGAAGCCCATACACGAGGCTGCCTACGAGCCCTGTCGCAGAACATGCCACTCCCGCGCTCGAGGCTTGCTTCAAGAACCGGCGTCTGGAACGAGAAAATCGACTCATGGGTTCCCTCTGATGGATCGGTCTTCCAATTTAGCGCAGATGCGCTTGTGCCGCCGCAAGCGCCGCCCGGAGGCTAGCAGCCAGCTGCGCTCGGACGCTCCGGAAAGCAATTGTAGTGCGGCTTGCCGGCAAAAAACTAGCGAGCCGAAGCACACTCCGGCTCGCCGCTCAACGCCCCCTCAGGCAAGGCTAGAACGATACCCTCAGCCCGAACTGCAACTGCCGCGCTGGGAGCACGGACGATACCTTGCCGAAGCCTGCAGCGCGTTCTCGTAAGCGCTGCCCCTTATGTTGTTGGCGGGCCATCCGGAGAGAATCTGCGTAACGACATTGTTGGGGTAGTTGGACTGCGCCCAAGCCACAAACGCGGGATCCTCGTAATACAGGGTGTCTGTGTTCGCCGCTCCGGAAGTCGTCGCCCAGAGTTTTTCAAAATCCGCGAAAAAGACAGTCTTTCCCTTTTGGATGGGACCCCCGAACGTCCCCACTAAGTCCTTGCGCGCGAACGGAAGGAAAGCACTGGCCGTGGTAAATTCCGGCGTCGCCTGGAAATCTTGATTGGTAAAAACCAGGCTGCCCGCGCCATGAAATTGGTTGGTGCCCGACTTCGTGGTCACCTGAATGAGAATCGAACTGCCCAGACTAATTTCCCCGTCCCAAGAATTGGTTTGCAGAGTGGCTTCCTGCACGGCATCAGGGATAGCCGCAACGATTATATTTCCGTTCTGAACCGGAGTGGCGACGTTTAGGCCGTCAACCATGACGAGGTTCCCGGTGCAGCTGCGGCCATTAGCGCTGATCTGGGGTGTCTGGGTTCCGAAGTTATCCGCAAAGCCGCCCGGGGATTCTCCTGTGGCTCGCGTGCCCATTCCCACAACGCCCGGCTCAACTGCCAGGATTTCCCACAGATTGCGATTGGCCTCGGGAAGGTCACGAACCGTATCTGACGAGAGCGTCGTTTCCGATCGACTGTCATCGGTGTCGACCACAGGGGGAGCGACCTCGACATTTACGGTCTGTTGCGTTGCCGCAAGCGGCAGCGCCACATTGATGCCCAAGGTTTCAGAAGTGCTTAGCGTAAAGCTCGATTCTGCCCTTCTGAAACCTTTGGCCTCCGTAGTCAGCACATAATTGCCTGGGGGAAGGCTGCTAAAGCGGTAGTTTCCCGATTCACCCGTGGTGACCGCGGCCGTCACTCCGGTATCGGAATTACGCAATTGTACCGAACCGCCGTTGATCGCGGCGCCAGCCGGATCAGAAACCGCGCCCTGAACATTGCCGCTGTACTGGGCAAAAGCGGGAAGACAGATAAGCAACAAAATCAGAAGGGACCACAGACGCAGGGAAACGCTGCGGTACTCCTTGTTAGTCACCTAGTTGCCCCCCACTTCGCGGTGCGAGTCTTCGAATAAAGTATTCAAGTAAACGATTTCTCAGCTGATCGAAAGAGGTTATATCGCATGGGGTGGTGACTGTCAAGGAGTTTCTTGATGACTTCATCTTGAGGTCGCAGAAGCCCGATGGCAAAGCTGGTACCGTCAGCCGTGGAACAAGACGAAGCGCGCCATATGTGCTGCGATAATCGCGCCGTTTGCGAATCACGCTAGGTCGGCAAGTCCGCGCGCCCGATAAACTGTCGCCTTGCTCTTGCCTATGATCAGTGCGTTGCCGTAGAACTGGTCCCGCCACGTTTTCTCACAAACGATACCCGGAAGGCGCCGGTCCGTGACTGGTGTGGAGGGAGCTCTGGATTTGGCCCGCAAGTGTGGCGGCCACTGCCAGGGTTCGTCGCTCGGGCGACCCAGTAGGTTGTCGGCTCGTCTAAATCGAGATTTCCACGCAGTAGATATGGTATTTCGACCGCTCAACTTTCAGGCAGCGCCTAAACTCGATTTCCGACAATCTGAGCAAGCGATTTCGCGGACGAAAGGTCTCGTCCGGCTTTGGGTTCAGCCCTGCGGCAGGTGATCCATGGAAACGCGCCCGACTGGGAAACAGCGATCTTCACATCCCCCGGTCGGCATTGGGTGCGACAGGTTTCCGTCATCATCGGGGCAGCAAAGTTATGGCCGAGGGATATGGGGGAAGTCGAGGATGTGCTGAAGCGAGGGCTTGCCGATTAAGCACGGCCGTCTCGTCACCGCGGGTTGCAGGATATTTCTCCAGTTGGGGCAAGAAACTTGAAGTAACTCCGTTTCGTTGTCTCTCGGATTACCGACGATAACGACGATCAGCGCCTGCAGGCCTCCGCCCCGCAGGAAGCGGCGATCCGCCGGGGAGTGGGTTTGCAGACGCTTATTGCCAGAAATGACCCATCATAAGAGCCAACAGCTTTTCGACATAATTCAGGCTCGCGACGCCGGCGTGGACGGCATCCTTGTGGAACCCGCCAGTCGAAGCGCATGTCCCAAGGTTGCGCATGCAGCGTCTGGGTGATCCTTCATTGCGAAGCCGACTACTTGAAGCAACTCCGCTCCAGGCAGCAGCACGGTTCCAGCGTTTGCGTGGGTGCGGACAATCATGAGGTCGCCAAGATTTAAGGTTGCCGCTCTTCTGCCTCGGGGTGGCTCAGTCCCGCGTCAGGGCGCACCCAGAGTCGTGACGGAGCAGCATACCGCAGGCATGCTCGAAACGAAGCCGGACGGCGTCAGCGTTAGAGTTTTGAAGAGCGCAAACTGGGCAGAAGAGGTCGGTTTTCATACCGTCGGCTCTTGGTTGCGCTTCTCGACAGCGAATCAAGAGCAAATTCATGTTGAGCAGGATCAAAATGATGTCCTTGGGTGCACAGCGTACCGTCGAGGAGCGGGCAACGAGACTCAAGCAGGATCAAGATCGGGCTTGGCTTTTCTCGGCGTCGACGGCCTTCCGTTGACGGGCAAGCCTGGGTCCGGCGGGGTATTTTGCCCCCCACGTTTGTCATTCGTCCGACCGCTTCGTACGCTCTCGACGCCTCGGTTGCAACGACACAGGGCCGATTGCAGCAGACGAGCGCACCTTGGTTGTACTCGAATCCTTTCCCGGACTCGATGTGCTGGTAGCCACGACCGTCCGATGAGCGTGTGGCGGCAAGGCATCCAGAAAGCAGGCATCCAGAAAGCAGTTGACAAACCCCCGGTAGCGGGGCGAAGCTGGCAACGGTAAACGTTTGCTACTCACCTTATTCTTCAGGAGAAACTGCATGCTGCCCCGTGTCAGCCGCCGAGGTTTTCTGAAGGCCGCCACCGCTACCACGGCCGCCACCTATGCAGCCCGCGTGCTTCCCGCATGGGCCGCGATCGCTCGAGGCACCGTCGCCATCAATACTCCTCTCACGACCTTTGCCTATTCTGAAGTGGAGTTGTTCGACGGACCGATGAAACGGCAGTTCGAAGAGAACCACGCCCGCTTTCTGAACCTCGAAGATGATCGCCTTCTGAAAGTCTTTCGACAGGATGCCGGATTGCCCGCCCCGGGTGAAGATATGGGCGGTTGGTATGACGGCACTGGCTTCAGTCTGGTGCGCAATGATTTTCAAGCGTTTGTTCCCGGCCATAGCTTTGGACAATATCTTTCTGGACTTGCCCGGGCCTACGCCGTCACGGGATCGGAGCCCACTCGGGCGAAAATCAATCGCCTGGTAAAAGGCTATGCCGAAACGCTCGATCCCCAGGCCAAGTTCTTCGTGGATTATCGACTTCCGGCCTACACCTACGACAAACTTTCCTGTGGCCTGATTGACGCACACGAGTTCGCGCATGATCCTCTGGCGATGGATGTTCACGAAAAGCTTACCCGCGCCATCGTCGCCTATCTGCCTGAAAAAGCCCTCTCTCGACAAGAACAGCGTTCCCGCCCCCATAAAGACACGTCCTACACTTGGGACGAGACCTACACGCTGCCGGAAAACCTCTTCCTCGCGTATCAGCGCAGCGGTAACACCTTTTATCGCGACATGGCGAAAAGATATCTCGAGGATGACACCTACTTCAATCCGCTCTCGCAAGGCAACAACGTGTTGCCGTTCGAACACGCCTATAGCCACGTGAACGCGTTCAGTTCCGCCATGCAGGCCTACATCACGCTCGGAAGCGAGGAGCACCTGCGAGCCGCAAAGAACGGGTTCGAGATGCTGCTGACCACGCAAAGCTTCGCTACCGGAGGCTGGGGTCCTGACGAAGCATTTGGAGAACCGCAACGGGGTCAGCTGGGCGATAGTCTTCGGTCCACTCACGCCAGCTTTGAAACACCGTGTGGCGCCTATGGGCATTTTAAGATCACGCGCTATTTGCTTCGGGTCACCAAGGATTCGCGATACGGCGACAGCATGGAGCGCGTGCTTTACAACACGATCCTCGGGGCCTGGCCGATTCAGGCCGACGGGACGTCGTTCTACTACTCGGACTACGCCACGACAGGCAAGAAGGTTTGGTACGGACAGAAGTGGCCCTGCTGCTCGGGAACCTTCCCCCAACTCGCCGCCGACTACCACATCAGCACCTATCTGCATGCAGAAGACGGCGTATACGTAAATCTCTTCGCGCCATCCAGGGTGCAGTGGAATGACGCCGACGGGCGCTACGCACTGAAGCAAGAGACCAAGTATCCCTTTGACAATAAAATCCAGATCCAGGTATCAGGTTCGCAGCCCAAGGACTATACGATCTATGTCCGCGTTCCCAGTTGGGCAGCGCCGGAACCGCGGCTCTCCGTCAACGGCAACCGAGCCTCCGATCCCGTACAGCCGGGAACGTTTGCCGCTATCCGGCGTACCTGGAAAGATGGCGATCGCGTCGAACTTGAACTGCCGATGCCGCTGCGGCTTGAATCTGTGGATGCAAACCATCCGAACCTCGTAGCTTTGATGCAAGGTCCACTCGTGCTATTTGCTGTAGGCAGTGCTCAGCCTAGCTTCGATAGGAATGCCTTGTTACGGGCTAAGCCGACAAATAGCGCTGGGGCGGATTGGCTGGCAAGTTCGTCCGACGGAAGCAGCGTGACCATGCGTCCCTTCATGAACATCGACACGGAAAGCTACAGCGCGTACGTCTTGCTGAAGGCTTAAATGGAAGACTGAGTCGAGGGAGCGCACGCCGAAATGGCTACTTGGACTGGCTATCCCCTTCGACCAGCTTGTACTGGTAGCGCTCGCTCTGTTCGTGCGCAGCTTGCTTGCGCAGCGCGGCCAAGCGCTCTAATAAGTCGGGAATCTCCCGCGTATCCCCGGTTTTCCGCAGGGCTTGGATCAAGTGATATACCGTCGCCTGGTCATTCGGATTGATGGACAGGGCCTTGCGGCATTCCTCGGCGGCTTCTTTGTATTGTCCGGATTCCAGGTAGAGCTTCGCGAGCACCCCGCGAGCGTCGCCCAGCGTAGGCTGCAACGCGATCGCTTGGCGGGCCGAGCGCATCGCGGTTTGAAATTCGGGTGTGCCGGGCGCCGCGCCTTTCTCCGCCAGAATGTCAGCCTGCAGATAGAGCAGAATGGGGTCGTTGGGTTTTCGTGCCAGACTTGCCTGAATCTTTGCCAGCGCGCGGTCCAGGTCGTTTTGCTGCGCTGCGGCCAAACCTTGGGCGGCGGAACTGAGAGACTGGCTGGGATCTAACTCGTAGGCTTTTTCAAAGTCCGCCTGGCCTTTCTCGTACTCGGCCAACTGCACATAGAGAACGCCTCGCGCAAAATAGAGTGCCGCTGCTTTTGGCTGCAGGCCTATGCCGTCGCTAACCACATCGATCCCCACCTGAAACGAGTCGTGCGCATAGCAGAGGTTGGCGAAATCCAGGTATAGATTGACGTTACTCGGGTCAAGCAGAATCGCCTGCCGCACCGTGCTGACGGCTTTTGGCGTCTCCTTGTTGTCCTCGTAAGCAGTTGCGGCCAGTTCCAGAGTTTCGGCCTCCGGGTCGTTGCCCTCGAGCAGCGGCCCCAGGGTAGCCAGAGCGTCCTGGGGCTGGTGCGCCATCAGTTGAACGGATGCCAGCAGGCGGCGTTCCCGTCGATCTTCGGGGTTCAGAGCCAGGACGCGTTGGAATACTCTTGCCGCCTTATCCGGTTGTTTGAGTTTCACCAGGCAAGTGGCGTACGCATTCAGGCCAGTGGGCTGAGAATCAAACAGCGCCCCTGCCTTTTCAAATTGAATCGCCGCCGCTGCGCAGCTTCCCTGTTGGTACTCCAGCACAGCCAACATGCCATGACTGGTCGCGTCAGCGGGCCGCAAGCGCAGCACGTGCTGTAAATGCGGAATGGCGGCCGGGTCGCCGGCCTGGTACTCGATTTGGATCGCTCCTTCGAGCGCCGGGAGATAGTCCGGAGAGATCTTCAGCGCCTTCCCAAACGAAACCAGAGCCTCTTGCTTATGTCCTTCGCCCGCATACGCGGCACCTTGCATCGCCCATAGCCGCGAGTCTCCGGGCGACGCGTGTAGAGCCGGAGGAAGCAGCTCCAGCGCCTTCTGATATTCCCGGTTCTGCAGGGCCGAGACGATGGCAGCAATCCAGTCCTCCGTGCTTTGAGCCCACCCACAAGATAGGAAAAGAAGGAGAGGGAGAGTGACGCGAAATTTTAGGATCGCATGGAGGACGGTCATGGTCGGCCCGGCTCCGCTTCTCCCACTTTTATACGTCATCGACCAGGATTACCGCCACGCAAAGGCATCGCGCGACCCTCAACGAAAGCAAAGCCGGCCCGCTTCAGCGGGAAGCGGGCCGGCTCGCGTGTTCGAATGACTGCAGCCTAGAACGAAAGCTTGCCTCCCAGTTGCCAGAATCTGGGCTCGTGGGATGAGGTCGCCTGGCCGAAATTGCCATCCGGGAAATTCATGTCGATACCGCCGTTGGCGATGTTTGTAAAGCTCGTGAAGTCCACATAGTTTGGCCGGTTGAAGAGATTGAAGATCTCAAACCGGATTTGGAAATTGACCCTTTCCGTAATGTGCGTGTCCTTGTAGAAGTTGACATTGGTCTCGATAAAGTTCGGCCCGCGGAACTGCATAGCCTTCTCATTCCCATTCGCACCGCTGTTAGAGAAAGCGGGAACGGCAAAGTCGGTCTTAGGAATGCCTCCCGTGAGCCAAGAGCCGTTCGAATGGGACTGGCTGTAGCTGCCCGCATCCGGGTAAGCTAGATTATCCCCGTCACCAAGGTAGTCACCGCTGGTTGGACCATAGCCTATGGCAGGGTTCGTGGCCGAGGGGCAAGTTCCGGGGTTGGCGCAGACGGGCTGGTAGGCATTCACATTCTCAGCGGTCAGGGGATAGCCGGACTGATAGATGCTGGTACCGCTGACTCCCCACCCGCCAGTCAGATAGCCCACAGCCCCCCTCCCACCATTCAGGCCTTTCAGTGAATAGTTGAAGCTGAGGGAGAAACGGTTGGGTGCATCGAAGATGGATGGCCCGTAATACTGCTGCGGACTAAGCCCCTCCGAGTCGGGATAATACAGTGAGTCGTCCTGGGATCGGGAGCGGGTGTAGGAGGCGTCCACGAACCCACGCGCAAAGTGCCCTCTAAGATCAAAAATCACGGCGTCGTAGTTGCTGTAGCGGTCGTTGTTGGCGTAGGTAATCTCACCAAAGCTGGGGTTGAGCCGGGTCGGAGTTGTGCTGTTGTTCAGCATCAGATCACCCGGGAAAGCATTGATGTCCACTCCGTAGGAAACGTTACCGATGGAATTGCCGTTGCCGACAATATTGTAGGAATGGGAGCCGTTATAACCAACGCTGGCCCCAAGGTTGTTGGTAATCTTCCGTTCCAAGGTCGCGGACCAGATGTCCGCTTTCGGGGATTTCAAGAGCGGGTTAATGGCGCCAATGGCGAAGCCGGCTCCGACAATTCCTCCCTGTGCGTCCAGTCCGCCTCCTGATTGCGGTGTGGGCCCCGTCCCTGGCCCGAAAGTCGGGAAGGTAAATCCAAACGGGGGCTTGCTCCTGTTTCCAAGAACGAAAATGGGAGCTTGCGCCGACGTTGTGCCGCCCAAATAAAAGGTCGGTGCAACCTCTCCGGGGGGGCTGCCACGGAATTCTTCCTGCACGTTCGCCTGGGTCAGCCAATTGTTGTAGATGCCAAAACCACCACGCACCACCCAGTCACCCTTTCCTGTCGGGTCCCACGCCAAACCCACGCGAGGACTGAACAGGTTGTCGACCGAGTGCAGCAGTCCGTTGTGCGTAGCCTTGGCGTAGCCATTCGCAACTTGCTGCTGTTCAGTCGTGCCCGTGCCCAGGTAAAAGTTTCCAAACACCGTCGACGCGCTCTTCGACCAAGGGTTGCCGCTGTCGTCATAGCGCAGGCCCAGGGTCACGGTCAGATTCTTCTTTACTCTCCAGGTATCTTGGGCAAAAAGCCCGAAGGTCCGGGAGGCTGCATCCCAACTCCAAAGTTGCTCGGTACCGGTCGAGGGGTTGTAATAGATTCCGTTCTCGACCGCAGGAGAATCCTGCACCAGGGTCAGCAGGTTATTGAAAGAGAATTTTGGCTGTGACCAGGGTCCCTGAAAGGGCTCGACATCGTCGCCATACCAGCCTTCATAACCAAATTTCAGGGTATGGGCGCCATGCACGTGGGTGAGCACGTCGCGCCAGTGATAGTTGTGCTGAATGAAGTCTCCCTGCGCAAAGCCCACGCCGAATGCCTGCCCGGAATCCATACTGATGCCGGCTACAGATACAGAGGGAATGGAGTAGCTGGCCGCGGGGGCTCCGCTACCCTGGACGCCCTCCACGCGGCTCTGGCCGATGGTGAATTCATTCAGCAGGGTGGGTGAAAAAGTGTGCGTCCACGATGCCTGCCCGGCAACTTCCCAAGTGTTGTTCAGGGCAGAGAATTGCGGCATAGCCGAAGGCGCACCCGTAAGCAGAAGAGTCCTGAACAGGCTGGCGTAGATTCGGTCGTTCTTGAAATCCTTATCCAAGCGGGCAAAGTATTGCGTACCGTTGCGGATTGAAGTGCCGCCGAACGAGCCCGTGTCAATCATATTCAAAGTACACGGTACCCCGTTCTGCCCCGGGGTTGTCCCGCAACCGCCCGAGGCAGAACCGAAGACCTGTTGTGCGGTCGACGTAACGGTGCCGCCGGACACCCTAGGCTGGTAAGTGGTGAGCAGCCCGGTTCCTACTGCGGTTGGGTAGTTCGCTTGGGCAAAAGCGATGAACGCGGGGTCTACGTAGTTCACCGATCCGCCGCTGCTCGACGATGAGCGCAGCGGCTCAACCGAAAAGAAAAAGAAAAAATTCTTATGCGGAATCACGGGGCCGCCCACCGCAAAATCCATGTTGTTGGAATGGAAGGGCAGGTAGGGTGCCTCGGCAGAACTAACGAAGTGCTGATTCGCGAACATTTTCTGGTAATTGAAATAATCCGATGCCGAACCGTGAAATTGGTTTGAGCCGGATTTCGTGGTGAACATGGTTTGCAGTCCAGCGGCGCGGCTGTACTCGCTCGTAAAAGTGTTGACCTGAACGCTGGTTTCCTGGATCGCCTCAGGTTGCGGGGTCAGATTCAAAACGCCTTGGCGAATTCCGCTCGTCACGTCGAGTCCATCCACAACATACTGGTTGTTATTCCCGCCCTGACCATTAGCGCTGGCGTCAACCTGCTCTTCGGTGGAGTAGTTGTCCACACCCGACGCGGGACTTCCCGCCCCGCTTGTTCCTAGACCGGAAACTCCGGGGGCCATGGTCACCAGGGTGACCAGGTTCCGCCCGACGATGGGCAACTCCGCGACCGCCTGATTCTCGAGAGTGAGCTGGGTGCGGCTGTCCGCAGTGTCGACCACGGGGGCCTCCGTCGTGACGGAAACCGCTTCGGAGACGGAGCCGAGCTTGAGCGTGACCGGCACATTCAGGTTCTGCTCGGTCAACAAGGTGATGTCGACCTCAGACTTGGAAAAGCCAGTCGCTTCCACGCTTACTTTATAGGTGCCCGGAGCCAGACTCAGGAACCGGAAAACGCCGGACGCATCCGCGGTGGTGGACTCGCTCTCTTTCGTCGCCTGGTTGACCAACTGCACGGTGGCCTTAGCGATGCCGGCCGCAGAGGGATCCTGCACAGTACCTTGCACACTACCGCTAAACTGGGCAAACGCACTGGCGGCGCAAAATAGACTGAGAAAGGCGAGGCACAGGTAACGACCCGACCGCAGGACTCCCGACATGGTTCCTCCCAAGTGGCGCTGCAACGAGGTAGCGCTGACGAGCAAACGTTTACTCAAACGCGCTAATATATACATACTAGGGGGAGCCACTGTCAAGAGAAATTTGAGGAGTGCGTCTTTGAGATGTTACTCTGTCTAGGTTTTCCGGGCCCCGCGGTAGGTTTACCGGCCCCAGAATCGTCGCCTTCGAGGCATCGCTCCGTAACTAGCTCCGTTCCCAACCCCGGTTGCGGACAATTCCCGATCCCTCGCGCAGAGTGATCAGCCGGTTCGCCGAAAGGCTCTTGTATTGTTCGTGCAGACCGTTGGGCCAGTAGACATCCAGGTCAACCGAATCAAATCCACCCAGGCCGAAGTGCAGCCGCGAATCGTTCGAGGAGTAGAAACTGGATTGGCTGAGCACGGCTTGGGCTTGCGCTTTGCCGCCGTAGTGAGCCAGCACCCGCGCCCCAATCGCGCTGCGGTTGGATTTGACTCCCTCAAGCTTGACCTTGATCCAGTTCTGCTTTTGCTTGATGTCGTTGCGCAACAACGAGGGAGGCTCATTCAGATTGACGATGAGAACGTCGAGATCCCCGTCGTTGTCGAAATCTCCGAAGGCGCAACCACGGCTGCAGTGAGCGTCAGTCACTCCGGGGCCGGCTTCTTCCCCCAATTCCTCGAAAGTGCGGTTGCCCAGGTTTCGAAACACCGCGCGCGGTGTCTTGTTGGCGTATTGCGCTAACTTACGCTCCACTTCCGGGTAAACGCTGCCCGTCACCATAAACAGATCCGGGTAACCGTCATTATCGAGATCGACGATTCCAGCGCCCCAGCAGATGTAGCGGGTGTCGACTGCGAGCCGCGACGATCGCGTCAAATCGTCGAAGTTCCCCTTGCCATCGTTGTGATAGAGGCCGTTGGCATCGTCCGCAAAGTGAGTCTTGAATAGATCCAGATGGCCGTCCGGGTCATAGTCGCCCACCCCCACGCCCATTCCCGCCTGCTCCATGCCATCGTCGCTGAGCGCAACCCCGCGCAGCACACCTTCCTCTCGAAAAGTTCCGTCATGGTTGTTCATAAACAGCAAACTCGGGGTGGAGTCGCATGCGACGAAGATGTCGGTCCATCCATCTTCATCGAGATCGGCAGCGACCACCGTCATTCCATAGCACTCCGTCGCCTTCGCAATGCCTGCCTCCTGGCTTACGTCCGTGAACGTACCGTCACCGTTGTTGCGGTACAACGAATGTCTTCCCGTGGGCAATCCCCGCGGTCCGCACTCGACCGGAACACCTTTCCAATTGCAATTTACGTTCTCTCCCGGCACCGGCGCTTGTTCGATGGAGAAGCGCACGTAGTTGGAGACGAACAGATCAAGGCGCCCGTCCCGGTTGTAATCGAGAAAACTGCATCCCGCTCCCCAGCGGGGCTGATCGCTCAACAGACCGGCGCCCTTGGTCACGTCGGTAAACGTTCCATCGCCGTTATTGCGATATAAGCGGTTTTGCCCAAAGTAAGTACAGAAGATATCCTCGAATCCGTCATTGTTGTAGTCGCCGATGCAGACACCGGATGCCCATCCCACCGCCTTCAGGCCTGCCTTCTCGGTGACATCCGTAAAGGTACCGTCGCGGTTATTCTTGTAAAGGCGGTTGGTTGCGCCCGGCGGATCTCCGGTTAGGCGTGTGCCCGACAACAAGAAAATGTCGATCCAGCCGTCGTTGTCGTAGTCGATAAAGGCGCAACCGCAACCGGTGGCTTCGAGAATGTACTTCTTGCTTTCCACTCCGCCGTATATCACAGGAGCATTCAACCCGGCAGCCGACGCCACGTCCACCAAATGCGCGTAGAAGGGACGTCCCGACGGGGCCGGCCGCGCCACCGGCTTCACCGTGTGAGCGGCGACGCCTTGGGCCAAGAGCCATAGCGTTTTTGTGAATGCTGCTGAACCAAGGACAAGTCGCACGAAGCTACGGCGGGTAAAAGTCAAGGCTGAGTTTTCTCCATCCCCGGGGATTTCTCTTCGACTAGTTTGTAGCGATTGCGCACGGCTTCTTCCTTGGTTCCTTCCCGCCGGAGATCTGCCATCCGCTTGAGCAAGTCGGGAATGCTTTCCGTTCGCCCGCTTTTTCTTAGCGCCTGAATCAAGTGATAGAGGGCGGCCTGGTCCTTAGGGTCGGTGTTTAAAGCTTTGCGGCTCTGCTCGATGGCCGCCTCGTTCTGTCCCGCCGAGAGATAGAGTTTCGCCAGGATGTCTCGAGCCTCCCCCAGAGAAGGGCGAAGCGAAATAGCCTTCTTGGCGGACTCCAGGGCTTCGCGAAATTCCGCGCTGCCCGGGTCCGGCCCGCGCTGCGTAAGAGTTTCTGCCTGCAAATAAAGAAGGAACGGATCGTTCGGCTTTTTGGCTAACTTCGCCCGCAGGGTTCGAAGAGCACGATCGGGGTCGTTCTGCTGCACCGCGGCCAGTCCCTCCGCAGCCGAGCCGACGGCCAGCGGGGGATCGAGCGCATCGGCCTTCTCGAAATCGGCCTCGGCCTTGTCGTATTGCGCGAGTTGCACATAGAGGATGCCTCGCGCCACATACAGCGGCGCTGCCTTCGGTTCTGTCTGGAGTCCAGCATCGATCATGTCCACGCCCACTTGATAGGACTGATGGTCCATCGAAACGTTGGCGAAGTCGACATAAAGGTTGACATTATGAGGGTCCGACACAATGGCCTGGCGGAGAATGCGAACCGCCTCCGGAGTATTCTCATCGGCTTCGTAGGCGGAAGCCGCCAGTTCGAGAATGTCGGCGTCCGTGGTGCTTGCTTCGAGCAAAGGCTGCAAGGTCGCAATGGCATCTTTGGGGCGTTGCGCCAGCAGTTGGAGGGATGCCAGCCGATAGCGCACCGCGCTATCAGAGTCCGATTGAGCCAGCGCGCGGCTGAAGATCGTAATCGCTTTCTCCGTTTCCTTCAGCTTCACCAGACAATCGCCGTACTCCTGCAATGCTCCAGGTTGGGAGTCCAGCAGTGAACCGCTTTGCTCAAAGTGTTGCACCGCCGCGCCACAGTCATGGCGCCGGTAAGCCAACACCGCCAGCATGGCATGACTGGTCGGGTCGCTGGGATGCACGACCAGGATCTTTTGCAACAACGCAGTCGCGTCCTTGTCCCCCCTCTCGTATTCGATTTGCGCCGCTCCTTCGAGGGCAGGCAGGTATTCCGAGGAAATACCCAGCGCGTGGCGGAACGCGGCGAGCGCTTCCCTTTTATCTCCTTTGCCGGAAAGGGCTATCCCCTGCAAGGTCCACAACTGCGGATTCTTGGGGCTCTCTTGCAATTCGGGTTGCAGCAATTGCAGGGCCTTGTCGAATTGGCCGACCCGCAACGCAGAAGTAATGGGTCCGATCCGGTCTGCCGTGGCCTGAGCAACAATCAAGGAGCACGGGGAAAGCGCAGCAAACAGAAAGCCAAGCCGGATGAGCCAATGCATGGCCGCTATTATCTCTCGCTTCGCCGGCGTTTGAAACATGGGAAATTGTTTACCCACATATCTCCCGCGACGTTGCGCGGTTTTGGTGGCGATCTTAAGGGCCTTTTAGTTTGCGCCTAACTTAACCAGGAGATTTTTGGCCAGGGAACATTGTAGTAAACGATTACCGGGCTAGCCCCAGTTCTCACGTCTGCAGTTTTATTGCCGGAGCGAACGATTACCATCCACGCCGGTTCGGCTTTCCTTTCACCGTATCGAATCGTTGTTTTTGGGAACTGTATTTTTGGGGGTTTGCCATGGCGGAAAGTTTCCTCAAGTTTGCCAGATTCATGATTCTATGGCTTTAGAAATCGCGCCGCTACTGTATTCCGCGCAGGCCTCGAGCACTTCTGCTATCTGGCTGAGGCGTTTGAGATTGCTCGCGATGTGGTTTCCGTTTGAATGAATAGTTTCCAATTCCACGCCGGCCGCCGGCGCCCTGCCAAAGCAGGCAGAAAGAGTTGCTGGCAGGCTTTCTGTTTTGGATCTCTGTGGATCACATACAGCGCGGGCGAGGTGGCCAGAATCACTTATCGGGAGACGGGACGATTCTGCTTCCCCGCGCTGATGATGCTGGCTTGGCAAACCTGGCATCATCGATCGGAACATTCTGCTCGACCTGTTCCAGTTGGATGGTCGAGCTCTCGCCGGGGCGGGCAACCGTCCAGCGGTATGAAGTCTCTACACCGTCGACGATCCGGTAGTCGTCGTAGTCAATTCGTGTGGGAATCAGCCCGAGCGGAGACTCGGCAAACTGCACAAGTCGGTCCAACCGCCCTGACTGTTTGTCGAAGTAAAGCTTCACCGGCGGCTGCCCCACTTTCCTACAAGAAATCACATAGGTTTCTCGATCGCCGATATTCTCGGGATACTCCACCCGCAGCTCGGGACAGCCCTGCTTGATGTGCAGGGGGAAATGAAGGTCCGCGTCAATCCGGGCAGCATCAAGTTCGTCGCCATGCAGATCGCGTACAGGCCGCCCCGGCATGCTGGACCAGCCCTCATGGCCGTTGAAAACGGTAATGCTGTCTCCCGACTTCATGTGCCGGATCACGACCTGCTTGTCGGGATCCTGATCGAAAACTTCGATGGGGATGGTTTGTCCACCTAGCGTTGTCGTGCCCTGCTCCCGGCGGCTGGTGACCTTCTCGATCGCAACCGCTCCGCCGAGCGCCCGAATGTAGTTGTCGATCAGTTGGTCTGTGGTGGGCATGTCGACGAGAAGTTTTTCTAGACCAGAAACCGTGGCCGCTCGTGGCTTGGATTCCGCTTCACGGTCAACCATCGGAATGGCCTCCGGTTTCAGCGAACCCCTATGGCAGGAGTAGCAAGTGACCTCCCGATTACCCGCGAAGCTCTCTTTATCGATCGCCAATATCATTCGCATCATGTCGCGCGCGATCTGTTTTGGCTTCTTGTCGTCTTTGTCAAAATGATCCTGCACATGGCAATAGTTGCATTCCACGCCGAGTGACGCAGTGATGAATCTCATGGCAGGGATCAATTGATCAGAGGAAACACCTTTGAGCACCTGGATGTTCTTGAAGGTCGCCTCGGTCATTGCGGGCGAACTGCGTTGCGAAATCGCCGCCTCGGTTTCGTCGGAAGGTCGGTCCATGGCTGCGCTGACTTTGCCGGTTAGCTCAGCGGCCTTCGCCACATTTCCCTGCCGCTTATACAGATCGATCAGAGGCACATCCGCAGGCAGATGTAGGGGATCCATACTAACGGCACGCTCGAGGTGAGACACCGCTTTATCGATATCGCCAGCTTGGAGGTAGGCTGACGCCGCATTGGTCTCGCCTGCCACCGAGTCGGGATCGAGTTGAAGGGCGCGCTCAAAAGCCAGTTCCGCCTCCGTCGATTGCTTTCCCAGGAGCAGTGCCGTACCCATGGCGGTGAAAACTGCACTGTCGGTGGAGAACTGGTCCTGCACTTCCGTCAGCATGCGGTAACCGCGGACGACAAATGGCGAGGACCGGCGTTCCGCGCCGACATTTACGTAGGCGATGCCCAGATTCCTCTTCTGCAGATCAGGCGCAGGCTCGCGCCAGGCAGCAATGTCGGTATTTTCAGGCAGAGTTGGTTGCGCCTCGGGACGTCGCTGGATTCTATGGTCGGTGAACGCCGTATGTCCCCCATCGTTGGCGTCCCGTCGAGGCATATGGCAGCTGAGGCAATCGCTCTCCTTCCCCGGATGAGAATCGGGAAACTTCTCCATGTGGCAGGAAAGGCATTTAGACCGGAAGAACCCGACTGGTTCCACGGGCTTATTGTGCGGATCGTGGCAAGTTCCGCACCACAGCCGGCCATTGCTCTTACGGGCGCAGGTACTTCTCGCGAGTTGCTCAACGTGGCTGATGACTTTGAATTTCTCGCCGTCCCCACCAGGTGGCGATACATTTCGGTAAGTGGTGAAAACATCTTCTAGGCTCTGTCCCGGCCGAAAGTCGCCAAAGTTCTTTCCCGGATTCAGCACCCTGCCAACTCCTAACAAGTGACATTGTTCGCAGGTGCTGTCGCGAGCGGCAGGCTCGAGCTTCGCGGGATTGATGATCGTGCCTGCCCTGGGGTCACTGAGATGTTTTTCGGCTGAGCCATGACAGCGCTCGCAGGTGATCGCTTCCGCGGCGAATGCCGGCGACCGATATTGGTTCGTCGTACCGGAGATGTGTAAAGCAGTTCCTGAATGGCAAAACAGACATGCTTCGGCCACGGGTCGCGTGAAATCTGGATTCGGCCGTCCCTCGTATCCGGGTGCCAGACCGTAGGCATGGCGAGTCTTATAGTAAGCGACGGGCGATTGGAACAGATGACCCGCTAAGTCGAGCAGGTAGCCAGAGGCGTGATTGCCGGAGCCGATCACGTAATCGATGCGGTAGCTGGTTAGGTCTCCACCGCTTTGCAGTCGCTGCCAATAGCCCGTCGGTGACGAATACATCGTGATCCGTGCTTCGGGAGTTTCGACTGTGCCGTCCGGCTCCTGGCTCGCACGACGCAGCGAGTGTGCCATCGCGGAGCGCGCGTAGCCCTCGACTTCGGAAGCATGGCAAAACTGGCAGCGGCTCGCTCCAGCGGGCTCCCTCACTCGTTGGGGTGTGGGAATTTCCGAATCGGAGGGCGCTAGGGCCTTGCCGCTGGATTGTCCTCGCCCCGAGGAAACAATGCTCAAACCAGCGAACAAAACGACGAGCAGCAACAGAGGGGCAGGTTTCGTGTCCCTGATGCGGCCGGCATTGACCGGCTTCGGGCAACTGGAATCGTATCTCCGACCCATCAAATACCCGGCCCTCGACAAGGTTGGCTCTTCATCTTTATCTTCGGGGATTCCCATCAGCGGGATTTGGCGGAGTGAAAGATGGCCTCGATCACTGCCATGTTCTTGATGGCGTCCTCGAGGGCGACGGGAACATCGGTGTTTTCCAGAACAGCTTTCGAGCCGTAAGCCGTAGCAATGCTCAGGGCAGTCGCGGCCTGCCGAGCCTTGCGAGGGATGACCTTTCTGAGACCGATGGCAGCGGCGCTGAGAACTCCCCACCGGCCGGAGCTGGTTGGGCATGTGGTTGATAGTCCCCACGCCTGAAGGCGGGGGATTCTAGTCGCCTTACGGCGACCTTAACTGGTTCAACCAAGATTGCTGGCTATCGCCAGACTTACATCTTGTCCGCAGTCGTTTAGCGTCTCCACGTATCC
>Ga0182015_10002006_pt1 | contig 25569 bp, 20 predicted proteins | sample 712P3MmetaG_FD_120478 | JGI IMG/M metagenome (GOLD analysis project Ga0182015, IMG submission 120478) | Permafrost microbial communities from Stordalen Mire, Sweden - 712P3M metaG | ecosystem: Environmental > Terrestrial > Soil > Wetlands > Permafrost | place: Sweden: Stordalen | collected...
CGGCACCGCGCTCGAGTTCGGTCTAGGGAGAAAGTTTCTATGGCCAGTACAACAATAGAAGTCGAGACAACAGCTCGCAATCCTAGGCATGCCAGGCTGGAGCACTGGGTTGAAGAAGTTGCTCAGCTGTGCAAACCCGACCGAATTCACTGGTGCGACGGCTCGCCGGAAGAATATCAGGCAATGCTGCAGCTGATGACCCTTACGGGCACGGCGATCCCGCTGAATCCAGAGAAGCGTCCGAACAGCGTATTGGTCCGCTCAGATCCCGCCGATGTAGCCCGCGTCGAAGATCGAACTTTCATCTGTTCGCACACCAAAGATGAGGCAGGTCCAACCAACAATTGGGAAGACCCCGCGAAGATGAGAGCCACGCTGTCGCAACTCTACGCGGGCTCCATGGCTGGTCGGACCATGTACGTGATTCCCTACAGCATGGGCGCAATCGGTTCGCCCATGGCCAAGATTGGGGTTGAAATCAGCGATTCGCCCTATGTCGTCGCCAACATGCATCTCATGGCGCGGCTCGGTTCGCACGTTCTTGAAGTGCTGGGGAATGACGGAGAGTTCGTGCGCGGCCTTCATTCCATCGGCGCCCCGCTGGGGGCGAACCAGCAGGATTCTACCTGGCCGTGCAATGCCTCGCAAAAGTACATCTGCCATTTTCCGGAGACACGCGAGATCTGGTCGTATGGTTCCGGTTACGGCGGAAACGCCTTGCTGGGAAAGAAGTGCCACGCGCTGCGCATTGCGTCGGTACAGGCACGGGACGAGGGTTGGATGGCTGAGCATATGTTGATTCTCAAGCTCATCAGCCCATCTGGACAAGTAAAGTATCTAACTGGCGCTTTTCCCTCTGCCTGCGGCAAGACTAATCTGTCGATGCTGATTCCGACCATCCCCGGTTGGAAGGTCGAGACCATTGGCGATGACATCGCGTGGATGAAATTCGGCGCCGACGGCCGGCTCTACGCGATTAATCCCGAATACGGATTCTTTGGTGTGGCGCCGGGTACGAGCATGAGGTCGAATGCCAACGCCATGCTCACCATCGCGCGTGATTCCATCTTTACGAATTGCGCGATGACTCTCGACGGCGACGTGTGGTGGGAAGGAATGACTGAAGCGAAACCGGCTAAGCTGGTAGATTGGTTGCGCCGGCCGTGGACGCCGGATTCAGGCCGTAAGGCTGCGCATCCGAATGCCCGCTTTACTGCTGCCGCCAAACAGTGCCCGGCTATTGCTCCCGAGTGGGAGGATCCCAAGGGCGTACCGATCGATGCCATTTTGTTTGGCGGCCGACGCGCGGGAATTGTTCCCCTGATTACGGAAGCGTTCAATTGGCAACACGGAACTTTCCTGGGGGCAACCGCGAGCAGCGAAACGACCGCTGCCATCACCGGAAAAGTGGGGCAGTTGCGCCGAGATCCCATGGCGATGCTGCCATTTTGCGGCTATCACATGGGCGACTATTTTGCGCATTGGCTCAATATGGCGGCCCGTGCGGACCAAGCGAAACTGCCCAAGATTTTCTATGTGAACTGGTTTCGGCAAGATAAGAATGGCAAATTCCTATGGCCGGGATACGGCGAAAACAGCCGCGTACTGAAGTGGATTTTCCAGCGTTGTGACGGCAAGGTGCATGCCAAAGAAACGCCGATCGGGCGCATTCCTGACGTGGCTGATCTCGATACCACCGGCCTCGACATCAAAGGCGCGCATGTTGACGAACTGCTCAGCGTCGACATTGAGGGCTGGCTGGCCGAGATTCCGTTGATCAAAGATCACTTCGCAAAATTCGGAGATCACATGCCGAAAGGCCTGCAAGATGAAGTTGCAGCCTTGGAGAAACGACTGCAGGGCACGAAGCACTAATCTCATCTGCGACCTGCCATTTTCATATTTTCCTTTGCCGTGGTGCGTTTTTTGATATAGTTCCCCACTGTCATGCCCCGTCCCGCTGCGAACGAAGCGAGTCATATCGCCGCCGTCCCTCCACTTCCCAGCAGATCACTCACTCGAAATCAGATTCGCGGTTTCTGGGCGTCGTGGGGAGGATGGACCCTCGACGGCATGGACTCATTTGTGTACGCGCTGGTTCTCGTACCCTCACTACGCGAATTGCTCCCGCGTTCCGGCATTCCCGCCACCAAGGGCAACGTGGGGTTGTACGGCGGATTGCTCTTTGCGCTATTTCTTATTGGTTGGGGATTGGCATTCCTTTGGGGACCGATCGGCGATAAGTTCGGTCGCGTCCGCACCCTCATGCTCACAATCCTGTGGTATTCGGTGTTCACTTTTCTAAGCGCGTTTGTTACCGGAGTCTGGCAGCTTGCTATTCTTCGCCTGCTTGCCGGCATCGGTATTGGCGGAGAGTGGGCCATGGGCGGGACGTTTGTAGCGGAAGAGTGGCCCGAGCACCGGCGTCGCGTGGGCGCCGGACTGATGCATACCGGATACTACGTCGGAATATTTCTGGCCGCGCTGGCTAACTACGGCATTGGCAGCCATTTTGGCTGGCGTGCCATGTTCATTGTCGGTGGAGTGCCGGCTTTATTGCTGGCGTGGATTCGTCACGGAGTGACTGAACCGGCCACCTGGACAAAGAAAGAAAAAGTTGTGCGGTCGTGGGCGGTGTGGCGTCCCTTCATGATTTTATTTTCCGATCAGTTGCGGCGCCGCACAATCGTGAATGCCCTGCTGATGCTGGTTTCCATTTGCGGTCTGTGGGCGGGAACTGTTTACGTTCCCGCGGCGATCACCGCTGTAGCCGAGGCTGGCGGGCGCGTGGGTCCGCAAGCTGCGCAACTCGCCTCATGGGGCATCATGATGGTTTCGTTCGCCACCATTCTCGGGTGCCTGGCGATGCCATGGCTCGCTGAACGATTAGGGCGACGCGGCGCGCTTTGTGTTTACTTCATTCTGATGATGGTCTTCATCGCGCTGACATTCGGTAAGGTCTTCTATCTTGGACCGAAGGCGCTTCCCTGGATGTTTGTTTGCCTTTTCTTTCTGGGATTGGGTGGCGCAAATTTTGCCGTCTATACTCTTTGGCTGCCCGAACAATATCCCACGGAATGCCGCGCCAGCGCCTTCGCTTTTAGCACTTCGTTTGCTCGCTTCGCCGGAGCTGGAATTACTTTTCTAGTCGGAGCCGGTGTGCGGCATTACGGTTCGCTCGGAACTCCGGTTGCGATGACCTCTATCGCATTTGCCATAGGGCTGCTGCTGATTCCGTTTGCTGCGGAAACACGCGGCCAGACGCTACCGGCTTAGATCGCGGTGGCAGCGATGGGATGCCTGAGCGGCGGCAAAGCTCCGTTGTACGAATAACCTGCGTGTCCTCAATCCTTGCACTCTCTAAAGTTCAATCAGACTTCGCCGATAAATAACTTGGCGGGAACCTTGCTCTCGCGACCTGTGGAATTGGGCCCGGAGCTCAGACATAAATCGCTTCATCGCAGGGCTGGTTGATGCAACTGAAAAGATCGCGCGCTCAATCAAGGAGAGACTGATGGCCACTTATAGGAACGTGAGTGCTGCATGTTTCGCTGTCATGTACGTAGTGGCGGCTTTTGCGCAGGCTCCGCCGGCGATCAAAGCCAAGCTCGATGACAAAATCAAGGAATTGGCAGCGCTCAGCACCGATCCGGAAATTGTGAATGCGGTAAAGGCTCATAACGCCACTCCCGTCAGCGATGAAGCCGCAGGGATGACTAACGAGAAATGGCACAGTCTTTCGGTGCTTGACCCCTTGGTCCGCGCTACGGCAAAGACTCCATTATCCGAATATCTGAAGAGCAAGAAGACTACGGATGACACCATCGCGAAGATCTTTGTCTCGGGAGCCGACGGTTCCAAAGTTGGATTCGACGCTAAGACCGAACATTGGACGCATCACGGCATGCCCAAACACGAAGTACCAATGAGCGGACAGATTTGGATTGGTTCCGTCAAGCTGGATGATTCGACGGGCCAGCAGCTTATCCAAGTGGGGATGCCGGTGCTCGATGGCAGAAAACCCATCGGCTCGATCATATTGGGATTGCGGGTTGACAAGCTGCGCTAGGAGACGCAATCGATGGAGAATCATGATAAGGAATAAGGGCATTGCTCACCGCATGACCTTGGCAGTAGCGGCTTCGGTGGCCATCACCTTAGCTGCGGTTCTAGGATTATCGTATCTGCTGGAAGTATCTGCGGGCGCAGCTCAAACTATTGCTGCAACGACCCGCCAGCAGACGCAGCGCTCCTTTGAACTATTGGACTTGGCTGTCAAGGTCCAAGGGACCACTCAGAAACTTGTGCAGGCGACCGATCCCGATGTAATGGAGTCGCTGATCCAGCAAAACCAATCCCTGGCCAAGAGTGCCGATGAAAAGTTTGCGCAGGCTGCCGACGGCGAGGGGGGTGTAAAGAATGCTTTCCGCACGCTCATTCAAGCCAATGAACAGGTTGCAAATCTGGTGCTGCAAGCTCACAACGCCGAGTCGCATCAGGCGATTCTCGAAAAATCGAATCCCGCGTTCGAGGGTTTACTCAGAGCCATCAATAGCGATCAGAATCAGGTAGCCAAAAAAATTGGAGACGATGCGGCTGCGGCGCGAATCCGATCCGCGCGCCTCGAATACACAATTTTTACCCTGGTCGGGGCCAGCATTTTCTTGTTAATTGTCTGGGGCGTGGCTTTGATACGGGGCGTTTCCCTGGCCCTAAAAAATATGATCAGTATGGTCAAGGACCTGGCGGAGGGTGAGGGCGATTTGACCAAGCGGTTGGACGTTGTCAGCCATGACGAATTGGGCGAATTGGCCAAGTGGTTCAATACATTTCTGGATGAGATCCGTCAAATTATTTTTCAGGTGAGCAGGACCGCGGAACAGGTTGCTAATGCGAGCGAAGAACTGAATACCACAAGCCAGCAGATCACCGCTAACTCCGAAGAGACTTCGGCCCAGGCCGATGTAGTTTCCGGCGCCGTACAGGCGGTCGGTCAGAACCTGCAGACAGTTGCCACCGGCGCCGAAGAGATGGGTGCCAGCATCAAAGAAATTGCCAAGAATGCCACCGAGGCCGCCAAGGTCGCCACCTCCGCGGTTAAAGTGGCCGAAGAAGCTAATGCAACCGTGTCCAAACTGGGAGACTCTTCCACCGAAATTGGGCAGGTCATCAAGGTCATCACTTCAATTGCCCAACAAACAAATTTGCTGGCGTTGAATGCCACGATTGAAGCCGCTCGCGCCGGTGAAGCGGGCAAAGGTTTTGCAGTAGTGGCCAACGAAGTGAAGGAGTTGGCAAAGGAAACCGCGAAAGCTACGGAGGACATCAGCAGCAAGATCGAAGCCATCCAGACTGATACCGCCGCTGCGGTGAACGCAATCGCATCGATCAGCGCCGTGATCCATCAGATCAACGATATTTCCAACACCATTGCTACGGCGGTGGAGGAGCAAAACGCCACTACCAATGAGATGTCTCGCAATCTTAACGAAGCGTCGAGCAGCACTGGTGAAATCACCAGTAATATCGCAGGTGTAGCGGCGGCAGCGCAGGGCACGACGCGCGGAGCCGGCGATACGCAAAAGGCCTCACAGCAACTCGTGGAAATGTCCCAACAGCTGCGTAGTTTAGTGGGTCAATTCAGAATCAGTGTTAACGGGGCCGGTAAAGGCACGGATTTGGGTGCGGACACAGTGGTCAAGGGCATGGCAGCCCACGCTTCCGCATGATCCGCTCGGCGTGAAGTTTGCTTCTATCGCTCAAACTTATCAAGCACGATTTCTTCAACGTCCTCGATGTGCCGTCGCATAGCCGCTTTTGCAGCCTCGGCATCGTGGCGTTTTATGGCGGCCAGTATCCGGCGGTGTCCAGCCAGCGACTTCTGCGGTCGGCCCCGTACCTGCAAAGAACGTTCCCGCGTGTCACGCAATAGATCCATGAGGATATCGAGCACCTTCAGCACGACACTGTTACCCGAAGCCAGAGCAATGCTGTAGTGGAATTCCGCGTCCTCCTCGACGGCGGGCGCGTTTTCACTTTGCTTTTGCTCCTGCCGTTGCAGAATTTCTTCCATCTCGGAAATTTCCTCGGCAGAAGCGTGCGTAGCAGCGCGCGCCGCCAGCGGCGGTTCCAGCATCTTGCGAAAATCCAGTAATTCGCTGACTAGTTCCTGTCGCCGCTTGAGGGCGCTGACGAAGGGATTCCCCGCCGGTTCGGCCGAAATTTCACGGACGATTGTGCCCGCACCCTGACGCGGCTCGACCAACCCCATCAACTCCAGGCCGCGAATTGCATCGCGAATGGAACTACGGCTCACTTGCAACATCTCTGCCAGTTCGCGCTCGGAGGGCAGTTTGTCGCCGGGGCTCAGTTTTTTTACAATCAAACGTTCGATCTGTTTGGCGACTTCTTCGTAGACTTTGTTTCGTCGCACTATCTCGAAGTCAGGTTTAGCGGCTGGCAAGCTAAGCTCCAAGTGGTCCAATAAGTAGGCCAACGAACGCAGGGAGTATAACCCGGCTGTCAAGGCCCGGCAAACGCTTTTGTTTTCGCGGGAAAAGGATAGCCGCATAAACGATGGCATCAGAACCATGCTTCAGCGCGCGGGTTTCCACATGCGCCACAAAATTGGAATGGCGGTAAACTGGTTTGGTCGCCGGGTTCGAACATGTTGATGGAAGTCGCAAAGCCCGTCACTTTGGTTTTCTGCATTCTTTCCTTGTACGCCGTTTTTAATGCCGCTTTTTTGGCTTTGTCAATTAATTTGCATCAAAGGATCTACGAGGCTCTTCTCCGGGTTGCCCTGGCAGCCGTTATCTCGGTGATGAGCGGATTGATTTTCCGTGACGCCACTCCACCTCAGGGCCCGTGCAGAACCGGTCTCATGGCCACGCTTCCGATGCAGATATTCTGCTGGGCCACGGGTATCATGCTCGTTCTATTCGTGGTTTCCCTGTATCTGGAGACGCATTGCATCTTCTATCGAGATATCCATTTCTGATGCCGAACGCTGATTGGATCATTTTCCGCGTTGTGGGGACTTGTTCGACTCTTGGCGCTTGCCACGCGGAGTGCGGGTGATGCGCAACTGGGAGCGACGGCTGGGTCAACTCGTAATAGTGCTCGTTGTTCTATTTGCTGCGCTATATGTGGGAGACAGAATCGCACTGCAAGTTCGCATCGCGCACGGCACCGCGTATCGCGTGGTGGACGTCAACCAATTTCTTGCGACGCCGTTGAAAGGTAATAAGACAGAATATGATCTGATGGGAACAGTCCAGGAGACATGCAGCCGGTCGATCTTTCCACAAAAGGGGAATCCAGCATGCTGGTGGCTGGAACGCCATAAATCGCAGTGGCAGTAAAGCGATTAGATAACGCAGTCGAAAGTTTGACGCTAACGAACCGCAGCATCCACTGGCTCGCTTACTTGGGTTGCTGCCGAATCGTTTTCCGCCAGCAATTTCGCGCAGTGGTAGATAGTGCGCGTGGAGGTCATCGAAAGCCCGACGCGTTCTCCCAGCTCTACGACTGCACCCACCAGCGCTTCCAATTCCATAGGCCGGCGCGCTTCGAGATCCTGCAACATGGAAGTCTTGTGCTCTCCAACTTTTTCGGCGCCTGCGATTCTCTGATCGATGGAAACAGGCAAGTCCATCCCCAATTTGCGCGACACCGCTTCCACTTCCTGCATGATGTTTCGGATCACCGAGCAGGCGCCGGGATCATGCACCATCTGAGCCAGCGTGGCGCGGGTCAGCGCGCTGACGGGGTTGAAGGATGCGTTGCCCAAAACTTTTACCCAGATCTCCTGTCGGAGATGAGTGGTAACCGGGCAACGTAAACCAGATGCGACGAGAGCTTCAGCAATCTGCCGGCTGCGCTCAGAACGTGTGCCTTTGGGTTCGCCGAGAGAAATGCGATTTCCCTCAACGTGCTGAATCACGCCGGGCGAAGTAATTTCTGTCGAAAAGTAAACGATAGAGCCCACCACGCGACGGGCTTCGATGACGGAAGAAATCACACCACCCGGATCGACACGTTCGAGACGAAGCCCGTCCCATTCGCCGCCGAAATGCTGGAAGTACCACCAGGGAATTCCATTTTGCGTGCTGACCACAGCGGTATTCGGCCCCAGTACCGGCTTCAACCGAGGCGCAAGTTGCGGAAGGCCGTGCGCTTTTACGCCAAGAAAAACAACATCCACCGGCCCAACTTCCTGGAGGGAAGCGGCGATGTTCGGCCGCGCGACGAAATCTCCCTCACTACTTTTTACTTGTACGCCGCGTTCCTGCATGGCGCGAAGATGCGGGCCGCGCGCGAACAGGGTGACATCAAATCCAGCCTGTGCCATGCGCGCGCCGATGTACGCGCCGATTGCGCCGGCTCCCGCGATCAGGAATTTCATCGTCGTACTTTCATCGGCGATCTTTTCATCGCCGGTCATCCACCAGTGCGGCGGCAACCGCGCGCCTGCGAATCTTGCCGGTTGCGGTGGTCGGAATACTTTCCACGAGGTAGATCTTGCTTGGACATTTGTATTCCGCCAAACAATCACGGCAGTGTTTGATCAGCACTGATTCCGTGGCTCCGTTGGGCTCGTGCAGGACTACGGCTGCCGCCACTTCTTCTCCCAGCGTGGGATGTGCGCAGCCAAACGTAACTGCTGCCGCCACCGCCGGATGCTTCAGCAAAATCTCATCAATCTCATGAGGCGCGATGTTTTCGCCTCCGCGGATAATGATGTCTTTGATCCGGCCAGTCAAATGCAGATAGCAATCCGCATCAAGAAATCCTTCGTCCCCGGTGCGAAACCATCCATTCACGAAGGCCCGCGCGTTGGCTTCGGGATTGTTCTCATATCCGCGAAAAACATTTGCTCCCTGAATGGCGACTTCTCCGCGTTGATTAACGCCGAGGTGATTGCCTTCCTTATCCATGATGCTGATACGCAGCCCGGTTCCCACGCCGACAGAGCCCGCCTTGCGATGCCGCGGCGGCAGCGGGTTCGATGTCATCTGGTGAGAAGCCTCGGTCATTCCGTAGGCTTCCACGAAAGGCACACCAAAAAGATCTTCGATTTTATGAATGAGCTCCGCGGACAACGGCGCACTGCAGGAGCGTATGAAGCGCAATGAGTCAGCTTCTGGCGGTTTTTGGTGAGATCGCGCCAGCAGGAGCTGATGCATTGTCGGCACTCCCGAATACCATGTCACGCGATGCTCACGAACCGTTCTCCAGAAAGAAAGCGCGTTGAACTTCGTGGGAACAACTAAAGTTCCTCCGGAAAGTAAAGTCGCCATGGTTGAGCCAATCAAACCATGAATGTGGAACAACGGCATAATGCAGAGCGAAACATCTTCTTCGGAAAGCGCGTAGGTATTGGCGATATTCGCGGAGGAAACCGCCAGATTGAAATGGCGTAAGGGCACACGCTTGGGACGGCCCGTGCTTCCGCTGGTATGCAGGATTAAGGCAATGTCGTCCGCTGTGGGTGCCAGCGCTGAACCGCCGGAGGGAGCATCTGCCAAGTGAACGTTGCCTTGTTCGGTCATTTCGACCGAGAATACTGGAATCTTGCGGTCCTTAGCGGCCGTGCGCACAAATTCTGCTCCCACGGCTGGGCAAAGCAAAATCCGGGCGTCGGTGTCGCCGAGAAAAAAATGAAATTCCTCATAGGGATAAGCTGGATTCAAGGGGGCCGCTGTTCCAGCGATGGAAGCTGCCAGAAAGCTCACGATTGCCGGCAAACCATTCGGCAATGCGATCGCTACTGCATCGCCGCGGCGGATGCCAGCGGAGTTCAAGGCTTTCGCCATAGCCAGTACTTGCTGGCGAAGGGAATCGTAGGTGAGCCGGATCCCGAGCTCAGGGACGATGACTGCGGTGTGACTGTCTGCGAAATGTAGGACGTCGAGAAGCGTTTCGACTGACTTCAGAGTCATTCGTTGTAGCCTTTAACGCGAGGTCCCTGGAGGATGGGCCGATTTTGTCCGTCGTCCATGAGCGAAGGGAGATAGCAGGCTGTGCTCTCCGTCATCTCTATCGTCCATGCAAATCGAGACGCTGTAGATTCAAGCGGAGTAGCCCTCAGCTTTGAACGCCTTTCCGAACTCTTTCAGAAAAAACTGCACATTGTCTTCGGTCGCCAGCGGCCCCATAACGCCAATGCGAAAGACTTTGCCGGCAAGTGGGCCGAAGCCGCCTGCAATCTCGATTCCCGGATCATCGAGCAGGCGTTTTCGAACCTTCGCTTCGTCGACACCTTTGGGTACGCACACCGTATTCAAAGTAGTGATTCGGTGCTCTTCCGGAACGTGAAAACTCAGGCCCATGGCCTGAATGCCTTTGACGAAAGACTGGTGAGCCCGGCGATGCCGCTCCCAGCGATTTTCAATTCCTTCCTCGGCGATCACGAGCAATGCCTCGCGTAGCGCGTAGAACATGGAGATTGGCGCGGTGTGATGGTAGCGGTGCGAGACGGTCGAGTAATCGTGAATTAGCTTGAGGTCAAGGTACCAACTGCGCGAGGGAGTAGTTCTAGAGCTCAGAAAATCCATGGCCCGTCTTGACATGGCCATTGGAGACAATCCCGGCGGGCAGCTTAGACCTTTCTGCGTGCAACTATAGGCGATGTCGATGCCGGTCCGGTCGAATTCCACCGGCAATCCGCCGAGCGAAGTAACGCAATCGGCAATTACCAGCGCGCCCGCGTCGTGAGCGGCCGCACACATTGCTTTGCCTGATTGCAGCGCTCCCGTCGACGTCTCGGCGTGAACGTAAGCTACAATCTTGGGTTTTTCGCGACGGATGAAATCGCGAGCTTCATCATCGCCAAAAGTTTCTCCCCATGGCTTCTCAAAGCGCCCCACGTTAGCGCCCTGGCGCTTGGCCATCTCCGTGAGCCGGTCGGAAAAATATCCGTTGGCGAATATCGCGATCTTGGTGCCAGGGTCAACGAAGTTGGCGACCGCAGCTTCCATGCCCGCGCTGCCAGTGCCGGAAATTACCAGCGTGGCTCCGTCGCTCGTGCCGTAAGCCATCTTCACCAATTGTTGGACGTCTCCCATCACCTGGATGAAGTACGGGTCCAAGTGCCCGACGATCGGTTTCGCCAGCGCTGTATAGACCCGTGGATCGACCATCGTGGGCCCTGGTCCGAAGAGGTAACGCCGTGGGGGCTGAAGAGGAGAAAACAAATTAGTTGCGGGAGCCTGCTGTTCAATCGTGCTCATTAAGCCTCGTTTCTAATCACCAATAAATATGCGATGCAGCTCTGCCAGTGGGCACCATTCACGCAAACATCGTCAAGACAATTCTGTTGATCAGGTTGATAAGAGCTTCCTATCTGGTCGTAGTGCTGTGCTTCGATTCAGCAGTGCCTCAGCAGGTTGTTCGTCTAGATCGGCGAGTGATGACCTTGCACGATCATTTCTTCGGCGATGCGCCGCGCTTCAGGCAGGGTGGTAGCCGACTTAGCGTCAATTTCCTTTGGCAAGTATTTTTGAATTTTAGCCAGCTCTTCGTCAAAAATGCGAGTCACTAATTCCCGGCTATGCTCCACCAGCTTGCCATCGTCGCCCGGAACTTTGATTTTGTGCCGCACGCGTTGCGCAATCATAAGGCGATAGATGCGATCTGTTGCGAGATCTTCCATAAAGCCATCGAGCAAACTGGCGCCTTTGCCGTTGAGTACGCCGTTGCGATAGCGAATCACAGTTCGCACCGCGGCCCGCGTACCCGCCAGCGTTGTCTTGCCTACGCCTTTTGGCACCGGGCGCAGGTCGGGATGCGCGTTCGCAAGTTTAGGTCGTTTCGAAATTTGATTGGGATATGGGAACTGCGCAACCGCGATTTCGTTCTGATCGGGATGCCCGGTCCAGGCTCCATCCATCAGGCAGTTGGCTTCGTTCTTCTTATCTTCCTTCAGAACCTTCAGCGCGCGCTCGTTTAAGTCCGCATCCGTGCGGCTGGGATAGAGCGCCGTCATTCCGCCAATGGCATGAGCCCCGTGCTTGTGGCAAATCTCCGGCATCAGCGTGCGGAAGTTCTGGAAAAACGCCACATCGTGCGGAATGGTATTGCGGTCGGGCAAAATCCAATTGGGATCCTCCGACATAAAATCGATCAGCGAAGCCATGTAATCCCAGCGGCCTAAGTTTAGTCCCAGGCAGTGCTCGCGCAGATTGAAAAGAAATTCCTCCATCTGATAGGCCAATGGATGCGCCTCTACCAGCGCCATGCACTTGATGTAGTCCGTCGGCAATCCCTTATGTTTGACAAGAGCCTGGAACAGATCGCGCCACCAGAAGGCTTCCTCAGCGGACTCGCTCTTGGGAATGTAAACCGAGAAATTGTGCGGCAGCGTTGCGGGATCGATCTGATACCAAATTAGAGCCAGATCGAACAGGGAAGCAGACATGAGTTCGTTCTTGATGAGGCCGCCCTGGCTTAGATGCAATCCACGCGGCCGTACCCAAGTCACGGTTTTAGAGCGTTGAACCGATATTTTCTTTTGGCGTTTTTTGTCGTCGTAGCTGAGCTCATACTTGTACGCGGCGATGGTGTTTTTAATCGCCAACATAACGTGCTCCCAGGTATTTGCCGTGGAATCTTCAACGTCCAACATCACGGCGGGAGAACCGGAATTCAACAGCTTCACGGTCAACTCGGCATCGTCCGCTGGTCCGGTCATCTGATTGCGCTGGTCCGCACACCAGTCCGGTACCTCGATCCGCCAGTCCGATTTTGTGGCTTCGGACGCAGGCAAATAGTTAGGAGGGTGTCCTTGGTGCGATTGCTGCAAGACCTCTTTGCGCCTGGCGGCTATTTTCTGCTGCCAAGGCGTGAACTGCTGGTGGAGCGGCAACAGGAAATCGAAAAATCCCTTAGGCAGGTCCCGCTCTGGATTCAAGTCGGCGGGCGCATAATTCATGTACCGCGCGGTAGTGTCTTCGGTATGTGTGGCCATGGATCCGATCCTCTAACCTGCTCGTCAGCGCCCACTTTGTGGACACGGCCTTTCCATCGGAACCCTAATGATAAACATGCAGTCGCGGAGTTCGGCGAAGAGGCCGTTCTGAGCTTGCGATCAGCACAAACATCATTGCAGGGTGAGGATTGAGAGTCAACCAACTTCATCGTCCAACGCGGTCGAGAACTCTTATGTGTGATAACCATCACTGCGACACCACTTAACAGACTGTTTAACATGCGGGGACCTGCGCCGGATAAGTGTTTCGACCGTAATTCTTGCAGTGTCAAATTGCGTGAAGAGAGAAAGTTCGCACCACATCGAGCCTGGTGAATTGCATTTGAAGTTAGTCGTTTCTGATTTCCACTTGCTGAGACAAAAGATTACTTGACTACAAACTTCAGAACATGTTAGATAGACGCGCTGCGGAACTGGTCCGCTTTTCATACAACTTATCGATTTTTCAAATGGCCGGTTTAGTGCTTTGTCATCCCGAGGCAACCGGCGTTTGAGGCTGGTGTGCGTTCGCCCCGGGCTAGGCAGGTTGTCGGCCAAAGTGTGGCCGGAAAGGGAAACACATGCGCTCGCTTACCGCGTTTTTCATGCTTCTGGTTGTTTTCATGGCGCCAGGCCCGCTTGCCCACGCACAAGGTACGGAACCTGCGAGCAAGTCCGACGCATCGGCCTCCGCGGGGGCCACCAAAGAAGAGGTCAACCAGTTGCGCGGCGAGGTCGCAGCACAGCGCAAAACCATCGAAGAATTAAAGGCGATGGTCCAAAAGTTGGCGGAAGGCAAGTCCCAGCCGCAACCCTCCGACGGAAATGCGGCCAGTGTAAAGCCAGTGTCCGCGACCAACGCTGTCGCGCCCACCGAGCAGCCTGAAAATGCCGCCACCAACGATGGCGTTCATCTGGTAAACACAGTTTTAGTTCAGCCAGTAGCCGAAGCGCCGATCATCGACCAGGCGCAACCCGCGGTTACGCCCAAGAAAGATACGCCGCTCGCGGCAGGGTGGAATGGCGAGCACTTCTTCATCAGAAGCGCCGACGGCCAATTTAGCATCAGCCCTTACGGCTATGTGGACACTGACTACCGCGCTTATAAGGGCGATGGCGCGCCTGCGGACACGTTTGTTTTGCGCCGCGCTCGCTTTGGTTTCCAGGGTCACTACGGTTCCCACTTCGATTTTGCGCTGCTCACCGACGCAGCCAGCACTTCGGGATCGGTCGTGCGCGACGTCTACCTCAACGTCAGAATCATTCCCGAGTTTCAATTCCAGGCAGGCCAGTTCAAGACGCCGTTCGCTCAGGAGGCCGGAACCGGAGCCACGAACCTGGACTTTGTGGAACGCGGGTTCCAAGCCATGCTGTACCCTTCCTCGGCATCAGCATTCCGCAGCCCTGGCATCGTGTTGCACGGGGATATTGACGGTGGCGTGGTGCAGTACTGGGTCGGCGCGTTTAACGGCAAAGGCTATGCTTTGGTCAACACCACCAATCAACCGGAGGTGGTTGGACGGCTTCGCTTCTACCCCTGGCGCAAATCCAAGAGCGAATGGTTGAAGGGCCTTGCCTTTGGCGGATCCGCGGACCGGGCGCGCTCTCGAGGGCTTTCCGGGGATCAGAGCTTTAACGGCACTCTGCCTGGCGGAGTCTACGACTTTTTCCCGCAGTTCCCCATTAACGGACCGATCCAGCGTTACAACGGTGAGTTTACGTATGTGAAATCGGCGTTCGCTCTGCGCGGCGAATTCGATCAACTCAACATGTCTCGTAACAACGTCGGCTCCGAGCAGGTGGGAGGACTTGGCTACCTGAGTCTTCCATCAATCATCGCCAAGGCTTGGAACATCAGCGCGACTTATTTGCTCACGGGCGAAAAGCAGCCGGAAAACGGAACGCCGCGTGTGAAGCATCCGCTCTTTGGGCCCGACACTCCCGGCGGCATGGGACGCGGGTGGGGAGCGTGGGGAGTCGGTGTCCGCTATATGGGCATCCAGGCCAAGGAACCGGGTGCGAACTTCTTGGACTATTACACGCCGGGTTATGTGCCTACATTTGACTACCGCACCGACGAGTTCACTTTTGGCCTCACTTGGTATCCCAATTATTGGGTCAAGTATCAGGTCAATCTGGGAGTTGATCAGCTTAAGGATCCCAGCACCATCGGCGCGACACCGCAGAATTACTACACGATTTATCAGGAGTTGCAGTTCAGGTTCTAGAACGGGTCCGCGCGGATGCCGGTTGCGGGTGCCACACGCTGTACAGAAGTCAACTAGTTAATCGCCGCGGAGTCTGGCCTTGGGTTGGACCCGACGGGAAATCGCAGGAGGGAATTCGAATGAGACCGAGGATTCTTTTTGCTATTCTTCTCACCGCGCTGTTTGTAATCGCGACCGGCTGCGGCACTACGCCGAATTGCCCGACGTGCGGCACCACGATCAACGGCGCTTACACCGTGATCAACGTCATTCCCGTGCCCGAGCACAACGCTACGGGCGAGCCCGGTGGCCCATTCAACTCTTTCGACATCAGCACGATAGCGCCAAACCCAGCAGTCCAGGGTCACTACCTGGATTATATTTCCGACCGCATTGGCATTGCTATGCAGGTGATCGACACGTCGCAGGACATCGCGGTGTTTTCTATTCAAGGATCCAACGCGATCTCCGGCGCGGGTAACGGCGCCAGCCCATGCGACCCCAGCATTCCACCTATCATCTCGGTGTTTGGCAATTTCACTCGGTTTGGCTGTCGGAATGCGCCCTTTCACCTCGATACCGGTTTCGGCGCCAATGGTAATTTTGGAGGATTTCCAGGCGCGCAGTGCTGTGCTTCCCGTGCTAACGGTGTAAATCCGATGTCCGGACCAGACGGTAATACCACCACTCTGGATGGCAAATTCCTCTTTGCCGGTAACGGCAGCTCGAGCGTCGTGGTTTTCGATCTGACCACCCTGGACTTAACCAAGAATCCGCCGACGCCGCCGATGGTGGTTGCCGACGTTCCTACCGGAGTATCCGCCGATTATGATGGTCCGCTGGGCATCGCTCCCTGCGTGGCCTCGTGGAATGGCGAAGCCGGGTCAAGCGCTGATTGTGGAGACGATCGGGGCGACGAAATGGCGTTAGGCGCTGTTAAAGCACTCGACGGATCAACCCATCAGGTTCTTGCGATCATCAACGGCGATCCGGGATTGCCGTTTGTCACTTTCTTCGACATGACAAACGTGATAAGCAAAACCGGGACGCTCCAGCAGCAGCATTGCTTGCCGATCGACTCGGCGTACCCTTACGGCCCTTATCCAGCCGGGTTCACCCTCGCTGGTTACACCGCCGGCACCTACCCTTCCCAAGGATTGTCGCAGACGGTAGTGGCTCCAGCTGCCGGGGCTTCCTTCAATCCCCCCAGCTGCGTGATTGGGCAGATTTATTATGACGGCGCTGGCGGCTCGGCCTCAGGTGGAGCAGGACTCAATGCGGGCGTGCCGGTCGACAACGTTAACGGCACATTCCCCTGCCCGGATCCCTCCAATCCACAGACATTCGGCGGGATCTCCGGCTCAGCAGCGGCTTCTCTCGTTCCCGGAATCGGCGTGACGCCAGCAACAGGCACGTTGTACACGATCCCGTGCCATCACGGCCCCATTCTTAGCTACAGTACGGGAACATTTTGCAGCCAAACCGCGCCTACGGGCAGTTGCGCCGGCGCCATAGCCCCTGCCGGGTTGGGAGGGATGGCTTGGGATCCCAACACTGGCCATTTACTTCTGACCAACGAAAATTCCGTCGCCACCACCAATATTGGGAGCGTGGATGAAATCGATCCGAGGCTCGGAAACCCGGATGGCCCCGTCGTGGTTAACAGCTTTGTGATGCTGAATTGCATGCCGACCAGCATGGTTCAGGGACCGGGCGATAACTTCCTGGTGGGTTGCGCGGACCACGATGGTGAGGCATTCCCTCCCATCGAGTATGTTATTAACGGAACTTCCGGTGCAATCCTGGCTACCATCAATCAAGTGGGGGGCGTGGACGAGACTTGGTACAACCCCACGGATAACAGGTACTATCTCGCAGCGCGCGATATGCTCCCCACAGCGGTCATGGGCGTCATTGATGCTGGAACAAACCAGTGGCTGGCGAACATGCCGACCGGATCCAACGCACACAGCATCTCGGTCGACCCCAACACCAATCACGTTTTTGTGCCTTTTCAAGCTGGCGGAATCTGTGCGCCATACACTTCGGACGGTTGCGTCGGGGTGGTCACGCGACAATGAGGTAGAGTGCCCGTTCAGTGGTATAGTGGCTTTTAGTGCGAGACAGAAGCAAAGTTTCGCGTCGGGAATTGTGAAGTGATTTATGAAGCTCTCTGGCAGTATTCTGCGGTTCCTTGCCGTCGCGTTTGCGCTTCTGCTCTTGAATGTCACATTGGCCGGCGCAAGCGACCGGCCTGCGCCAAAACCAACAGATGTGCCGGCAACTGTAATTGCCCACCTGCCGCTTCCGCAGGCGACGGGAAATCAAATGCTGCTGCAGCGGGAAAACGGGAAGAATTACCTCTACGTGCAGCAGGCTTCCAAACAGGGCTTCATGATCGTGGACGTGACCAAGCCCGAAAGACCGAACCTGCTGAAGCGTACCGCGGAAAGCCCGGTCGCCCCGGGAAATCTGGAGATGGTCAGCCCCAGCGTTGGCATCTCGCAAACGCCGGACAAGAAACCGGCCACTCTCACCAGCAGCAACCATCCGACGGAGACCGTGCGGGTGCTGGATTTGAGCGATCCGCACAATCCCAAGACGCTTCAGGAATTCAATGGCGTCACCGGTTTGCTGCCCGACGGCGGACATGGCTTGATTTACCTGACCAACAACGAGGGGTTATGGGTCTTGCGCTACAACCGGCCAGCGTTGCTGGAGCCTGCCAAGAAGAAACGTCCGTGCGACTCCGAGTCGGAGATCGAGTCCATGCCGCCAGAGTGCGATTAACGGCGTCCTTCCTATTTGGCTGGAACTTCGTGAGCCGGACACTCCTTGTCAATCGTCCTGATTGAGCTGATCGTCAACGTCGTTGAAGCCGCGGAACCCATCCGGGCCATGGCGTCAGAGCTTGTGCTTAACGATGGTGACTGCGTCCCGGTTACTTCCACTCGTTGCCCCAGGTAATGGCGGAGTTTTGTTTTGCCAGTGGCGTGAAGTTCGTAAGTCATTGCTGGATCCTGCTTGATCAAGACGTAATCTCCGCTAGATCTGTCGACACAACCCCGCACGGTTACTTGTCCGTGGGAATCTTTAGAATTATCCGGGCTCATGGTGTTGGAATTGCTGTCTTGTGCCAGGAGAAGGCTGCCTGAGAACAGCAGCAGAATGAACCATATCTTTCCCATTGGATGTCCCCTTTCGCAGCATGGGATGGCAAGATTATTGCAAAGGTTGGCTCTGATCTGCGACCATCACTTGACGTGCGTTTCCTGGTAGTGCAGTTCCTTCCATTGCCCGCCGCGCCTCACCCACAATTCACCGATATAAATCCTCGAATAACGGATGGCGGATTTGGGCGGGAACTGCAAAGTGACTTCGTAAATAACCAACGCGGCGTCTGCACCCAGCGGGATCAGTTTGAAGCCCCACAAAGTGTAGTTAGAAATATTTCCTTCCGCCAGTTCGTTGAGGGCTTGGATTTTTGTACGCTCGCCCTTGCCATCCACTTCCACGCCCTGGTAGTCGTCTGCGAGTAAATCCGAGTATGCCTTTTTGTCCTTATTCTTGATTGCTTCCCATTCGGCCTTAACTTTTGCTTCGAACATCTGCCTCAAGCCGTCATCGGAAGAGGTAGTGGATTGTTTCGTTTGAGGGAATGCTGTGGGAGCTGAGGGAATCTGGGCTGAAGCAAGAACGGTCAATCCTGCAATAAAAAGGAGGAAAATATTTCGCATGGTTTTTCAGGAACTCAGCGAAATATTATCAGGTTCGACGGATGATCAGGCGTAACTTAGCCTAATCACTGCGTGTCTCTGATCTTCTTTCGCACCGCGGCAAGCAATGGTGATGGCAGTTCCGAATAGCCTTCCTGAAAGGCAAACTGCTGGCCATCTGAATACACCCAATCCAACAGATCGTCCATCGCCGCTGCGCGAGAGGAGTCCGTCGATTTGCTGCGCAGGTAAATCCATGTAAAGCTCGTGATCGGGAAAGACTCCGCTCCAGGCGCGTTGGTTAACGACGCCGAGAAGTTATTCCAGTGCGGCGCTTCTACCGCCTTGCACGCTTCAACAATACTCTCGGAAGAAGCGCGAACAAACTTACCGGCGGGATTCAGCACCGCAACTTGGCGAATGCTACCCTTTACCGCATATTGATATTCAACGTAGCCAATGGAGCCAGCGGTATTTTTTACCTTTTGAGCCATATCCGCGCTGCGCTCCGCGGCTACGCCGACCGGCCACTTCGGAGATGGACTGACTCCCACCTGGCTGCGGAACTTGGAGCTGGTTTTGGAAAGAAAATCAGTGAACACATAATTTGACCCCTTACCCGCGGGGCGGTTAATCACTTGAATGGGAAGATTGGGCAAGGTGATTTCCGGATTGAGCTTGGCGATCGCGGTCGCATTCCAGTTCTTGATATCTCCCAAAAAGATCTCCGCCAGAACTTCCCCTGAAAGCCGAAGATCCTGATGGACGTCGGGAAGGTTGTAAATGGGAACGATACCGATGAGCACGACCGGCATTTCCATCAAGCCATCTTTCCGTTCACTTTCCGTAAGCTGAGCTTCTCCGGCGCCAAAGTCGCCCACGCCGTGAGAGATCTCCTTGATGCCTTCGCTGGTGCCCACCGGAAGATATCGCATCTGGATGTGCGAGTTGTGCTTGCCATACTCCTGCGTCCACCGGGTGTAAAGAGGAGCGGGTACGCTCGATCCTGACCCCACGAGGACAACTGCATTTTGGGCCTGCAATGGAACAATCTGCAGTCCCACGACTAGAAGGCACAACAGCCAGATATGCGACAGCCATGCCAGCTTACAGCGTTGCCGCACACTGTGCGCAGGAAATGCTGCGAGTAGCATCATAGTTCCCCCCGGTTTCTAACTGCAGATAACGACAGTATCCAATCTCCTGTTTCACAGATTAGTGCAACTTAACTGACGTTGAAACATTACTATCGTTTGTTATGCATCGACATCCGCTGCTGTTGGCAGATTGAGAACTGGCGGAGGACAGCCATGCGGGTTGCTGAAACAGTCTGGTTTTTGGACGCAATCCTTCACCTGTCGCTGATGGTAATATTCTGATCGTTCCAGGATGGAATACGAACTACCACGAGTCGCGCGGACTTAAGAATGGTGAACCCGGAAATTTCCCACCCCGAAGCGGAAGCCATAGCCAAGGAACTGTTGTCCGCCTACGAAACCGGCCAGATAGTGCCTACTCCTCCCTCGGCTCGGCCCGGATTCGATGTGAACGTCGCCTATGAGGTTGAGGCCATGCTCAAGGGTTCTCGTGAAGCCGCTGGACACCGAGCGGTAGGTCGCAAAGTTGGGTATGCCAATAAGGCCATGTGGCGCGTGCTGAAACTCGAAACCCTGGTCTGGGCTCGCATGTACGAAGATACCGTTCATTACAGCGAGGGCAGTTCAGCCTTAGCGTTGCCGCACCGGCGTTCGCTGAAGGTCGAGCCTGAGATTGTCTTTGGATTAAAACAAGCAATCACCTCCGAGACCCTCGACGCGGCTGCTGCGCTCGAATCCACAGAGTGGCTGGCGCTGGGATTCGAAATTATCGACTGCCCTTTTCCGGAGTGGAAGTTTCAGCCAAGTGATTTTGTCGCATCCTTCGGACTTCACGCCGCACTCGTGATCGGAGAGCGGGTGCAGGTGCATCCGGAAACGGTTGGAACCCTGGTGGATCAGCTCGCGCGATTCAAGGTCCGAGTGTCGAAGAACGGAGAGTTCGTAGAAGAAGGATCGGGCAGAAACAGTCTGCGGAGTCCGGCGTTGTGCCTGGCAGAACTCGGAGCCGCCGTCGTTCGCCGTTTTCCAGACGAACCATTGAGCGCTAACGAAATTATCAGCTCCGGAACCCTTACTGCGGGACATTTGACCGACAAGGACGAGTTGTGGAACGCCGAGGTTGAAGGCTTGCCATTGCCCTCGCTGACTCTTCGCCTGACCTGACTGCCTTGTGCCCGGACTCAAAATCAGCACTGGCTGGGGGGACAGTCTCATCAAAACCAATTCTCCTGCGACGCGCATCTGAGAGAAAATGTCTTTGGCAAGGGATTTCGTGCGCGGCTTAAGATTCATTGCAAAATTCGTTGTCTGGCTCAGCGCGATCACGCTTCTAACAGCCGCAGGTGCGGCACAAACTAATTCCACTCAATCGAATACGTTTTACAAACTTGACATCACGGTCATCGACGAAAACGGCGTCGCCGTGCGCTCCGCCGCAGTCTTGCTGAGCATGGCATCACAAAGTAATCCGCTGCGCTGCGAAACCGACTTCGCCGGACATTGCGTCCTCACCAATCTGCGGGCTGCCACATTTCAACTTCGAGTCGAAAAGCAGGGCTTCTATGCCGCAGTGGTACCCGCAGTGCAGCCACAGCTGACGGGTGCGATCGACGTTACTCTTTCTCACCTTAAGGAAGTGCAGTCGGTAATCAACGTCAACGAATCTCCTTCAGTCATCGACCCAGCCCAGGTTTCTTCCAAAGAGGAAATTACCGGCATCGATGTCATCGATATCCCGTATCCTGCGACCCATGACTACCGCAACGTGCTGAATTTTATCCCTGGCGTAGTGCAGGATTCGTCCGGCCAACCGCATGTCGCCGGAGCGCAAACTTATCAAACTCTCACTCTGCTTGATGGCTTCAACGTCTCTCAGCCCGCCAACGGCCTGTTGCTCGTCCGCGTCAGCACCGACGCTTTCCGCTCCATCGAGGTCGAACCCAGCCGTGAGCCCGCCGAATACGGCAAAGCTTCCGGCGGCGTCCTCGGCCTGAACACCGGCATTGGCGACGATAAGTTCCATGTTGTCGCCACCAACTTTATTCCGTCGCTGCAAGACAAAAATGGTGTCGCCCTCGACCAATGGACGCCACGGATCACACTCTCCGGCCCAATTCGCACCCGCAAAATGTGGTTCTTCGACGCGCTTGAGGGTGAGTACGACAATTTCATCGTCACGCAACTTCCGTCCAACGCGGACGCCGATCATTTCTGGCGCGCTGGCAATCTCGCCAAAGTTCAAACCAACCTGACCTCGCGCAACATTCTCACCACCAGCTTTTTGTTCAATTATCTCGACGATCAGCATGCCGGACTCTCATCGCTCCAGCCCATCCCCGCGACGCCTGAGGATGCGGAAACGGCTTACGTCGGCACCGTTAAAGACCAGCATTACTTTAGTGGAGGCGAATTGCTGGAGAGCGGTTTCAACGTCTCACAGTACAATCTGACGCTGACTCCGCTCGGCACTCAGCCGTACTACCAGACGCTCAACGCAGCAGGCGGAAATTATTATCTCGATGCTCATACAAACGCCCGACGCTGGCAGGGTCTGTCGAACTTGTATCTGTCGCCGCACTACGGCCACGGTCGTCACGACATAAGACTCGGCATCGACCTCGATGGCATCGATTACGACGCAGAATTCCTTCGTAAGCCGATTTCTTTCTGGCCCGGTCAGACCGCGATCACTCCGAACGGTGCCTGTCCTACGAATGCCAGCGGAGTGCCCGTTGTACCTTCGCCGTGTGCTCGATATTCAATATTTTTCGCAGGCAACTATTCCACTACCCACAATTTTGAAAGCAGCGGTTACGTGGAGGATCGCTGGCAACTCAACAATCGTCTTCTTATCGAACCCGGCCTGCGTTTCGACTGGGATGAAATCGTTCGCAAGCCGCTTATTTCTCCGCGTCTTGCGGGAACCTATGTTCTGGATAATTCCGGAAATACTAAGTTCTCGGCTGGTGCGGGGCTGGTCTATGATGCAACCGACCTCATCCTCATCGCGCGTCCCTACGCCGGAGATCGCGAAGATTACTTTTTCAACTCGGCCGGCCAACCCACTGATCTCACCGGCGCCGTCATATCTGCTCCAACTCCAGTTCTCTCCAGCTTCACCGTCAACCGCCAGAATCTCGAGGCGCCGCGATTTTTCAACTGGAGCGTCGCTCTGGAGAAGAAACTCCCTGCCGCGCTGTTCATGAAGGCAGAATTCATGCAGCGCCAGGGCACGCACGACTTCGTTTACAACACGCCGAACAATTTGCCCGGGGGGGACTTTATACTGCAGAACACCCGTGACGACCGCTACAACGCCTTCCAAATCACGCTGCGCCGCAGCTTCCGACAACGTTATTCGGTAATGGGTTCATACACTCGCTCCAGCACACGTTCTAATCAGGCCCTCGATTTCAATGTGGACGCGCCCTTCCTCGGCCGTATTTTGCCCGGCACGAGCACGGTCGGCAGCCCGCAAGCTCCGGGGCCGCTGCTTTGGGATGCGCCCAACCGCTTCCTCTCATGGGGCTTTGTGCCATTCTTCCGCCTGCCCATCATTCACGAACTCGATCTTGCGTACTCCGCCGAAGCGCGCACCGGCTTCCCCTTTAATGTCTTCACCGATCAGCAACTCCTCTATGGGTTGCCTGGTGCCTATCGTTTCCCGACCTATTTCACGTTGAATTTGGCATTGGAAAAGCGCTTCCATCTGTTCGGATACTACTGGGCGCTGCGCGGCGGATTCGACGACATCACCGGCGCCTCCAATCCAGTGGTCGTGAATGCGGACGTGAACTCTCCACAATTCCTTACCTTCAGCGGCTACGATCGTCGAGCCTTCACGTCGCGCATTCGGTTCCTGGGAAAAGACTAGCGCGGCGAGCAATGCCATCATCCAGAAAAGATGATAGCCTTAAGTTTTTTGCGGGCGGTTTTCGATTCGATAGAAAAACGGTTTCGTACCGAACAAGCAAAAGCCGAAGCGTTAAGCTCCGGCTTCGTGCTTTGAGTGGTGCTGCCCTCACTTAAGTCATCTAACCAGGATGAACACTGGAGAGTTGCCTGGCAGCATTCTAAGCGCCGATCATTGCCCGCATAGATTCGTATATAAGGATGAGAACAATGCAAAAACGCAAACTCGGAAAAAGCAATCCACTGGAAGTATCGGCCATCGGACTCGGCTGCATGGGCATGAGTTTTTCTTACGGCCCACCCAAAGACAAACAGGAAATGATTTCGCTATTGCGAAAGGCTGTAGAGCTGGGCATCACGTTCTTCGATACCGCCGAAGTTTACGGCCCGTACGCGAACGAGGAACTGGTGGGCGAAGCGCTCGAACCGTATCGCGGCAAAGTGATTATAGCCACCAAGTTCGCCTATGAGCTCAAACCCGATGGAAGTCCGGGTTGGGTCCGGCTGAATAGCCAGCCCGAGCACATCAGGCAGTCGATCGAAGGCTCGCTCAAGCGGCTTCGGGTTGAGGCCATCGATCTCTACTATCAGCATCGCGTCGACCCCGAGGTTCCGATCGAAGACGTCGCAGGGACGGTGAAAGAACTCATTGAGGAGGGCAAGGTCAAGCACTTCGGCATGTCGGAAGCAGCCGCAAAGACCATCCGTCGCGCCCACGTAGTTCAGCCGGTCACCGCCGTGCAAAGCGAATATTCGCTATGGTACCGCGAGCCGGAGCGGGAAGTGCTGCCGACCCTCGAAGAACTCGGAATCGGCTTCGTTCCCTACAGCCCTTTGGGCAAGGGCTTCCTCACGGGAAAAATCGACGAGAACACCGCATTCGACAGCACCGATTTTCGCAATCAGCTCCCGCGTTTTAACCCGGAGAACCGCAAGACGAATCAAGCGTTAGTCGATTTGCTTCAGAAGATTGCGCAACCCAAGAAAGCGACACCTGCCCAGATCGCCCTGGCGTGGCTGCTGGCTCAGAAGCCATGGATCGTTCCAATTCCAGGCACGACCAAGCTGCATCGTCTCGAAGAAAACATCAAAGCAGTTGAAATCCAACTTACGTCCGACGATTTGCGCGAGATCGAAAGCGCCGCCTCAAAGATCACGGTGCAAGGAGCCCGGTATCCCGAACACATTGAGGCGCTGAGCAATCGCTGAGCTTACCGGAATGCTCGAAGCGAGGGCAGCAACATGCGGATTGGCATTTTGGGTTCGGGGTTGATGGGCGGCAAGCTGGGAACGATCTTCGCGCGGGCCGGACATGACGTCGCGTTCAATTATGCGCGGAGCAACGAAAAACTCAAGACACTTGCACGTGATGCCGGCGCAAAGGCGCGGGCAGGAACGCCGCGTGAGGCTGCGCAGGAGGCAGAGGTCCTGCTGCTCGCCGTTCATTGGTCTCGACTCGACGATGTGCTCAAGCAGGCCGGCGATTTGTCCGGCAAAGTGATCGTGACCTGCTCCCTGCCAATGAATGAGGAAAACACAAAACTCATCGTTGGAACGACTAAGTCGGGAGCGGAAGAGCTGGCAGAGAAAGTTCCACGGGCGCATGTCGTTTGCGCTTTCAACACCGTGCCCAGTGAGGTTCTTATTGGCGTGTTCGAGGCAAAACG